>Ga0315910_10000608_pt1 | contig 35275 bp, 24 predicted proteins | sample EdamamesoilMG_FD_204470 | JGI IMG/M metagenome (GOLD analysis project Ga0315910, IMG submission 204470) | Garden soil microbial communities collected in Santa Monica, California, United States - Edamame soil | ecosystem: Environmental > Terrestrial > Soil > Garden | place: USA: California...
CTTGCGCCGCGCCTCGAGCTCGAGCTTCGCCTCTCCACCGTCTACGAAAAGAAGCTCGGCTCCTTCGGCGATGCGCTCGACGTGATGCTGCGCGCCGTGCGCGAGGCGCCCGACCAACTGGGGCTTTGGGAGCGCGCCGAAATGCTTGCCACCGAAGCGGGCAGGCCGACCGAGCTCGGCGACGCCTACCGCGAGGTCTTGCGCGAGAAGCTCGCCCCCGAGCTCGAAATGGAGCTTTGCGAGCGCGCCTCTCGGCTTCACGAGGACCGGCTGGGCGACCCGATCGGTGCGACGCCTTACCTCGAGCGGATCCTCCAGCTCAAGCCCGGTACCGACGCGGCGTTCCGGCGCTTGAAGGACATCCTCACCGCTGCCGAGCGCTGGAGCGAGCTCGAGGCGCTCTACGAACGCGCCGTCGGCGCGAGCGACGACTCCGCGCGCCAGGTCGAGATGCTGGCGGAGGTCGCACTCGTTTGCGAGGAGATCATCGAGGACGCGGCCAAGGCGACGCGCCACTACGAGCGCATCCTCGCCATCGACCCGTACCACGAGACGGCCGTCCGAGCGCTGGATCGGCTGTACACGCGCGGCGGCAAGGAGCGCGAGCTCGCCGCGCTCCTTGAGCGGCGGCTCGAGACCGCGGTCGGCGAGGATTCCCTCGATCTCAAGCTCCGTCTCGCACGCCTGCAGCTGTCGCTGCACGAGCCCGAAAAGTCGATGGCGCACGTGGAGGACGTGCTGCGCGAGCGCGTCAACGACCCCGACGCGCGACAGCTCGCCGAGCGTCTGCTCGAAATCGGCGGGCTCCGCGTTCGTTCCGCCCGCGTGCTCGAGGTCGTCTACGACGCCCGCGACGAAGTGCGCGATCTGGCCCGTGTGCTGACGGCTCGCCTCGACGCCGACACCGAAGCGACCCCGGACGAGACGCGCGAGCTCCTCCGTCGCATCGCCGTCTTGCGCAACGAGCGGCTGCGCGACGACAACGGCGCGTTCGAAGCTTTTGCCCGCCTCTGCCCGCTCGATCCGACCGACGCCGACGCCCGCGATCAGCTGATCGAGATCGGCGAACGGCAGGGCATCCACGATCGCGTCGCCCGAGTCCTGCTGGAGGCGGCGGACAAGACGACGGCGGCCGAGCTCCGCGGTGAGATCCTCACCCGCGTCGCCGTGCTCTACGAGGAGCGCCTGAACGATCGGGTCCAGGCCGAAGCGGTCTACCGGCGCGTGCTCGACCTCGATCCGAACGACCCGCGCGGTGCGCTGCCGGCCGCGCGCTCGCTCGAGCGGCTCTACGCCGGTCAGGGAGCATCCGAGAAGCTCGCCGAGATGCTGCGCGTTCAGATCCGCCTGGAGGAGAGCGTCGGCGTGCGGCGCGAGCTGCTCGGTCGGCTGGGTGAGCTCTCCGAAACGGTGCTCGGCGATCGCGAGGGTGCGATCGGCGCCTGGCGTTCGCGCCTCGACGACGGTGCCGACGACGAGCAAGCGCTCGCGGCTCTCGATCGGTTGTACGAGAGCACCGAGCGCTACCGCGACCTGGTCGAGGTGCTCCGCCGCCGGCGCGAGCTCACGAGCGACGGAGAAGCTCGGCGCGCCCTGCTCTCGCGCTCCGCCGAGATCCTCTGGCGCAGGCTCGACGCCGGGCTCGAGGCGATCGACGAGTACCAGACCTTGCAGGGGGAGTTCGGACCCTCGGTCACGGCCCTCGAAGCGCTCGAATCGCTCTACCGCGCCGTGGAACGCTGGGACGACCTCGCGGACACCTACAACCAGCACCTCGACATCGCCGAGTCGGACACGGCGCGGCTCGACCTCCTCGGCAAGCTCGGCGATCTCGAGCGGCTGCAGCGCGGCGACGTTCCGGCGGCCCTCGACGTTTACCGCCGGGCGCTCGCGATCGACAGCCGCCACCGGGAAAGCCGGGCGGCGCTCGAGACCTTGCTCGCCTCGACCGATGCCGGAGTGCGTCGGGAAGCGGCGCAGATCCTGCGACCGCTCTACGAGGCCGACGGCGACCACGAGCGCCTCGTCCGTGTGCTCGACATCGAGGTCGACGCGAGCGACGACCCGATGGAGAAGCTCCAGGGCCTGAGCGCTGCGCTCGACGTGGCCGCGGGCCCGCTCGGCGACCCGAATCGCGCTTTCGGCTACGCGGAGCGCGCGGTGCGCACGTCGGTCGGGCACGCCGAGGTGCAGACCTGGTTCGGTCACCTGGAGAAGCTCGCCGCCCAGACCGGTCGCCAGGCGGACTACGTGAGGCTCCTCTGCGACGTGGTCGGCAACATCTTCGACGGCGAGGTCCAGCTCCTGGTCACGCTGAAGATCGCCGATCTCGCGCGGCGCGAGCTCTCCGACCAGGTCCTCGCCCGGGAGTACTACTCGAAGGCGCTCGAGCTTCGCGCGGACGAGCCCCACGCGCTCGCGCAGCTCGAGTCCCTGTACGAGGAAGGTGGGGACGCGCCGAAGCTGCTCGACGTGCTCGAGCGCCGCGCCGAGGTGGCGGCGAGTGACGAGGAGAAGAAGCGGCTGCTCTACCGCCGGGCGAAGCTCCTCGCCGAAGCGATCGAGGACAAGGCGCGCGCGATCGAGGTCTACGAGAGCATTCTCGAGCTCGGGCTCGACGATCCGGCGATCGAGGCGCTGACGACGCTCTACGCCGGCGTGGAGCGCTGGTCGGACCTGGTGGCCCTCTACGAGCGGCAGATCGACGCCGGGCGCGGCGAAGCCGCCGATCTCCGCGTCAAGATCGCCGGCGTCGCGGCGCGTCACCAACGCGATACCGGACGCGCGTTCGAGGAGCTCGAGCAAGCGCTCGGCCGGGATCGCCGACACGAGGCGGCGATCGCGGAGCTCGAACGGCTGCTTGCGGAGGCGACCGATCCGGAGCACCGCGCGCGCGCCGCCGAGCTACTCGAGCCGGTGTACCTCGCTCGCGCCGACTGGAAGCGCGTGCGGAGCACGCTCGAGGCGCGCCTCGACGTGGCGACCGACCCCGACGCGCGTCGCGAGCTCTTGACCCGTCTCGCCGGCCTTCTCGAGGAGCAGGAGGAAGATTACCGCGCCGCTCTCGAGACGACGGCGAAGCTCCTGCACGAGGATCTCGCGGACGAGAAGACGCTTGCCGAGCTCGAGCGCCTGGCCCGCGTCGCGGGCGCCGAGCAGCGCCTGGCCGAGCTCTACGCCGCGGAGCTCGGTCAGACTCAGGGCGACGATCCCGCCACGGCCAAGCTCGCGCGCCGCACCGGTGAGATTTTCGACCAGCTCAAGCAGGCCGATCAGGCGCTGTCCTTCTACCGCCGGGCGCTCGCCTTCGAACCGGAGGACAAGGCGCTTTTCTCGGCCATCGACGGGATCCTGGTGCGCGAACGTCGCCACGAGGAGCGCGTGGCGTTGCACAAGGACGCGCTCGAGCACCGCTTCGAGCCCGCCGAGCGGCTCGCGCTGCTGCACGCCATCGCCGATTTGCTTCGGTCCGAGCTCGGGCGCCCCGACGAATCGATCGAAACGTACCGGGCCGCGCTCGAAGTCGAAGAACGCGACGAACGTGCGCTCGACGCACTCACCGGGCTCTATCGCGAGCGCGAGCGCTGGGACGATCTGGCCGAGCTCTACCTCCGGCGCGCCGAGCAGGCGGAAGAACCCGCGAAGAGTGTCGCTTACCGGCTGGCGCTGGCGCGCCTCTACCTCGAGCAGAAGCAGACCGAGCGGGCGGTCGACCAGCTCGAAGAGGTCGTGCGCATCGACGGTGCGAGCACCGAGGCGATCGCCGAGCTCGAGAAGCTGCGCGAGGATGCGGCGCAGAAGGAGCGCGTGGTCGAGATCCTGCGCCCGCTCTACGAGGCCTCGGACGATTGGCGCCGGCTGGTGCAGCTCAACGAGGATCGTTTCGCGCTCGCCATCGACCGCGACAAGGTCATGGTCCTGCGCGAGACCGCCGAGCTCTGGGAAACGCGCGGGAACGACAAGAAGCGAGCGCGTCGCGCCTATGGCGCCGCCCTGCGTCTCGAGCCCGACGACGTGGAGGTGCGCGGCCACTACGAGCGCCTGGTGGCGGACACCAAGGCGTGGGACGAGCTCGCGAAGGCCTACGACGAGGTCCTCGCGGCCCACGGGGATCTGATCAGCCGGCGCGAGTACCTCGCGGTCCTGGCCCGCGTGCACGACAAGGAGCGCGACGATCCGCGGAGTGCACTCGCCGCCTACGACAAGCTCTACGAGAGCGACACCTCCGAGGCCGGGCCGCTCGACGCCATGGAGCGCCTCTCGATCCTGCTCAGCGACTGGCCGACGCTGGTCCGCGTCCTCAATGCGAAGACGGAATTCGTGCTCGACGACGAGGGGCGCGCGAGCCTCTTTCGCCGCGTCGGCGAAGCCAAGCGCGACCTTCTGGACGATCGCGAAGGCGCGATCCAGGCGTATACGCGGGCGAGTGAGCTCGACCCGTCGAGCGCCTTCACCGTCGACTGCCTGATCGAGCTCTACGAGCTGGAAGACAACGCGGAACGCCTGGTCGAGCTCTACGAACGCCGCGTCGATCTCGTCGGCTCGACCGACGACGAGCTTTCCTACACGCTCTTGACGCAGGCAGCGAAATGCTACGAGGAGAAGCTCTCCGATCGGCTGCGAGCCATCGATTGCCTCGGCCGCGCGCTCGCCGCCAAGGCGGGTGACGCAGCGGCCCTTTCGGGCCTCGATCGCCTGTACCGCGCCGAGGAGAAGTGGCCGGAACTACTCGATAATCTGCGTGTTCAGGTCGGCCTCGCCGGCACCGCCGCCGAGCGGGCGGCGCTCCACAAGAGCGTCGGCGCCGTGCTCGCCGAGAGGCTCTCGAGCTACGAAGACGCGCTCGACGCCTACCGCCAGGCGCTGCTCGAAGCGCCGGACGACCGTCAGGCCGTGGAGCGCGTGCAGACGCTGGCGTCGGAGCACGAATCGCTCCGACGCGCGGCCGCGGACATCCTGGTGCCGGTCCTGAAGACGACCGAGCGCTGGGACGCGCTGGTCGACCTCTACGAGCTTCGTCTGACGGTGGAGTCGGACGCGGAGGAGCGTACGCAGACGCTGTGGGCGATCGCCGAGGCGCTCGAGACCAAGCTCTCGCGTTTGCCCGACGCGCTCGGTGCGCTGATCCGGGCGCTGCCCGAACGGCCGGAGGCCGAGGATTTGCACGCCGAGATCGCGCGGCTCGCCGCGGCGTCGAACGGCTGGGAACGCTACGCCACGGCGTTGTCCGAACGTGCGCAATCGACGTTCGAGGCCGAGGTGGCGCGCGATCTGTTCGTGCGTCTCGGTAAAGTGGCCGAGGAGCACCTCGGGAACAAGAAGCGCGCCGTCGAGTCGTACGAGAAAGCGATTGAGCAGGTCGGCGACACGCCGGAGCTCCTCGCCGCACTCGACCGCCTCTACGTGGGGCTCGGCGATCTCGACAAGGTGGCCGACGTTCTCGAGCGGCGCTCCAGCGCCGAGTCGAGCGCGCTGGCACAAGCAGAGATCCACCACCGGTTGGCGCGGATCCATGTCGAGCATTTCAAGGATCCCACGCGCGCGCTGTCGTCGCTGCGTGCCGCGCTGGAGAGCGTCCCCGGCCACGCGCTGGCCGTCGAATCCCTGGAAAAGCTGGCGGACGATCGGGATCTGTTCGAGGAAGCCGCGGAGATGCTGGAAGGCGTCTACCGGACGCAGGGCAACACCGACCGACTCGCCCGCCTGTACGAGAAGCGCGTGGAGTTCGCCGACGGCGTCGAAGCCAGCGCCGAGATGCGGAAGAAGCTCGCCGAGGTTCTGGAGCACGACTGCAAGGATTCGACGGCCGCCTTGCGCGTCCTCGAGAAAGCGGTCGGTGACGCCCCGAGCGATCCGGTATTGCTCGAGGAGATCGAGCGGCTGGCTGGGGTGACGAACAGCTGGTCGGGTGCCGCCACGGCCCTCAGCGAGGCGATCGAACGGCACCGGGACGGCATCGCACCGGACCTCGCCTGCTCGCTGTCGCTGAAGCTCGCACGCTGGCTCAAAGACAAGGTGAGCGATCCGGCCGGCGCCGAGACCGCGCTCCTCCGTGGCCTCGAGTTCGATTCGGTGAACGACGAGCTCTTGCTGGAGCTCGAGGAGCTGCAGCGCGGCGGCGGTCGCGCCCGCGAGCTCACCAGCACGCTCCGGCGCCGCGCCAAGCTGCAATCGGACGAAAATCGCCGAGCCGAGCTCTACCGTCAGGCCAAGGTCCTCGCCGACGGTCTCGGCGATACCGAGCTCGCCGAATCGCTCCTGCGCGAGCTCATCGAGCAGGACGACACGAACCGCTGGGCCCTGGAGCAGCTCGCGAGCTCTCGCGAGGCAGCCGGCGACTACGCCCAGGCCTTCGATCTGGTCGTGCGCCGCTCGGAGGTGGAAAGCGACGGCGCCACCGTCCGCACGCTGCGCCACAAGGCCGCCGAGATGGCCCGCGATCGCCTCGCCGACACCGACCGCGCCGTCGAGCTCTACGAAGCGCTGTTCGAGGACGACCCGACCGATCTCGAGGCCGCCTCGGCCCTGAAGACGCTGTACTCGAAGGCGGGGCGCCACCGTGAGCTCGGCCGCTTGCTCGAGCGCCTGATCGACGTGGCCGAGAGCGCCGACAAGCGCAGTGAGCTCAGGCTCGAGCTCGCACGGCTCAGCGCCGATCGCTTCAGCACGCCCGACGCCGCCATCGATCTCGCACGCGCCGTGCTCGACGAGGAGCCGGGCCGCGCCGAGGCGGTCGTGCTCCTGAGCGACCTCTACGAGAAGAGCCAACGCGACGAAGAGCTGGCCGAGCTGCTCTCGTCTCAGATCGACGGGGCGCGCTTGCGCGGGGACGCCAAGGCGGAGCTTTCGTTCCAGGTGCGTCTCGGCGAGGTCTACGAATCACGGCTCGGTGATCGCGGACGCGCGATCGAGACGTATCAGGGCGTGCTCGAGCGTGAGCCGGGGCACCGCGGCGCTCTCGAATGTGTCGCGCGGCTGGCGCGCAGCGAAGGCCGGCTGGATCAGGCGGCCGACGCCCTCGATCGGCTGCTCTCGGCGAGCTCCGGCGACGAGGCCGTCCGCCTCGCGCTGTCGCTCGCGGACGTTCGCGAGGAGCTCGGCGCGAGCGACGACGCGGCGACCGCCCTCGAACGAGGCCTCGGCGCCAGCGAGCAGAACGCTCAGCTCCGTGAGCGGCTCCGCAAGCTCTACGAGACCCGCGGCGCCTGGGAAAAGCTCGCGGCTCTCGTCGCGCGCGACGCCGAGCTGGCCGAGGGGGTGGACGCCAAGGTGAAGCTCTGGCGTCAGGCCGCCCGCGTTCATGCCGAGCGCCGTAGCGATCACGCCGCGGCGGCGGAGCTCCTCGATCGCGCGGCTCAGGTCAAACCCGATGATCGCGAGCTCTTGCTCGACCTCTGCGACGAGTACAACGCGTCCGGTCGCGGTAAGGCCGCGGCGCAGGTGCTCGAGAAGATCGTCCAGAGCTACGGGAACAAGCGCACGAAGGAGCTCGCCGAGATCCACCGGCGTCTCGCCGCCTCGTACCTCGGCGAGGGAGACGGCCCGCGCGCGCTCGAGGAGCTCGACAAGGCATTCCGCATCGAGCCGGGCAACGTCGGTGTGCTCGCCGCCCTCGGCGAGGTCGCGATCCAGGTCGCCGACTACAAGAAGGCTCAGCAGATGTATCGCGCTCTCTTGCTCCAGAAGCTCGACGAAGGCGGGCCGATCAAGAAAGCCGTGGTTTTCGTGCGCCTCGGTGATATTCACGACAAGCTCGGCGAGAAGCCGAAGGCGATCCAGATGTACGAGCGCGCGCTGCAAACGGACGCGACGCTCGAGGAAGCCAAGACCAAGCTTTCGGCGCTGAAGGGCTAACGTCGGCCGAGGGCCATGCGATCGGCGCTGCCCGATGATCCGCGCTTGAGCGCCCGGCCTCGGCAGGCGGGCCTCGTCGCGAGCATCGGGCGAGCGGTCCTCCGGCGCCTGCGCGGCCTCCGCGGCCTGGTGGCGACGCTTGGGGCCGCGGCGATCGCCCTCCGCACCCCGGGCATCGCTTCGAGGCGAGTCGTCCGCCGCGTGATCCTGAATCAGCTCTTTTATACCGGCTTTCAGGCGGTCGGGCTCGTCAGCACGATCGGCCTTTTGCTCGGCGCCACCATCGTCATCCAGACCGAATTGATGATGCCGGCAGCTGATCCGGTGCTCATCGGCAAGGTCCTGGTAGCGGTCGTGATTCGCGAGTTCGCTCCGCTGATCACGGCGATCGTGGTCGCAGGGCGCTCGGGAACGGCGATCGCGACCGAGCTCGGCAACATGAAGGTCAACTCCGAGATCCTGGCGCTCACCTCGCTCGGCATCGACCCGCCGCGTTTCATCGTGGTGCCACGCTTGTTCGCGACGGCGCTCAGCGTCGTCTTGTTGATGGTTTATTTCGCCGCCGTGGCCGTGATCGGAACCCTGGGCGTGCGCACCCTGTTCTCGACCACGAGCTTCGACGCGCTCTCGGTCGGGGTCGCCGCCGCCATCACACCCTACGATTTGGGCCTTTTTGTGGCGAAGGGGCTCGGCCTCGGCCTGCTCGTCGGCTGGCTCTCATGCCACTACGGCCTCGAGGTGAAGGTCTCCCCGACGGAGGTGCCGCAGATGGCGAGCCGCGCCGTGATGATGAGCCTGCTCGCTTCCTTCGCCTACGACACCGTGCTGACGGTCATCTTCTACTTCACCGTCGGCCCGCCGCTGCGTTGAGTGGCGGCGCGCCGGCCGCCACTCAACTTGCGATTCTCTCCGCCTACGGCTTCTTGGAGAGCGCGTGCTTGACGAGGAAGCCGAGGAGGAGAAGCTGCACGATCCCGAGCGCGATGACGACCCAACAGCACCAGAAGGGGAATGGCGGAGGTGTCTTGTCGGGCGGGCACTTGTCGGGCGGACATCTGCCGGGCGGCTTCCGAGGCTCGGGTGAGTACCAGCCGGGGCCGCGCGGCTTGAAGCCCTGCATGCCCTCGTAGCCCTTGGCGAACCCGGTGTGTCCCGTCATCTTGACGTCGAACACGCAATCAGCTCGCTGAACGGCGTTGACGACGTTCGCGCACGCGTCCTCGGCGACCTGATCCGTCGCCGGCTGCACCGAAGTCTGCCCCTGAATGTCACAAGATTGCGGATGGTTGCGGGGCCACTCGTCGAGCGTGAAGGTCGCCGTGTTCGTGCCGGGCGCGTAGTCGAAGAGGCTCGTCTGATCCGTGACGCGCCACGCGTCGGCGAACTTCTCGTACAGCGCCTGGTAGCGGTCGTTCTCGGTGGCGGGCTTGGGGCCGAGCGAGCTGCCATCGGGCAGAGCGGGCAGCCAGCTGCGCTTGCCGAGGCGTCCCATCGTGCCCTGCTGCGCCGCGGTCTGGTAGACGTTGACGTTGAGGTACCAGACCTTCTGGGAGCTCCAGTAGTTCGGAGTCACGACGAGCTGCATGCCGGTCGCGTCCGTCATCTCGATGACCCCGTCGGCGTGCTGGGTGATGGTGACCTCGATCTTGCCTACCTTCGCCCCCGCCTCGGGTTTTGCCCGTACGATCAGCGGCACGTTGCCGAGCTGCGTCAGCTGGCCGTTCACGCGAAGCTGCATGCTCTTCGGGTCCGGCTCCGCGCCGGGACTTGGTTGCAACGTCACGCGCGTCGAGCCGAACTTGGCCGCCACGGCCGTGTAGATCGACACGCAGTGCGTGATACCGGTGTACTCGTTCGTGATCGGCACCGTCGCGGTCGGCACCGGACTCTGCCGCGTCTGGATCTCGACCTTGTCGCCGCGCAGCGCCGTGAACTCGCCGGCGCTCTGAAAATCGTAGTGAACACCGTCGACGGTCGTGAGGTGCGGATCACCCCAGCCACCGCCACTAGCAGTGGTGTGAAACTGGAAAGTACCCGTGCAAGTAACGCCGCTAGGGTTCCCGAGCGAATTGAGGAACGTCGACGTGACGGTGAGCGTTTGAGAACCGGCGGTCGCCGTTCCGGTTGCGCGAACGATCGACGTGTCCGAGGACCCGTCCGGCGGAACGGTGATGAGCAAGCTGATGCAGCGCGTGTTGTTCAGCGCGTCGAGGGTGCACCCACTGATGTCCCAGTTCACGTTGTTGCCGTTGTTGTCCGTCTCGATGTAGGCGTCGTCGAGCGCACCCACGACCTGCCCGGTCGTGACGGCATAGGTGTAGGCCGTACAGGTGCTGGCGTCGTCTCTGTCGAGTTTGGGAGGGAGATCACCAGCCCTCGCTTCGCCGGCAAGGAGCAACGTGACGAGCATCGCGGGCGCGACACCAAGCAAAACGTTGGAGATTCGCTGTCGGTATTTCATTGTCTCCCTCTCTGTGTCCCTCTCCGTGTGCCGAAGCGGCGCCCTCGAGCCTAGACCCGGCGCACCGCGATAGAAATCATCTACCACCACCGCGACGGTTCACGACCGCCAGAACCCTAGCGCCGCAGGGTGAGGGCGGTTCGGCCCGCAGGCTGGTGTAGAGTCCCCGCGTGCAACCAGGGCTCGTGCTCGAGAACGCGTCGTTCCGCTACGGAGCGCTGTGGGTTCTTCACGAGGCCACGCTGACGCTCGAACCCGGTGAGACCTTGGTGATCACCGGGGAAAACGGGGTAGGGAAGTCGACCTTGCTCTACCTGCTCGGAGGCCTTCTCCGGGCGACGACCGGGCGCGTGCTGTTCGACGGGCACGAGCCGAGCGTTTCTCGTCCGAGCGATCTGGTGCGGCACGGCGTCCGGCGCGGTTTCGTCTTTCAGCACGGTGCTCTGTTCTCGAACCTGTCCGCACTCGACAACGTGCTGCTCGCCCTTCGCTACCACGCCGATGTCCTCGGGCTCGACGACGAAGCCGTCCAGGAGCGCGGACGGAATACCCTGCGCGAGCTTCGTGTCGCGCCTGCCGATCTGAGCGCGCTGCCCGCGCACCTTTCGGTCGGGGTGCGCCAGCGCGTGAGCCTCGCCAGGGCGCTCGCCATCGACCCGAATTTCGTCTTCCTGGACGATCCGGACCAGGGGCTCGACGAGGCGACGCGACAATTCGTGCTCGACTACCTCGTGCGTCTGCGCGACCAGGCCACGCGAACGGTGGTGCTGACCACCACCGATCCCGAGGTCGTCGAGCGACTGCGGGTGCGCGTCCTCAGGCTGGAGTCGGGGCGGTTGATCGCCGAGGGGCACCGGGCGTGAGCGCTCGAGGGACGACGCTCTCGCGGGTGGGCCTCGTGGTCTACAACGTCCTCTACTGGCCGTACTTGCTCGGAACGTCCGCGCTCTTGTTCGTGCCGGCGCTCCTGATCTGGCTCGTCACCTTCTGGCAGAAGCGCCGCCGGCTGCTCCACGCGTACACGAGCCTGTGGGGTGCGCACTATCTCGCCTGGGCACCCTTCGCCTCGGTGCGGGTAGAGGGACGCGAGCAGGCGCTTCGGGGTGGCCCTTGCGTCTACGTCTCGAATCATCAGTCGATGGTCGACATCCTCGCCGCGTTTGCTCTCCATCTGCCGTATCTCTGGGTGAGCAAGGTCGAGAACTTCTACACGCCATTTCTCGGCTGGACGATGTGGCTGAACCGCTACGTGCCGGTGCGCCGTGGCCATCTGCCGAGCATTCGTAAGATGCTGCGCCGCTGCGAAGCGCGGCTCCGTGAAGGACAGAGCCTGTTCGTCTTTCCGGAGGGGACGCGCTCGCCCAACGGCGAGGTCCAGCGTTTCTTTCGCGGTGCCTTCTGGATCGCCGTGCGCAACGACGTTCCGATCGTGCCCGTCATCATCGAGGGCACCGGTGGCATCTTACCGAAGCGGAGCTTCCTCATCGCACCGCAGGCGGTCGTCGCGCGCATCCTTCCTCCGATCCATCCGCGTGATTTCGACAAGAACGACCGTAAGCTCCGCGACCACGTCCACGACGTGATGACGCGCGAGCTCGGCCTCTTGCGCGCGCCGCCGGCCTGAGCGCTCCGGCCGGGCGGTAGGCACGCCCTGCCGAACAAAAAGTGCGTTCCGGTTGAACGGTCTCGCGGGGGGCGGGCACGGATGGGCAATTCGCGGTCGTTGAGGCTCAACGACCCGCAGCAAGGAAGCCCCTGTGCCCCTACTCTTTCACCCAAGAGCGTCGGTGACGTCCGACCGCCACGCCGCGCCGATCGCCCGCACGTTCGCGCCCCGCTCCGCATCCGCGCTCATCGTCGCGCTCGGACTCGCCGCGTCGTTGTTCCCCACGGCCCCCGCGTTCGCCGAACCCGCGGCAGCCGAGGCGGTCACGCCGCCGAAGCTCGTCACGGCACCCGGCGTCGAGCTGCCGCCCGGTGAGGCGCCGAGCGAGCCGGTTTCGGTCGAGCTCGAGCTCGGTATCGACGGTGCTGGGCGGGTCACCGCGGTGAAAGTCGTGACCTCGGGCGGTACCGCCTTCGACGAGAAGGCGCTCGAGGCTGCTCGTCTCTTCGAGTTCGAGCCGGCGCGCCGAGGGACCGAGCCCCTCGCCGTCACCATCCGCTACCGCTACGTCTTCCCCGCGGCTCCGCCGCCACCAGCTGCCGCCGCCGCGCCCGTCGCCGCGCCGCCGCCGCCCGTCGCGACCGCGCCCGCCGCCGCCTCTGCGCCCCCGGCACCGACGCCCGAAACCGCCGCCGCCGTCGAGGAGTTCGAAGCGACTGCGGAAGTCGCTGCGCCCCCGCGCGAGGTGACTCGGCGCACGGTCGAGAAGGAGGAGCTCACCCGGATCCCTGGAACCCGAGGTGACGCGCTGCGCGCGATCGAGGTGCTGCCCGGCGTCGCGCGCACCGGGCTCGACAACGGCACGCCGATCCTGCGCGGAGCAGGCTCGGAGGAAAGCGTCTCGTACCTCGACGGGATCCCGATCCCGTTTCTCTACCACTTCGGCGGCGTCACCAGCTTTTTCAGCTCGCGCCTCCTGTCGCGCGTCGACCTCTATCCAGGCAACTTCTCCACGCGCTACGGCCGCGTCGTCGGCGGTGTGATCGACGTGCGCACGCGCGATCCGGAGAAGGATCGCTTTCACGGCATGCTCGACGTGAGTCTCGTCGACACCGCGCTCTACGCCGAAACGCCGATCAGCGACAGCGGGGGCATCGGGCTCGCCGCTCGCCGTTCGAACATCGACCTCGTCTACTCGAAGCTCGTCCCCGAAGACGCCTTCTCGGTGGTCGCGGCGCCGGTCTACTACGACTACCAGGCCATCTACAGCCAGGAGCTCGGCAGGAATCATCGCCTTCGCCTGCTCGGGTACGGCAGCCGCGACGCCGTCGAGCTCGTGTTCAGCAACCCGAACGCGGAAGACCCCGGTCTTGCCGGCGGGATCAAGGGCACGCTCGCCTTCCACCGCCTGCAAGCGGAGCTCCGCTCCACCTTTTCGCCCCGGCTCACGCAAGACGTGGTCGTCGCGTTCGGGCGCATCGATACGGAGCAGCGTTTCGGCGAAATTTTTCAGGTGTTCGGCGGCGAGGAGCTGCACGGGCGCGCCGAGTGGAGCTACTCGGCGCATCCGGCGCTCCGCATCACCGGTGGGGCGGATTTCTTCGGCTGGTTTCTGAACGGCGAGTATCGCGGGCCCGCTCCGACGCAGTTCGAGGGCAACCCGCGGGACCGCGATGCCCTCGGCGCCCAACGCTTGGTGAGCGTCGAATCGAAAGGGATCAACGTCGTGCGGCCGGGCGGGTACCTCGAGCTCGGGGTGCGTCCGTTCGACAGCGTGCTCCTCACACCCGGCGTGCGCGTCGACTACTACGGCGAGTTCGGAGATTGGTCGATCGACCCCCGAGTCTCCGCTCGCTGGGAGGTCGGACCGCAGACGGCGCTGAAGGCGGGCGTCGGGCGCTTCACCCAGCCGCCGCTGTTCTGGATGTCGGTCCCCGTGGTCGGCAATCCCGACCTCGACCCGTATCACGCGCTCCAGACGAGCGCGGGCGTGGAGCAAAGCTTCTCGAAGAAGCTCAAGCTCGGCGTCGAGGGGTTCTACAAGAAGCTCGACAAGGTCATCGTGGCGACGGTCGATCAGGGGCCGCCCGGCTTCGTGAATGAAGGCGAGGGGCGCATCTTCGGTGCTGAATTTTCGGCTGAAGCGCGGCCCGACGACAAGACGTTCGGCTACCTCGCGTACACGCTGTCGCGCAGCGAACGGAGCGAGCACGGTCGCCCCTACCGCCTGTTCGACCACGACCAAACGCACATCCTCAGCGTCGCAGCCAGTCGCAAGCTCGGGGCCGGTTGGGAGCTCGGCGTCCGCTTCAGGCTCGTGAGCGGTGAACCGACGACACCGGTGACAGGGAGCATTTTCGACGCGCGGACCGGCGTCTACCTCCCGCGCTACGGCGCCGTCAACAGCGAGCGCGACCCGATGTTCCACCAGCTCGACGTGAAGGTCGAGAAGGCGTTCAAGATCGGCGCGCTGACACTCGCGCCGTACCTCGACGTGCAGAACGTCTACAACGCGTCGAACGTCGAGGGCTACACGTACAACTACGACTACACGAAGCGTGAGGAAGCGACTGGGCTAGGTCTGTTCCCCAACATCGGCGTGCGAGGAGAGCTATGAACACAGCAAGAAAATGGGTCATCGAGGGTCGGGCGGCGCTCTGGGTAGTCGCCTTCGGGGTGCTCGCTTGCAACGAGCCGCTGAGTCAAGTGGAGCTCATCGACAAGACGCGTATCGTGGGTGTGCGCGTGGAGGTGGCGGGTGACCCTAGCCGCGCCGCGCCGCTCCCCGGGGAGGAAGTGCTCGTCCGTGTCTTGGTGGTGGCGCCGGATCCGGAGCCGGCGCTCGCCTATGACATCCACGCGTGCACCGCGGTCGAGTCGAGCTCGACCATTCCGAAGTGCGAAGGAACCATGCTTGCAGGGGGTTCGCAGTGGGAGCCCGACGTCGCCGAGCCGAGGCTCAGCTTCGAGGCTGCGCCCTCCTTGACCGGCGACGAGCGGCTGGCGGTGCTCGGCCAGGTCTGCCCCGCGAACGTTGCGCTCGTGCCGGGGGATCCCCTGCTTTGCGAGGACGGCCGCGAACCCCTGGCATTCACCTTCGATTTCATGATGGACGACGGAACTCACCCGAACTCGAACCCCGCCTTCACGAGCCTCGCGCTCGACGGCGGCGAGCTCGCTCCCGAAACCGCCGAAACCACCGACTGCGCGTCCTTGCCAGCGGTCTCTCGCGGCGCAAAGCACACGCTCCGTATCGACCTCGACCCCGAGTCGCGCGACCCCTTGCCGGAGGAAAGCGCCGTCGGCCACAGCCGGGAGAGTCTCCTCGTTTCGTACTTCGTGACCTCGGGCGAGCTCGACCACCCGTGGAGCTCGATCGACAGCACGGCACCGAGCACGACGGCGAGCGTCGTCTGGACCTCTCCGGCAGCGACGGGCACGGAGCCCCGACTCGCTCGCTTGATCGCGGTGGTCCGCGACGGCCGCGGGGGAACCGATCTTCTCGAACGCAGGGTTTGCGTCCAGCCGTGAGGCTCGGACGCGTTCATCTCGACCAAGGACTGGAGGTTTCTCATGGGTATCGAACGTATCAATCGCATCACGGCCTACGGCGCCGAGTGGGTGCTGTGGCTCTTGATCATGGCTTCAATCGTCGCGATCGCGATCGTGATCGAGCGCGCCGTGCTGCTCGTCTCGTCGCGCGACAACATCGCTCGGCTTCGGCACGAGCTCCGAGAGTTGCTCGCCAAGCACGATGTCGCGGGGGCTCGTCGGCGCCTCGATGCCTCACCGAGCTTCGAGGCGGCGATTGCTCGCGCCGGTCTCGACGCGGACGGCGCTCCCAGCGCCGAGGATCGCATCCTCGGGGAACAGCAAGTGGCGCGGCTGAAGCTCGAACGGAACCTCGGGTTCTTGGGCACGCTCGGTTCCAACGCGCCGTTCATCGGCTTGCTCGGCACCGTCATCGGCGTCGTGCGCGCGTTCCACGAGCTGTCTCGGTCTACGGGCCAGGTGACGGCCGGGCTCCTCGCCGAGATCGGCGAGGCGCTGATCGCGACCGCGGTCGGTATCATGGTGGCGCTGCCCGCGATCGCGTTTTTCAACCTGTTTCAGCGCGCGATCAAGGCGCGGCTCGGGCAAAGTGACGCCCTCGGTCGCGAGGTCCTTGCCTACATGAAGTCCGGCACGCCGGCCGACGCGGGAGCAGAGTGATGGCCGCCCTTTCTCAGAGCTCGGACGAAGAGATCGTCGGCATCAACGTGACGCCCTTGGTCGACGTGGTGCTGGTGCTCCTCGTCGTCTTGATGGTGACCGCAGGCTACATCGCGTCGAAGGCGATCCCGGTCGATCTGCCGAAGGCAGCGACGGGTGAGGCGATGCCGCAAACGCTCGCGCTGTCGATCGATCAGCACGGCGCTCTGTACCTCGACGGCAAGGTGCTCGACGCGCAAGCCGTGCGGGGACGGGTCGCGGCCGCAAAGCGCAAGGATCCGGGCGTCCGCGCCGTGATCGCGGCCGATGGTCGCGCTCGACACCATCAGGTCGTTCGTCTGATCGACATTCTCAGGAGTGAGCAGGTGACCGAGTTCGCGCTCGACGTGCAGCCGGAAGATGTCGGCGGGAAGCGCTGAGGGACCGATGAGTGAGCATCCGTTCGTCGGTCTGGTTGCGGCGGCTCTCTTGAGCCTCGTGGCCCACGGCGTCGCGTACGCCTCGCTCGGCTACGTCCCGAAGCAGGCGCTGGCCCCGGCACCGAGCCGGGTATCGTTTCGGGTGAAGGAGCCGCCGCCGCCTCCGGTCGAGGAGAAGGTGACGCCTCCCGAGCCCGAGGTCGCGAAGCCGGTGCCACGAGCGAAACCCGTGCCGGCGAGCGAGCCGCCGGCGGCACCGCCACCACCGGTCGATCTGACGGGCGTCACCCTGACCAACGACTCGGGCAATGCGTCGTGGAGCTCGGTCGTCGGCAACGGCGCCGCGCTCGCAGGTCCGATTGCCGCCATTCGGCAGCCGGGAACGACTGCCGTTGCCGCCGTCGCCCCCGTCGTGGCGCCGAAACCCGTCCCCGCGAAGGCCGAGACGTCGCTCGTCAAGCTCGAGGACCTTTCGGAGCGACCGGTCCCGCCGGCGCTCGCCGCCGTGCTCCGCGACCACTACCCGCCCGAGGCGAAGGCGCGCGGCATCGGCGGGAGCGCCAGCGTGGCCGCCGAGGTGGGGCCGGACGGACGGATCCGGAACCCGGCGGTCGCCGGGGAGAGCTTCCCGGGGTTCGGCGAGGCCTGCCGCCGCACGCTCCAGGGTTCCCGCTGGTCTCCGCCCCGCGACCGAGAAGGGCGCGCGGTCTCGACGCGGATCCGCTACACGTGCCGCTTCGTGGTCGAGCGATGACGGCGCGCTTCCTCGGTTTCGTTCTTGGCTTCGTTCTTCTGCTCGTCGCCTACGGTGCGCGAGCGCAGACGGAGACCGGGCTGCCGGTCGTGATCACGGTCGGCAATTCCGGGTTCGACGCGGGGAAGATCGAGGAGGCGATCCGGAACGAGCTCGGCGTGCCGCTTCGCGTCGATCCGACGGCGGAGGAGCGACTGGAGGTCGTGGTCACCGGTCGCCGGGCGAACGTCACCTACTACCGGAAGGGAGGGGAACCGGTGACGCGCTCGGTGGATCTGCCGAAGGACGACGAGCGTGCGTTCGAGACCCTCGCGTTCCTCGCCGGGAACCTGGCTCGCGACGAAGCGGCGGAGCTCCTCCGAACCCTCACGCCACTGAAGCCGGAGCCGGAACCGGAAGCGCCGCCGCCACCACCCCCGCCGCCCCCGCCCCCGCCGCCCCCACCCCCGAAGGCCGCGCCCAAGCCGGCACCCAAACCGGACGCGCTCATCGAGCCAAAGACGTTCGCGTTCAACATCTCGGTTCTTTACCCGACCGCGCTGCTTCCGAACACCGAACGGCGCCGGTTGAATCTCGAGGTCGGCCTGCTCTCGTCACGCATCGGCGCCCTGAACGGCATCGCCGGTTCGTTCGGCTATCAGCGCATCGACGGCCAGACCGACGGCATCGCGTTCGCGATCGGCTGGAACCGCACGGGCCCGGTGTCCGGCATCGAGTCCGCGATCCTGGTGAGCGAGGGGTACGGGCTCGTCAAAGGCGTGAGCTACGCCAACATCGCGAACGTTCGTGACGGGGACGTGCAGGGTGCCGCCGGTTCGGCGCTTGCCGTGAAGGCGAATCACATCACCGGCGTCGAGGGCGCCGGGATCTTTGCGATGGCGCACGGCGTGACGGGCGCCCAGGGGAGCGGGATCCTTTCGTACACGTCCGGGAACGTGGTGGGCGTGCAGGGCGCGGGCATCGGCGCCCTCACGCTCGGCGACCTGACGGGCGGGGCGCTCGCGGGCATCGCGACCTCGGCGCGGAACGTGACCGGCGCGCAGCTGGCGGGCCTCGCGAACTTCGGACAGACGATCGACGGCGCGCAGGTCGCCGGGCTCCTCAACCTGGCGGGCGACGTCACGGGCGGGCAGCTGGGCCTCGTCAACGTGGGCCGTCGCGTGCGCGGCGTGCAGATCGGCCTCGTGAACGTATCGGACGAGCTCAAGGGCGGCGCGCTCGGTCTCGTCAACGTCGCGGGGAACGGCAGGATCCAGCCAAGCGTGTGGTTTTCTGGACCCGACTTGATGGGTAACGTGGGGGTGAAGTTCCTGGCCGGCAACACCTACACGTTGCTCGGCACCGGCTACGATGCGACCGGGGATCGCTTCTCGGCTGAGGCGAGCCTAGGGCTACATCTCGGCGCCGGCGATGGGTTCGTGGAGGGTGGGGTCGGTATCGCGAGCACTCGGAACACGGTCGAAAAGTTTGGCGTCATCCGCAGCGAGGCACGCCTGGAGAGCCGCGTCGGCTACGAGGTCGTACCCTGGATCACCCCCTACGCCGGCGGCGCGCTCACCTACCGACTCGAGGGGGAGGGGCGGGATTTCCGCGGCCACTATTTCTTCGGCGTGGCAGCGCTCTAGGGCTCCGGTGCGACTTCTGAGCCAGTAAATACAATGATATCAATATGTTAGTGGCTATTGCGCGGATGTCTGGGTGCCGATGAACGTTCCGCCGAGGAGCGGGCACTATGGACAACGACAGGTGTCCCCCGAGCCCCAATGACGCTATCTGAGCTCGTAGCCGTGACGCACACCACGTTCGCCGAGCGTGAGAGCGACGCTCCGGACGACATCATCGTCCGGCTCTCGATGGGGGACCGCGCGGCGATCGGCGAGGTGTACGACATGCATCACGGCGCCGTGCGCGCGTTCGCCCGGCGGCTGGTCGGTGAAGACGCAGCGGCCGAGGACCTCTTGCACCAGGTTTTCGTCTCGTTGCCCCAGGCGGTGAAGGGCTACCGAGGCGAGGCCTCGCTCAGGACGTTCCTGATTTCAGTGGCGGTGAACCACGCGCGGCATCACGTGCGCTCCGCGGCGCGGCGGCGCTTTGCGATGGAGCGCTACGAGCGCGAGCCCCAACAGGTCGAAGGCGACCCGGAGCTCATGGCGCGAAGGCGCGAGCTATCGCGCGCGCTGGCGCGGTGTCTCGACGCGCTGCCGCTCGAACAGCGGGTGGCGTTCGTTCTCTGTGAGGTCGAGGAGCGGACGTCCTCCGAGGTCGCGAAGATCGTCGGTGCACCGGAGGGGACGGTGCGCACCCGCTTGTTCCACGCCAAGAAGAAGCTGCGCGAGCTCCTGGAGAAGGAGGGCGTCCGATGAGCGACGATCTCCTTTCCGAGGCCACGCGGGCGCTGCGGGACGAAACCGCGGACGACGGCGCGAGCGGTCGATTCACGCGGGCACGGATCATGGCGTCCGCCCACGATCGGCGGGTGTGGAAGCGGACGCGGGTGGCGTTCTTGATCCCGATCGCGGCCACCTTCATGGCGGCGAGCGCGGTCGGTGCGACCGGCGGGCCGCGGCAAGCTTTCGAGGCGGTAGCGCGAGTGTTCGGTCTCCATGCCGATGCTCCGCCCGCGCCCGCGGTGCCCACGCCGTCGCGCCGGAGCGAGGCGCCGCGCTCCGCTGCCCCGACGAACGCGCCCGCGGTCGAGGAGCCGGTCGCCGTGCCGCCCCCGCCCGAGGTCACCGCACCGGTCGTCGAGGCACCGGCTCCTGCCGTGGCCCCGCCGAGCACCGCGGGGAGCGTCCGGGTGCCGGGCGGTGGGGGCGCCCCGGCGGCGGATCCGACCTTCGACCTTTACCGGGTTGCGCACCGGGCACACTTCGTCGACCACGACTCGGCGCGCGCTCTCCAAGCGTGGGACGCCTATCTCAAGGCCGCTCCGCGCGGCGCGTTCGCGCTCGAGGCCCGCTACAACCGCGCGCTCTGCCTGGTGAGGCTCGACCGGAGGGGCGAGGCACGTGCGGCGCTGACCCCCTTTGCCGACGGCCGCTACGGCGGCTACCGCAAGGACGACGCCACGAAGCTCATCGCCGCGCTGCCCGCGGAGCCTTGATTTCTCCGACAGTTGGCGTCCCCGCTGCCTCATGGTAAGCGGCCGCGCGACACGCATGAGCACTCAAGGCAAGGTCATCCAGGTCATCGGTCCCGTCGTCGACGTCGAATTTCCGGCCGGCAAGCTGCCGAAAATTCTCAACGCGCTCAACGTCACGAACCCCAGCATCTCGAGCGAGAAGGACAATCTCGTGCTCGAGGTCGCCCAGCACCTCGGCGAATCGGTGGTGCGCGCGATCGCGATGGACACCACGGACGGCCTCGTCCGCGGCACGCTCGTCACCGACTCCGGCAGCCCGATCATGATGCCGGTCGGCAACGCCACGCTCGGCCGCATCCTGAACGTGGTGGGCCGTCCGGTCGACGAACGCGGACCCGTCAACGCCCAGAAGAGCCTGCCGATTCACCGGCCGCCCCCGGCGTTCGTCGACCAGAACACGAACGTCGAAATCTTCGAGACCGGCATCAAGGTGATCGACCTCCTGGCCCCCTACCGAAAGGGCGGGAAGATCGGGTTGTTCGGCGGCGCCGGCGTCGGCAAGACCGTCTTCATCCAGGAGCTCATCAACAACGTCGCCAAGGCGCACGGCGGCGTGAGCTGCTTCGCCGGCGTCGGCGAGCGGACGCGCGAGGGCAACGATCTTCACCTCGAGATGATGGAATCGAAGCTCGAATCAGGGGAGCCCGTGCTCTCGAAGACCGCGCTCATCTTCGGGCAGATGAACGAGCCGCCCGGTGCGCGCGCGCGCGTGGCGCTGTCGGCGCTCACCTGCGCCGAGTATTTCCGCGACGAAGAAGGGCAAGACGTGCTGCTCTTCATCGACAACATCTTCCGCTTCACGCAGGCGGGCAGCGAGGTGTCGGCGCTCCTCGGCCGTATGCCGAGCGCGGTCGGCTACCAGCCGACGCTGGCGAACGAGATGGGCTTGCTCCAGGAGCGCATCACCTCGACGCGCAAGGGCAGCATCACGAGCGTCCAGGCGATCTACGTGCCGGCCGACGATCTCACCGACCCAGCCCCCGCCACGACGTTCGCGCACCTCGACGCGACCACCGTGCTCTCGCGCGCCATCTCCGAGATCGGCATCTACCCGGCGGTGGACCCGCTCGACTCGACGAGCACGATGCTGTCGCCGAACGTGGTCGGCGAGGAGCACTACAACGTGGCGCGCGCCGTCCAGCGGACGCTCCAGAAGTACAAGGATCTGCAGGACATCATCGCCATTCTCGGCATGGACGAGCTCAGCGAGGACGATCGGCTCACCGTCTCGCGCGCCCGCCGGATCCAGCGCTTCCTTTCGCAGCCCTTCTTCGTCGCTGCTCAGTTCACGGGGCGCTCGGGGAAGTACGTCCCGCTCAAGGAAACGATCGCCGGCTTCCAGGAGATCCTCTCGGGCTCCCTCGACGACTTGCCGGAGCAGGCCTTCTACATGTGCGGCAACATCGAAGAAGTGAAGGCGACCGCGGCCAAGATGAAGGCGACCGCGGCCTGAGCTCCGGGAACCCAGCATGGCCGAAACGCTCGCGCTCGAGATCGTCACGCCCGAGGGCATCATGCTCAGCGAGGCCGTCGACACGCTGACCGCACCCGGAGCCGAAGGGGAGTTCGGCGTGCTCCCGCGCCACCGGCCGCTGCTCGCACCGCTCACCGCGGGCGTGCTCACCTACACGAAGGGCGGCGTGACCGAAACGGTCGCCATCGGGACGGGCTTCGCGGAGGTGGCCGACGATCGCGCGGTCATCTTGACCGACCATTTCGTGCGGAAGAACGACGTCGATCCCGTCCGCGTGCGGCTCGAGCTCAAGGAAGTGGACGAGCAGCTCGACCGCTTTCAGGGCGAGCCGACCAGCCCCGAGTACCAGGCGCTGGTCGTGCGCGAGCTCTGGGCGGCGACCCAGCTCGAGCTCCACGGTGACCCGCCGCCGCCCAGGATCCGCAGCATGAACGAGCTCGAGTCGAAGCTCCACGACACCTACACGAAGGCGCAGGCCACGGACGACGGCGCCGACCGCCCGATCTAGAGCGTTATTCGGTGGGCTCGGGCGCCCGCGGTGGAACGACGCGGAAGGGGCGATCGAGCACGCGTTTGCCGTCGACCTCGACGCGGACGCGCCAGGACCCCGGACGATCCTTTTCGCGGAAAGCGAGCGGCACGTCGAGGCTCGGTTCGCCGGGCCGGGCGTGTGCCTCACCGTACGCGACGAGCTCGCCCGCCGCGGGCTCCTTCGGGTTGGCGGGCTGTGCGAGCTCCCAGCGCACGGCGATCGGCGTGCTCGGCGCTTCGGCCCATTCCACCCGCAAGCCGAGCGCGAGCCGGGAGCGATCGAGGACGAGCGGGATCTCCTCGCGCTCCTGGAGCTGACCGCCGAACAATACGCCGAAGCGCGCCTTCACGTCGGCGACAGGCGGGCGCTCGCGGCACGACGCGGCGAGCGAGAGCGCGACCGAGAGCGCCGCGGCCGTCATCACCCGTTCTCGGCCGGTCATCGAACGCCTGCCTCCGCCGCCACGCGGGCGAATTCCTCGACCGAGAGCGTCTCCCCGCGTCGTTCGAGGTCGATGCCGGCGCGTCCAGCGACGATGGCCAGGCTTTCACCGGCGAGTGCGCCACGCCACGCGTTCCGGAGCTGCTTTCGGCGCTGGGAAAAGGCGGCCTTCACCAGCTTCCGAAACCACGTGGTCTCCTCGATCCGCTCTTGCCTCGGGACGAGGACGATCAACGCCGAGTCGACGTTCGGTTGCGGGAAGAAGGCGCCGCGCCGAACCACGAGCGGCCGTGTCACCTGGTAGGCAGCCTGCATGAACACGCTGAGGGCGCCATACTCCGCCGTTCCGGGCTTGGCCGTCACGCGTTCGGCGACCTCGAGCTGAACGAGCGTTGCTGCGCGTTCGAGGTGCGGCGCGAGCCCGGCGAGCGTCTCGAGCAGCGGGCCGGTCAGGTTGTACGGCAGGTTCCCGGCGACGGCGCGTGGTGCGTCGGTGTTCGAGAGCTCGGCCACGTAGTCGAAGGTCTTGGCATCGGCTTCGACGATGCGGAGCGACCCGCTGCGGGGGTGTGTCGCGAGCTCCGCGCGGAGCGCCGGCACGAGGTCGCGATCCCGCTCGATGGCGACGACGGAGCGAGCTCGCTCGAGCAGCGGTACGGTGAGCGCCCCGAGGCCGGCGCCGATCTCGATCACGGCGGCGCCGTCCGGCACCGCGAGCTCGGCGATGCGGCGCGTCAGGTTCTGGTCGAGCAGGAAATTTTGGCCGAAGTGGCGCTTCGGCCGTACGTCGTGGCGGGCGAGCACGGCGCGCGTGTCGTCGCTTGACCCGGCTTCGGGACCACGCGGAACGGCGCGGGCGCTCACGCGCGGCCCTCGCCGCGCCGCGCCCCCGGGCCGATGCGAATGCCGAGCCGTCTGAGGGCGCTCTCGCCGCGACGGAGCGCCGCGCGAGCGCGGAGCGACACGGTGTCGGCCACGACGAGCGGAACGCCGCTCCCGACCTCGGGAATGCCGGCATCGAGCCGTACCGACATCCAGCGCAGCTCGAAGCGCCGGCGCGGGAGCGCGCGCAGGCTCTGCTCGAGCGCGGGGCGTGTCGTCGGGTCCGGCGGCGGTGACCACAGGTAGACCAGGTTCGGCCGCTTCTTCTCGCGTCCGAGTTTCTGCAGCAAGCGCGCGAGCTCGGCGTCGGTCCGCGGGCGGTCGGGTTCGACGCGGGCGGGGGAGCCGAGGCCGAAGGCGGCGAGGTAGCGCCGGAGGCTCCGCTCTCGCCGCGTCGCCGCGGCGATGGTGGTCGGACGGAAGGGCGCGCGGGTCGCAGCGACGCGCTCCGCCCGGCGCGCGATGCGCTCGATCTCTTGCGGTCGAACGTTGGCGGCAGCACGCGGATCGAGCGGCCTCAGGTGCTCGAGCACCCGGAGCGCCACGTCGCTCTCGTCGAGACCGCTCCGCTCCGGATCGAGGCAGCCCGTCGCGTGGGCGAGCGCCGAGGCGAGCTCGAGCGCATGACCCGGGCTCGCCGCCGGTTCGATGTACGACAGCGTGCGCGCCCCGACGACCGCGAGACCCACGTAGTCCCCGCGCTGGAGGTGGCGATCGATGACCCAGGCCGCTTCGTCGATGGCGAGATCGAGCGCGCTATCACCCGGGTTTCCCGACCACAGCTCCACCGACGCGTCGAGCAGCACCCACACCACGTCGCGCTCTTCGCGCTCGTACTCGCGCACGAGGAGCTTCGCCCGGCGTGCCGATGCCTTCCACGCGATGCGCCGGAAAGGGTCGCCCGGAACGTGCTCGCGAAGCTCGCGCAAGCTGTCGCCGTCGCCCGCGAAACGCCCCGGGCGGCCCTGGACGGCGGTCCGCCGGCTGCGGCCGCCCCGCGCCGAGCGAAGCAGCTGTCGCGCGGGACCCGGCAACACCTCGACGCCGAACGGGTTCGAGAACGTGAGCGGCACCTCGAACAGTCCCGGCGCTCCTTCCAGCTCGAGCGACAGTCCGTGGAGCGCGTGCCGACCGACCCGGCGCGCCGTCACCTTGAGGTCGACCGACATCCGGCCGCCGCCGGGCACCTCACCGGAAGGGGGGTCGAGGGTGATCGACAGCTCCGGCGAGGCGAGTGCGCGGAGACCGCTGAAGCGCGCGGCCCGCTGGTCGCGGTTGCGGAGCTCGGCCTTGAGCTCGATGGTCTCGCCACGAGCGAGCCGCACGCGGCGTGCTTCGCCATGCCAGGCCATCTCGAAGCCGGCCGCCCGCACGAAGGCGACGTCGATCTGGGTGGCGAGCCGAGCGATGCCGAGACCGAGCACGATCGCGCCGCCCCACGCGACCACGGCGCCCTCGCCGAGGACGAGCCCGACGCCCATCACGGTGAGACCGACCGCAGCGAGCTCGACGCTGGTGCGCGCCGGATACGTTTGCACGGTTCTCGAGGCTACCACGCGATTGACAGGGCCCCCGCCGCGGAAAAGGATGACCGCGCTCCGTGCTCTTCAATCCGAGCCACCTCCGCGCCGTGTCTCGCTCGGTCTTGCTCGGGGCGGTCCTGGTTTTGCGCTCGAGCGGGGCGCTTGCCTCCGGCAAGCACCACGCGCTCACGCCGTACGAGCAGGGGCAGGTCGAGCAGGTGAAGAAAGACCTCGGGCTCTCGCTTTTGCCCGAGGCGAACCCGGAGGGAAAGCTCGTCGAGCACGTCGACGTGGTCGTGCTCGAGGTGTTCGACGACAGCGATCCGGTACCGAATTTTTTCAACGTTTTTCATACACGAACCCGGCAGCACATCGTGCGGCAGGAGCTCTTGTTCGAGGAGGGCGTGCCCTTCGCCCCCGCCCGGGGGGCGGAGTCGGCTCGCAACCTCAGAAAGCTTCGCCAGCACTCGCTCGTCGTCATCGAAGCGTTTCCCGGCAGCACACCCGACCGCGTTCGGGTCCTGGTCGTGGTCAAGGACGTGTGGAGCCTGCGCGTCAATTTCGACATCGCGGCATCGGATCGAGATCTCAGCTACCTCCTGATCGCTCCGACGGAGGAAAATCTCTTCGGCACCCACATCACGTTCGGCGCCGCGTACACGCTCACGGCCGGCTACTACTCGATCGGGGCGCTCGCCACGAAGCGCCGCATCCTCGGCACCGATCTCGAATCGTCGCTCAGCGCGCACATGATCTTCAACCGCATGAGCGGCGCGCGTGAGGGCGTGGCGGGGCTCTTCAGCTACGGGGTGCCGTTCCGAGAGACGGAACAAGCGTGGTCCTGGGGTACCGGCATCTACGTGAGCAGCTTGATCAAGGGCCGTTACGAGGGCCTCACGCTGACGAGATACGATGCACCCTCGACGGTCGAGGTGGAGGCGCTCCCGATCGCCTATCGCAGCGAGCGGATCCTCGGTGGTTACGAGGTGGTGCGGTCGTTCGGTCGGCGGCGAAAGCTCGACGTCGGGGTTGGTGTCGACGTCGACCGCCGCTTCAACCAGTGGACGCCACCGCCCGGGACCAGCGCCGCCGCCCAGGAGGACTTTCGCGACGCCTGGGTGCCGGTGACGGACACGCGCATCGGCCCCTTCGCTCAGCTCTTCACGCGCGACGAACGCTACCTGCGCACGAGTGATCTCGAAACGCTCGGGCTCGAGGAAACCTACCGCCTCGGTTTCGACGCGCTGCTTCGCGTCTACCCGGCGAGCAGCCGCCTCGGCTCGACGCGGGATCTGATCGGTTCGCTGTCGGGGGTCGGGTTCTCGCAGGGTCTCGGCGATGGCCTGCTTCGCGCCGTGGTGGAGAACCGACTCGAGCTCGAAAAGAGCGGCCGAGACGACGCCGACGTGACGGCGCGCCTGCGCGTCGCGTTGCCGAAAACCAGCATCGTGCGTCTCGTCGTCGACGGAGTGTTCCGCTACCGCTACGAGAACTATTTGAACCGAAATCTCGAGCTCGGCGGCGACACGCGGCTCCGCGGCTACCCGCCGGCCGGCTTCAACGGCTCGTTCCTCGGTGCGGCCGCTGCCGCGGTGAACACCGAGCTTCGCTCGACCTCGATCGGCCTCTTCGGCACCGAGTGCGGGCTCGCCCTGTTTCACGACGCCGGGCACGCCGCGGAGACCCTCTCCGAGCTCTCCTTCAAGCAGTCGGCGGGGGTCGGCCTGCGCGTGCTCCTGCCGCAGTTCGCGCGCACGGTCGTGCGGCTCGACTGGGCCTTTCCGTTCAACCCCGTCGCCGGCTACAAGACCTTCCCGGGGGCCGCGTTTCTGACCTTCGACCAGGCGTTCACCATGCCCGAGCTCGCAGCGCCGACCGTCATGGCTCCGAAGCCCTAGAGCTCCGTTCTAGCGCGATCGACTCTCGCCTCGGGCGTGCTACGGCTCGGCCCCATGCGCGTGCTCGTGACCGGCGCCGCCGGCAAGCTCGGTTCCGCCACCGTGAAGGCCCTGGTTGCCGCGGGCTTCGACGTGCGAGCCACCGACCAGCGCTACACGGCGGAGCTCGGCGTTCCCTTCCGGTCGCTCGATCTCAGGGACGAGCACGCGCTCTACCCCCTGGTCGAAGGCGTCGACGCGCTCGTCCACCTCGGCAATCACCCGAACCGCTTCGCGGGCCCGTCTCCCCAGCGCTTGCTCGCCGAGAACATGAGCATGAACGCCAACGCGTTCATGGCCGCCCTCGACCTCGGCGTGAAGCACATCGTCTTCGCGAGCTCGATCCAGGTGATGATCGCGAGCGATACCGCGCGCAAGGAGCCGCACACGCTGCCCTATCTCCCGCTCGACGGCGACGCGCCGGCGAACCCGGGCTTGAATCCGTACGCGCTCAGCAAACAGTTCGGCGAGGAGCTCCTCGCGGTGGCCGCTGCGTCGCGGCCCGAGCTCTCGGCGACCGTCGTCCGCTACCCAATGCTCGTCGGTGAGTGGTTCGACCGACGGCTCTATTCGAATGGCGGCCGTGTACCGAGCGACTTCTTGCACCTCTGGGAGGCGACTGCGCACCTCACGTTCGACGACGCCGCCGCGCTCGTCATCCCGCTTCTCACGAAGGCGAGCCCCGGCTACCGGCAGGTCTTCCCGGCCCAGTCGATCGACGTGACCAATCTGCCCCCGCCCGACCTCATTCGTCGTTTTTATCCCGGCGTTCGCTGCACGCGACCGGTCGACACGATCGAGTCCTTGATCGAGCCGGTCGCAGAAAGCTACGGCTGGCAGCCGCGAGCACGCCCCCGCGTGGTGCTCGTCGACGCTTGAAGTAGGGCTGGAAAGCAGAAACGAGGAACGTTTCGGGGAAACGTCGGCGCGTGCCGGTCTTTCCTTTACAGGCCCCCGAGGCTTCGCCTAACAAAGACGGCGTAGCGGCGGCGTCACTCCGGGTCACTTCGGCCCGGTGGATCGCCCAACGCTCGGAGGATCACCATGCGAGGCTCTGTTCTTATTTCGTTCCTGGGGATGTCGATGATGGCAGCGGGGCTCGTTGCCGGCTGCGGCGATGACGCTGACGAAGAGGCGGCGCCGCCGGCGGTCGAAAAGAGCAACGAAGGCGAGAGCTGTCTCACCACGAACGACTGTTCGGGGAAGCTCCTCTGTGTTGGGCAAGTGTGCGTGACGGATCCCGATGGTTCCGGTGGCACGGGCGGCGGCGGCGGGGAGCCGGGAAGCGGCGGCACGGGCGGCAAGGGCGGCTCGAGCGGCGGCGCCGGTGGTAAGGGCGGCGCTGGCGGCAGCGGCGGCGGCAGCGGCGGCACGACGCCGGCACCCGCCCTCGGCGGCCCAGGCGAAACGTGCGCCAGTCGCGCTGACTGCGCTCCTCCGCTCGGTTGCTTCAACCAGCGTTGCGCTGACGCGCCGATCGTCGGCGAAGGCGGCGGCGGGAACATCCCCACCCCGACGCTTGGCGGCATCGGTGAGACCTGCGTCCTTTCCACCGACTGCGAAGCGGGCCTGGCTTGCCAGCCGTCCGGCGGCAATGGTTCGGTCGGTGTCTGTACCCCTTCGGAAACCGGCATCACGCCGACCGGCGCGACCTGCGGTGCTGAATGCAAGACCCCGGCGGACTGCTGTGAGCTCCCGCGCGAGCTCCACACGCAGCTCTACACGACGCCCATAGAGTCATGCGCCGAGCTCATCGACGTCCTCGGTGCGACCGACTGCACGAACCCGGGTGGCCTCTCGAACCTCTGCTTTGCGAAGAAGGTCTACTGCGACTGCAGCACTTCGGGTGCCGGCTGGGCCTGTAACAGCGGCATGTGCTCGTACACGGGCGATTGCCAGGTCAACGGGCTCGTGATGGATGGTTGCGCGACGACCTCGCGCTCGGGTCTTGCGCTCTACCCAAACTGCGACGCCGCCACCACGAACAAGTGCCAACCCGTTGCGGGCACGAACTTCTGCAACGTCGATGCCGACTGTAACTCGATGGCGGTCACGGACTTCCCCACGGACGTCTGCGAAGTCGGGGAATGCACCTGCTACCAGAGCTCCGCCTGCTACCGAAAGTGCGACGAGGATCTCGATTGCGCCGCCGGCAAGGTTTGCGACACCGGTCAAGAGGTGTGCGTCCCGGCAGACAGCTGCAGCAACAACACGACCTGCCAAACGTTGCTCAAGGACTTCCGCGCGATCTGCTCGTCGGGTAGCTGCACCATCCCCTGTGAAGTGGACCTTGACTGCGGTGGCCTGACCACCCCGAACCTGCTTCAGGTCTGCGAAGCAGGTCGATGCCAGCCGATCGGCTGCGCATCGGACAACGAGTGCGTCCACGCCGGCGATGCGGCGAGCACGGACCCAGAGATCCTGGCCAATCCGCGGAAGATGTTCTGCACCGTGCCGACTCCGGGCATGTTCACCCGGCCCGGCAGCTCGGCCATCACCGACTGATCACTCCCCCTGACGAGTGATCGGCGACGAAGCCCGCGGCGAAAGCTGCGGGCTTCGCCGTTTTTGGAGCTTGGGCCGGCCGGCCCGGTTTCCGCTATACTGGGGCTGTAATGCCCTTCGCTTCGTTTCGGCTCGGTCGCCTCGCTCCGTTCGTCCTTCCTGCTGCCCTCGCTCTCGGCCTCGGGTTCGGCTGCACGCCGGAGGTGACGCCGGATGACGACGACCCCGGCGCCGGCGCAACGAGTGGATCCGGCGGCGCGAGCGCGGGGTCCGGCGGAGCGATGGTTGGCGGCAGCGGTGGCACCGGAGCCAGCGGCGGCGTGCCGACGGGCGGCACGGGTGGCGTGGGCGGAGCCGGTGGCGCCTCCGGGGGCTCGGCTGGGGTCACGGGCGGCATCGGTGGCAGCGCCGGCATGGGGGTCGGCGGCACGGCCGGCACGGCGGGACAGCTCGGTGGAGCGGGCTCGGCAGGCGCGCCAGGCGGCACGGGTGGCACCCTCGGCGGAGACGCCGGGACGGGCGCCCAAGGCGGCGCCGGCGTCGCTGGCGATAGTGGTGCGGCCGGATCCACGGCCGGGGCCGGCGGGTCGGGCACGCCGCCGACGGGCTTCCTGATCGAGGACTTCGAGACGGCGACCGACGGTCAAGCCCCCGCCGGTTGGGACACCTTCATCGCCTGGAACAAGAACGGGCAGAACCCGAGCGGCGGCGCCCAGGCGCTCGTCGAGAGCACGCGCGCCCACAGCGGCACCAAGTCCGTGCACTTCATCGGCGGTTCGAACCCGGCGCAGCTCACGCGCCCGTTGCCGAACGGGACGAACAAGCTCTATGTGCGGGCGTGGTTCTACATGACGCGCCAGCTCGGCATGAACCCGGGCGCGAATCACGAAACCCTGATCGGCATCCGCAAGCTCACCGGCGGCGCCAACGACGAGGTTCGCTTCGGCGAGATCAAGGGCGTCATTGGCACGAACGAGGTGCCCACCGACAACATCTCGCCGAAGATGGACGTCTGGGGCATGGGCCCGGTGGTCTCGGCGAATGCCTGGCACTGCATCGAGGTCGCGTTCCTCGGCGACGGTGCCCAGCACACCCTCCACGCCTGGGCCGACGGCACGCTCGTCCACGAGGTGACCGCCGGCGACCAGTGGCAAAACGGCGCCATGCCCGCCAATTGGCTCGACGGAAAGTTCGTCGAGGTCGTGCTCGGCTGGCACAGTTTCTCGAGTGCGAACAACGACGTCTGGATGGACGACCTCATCCTCTCGACGTCGCCCATCGGGTGCTGAGCGGACGATGGGGGCACCGAGCTTCTCGCTCGCCGGCAAGGTCGCGCTCGTCACCGGCGCAAGCTACGGGATAGGCGAAGGGCTCTCTCGCGCCCTCGCGCTCGCGGGCGCGGAGGTGGCGGTCGGGGCGCGCAGCCGCGAGCCGCTCGAGGAGCTCGCGCGCGACATCGGCGGCCTCGCCGTGCCGCTCGACGTGAGCGACGTGGGCAGCATCCGCGCCGGGGTCGACCGCGTGGTCGAGCGGTTCGGGCGCATCGACGTGCTCGTGAACAACGCCGGCCTCGGCGACAACCAGCCCGCTCTCGACGTGACGGAGGGAGACTGGGATCGGATGATGGCCGTCAACGCGAGGGGCCTTTTCTTCGCCTGTCAGGCGGCCGCCCGTCACATGCTGCCGCGCCGGTCGGGCCGGATCGTGAACATCAGCTCGCAGGCAGGGCTGGTCGGCATTCGCGGGCACGCGGTCTACTCGGCCTCGAAGGGAGCCGTGAATCAGCTCACCAAGGTGCTGGCGCTCGAGTGGTCCCCGGACGGCGTGACCGTCAACGCGGTCGCGCCCACCTTCACCGTCACGCCGGGCACCCGCGAGCGCCTCGCCGACCCGACCTTTCGCGCCAGCGTGCTCGCTCGCATCCCGGCCGGCCGGGTCGGCACGATCGAGGACATCGCGGCCGCGGTCATCTACTTGAGCTCGCCGGCGGGGGCGCTCGTCACGGGCAGCGTGCTCGTGGTCGATGGCGGCTGGACCGCCGAATAGAGCGCCCGCACGAGCGCCACCGTCCGCTCAGAGCGGCAAGTCGTAGGCGAGGCTCGCTCCGAGCCGGTACTGATCGTTCGGGTTCCTCTCGATTTCGCCGTTCGGCAGCGTCTCGCGCCCGACCGAATACGCGCCGGTCTTGGCCGAGAGGAACGTGGCGCCGACGCCGTAGGAGAGGCCGGTACGGGCGATCGGGCCGGAGACGTTCAGGCGGAGCTCCACGGCGGCATCGGCGAACTCGCCTGTTTCATGCGGGTAGTCGTTCATCGGGCGGCGCGGCACGTAGCGACCGGCGACCGCCAATGTGGGCAGGCCTCCCGCGAGGTCGTAGGCGATGCGCGCGTTGCCGAAGGTGTGCGGCATCACCGCGAGGCGGGCTCGTGTGCCGTCGGGCTCCTCGCGCCGCGCGAAAGCCTCCGTGATGCCGATCGCGTAGTTCAGCCGTCCGGCGGCCATGCTGCCGCGGTAGCCGAGGTCGATGCCGTAGCTGGTGATGCTCGAGACGTTCTGCACCTGGACGACCTCGTCGATGCCTTTCATCAGCTCGCCGCGGGCGAGGGCCGCCGCCATCGCCTCGTCGCTCGCCGGCGCGCCGAGCAAGAGGTCCCGCCATCTCGAAAGGTAGAGCGAAAATTCGAGCACCTGGCTGCCGAGATGCTGCTCGAAGGCAGCTTCGCCGGAACGAACTCGCTCGGGCTGGAGCGATTTTCCGCCCGGGATCTGGGTGGTGGGATCGAAGTAGTAGATGTCGAAGGCGGACGGCGCCCGGAATGCCTCGGAGTAAATGCCCTTCACCGTCGCTCCGTGCCACGGCATCAGGACCACTGCGGCTCGGGGTAGGGCGGTGCTCCCGTAGCGCTCGTCGACATCGAGCCGTGCGCCGGCATTGAAGCCGAGCCCCCGCGTCGCCCAGTAGGTCTGCTGCACGTAGGCGGCGAGGCCCATCTCCGTCGGCGAGTAGGGTCCGATCGGTCCCGGGCTCACCCCGGTGATGTTGTCGTAGTAGTTCACGTCCGAGCGGATGCGCTTGATGCGGCCGTCGAGGCCGACGAGCGTGACCAGACGGCCGTCCTCGAGCCAATCCAGGGTGAGCTGTGGTTCGAGGCCAACGGAGCTAGCGGCGCCACGAAGCCGCCAGAGGCAACCGTTGTCCTGGCCTTCGAGGCAATCGTCCGCACCGTTGCTGGTCCAGTACTGGTTGTAGTCGTACGCGTCCGCATACAGTCTGGTCGAGAGCTTCACGAACGCGGAGGCCTGCAGCGTGTGCTTGAGATCGCCGTGGAGCCAGCGATCGATCTGGTAGCTATCCGGATCGTCGAAGTTCCCCGAGTCCGTCGACTCCGCGCGCTTCGAGACAGCGGCGCGCGTGGCGAGCTCGACGTCTCCGACGCGGACCTTGAGGTACGCCGAGGGCGCTCGCATGTAGTAGGCGTCGTTGCCGCGCCCGCCCCAGATACCCGGCGGGTACTTGCGGTCGGCCGGGTTCACGTCGAAGTCCCGCGTCTGGCCGGTGACGGCATCCGGGCCGTAGTCCTGGGGTCCGAAGTCGAAGGTCGGGCCCGACTGCGTGAAGTACTCGGCCTCGAGCACGAGCTCGGCCGGCGTTTCGCCGAAACGGAACTGGCGACCGAACCCTGCCGCACCCCGCATCGTCCGGCCCGGCGCGCCGAGCGATGCCTCGCCGTCGGCGTACACGTGAACGCCCTGAAAATCCTTGGCCCGCTTGGTCACGATGTGGACGATGCCGAGCATCGCGTTCGACCCGTAGAGCACCGAGCCGGGGCCGAGCACGAGCTCGATGTGATCGATGAGCTCGAACGGGACGGCGGTCGTGCGATCGAAGTACGCCGTGCCGCTCCACTGCTCGTTCAGCACGTGCCCATCGACCATCAAGAGCACGTGGCTGCCGAAGTCGCTGGTCAGGAGCACGCCGCGCGCGCCGATCTCCCCGGTCTGGTACTCCTTCTCGACCACCATGCCGCGGCCTAGAAAGTTGATGGCCTCGTCGAGACTGCGGATGCCGTAGCGCTTGAAGTCCTCCGCCGTCAGGACGACCGACGTTGCGGGCGCGAGGGACGCGGACTCCGCCGTCTTCGACGGCGCGCTCACGACCGTGGTCTCGAGCAGGCCCTCGAGATCAGTGGTGTCCCGCGGCTCCTCGGCCCGTGCCGTGCTCGTTCCCAGGGCGAAGGCGAGCAAACCGACGCGTGAAACCGCTCTCATTCCAGCACCTTTGCGAGCTTGAGCAATTGCGACGAGAGATCCACGCCCTGCTCGCGGGCGCGTCTCAGGTTGACGAGCAGCTTCGGCTTGCCGCTCACCAGATCGAAACCGACACACACCGCCGTCTGCGCGAAGTCGGCCACCGCACCGGCGCTGAGCACGCTCTGGCCGGCGAGCGATCGCGCGATCGTCAGGAGCTCACGCGAGCCGAAGCCCGGAGCAAGGTAGAGGATCGAGACCTTGCCGCTCTGGATCCGCTCCGTGAGGTTCGGGCCGTCGGCGAAGGTGTGGAGCGCGAGCTCGGTCGGGAGTCCGCCCACGGTCTTGTCCGTGAGGGCACGCAGCGCCTGCTCGGCGACGAGCTTCGACCGCGCGTGGTCGCGCTTGGCCAGCACCACGATGCGCACGACGCCGCGCGCTCGTGCCGGCAGGTTGCGGTCGTAGGCCGCGACCTTCAAGAGGAGATCCGTCTGCAAGGGAACCGGCACGGCGATGTCCTCCTCGGCGCCGAGGCGCCGCGGAAGGAGCACGAGGCCGAGGGCGGGGAGCAGCGTACGAAGCGCCGACCTCCGGTCCATCCCTCCCATTTCGAGTCCGCGTGTTCGCTCGCGTCAAGCGCGGAAGCGCGCGGGGGTCGCCCTGGCACGACCGCAACGGTCGACTACGGCGCGTCGATGGGCTCTACGGCGCGCGGTTCAAGCGCTTCCGTGCCTCGCGATTGCCGGGATCGAGTAGCGATGCTTCGCGCCACGACGCCGTGGCCGATGCTTGGTCGCCGGCTCGCGCGTAGGCGTCCCCGAGCACGAGGCGCACGGAGGAGTTCCGGGGCACGACCGCCGAGGCGCGCTCCGCCCACGACAGAGCGGCCTTCACGTCGCCGAGCTCGAGCAGCACCTGCGAGAGGCCGATCATCGCCGACCAGCTCCGCGGCTCGAGCAGCGCCGCGCGGCGATAGTACTTCTCCGCGACGATCAGCTTGCGGCCGCGGATCGCGTCCGTCGCCTGGCGTACCTCGCGCATGACCAGGCCGCGTACCCCACGCATGTCGCTCGGATCGATGCGCGCCGCGGTCAGCCACGCGCTCCGCGCCTCCGCGTTCGCGCCGACCCGCGCGAGCGCGTCCCCGTACGTCTCCTGCATGCGGAGCGAGTGCGGGTCGAGCGTCTTGGCGCGATCGGCCCAGACGAGTGCTTCCGTGCCGTCGCGTTGGAGCAGGAGCACCTGCGCGAGGTGGAGTGCGATCTCGGCGTTGGTCTTGTCCCAG
>Ga0315910_10000609_pt1 | contig 35243 bp, 28 predicted proteins | sample EdamamesoilMG_FD_204470 | JGI IMG/M metagenome (GOLD analysis project Ga0315910, IMG submission 204470) | Garden soil microbial communities collected in Santa Monica, California, United States - Edamame soil | ecosystem: Environmental > Terrestrial > Soil > Garden | place: USA: California...
AACGACCCAGCTTCTCGTTGTAGATCTTGCCCGTGAACTTGGGCCACCAGTAGTGAAGCCCGCCCATGAAGGCCGTGATTGCTCCACCCATCATCACGTAATGGAAGTGCGCGACCACGAAGTAGGTATCATGCAGGTGGATGTCCACGCTCATCGTGGACAAGAACACGCCTGTGAGCCCGCCGATGGCAAACACCCACAAGAACGCCAGCGCGTACAGCATAGGCGTATCCAAATGGATACGGCCTTTGTACATGGTGGTGATCCAGTTGAACATCTTGATGGCGGTCGGGATGGCAATCAAAAACGTGATGGCTGAAAATATGGTGCCAGCCAGGACCGACTGACCGCTGGTGAACATGTGATGTCCCCACACCAAGAAGCCAAGCAGCGCGATGGCGATGGAGCTCATCGCGATGAACTTGTAACCAAACACCTGCTTGCGTGAAAACGCCGAGATGATCTCGCTGATCACGCCGAACGCCGGCACGATCATGATGTACACGGCCGGGTGCGAGTAGAACCAAAAGAAGTGCTGAAAGAGCACAGGGTCGCCGCCCAACTCGGGATCAAAAATGCCCAGACCTACGACACGCTCCACGATGAGCATGAGCAGCGTGATGCCGATGACCGGCGTTGCCAGCACCTGGATGACCGCGGTGGAGTACAGCGCCCAGCAGAACAACGGCAATCTGAACCAGGTCATGCCTGGAGGACGCAGCTTGTGGATGGTGACGATGAAGTTCAGACCAGTGAAAATGGAGCTAAACCCCAAGATGAACGCGCCAAACGCCGCAGGAATGACCGCGGTGGGTGTGGTGGTGGAGTACGGCACGTAGAAGGTCCAACCCGTGTCCGCCGCGCTGATCACCAGTGACGCGATGAAGAAGCACGCGCCCAGCACCCACAAGTGATAACTCATCAGGTTGAGCCGTGGGAACGCCACGTCTTTGGCGCCCAATTGCAGCGGCATGATGATGTTGCCGAGCGCCGCGGGGATACCAGGAATGATCACCAAGAACACCATCACTGCGCCGTGCAGCGTCATGGCCTGGTTGTATTGATCATGACTGATGATGGTCTTACCCGGGGTAAGGAGCTCCGTGCGCACGGCCAGGGCAAAGAAGCCGCCCAAGGCAAATGAGCAGAGCACGCTCACCAGGTACATCAGGCCGATACGCTTGTGATCGACGGTAAAGATCCACGACAAGATGCCCTTGTCATGGGTCAGGTAATTTTCTTCGGGTTTGCTGGGAACAACCGCCAAATCAGCGGGAGTTACTGTAGATACTGCAGACATCTCAATCTCTCCTCACTTTAGGCTCTTGATGTAGGCGATGAGCGCATCAAGTTCCCAATCTTTCATCTGACCCTTGAACGTGGGCATGCTGGGCGCAAAGCCTTGGACGACTTGGCTGGACGGGTCATTGATGGACTGAACAATGTAGTTCTCGTCCACTACAGCTGAGCTTCCATCGGCGAACGTTGATGTTCTACCCCACAGGCCTTTCCATGTCGGACCGACCAAAGTCGCCCCATCGACACTGTGACACGTCTTGCAGCCCTGCTTGGTGTACAACTTCTCGCCATATGCCACGGGGTTTTGGGCTGCCTCTTTCTTGAGGATCTCGCCAATCCCGTCGAGCCACTTCTCGTAGCCACCGGTCTCATGAACCACCGCCTTGGCCAACATGTCCGAGTGCGAGGTCCCGCAGTACTCCGCGCAAAACACTGGATACTCACCTGCCTTGGTCGCGTGGAACCATAGGTCCGTGTAGCGACCCGGGACCGCATCCATCTTGGTGCGGAAGGCGGGGATGTAGAGGCTATGCAGCACGTCCACCGACTGGATGATGATGCGGACATCGCGATCGACCGGGACGTGCAACTCAGAATCCATGTGGCCATTGGGGTACTGGAAGGTCCACTTCCACTTTTGACCCGTCACATGCAGTTCAAGCGTGTCTTTGGGTGGGGTGCGCAGCTCCACGTAGCCTTTGAAGCCCCACACGAAGATACCGATACAAATCACCAGCGGGATCACCGACCAGGTGATCTCTAACGCGGTGTTGTGATGGGACGAATCATCACCCACCTCATTCTTCTCCCGCGCACCGGCCTTGTACTTCACCACGAAGATGACCATCGCGATGAGGATGCCGGCCAGGCTAACTACCGAGAGCCACAACAGGAAATTGTAGAGCGGATCTATTTCCGCGCTGAACGTGGAGGCGTCGAGCGGCATCCAAAAGTCATTGGAAGGTGGACTCTTGGGTAACTGGTCGGTCGCTTTAGTACTGGCGAGTAATGTGGAAATCATGATGCAATCTTTGAGGCTTGAGCCTGACGCTTGCGGCGGTGTTCACTCCGCCAGAGACCTGCAAGGAGACCGCCGAGAGCCAATGCTCCGGCGCTCCCACTTACGCGCATGATGTTCATCGCAACCGGGGCGTAGCGGCCTTCAGTTGCGTCGTAGTGAAAGCAATACAAGATCAAGCGATCGATACTGCTGCCAATTTTCCCCTGAGAGGCCTCAATCAAGCTGAGACGCAAGGTCTTGGGGTGGTATTCCAAACCGTAGAGGTACCTGGAGAGCACCCCTTTTGGTGTAGCAACGACCAACACCGCCGGGTGAATGTACTCGTCCCGTTGTTCGTTGTAGTTGTAGGTGATGCCGAGAGTCTGCGCGACCGCGGCAATGTTGGCGGCAGAGCCGGTCAGGAAGGTCCAGCCATCGCGTGGGGCATCAGCGCGACCATACTGGGCCAGGTACTTGGCCTTGGTGTCACTGGCCTTCTGGTGCTTTTCACCTGGATTGAGCGACACCGTCACGATGCGGTAGTCGCGCCCCAAGGTCAGGTCGAGCTGCTTCATGCTCTGCATGAGCGCATTGAGCATCAGACTGCACAGCATGGGGCAGTCCGAGTAGTTCATGGTGAGAATGGTCGGGAGCGGCCCATGAACCACCTCGTCATAAAGCACCGTGCGCCCTTGGTCGTCGGTGAACGTCAACTGCCCCGGCACCGTTTGTTCCAGGTGCTCCTGCACATCAATGCCTTTGAGTCGCTCGGGCAGCCGCTCCGTACGCGACCTTACTTCATCGCGCGACACCGGGACCGCCCCTGCCCCAGCCGCCACGCAGCTGAGCGCCAAGGCACAGCACACCGAAAAGGCACAGCTGCGCGCCCGCCCGCCCCAAGCCACACGTCCGCGCCCCCGGATCACACCGGGACGGACAGCGCGGAAAGGCAAACGAGCAAACATGACAGTTGGTCGAGAAGACAATGGGCGAGAGGACGAAAACGTTGAGAGCGGCCGCGCCTTACGGCGCGGCTTGTGCGGGGTCAGTCAAGGAAGGGACGGTCTCCGGCTGGGGCGTGGCTGAAGGAGCAGCACCCGCATCGACAGGAGTCGTCGTACTCACCCCGCGTGCGTGCGCGGGTGATCCGGTGGCGGACATAGGATCAGGGCTGGACGGTGCTGGCTCGGCCTGGGTCACTTCGGGACAAGTTTGTCCAGGCGGACACACCGCTGCGGGCAGCGCGCACTTTTGTCCTGCTGGACAAGCGCCTTGAGCGCAGGCTTCACCCTCGGCGCACGCCGCGCAGCTCTCACCCTCGACGCATTTCAGCTTCTCCTCCGGCGGCTTGTAACCCGGAGACATGGCGTACGGGTTCTCGCGAACATCGGCCAGAACCATCTCCATGGCGCGAGCGATGGGAACACTGACCAAGCCCGTGGCGCGGTCTGTCCACGCCGGAGCTTCGGTGAGCAAACCTGCCTGCTCACTCTTGAGGTGGCGAAAGGCGTTTTCCTGGGTCTGGTCCTTGGCAACCAGGACTTCGGCAGTGGTGTTGCGCACAAGCGCCTCGACCACCAACGCGATGGCCAAGGTGGCGAGCGCCACGAGCGCAATCGCCGTGGCTACGGCGCCGCTGTTGACTTGATCGGGTTCGTTCGACATGGGTGATTTCCTCAAACCGCAGGCTGACTAGATGTTCTGGAACGTGAGACTTCGTTTGAAACGAGGATCGCCTTGAGCAACCAGGCTCTTGCTGCGCAGGTTGAAGACAATCGTGGCGATCACCACACCGATCATGCCTACCCATGCAAGTAGGTCGGTCACGCCGGGAACGCCGCCTTCACTGTGCAAGTTGGGAGCCACCAACCAGTACATGTCGAGCCAACACACCGCGAGCATGTATACGGCCCAAAATTTGAGCGGACCGAGGTTGCGTTTCATGGAGCGCGACATCATCCCAAAGAAGGGGATCACGAAGTGCGTGGCCGCCAGGAACAAGGTGCTCTCCTTCCATCCGCCGACGAGTCGCATGTGGAACCAGTGGGTTTCCTCAGGGATGTTGGCGTACCAAATCAGCATGAACTGAGAGAAGCCGACGTACGACCAGAAGCACACGTACGCGAACATCATCTTACCCACGTCGTGGTAGTGCTCGACCGTCACGCTCTTTTTGATGTGACCTGTGGACTGGAGCCACATCATCGTCAGCGCAAGCACACAGTGGAAGGTCTCGACGCAGGTAGCAAAGTAGTAGACCCCGAAGATGGTGGAGAACCAAATCGGATCCAGGGTCATGAGCAGATCCATGGCGCAGAAGGTGACCGACAAGGCGAAGAAGATCATCGCTGGTGCGGCTTTACCCTGGAGCTTCTTGTAAAACGCTACATCGCCCGTCGTCTTGTCCTGCTGGAGCGACTTGGCCAGCCAATACTTGGCCAGCAGAAACCAGCCAAGGAAGTAGATCACCATGCGCGCGGCAAAAAAACCGGTGCCAAAGTAACCAGCCTTGGCGTGCAGGACGTGATTGGAATGCAGGTACTCGTGGTCGGCCCACGGATAAAGCGCGTCGTTGCCCGTGAAGATGGGGACCAGGATCGGGAGTGAAAGCACCGCCATCACGGCCACACCTTGTGCGAGAATCTCGGCGATGCGGCGCATCACGAGGCTGGCACGCGAGCCAAACAGGTGTTGCAGGGTCACCCACCATACGGCTCCCACGAAGATGGACAGCGCCCACATGTAAGCAGCCAAGTAAGAGTGTTGAAATTGCTCACCGAAGAGCCCACCGCCAGTCCCAGCAGCAGCACCCAACCCCACGACCGCAAGCCCGAGACCCACATTGAAGCCACCACCCGCCTTGGGGTCGAGGACAATGCGATCACCGTTGTCCTGCAAGGTGACAGCAACGCCAGTCTTCGGCGCGGCCTTATCGTCTTTTTTCTTAGATTCAGACATGTCTAACGATCCATGCTCCCGAAGCGTTACTTCAGCTGTGAACGCTCCGCGTCCGAAAGTTGTGAGGCCCCGACTGTGCGGCTCTTCTGCAGAGCCCGGAGGTAAAGAACGACCGCCCAACGTTCGCTATCGTCCATCTGCGCGCCGTAGCCCGGCATGTTGCGGATACCGTTGGTGATGGTGTTGTAGATCTCGCCTGCGGCCATGGTGCGGATGCGCTGTTCATGCAGGTTGGTGGGGGGCACCCAGCCCTGACCCAGTGCGGACGCCCGCTTGTGGACCATGCCGTTGCCTTCACCCGCGAAGCCGTGACAGGGCGTGCAGTAGATACCAAATTGAGCCTGACCGAGCTTCATCGTGGCTTCGTCGGCGCTCATGCTAGCTGGCAGCGTAGTGGCCCAATTGCCTTGGGCGTTCTTGCCCAGGTGCAGTTGGTCGTCGTCGTTGAGCAGACCACGGGCGACTGTCCCTTCCGGCGGCTTGCGCATGGCACGCTTGTCTTCGTACAGCGGATTGTCAGCCTGGGCCTTGTAGCTGGGCGTGAAATCCATGTCCCAGACCAAGTGCCGGCGACCGTGTTCCATCTTTTGTGTGCGCGCTTGGGCAAACAGAGCAAACGGGACCAAGCTGGCCACGCCCGCGACGATGCCCACGTAGATGAGCGCCCGCGGCAGCTTGTCCGAGGAGGTGCGGTCTTCACGCACTTCATCCAAAACGACTGGCGCAGTGTCCTCGAGCAAGGAGCGGACCCTGGCTTCGTCGAACTTGGGGTCACGTGCTTCAATCAACAAGAAGAACTTGTCGTCGGTCACGCGCCGGAAGCGCTCCTTGAGATCGAGTGGGTGCGCAGGCAAGGGCAGGTTGTTGAGGGCCAACATGCCCGCCAACGTGGCAAATGCACTGTAGAGAACCGTGAGTTCGAAGATGATGGGCACGTTGGCCGGCCAGCTCCAAAAGGGCTTGCCAGACACAATCCACGGGTAGTCGACCGCGTTGGTGCCCCACTGCAAGAGAATGGCCACCGTGAGCCCAATCAAGGCAAACGCCATGACAAACCAGGGCAGGATGGTCATGCGGATGCCCATGGCCTTTTCAATGCCGTGAATGGGGAACGGGGTATAGGTGTCCCACCTCGTGTAGCCGGCGTCGCGCACCTTCTTGGATGCTTTGACCACAGCCGTGGGGGTGTCGTACTCCGCTAAGATGCCGTGGAGCGGGGCGCTGATTTGTGCGTCTTGGTCAGTCATGACTTAACTCGCGATAGTCTCCGAAAGCACCAGGCCCTCAGTGGTGGTCATCCTCATCGTGCGCGTGGCCTTCTGGAATGAAGGCTTTGACTTCGGCCATGGCCACCATGGGCATGTAGCGGCAGAACAACAGAAACAGGGTGAAGAACAGCCCGAAGGACCCGCCGAGCGTGGCGTAGTCGACCGGCGACGGGATCAGCTCACCCCAGTTGGCGGGCAAGAAGTCCCGAGCCAGTGAGGTGCAGATGATGACGAAGCGCTCGAACCACATGCCCACGTTGACGATGACGCCCACCGTAAAGATCACCCAAACGTTGGTGCGCATCTTCTTGAACCAGAACACCTGGGGTGAGGCCACGTTGCAGAAGATCATGGTCCAATACGACCAGGCGTAGTTGCCAAATGCGCGGTTGACGAAGGCAAACTGCTCGAACATGGCGCCGGAGTACCACGCCACGAACATCTCCATCGCGTAGGCGTAGCCGACCAACATGCCCGTACCCAAGATCACCTTGGCCATGAGCTCTAGGTGCTTCATGGTGATGATCTTCTTCAGCCCGAAGAACTGACGGGCTGGGATGGCAAGCACCACGACCATGGCAAAGCCACCAAAGATAGCGCCGGCGACGAAGTAGGGCGGGAAGATGGTGGTGTGCCAACCGGGGAGCTGCGAGGTGGCGAAGTCGAAGGACACCACCGAGTGCACCGAGAGCACCAGTGGGGTAGCAAGCGCGGCCAGAAGCAGGTACGCCCGCTCATAGCGGTGCCATTGGCGTGAAGAACCGCGCCAACCCATGGCCACGATGCCGTAGACCGCACGCCGTACGGTACTCGTCGAGCGATCGCGGAACGTCGCAAAGTCGGGGATCATCCCCATGTACCAAAACAGGATGGATACGGTGGCGTACGTGCCAACAGCAAACACGTCCCATTCGAGCGGTGAACGGAATTGGGGCCACATCCCCATTTGGTTGGGAATGGGGAACATCCAGTACGGCAGCCACGGACGCCCAATGTGCACGCCCGGAAACACCGCAGCACAAACCACCGCGAAGATGGTCATGGCTTCAGCGAAGCGATTGATCGCGGTGCGCCAGTTTTGACGGAGCAAAAACAAGATGGCGCTGATGAGGGTGCCGGCGTGGCCGATGCCTACCCAAAACACGAAGTTGACGATGGGAAAGCCCCACGCCACAGGGTGCACGTGTCCCCAGGCGCCGATGCCTTCCCACACCACGTAGCCCAAGCTGGCGCCAAACACGCCAAGCAGGCTCAGAGCAAACGCCATGGCAATGTACCAAGCCAGAGGAGGCTTGGGTGCCTCCATAATGCGGGATACGTTGTCCGTGATTTGGGCGAACGGATTGTCGCCCTTCAGCGGACCATTGTAAGGATTAGTGGTGCTCGCTGCTGTGGCCATCTTGGGTCGAAAGCTCCGGATGCGGGTTGCTGATGCGCGCCAGGTAGTTCACTCGCGGTCGGTTGTTGAGCTCTTGAAGAAGCTCGTAAGCGCGTGACTTGTTGTGAGCTGCCTGAACGCGGCTGGTCTTGTCGTTGAGGTCACCAAAGATGATGGCGCCAGTGGGGCAAGCTTGTTCGCAGGCCGTCTTGATCTCGCCATCCTCGATGGGACGTTTGTTGTTTTTGGCTTGGATCTTGGTGTTTTGGATGCGCTGCACACAGAACGTGCACTTTTCCATCACACCGCGGCCGCGGACCGTGACCTCGGGGTTGAAGGCCATGGCCTTGAGCTTGGCGCGCGGGTCATCCGTACCCGAGTACGGAGTCGTGCCGTAGAACTCCAAGTTGTAGTTACGGTAGTTGAAGCGCCGTACCTTGTAAGGACAGTTGTTGGAGCAATAACGCGTGCCGATGCAGCGGTTGTAGACCATGTCATTGAGGCCCTCAGCCGAGTGCATGGTCGCACCCACCGGGCACACCTGCTCACACGGCGCGCTCTCACATTGCTGACACATGACCGGCTGCTGACGCACCTCGGCGTTCTTGTCGTCGCCCTTGTAGTACCGCTCCACGCGCAACCAGGTGAGCTCACGACCGCGTGCGACCTCGCTCTTGCCGACGACCGCGATGTTGTTCTCCGACTGGCAAGCGATGATGCATGCGCTGCAGCCCGAGCACTTGTTGAGGTCTACCGACATACCCCACTTGTGTCCGTCGTAGGACACGGGGCCGTTCCATAGATTCAACTTGGGCGGGTGATGCACCTTGCCTTTGATGTCCCCTGGGTGGGGAGCGCCATGGGCGGCGTGACCGGGGTGCTGCTTCTTGAACTCTTGGTAGTTGCCGAGTGTCGCCTCGCGCACCAGCACGTCTTCACGTTCATCCTCGCCCTGCTTACCGATGGCGTCGATGGCCCACAGGTGTTGCGTGACCGCAAGCTCTACGCGAGAGCCTGCCGCCTTGACCTGCGCGCCCAAGGCAAAGTGGGGCGCCTTGCTGGTGCGAATGGCATACGTATTGGCGCCCACGGACAGAACATCCTTGGCCTTGAAACCACCGACCACGCCTACCTGCTCACGCCCATAACCAAGCGCTAACATAATGGTTCCCTCAGCTTGGCCAGGGGCCACCAGGCACGGCAAGGTGACGCTGCGCCCGTCCAAGGTCACGGTGCACGGGTGCGCATCCGACAGGCCGTACTTTTTGGCCGTATCAGGTGCAACCAGTGCGGCGTTGTCCCAGGTCAATTTGGACAGCGGATGCGGCAGCTCTTGCAGCCAGGCGTTGTTGGCGAAACGTCCGTCGTAGAGCGCGGGGTCCACCTCGAAGATCACTTCCAGGTCGGTCGAGGCCGGCAAGTTGATGGCCCCAATCTGTTGTAGCTCCACTTCCAGTGCGGTCGCGGATTCTCCCACAAAACCATCGTGAATGGCCTTGCGGAACGCCTTGTCCGCCCCACTTCCGAGCTTGGCTACGGAAAGGCCCAAGCTGTCGCGGACCACGGACTGTCCGTCTTGCTTGGGCAGATGCAGCAGCTTAGCCAAGATTTGAAGCTCGCTACGGCCGCCGAGCACAGACTCGATGAGAGGCTGAGCGATGCGATAGCTGCCGTCCACCGCGCGTGCATCACCCCACGCCTCCAAGAAGTGGGTGAGCGGAGTGTGCCACTTGCAGAGCGACGCCGTCTCATCCACGTACAGCCCGACGTGGAACGACGCGGGAACCTTCGCGAGCGCGCTCACGAACCCGATGTCAGCTGGGGCGTCATACGCGGGGTTGCCGCCCAGGATGAGCAACGTGCCCACCTTGCCACCCTCCATATCGGCCACGAGCGACGCCAATTCATCAACACCGCCAGCCAAAGTATCGCCGGTCTCGCGGAATTGCAGCGTGGAGCCCACGTTACCGAGCACGAAGTTGATGCGATGCACCAGGGCGTGCACCTCTGGCGCGTGCCCGGAGCCGACCACGACCAAGCTCTTTCCGGCGTTCGCCAGCAAATCCTTGGCAATGACGTCGAGCACCTTCTTGATCTGCGCGCCGCCCACGGCCGCTTCATCGGGCGCTGTTTGGGCCCCAGGCGCAGCCCTACCAGCGCTGAGTTGCGCATCAAGGTAGGCCGCGATGGCCGCGATCTTGGAGGGTGCGACCGCCACACGATGGTCCGCGAGCGAACCAATCTCCGTCAGGCTGGCTTCAAGAGCATACAGACGGCTCATCTTGCCCTGATCCGGATCGCGTCGTGACGCGACGGCGCGCGCGTGACCTATCCCGCCGGGGAAAGCTGACGTGATGAAATCCGAGTCGAGCGCGACGAGGACGTCGGCATTCTCAGGGCGATACATGGGCGTGAGCGCCTTGCCAAAAGCCAACTGAGTACCAGCCCTAGGGCCAGCGGCATCAGCTGCTTCGTAGGACACCCAACGCGCCATGGGCGCTTGCTTGAGCAGCTCGGCGCGCAAACGCGCCAAACTGGGTGACGAGCTGGCCTGGCTGAGCACGAAAAAGCCAGCGCCGCCCTTCTTCACGGCAGCCGCAAACGCATCAAGCAATGCGGCGTCAAATGCGTCCGGCGTCGAGGGCGTCTTACCCTGCAACGACTTGGAGCTGCGATCGGGATCGTACAGGCCCAAGATGGCTGCCTGATGAAACGTGCCGGTGCCGCCCTGGCTAACCGAATCCAGCGTGTTGCCCTCGATCTTGATGGGGCGGCCGTCATAGCTCTTCACGAGCAAGCCGGTGGCCACGCCTCCCACATCCATGAACGTGGCGTAATTGACCGGAACACCCGGGATGAGTCCCTGCGGTTGTGTGGTGTGCGGCAACAGCTTCTCTTCTTGCCAGCGACAACCGGCCAGCGCGAACGATGCGCCCATGAGCTGCATGAAGCGACGACGCCCCTGCGAAGACAGCGGCGTCTGCTCGGTGGGCGAATGAAATTCGCGCTCTACGAATTCTTGGAACTCGGAGTCACCTTCGAGTTCAGAAAGGCTACGCCAATACTTGGGTTTAGACTTCGGCTTCATCGATGACATGTCGAGCAGTCGGTCGGGGGGTTGATGTTGTTCTGTTCGCGCAAGGTAGCGCCGTAAGAGGTTGGGTCCGCTGGAGCTTTCCAATTCATGTTGGTCACTTCCTCCGGCGGTCGCAGGTTGGGCTCGGGGTTTCTATGGCAATCCAAACACCAACTCATGCTCAGCGGCTTGTCTTGGTGAACGACTTCCATCTGGTCCACACGACCGTGACAAGAGACACAGCCCACTCCACGTGTGACGTGCGCGCTGTGGTTGAAGTACACGTAGTCGGGTAGGTCATGCACCTTCACCCACTCCACAGGCAGCCCAGTGGCCGCGCTCTCACGCACGGGCAACAGACGCGTGCTCTCAGGGTGCACCAACTTATGACAGTTCATGCACGTGGCAGTGGGTGGAACAGCAGCGTGACTCGCCTGGTCCACCGTATTGTGACAGTAGCGACAATCGATGCCCATCTTGCCCGCGTGAAGCGCGTGACTGTACGGCACAGGCTGTTTGGGTTGGTATCCGACGTCGGTCGTCTTGGGTGAAAACCCGTACCAAACAAACGCCGTCAGGTAGACAGGGGCGCCGCCCATGGCGAGACCCAGGAGCTGCCGGGTCTTATTGGCCCAGCGGGGGAAGACAAACAGCTTCATCGTAGGAACCTACTGAGGACACCCCGTCTTCGGCCTTAAAATTACAGCTTCCGTGCAGGATCCAATCCGGCGTGGGCAGAACCACTCCGCCCTCCGTTTTGAAGCCCTACGTGGGGTCTCTCGGTTGCGCGCGGTTTATGGTGTGTGCCGAGTCAAAAGTAAACTGGTTGCTGATTTCATGTCACAACACCATGTTATTATTGGTTTTATTTGCCTCTGAGCGACCCCTCGACCGTAGGCAATCCGAAAATGACGACGAAACCTCGGAACGGTCCCAGGGCCAAACGAAACAATTTAGAAACGCGGGTAAGCCTGCTCACGCAAAACTCCCTCATTTCAACGGCTTAAAAAGGGCGCGGCGGGCTGACCCGAGGGCCGGCTCGCCGCAGAGTGACCGCTGAACGAATCAGCTGCCGAAAGACGCCATGCGTCCCTGCATGCCTTTACGGCGGAGGAATGACATCTCCCTTTCCAATAACGACCACTCCATTTTCGGAGATCGTGAAACCACGTTGCCGATCGTGTTCGACATCCACGCCGATCTTACACCCCGGCGGAACCCGAACGTTCTTGTCAATGATGGCACGACGCACGATCGCATGCGCGCCTACATCCACGCCAGACATAAGCACTGACTCTTCCACCAGCGCGCCGCGATGCACGTGTACACCCGAGGCAAGGACTGACTTACGGGCTTGCCCACCAGACAAGATGGTCCCGCTGCACACCATGGAATCCAGCGCTACGCCGCGTCGACCATCCTCATCAAACACAAACTTGGCCGGCGGGAGCGAGCCCAAGTTGGTGTGAATGATCCAATCCGAATTGTACAGGTTAAAGACTGGATGGACGCTGATCAGGTCCATCTGCGCGTCATAATAACTATCTAACGTACCCACATCGCGCCAATAGCCGCGATCGCGTTCCGTAGTGCCAGGAATGAAGTTGGTGGAAAAGTCGTAGACGGCAGCGTCTCCCGAGGACACGAGGTTGGTGACGATATTTCCGCCCATGTCGTGGTCGCTGGCCGAGTCGAGCGCGTCTTCTTGTACCGCCTCCACCAAAGTCTTGGCGCTAAACACGTAGTTGCCCATGGAGGCCAGCACCTCTTCGGGGTTGTCATCGAGCCCCGTCGCATCCCGCGGTTTTTCATGAAACGCTTTGATCCGACCATCGGGACGCGGCTCAATCACACCGAAGCGTGACGCCTCCTCGCGCGGGACGCGAATGCCGGCCACTGTGACGCCTGCACCTGACTCGATGTGCTGCTCGATCATTTGCAGCGGATCCATGCGGTAGATGTGATCAGAACCGAACACACAGATGTAGTCGGGTCGCTCGTCGTGAACCAGGTTGAGATTCTGGAAGATCGCGTCCGCAGAGCCCTCGAACCAGCGCTTGCCGTGACGCATCTGCGCGGGGACGCTCATCACGTAGTTTTGAAAGAGAGGGGACATGCGCCAGGTCATGGCGATGTGACGATCCAAACTGTGGCTCTTGTACTGGGTGAGCACGGCGATGCGCCGGATCCCGCCGTTGACCAAGTTGCTCAAGGCAAAGTCGACCAGGCGATAGTTGCCCCCAAATGGTACAGCCGGCTTGGCACGGTCACGCGTCAGCGGCCACAAGCGCTTGCCTTCTCCCCCAGCGAGCACGACACCCAATACGTTCGGTTGACTTCCCATGGCGGTGGATGCTCGCAGAGGGACGGAGGGCGCGGCAAGAGCTGGGCCCAGCAAAATGCGCGGGACCCACAGTTCAGCCGTCTAGACGGGCCAAAGCGCCCTACGGCGCTGGGGCCGGCGGAGCGGATGGCGGAGCAGTGGACGGCGCGCTCGGGGCAGTAGCCGGAAGCGGGGAGCTGGGGCGAGGCTTCTGCACCTGGGTTGCACGCGCAGGATGTGATGGCACCGCGCTCGACGACGGCACCGCGCTCAATGACGGCACGGCGCTCGACGCTGGGTCAAGCGGGTGAGCGGTCTCAGCATCCAAGCCCACCTCGTCGTTATCGATCTGAGAGTCGACCGACTCCGGCTCGCTCACCCCACTGCGCAGGCTGTGCTGGAGGTCGGGTGGACCAGAAGCAGTCGACTGCGGTGAGGCGGCAGGTTGCGGCAGACGAGTCATCACGCTGGCCTTCCGACTTTGGGCAATGAAGAACACCGCTGTGAGGGCCAGTACGGCGCCGACCAGCACACTCAACCAAGCCGAACGCTTGGGCCGAGCTTGGCTGCGCGCCCGAACTGACCGCTTGGTCTGCTGCGGGCGCTGGGTGCCGAGCGTCTCGCTCGGGGCTGCAGGCAGTCCGCGTTCATTGGCACGGAAAGCACGCTGCCGCCGCGATTTGCGATCCGCCCGGCTCTTGTGTTTGGTCACTCGCTCACCCGTTGAGCGCTTCCGCACCACCGATGATTTCCATGAGTTCCGTAGTGATCGCGGCCTGACGCGCGCGATTGTACTGCAGCGTCAGCGCTGAAATCATGTCCTTCGCGTTCTTGGTCGCCGAATCCATGGCCGTCATGCGCGCTCCCAGCTCTGACGCGACTGATTCATACAGTGCACGCAGGATGGTGACCTCGATGTAGAGCGGGACAAGCACATCCAAAATGGAACCGCGATCGGGCTCGAACAGGTAACCCTGAGCCGACTCTTGGGAATGTCCGTCACGTCCTGAGTTCGCCTCATCAACCTCGAGTTTGGCGCGAGACAGCGGGAACAACGGCGCCTCGACCGCGATCTGAGTCATGGCACTCTTGAACTCGTTGTACATCAAGTAGATGGCGTCCACCTTGCCCGCGGCGAAGGGCAGCACCAAGGACTGCGCGATGCGCCTTGCCTGCTCCAAGTCGAGGGTGTCCCAAATTCCGGGAAAGTACTCGGCAACCGGCGCGCCCCGTCGGGTCAAGAAGTCCCGCCCCTTGCGACCGGCCACATAGAAGCTGACTTCCTTTCCGGCCGCTTCGAGCTCCTTCCAGCGCCGAAGCACCTGGCGCAGAAGCGAGGAGTTGAACGCACCGCACAGACCGCGGTCGCTGGTGAGCACCAAAATAGCCACCCGCTCTACCTCGCGCACGGCCAAGAGCGGATGGACGGTCGTCTCTGGCTCCTGCTTGGGTGTCTCACCTCCATTGTCGATGGCGGAGAGCAACACTTGTGCGGTTTTCTGCGCGAAGGGGCGCATCTCCACAATCCGCGTCTGGGCGCGGTTCAACCGTGCACCAGCCACCATCTTCATGGCGCGCGTGATCTTCTGCGTATTCTTTACGCTGGTGATGCGTGTTCGGATTTCTTTTTGGTTGGCCAAGATGGTCTCCCCAATTACTCCGCCGCTTGTGCTCGCTTGAAGTCTTTTGCAAACGCCGTGATCACGTCACCGAGCTTCTGCGTGAGCTCTTTGTCGAGCTCCTTCTTGGTCACGATGGCTTGGAGAATGTCAGCGTGCTTCTCGTCCAGGTGCTTGTGCAACTCAGCTTCGAAGGTGCGCAGCGAATTGACGGGGAGTGAATCGCAGAAGCCTTGCGTACCGGCAAAGATGGTGACCACCTGCTTTTCCACGGGGAGCGGCACGTATTGGCCCTGCTTGAGCAGCTCCGTTAGGCGTGCGCCGCGCTCCAGCTGAGCGCGGGTAGCTGCGTCGAGGTCGCTAGCAAACTGAGAGAACGCGGCCTTTTCACGGTACTGAGCCAAGTCCAGACGCAGCGTGCCGGAGAGCTTCTTCATCGCCTTGATCTGAGCGTTACCGCCCACGCGCGACACCGAGATGCCGACGTTGATGGCCGGACGCTGACCGGAGTTGAACAAGCTGGACTCCAAGAAGATCTGTCCATCGGTGATGGAGATCACGTTGGTGGGAATGTACGCCGACACGTCACCGGCCTGCGTTTCGATGATGGGCAGCGCGGTGAGCGAACCGCCCGAATGGGGGTCCTTTTTGACGACCAAGCCCGCGCGATCGAGCTTCTTCAGTGCCTCTTCAGCCACGTGCTTGCCATGGCCACCCAAGTGCACTTTGCCGTCCACCCCGACGAAGCTGGCGTCCCCTGCGGGGACCGTCTGGCCTTCTTCGACCACGAACCAGCGCTCAGCCATCTTGGCCGCACGTTCGAGCAAACGTGAATGAATGTAGAACACGTCACCCGGGTATGCTTCGCGACCTGGCGGGCGACGCAGCAACAAGGACATCTGACGGTAGGCGACTGCTTGCTTGGACAAGTCGTCGTAGATGCACAGCGCAGCGCCACCAGTGTCGCGGGTCTGCTCGGCGATAGTTACACCGGTATACGGCGCCAAGAACTGCAGCGGCGCAGTGTCCGTGGCCGTTGCAGCGACCACCGTGGTGTAGTCGAGCGCCCCGTGCGCGCGCAGCTTCTCCACCACCTGGGCTACGGTTGATGCTTTTTGACCAATGGCGACGTACACGCAGTGCACGTTCTTGCCCTTTTGGTTGATGATGGTGTCGAGTGCGACCGCGGTCTTCCCGGTCTGGCGGTCGCCGATGATGAGTTCACGCTGACCACGACCGATGGGGATCATCGCGTCAATCGCCTTGAGGCCAGTCTGCAGCGGCTCGTTCACCGGTTGGCGGCTGATGATGCCAGGCGCCTTGAGCTCGATACGACGCGAAGTTTGGGTTTCAATGGGGCCCCTTCCGTCAATGGGCTGACCAAGTGCGTTGACCACGCGTCCCTTGAGTGCCTCGCCCGTTGGCACGTCGGCGATACGGCCGGTCCGCTTCACGGCGTCACCTTCACGTACCGTGTTGGCCTCACCCAAGACGGCCACGCCCACGTTGTCCTGCTCGAGGTTGAGCACCAAGCCAAACACACCGCTAACAAACTCGACGAGCTCGCCGGCCATGGCGTTTGCCAGCCCGTGCACGCGGGCGATGCCGTCGCCTGACGACAAAACCGTGCCCGTCTCGGTCACCACGGCGGTGCTGTCTAGATTGAGAATTTGCTGCTTGATGATCGAGGTGATCTCGTCGGCGCTCAGCTGCATGGTCGTTTACTCTTGCGTTGGGGTTTAGAGAATTTCGTTCTCTTTAGATTTTTGGGTGATGGGATGTTTTGACGGTGGGGAAATATTTGAGGCGGAGCGTGAGCTGGGTCCCGGCAAAAACGCTGGCAGCGTCGGCTCAAACGGAGCCAGCCGCGATGGCACTGAGGACTTGTTGCTTGAATTTGGTCAAGCGGCCCTGGACGCTCGCATCCAAGACAGAGCCGCCCACACGGGCCACTGCACCCGCTACCAAGGCACTATCCACTTGATGCTCCAAGATCACGCGCCGATGTGTGGCCTGAGCGATGCGATCACTCACAGCTTGATAATAGGCGTCCGGCATGGGCACCGCGGTGGTGAGGTGGGCACGCACGATACCTTCCTTGTTGTCACGCAACTCTGACAACCTGGCCGCGATACTGGCAACTGCGCCGAGCCGGTTCCTTTTCCACAGCACGAGCAGCGAAGATACGCCAAGGTCAGCTACGCCACAGCGCGCCGCCACGGCCCGCAGCGCGTGGGCCACCTGATCCCTGGGAATCAAAGGATTGGATAGGACCTCACGCAGCTCGGCGCTCTGCTCGTAGCTGCGCGCAAAATCAGCCAAGCCTTGGCATAGAGCCCCCAGCTGATTGTTCTCTTCACCTAACTCAAAAATGGCTTGAGCGTAGCGCTCGACGACTGCACCCAGACTCATGAACGGGCCTCCCCAAGGTGGCGATCTAATCCAGAAAACAGATCTTGAGCCAAACGCCCTTGATCATCCGCGGTTAGCCTGGAAACCAGCGCCTGCTCGGCCAGCTGCACTGCACTTTCTACCGCACCCTCGACGGCGTGCTGCCGTGCATCAGCCAATTCCTGAGCCACAGCCTGTCGCGCCTCCTCTGCAATCTCACGAGCCCGGGCTTTGGCTTCGCTGAGAACATGGCTGCGCTCCATCTCTGCTTGCTCACGCAGGTCGCGCTTGATGCGAGTCATCTCAGCCGCCATCTCCGAGAGCTTTCCTTCGTACTCGGCCAACTGCTGCTCGGCTTCTTTCTTCATCGCAGAAGCGCGCTCGATGTCGCCGGCCAGGTGCTCCTTGCGGGCCTTCAGCCCTGCGGACACCGCCGGACCACCAAATCGCCCAAGCAAAAAGAAGAGCAACGCCGTATTGATGAGGAGTGCACCCAGCGGCACTGGTGTCCCTGGCGCGCGCCACAACAGGCCCGGCTCCACGCCTTCCTTCTCACCAATGAGACCGGTGAACCAGTTGATGTCGGACAACTGAGGCACGTGGCCGTGGCCGGCGCTGTCTCCGTGACCTGCGCTCGCGGCCGCGTGCTCATCGGCCGCCGCATGCTCAAAAGCGGCCTCGTGCTGTTCAGCATGCGCCAAGCCTGACAGGCACAGCGCGGCCAAACAGCCGGCGACGGTCATTCCCAGGGCCCAGCTGCGCCTGCTGGCTTCGCCGCGTGACCTTGTGTGCATCAGCGTCGTATCACCCTTCATGATCCGTGCCTTCCGAGAATGGAGCCCACGATCTGATCACTCAAGTCCGCCGTTCGCTGCTCAAGTACACCGTGAAATCGCGCCATCTCTTCTTTGATTTGTGAGCGGCCAGCTTGGGCAATCTGTTCGGCCTCACTGCGCGCTTCCGCCAGGATCTTGGCCTCGAGCACCGCGGTCTCCTTGCGCAGCGCGTCGCGCTCCAACGTGGCGTCGGCACGGACACGCGCCACTTCGACCTCGTAGTTGCGCAGGATCTCGGCCGCCCGTTCTTGCATGTGGCGTGCCTCAGCGCGTGCACCCTCCGTGCGCTCCTCACGAAGTGCAAACAACCGCAACATCGGATCAAAAAGCAGAGGCTTGAGCAAAATGATAGCAATGGCAAACATCGCCATCTGCAGGAAGACGCCCTTGTCGAAGTCGACCGTCACGGACGCCAGCAATGCAGGGGCGGGGAGTGATGTGGGTACAGAAAGTGCCCCGTTTGTCACAGGGACGATGACCATCGTCGTGCTCATTGTCGAAAACCCAATTGTTCTTCGTTTTCGCCGGGAAATTCCGGTAGCCGTCACGGAGTTCGTCTAGGCGGGCCGCTGCTACCACCGCGCGGCGCACGTGTCCACTCACGTGCAACACCTACAGTTACATTGCCCTTCGCCACCAAGTGTCACGTGCCAAAACCTCGACCCCTTGTGTTTCGAGATCTCGAGCGAGCGCCGCATAGCGCGTCCCATCCGTAGGATCGGTTGCATCGGGCACCAAATCCAACAGCGGCAGAAGTGCGAAGCGTCTTTCCCTGAGGGCTGCGTGAGGTACAGTCAGGGCGGAGTCCCGAACCACGTTCGAGCCTGCCCACAGAACGTCGAGATCCAAGGTGCGCGGACCCCAACGCTCCCCGCGCTCTCGACCGGCCGCGGCCTCCAGCTCGTGGAGCCGATTCAATAACAGGTGCAAGTCACGGGCGCCGCTGACGAGGACAGCGGCGTTGAGAAACGGCGATTGGGGCGGGCCAACCGGCATGGTGCGGTACAGCGCCGACACTGCGCACACCGTGTACATGAGGTCCAGCTGGGTCACGGCCGCGCAGAACTGCCGGGCGACCTGCCCCAAATTGCCCCCCAGCCCAATCACAACCTGCCCATCACCCACGGCGTGAGCAGCTCCCTCGTCGCGCAGGTGAGACCGTGCGTCCTGGCTGGCGCGACCCATGGCTGTCATGTTACCAGATACTACGCGATGTTATCGATGACCTTCGGTGAAATAGCGCTGGTCGGGCTCATCACCGCGCTGGTGCTCGTCACCACGTGGGTGCGCGGATAGCGACCTTGCCCCAGTGAACGCTCGGCCCCCAAGTTGGCCGGAGCCGTCCTGGCCTCAGCCAAGTGGCTGCCCTGCTTGGTGGAGGCGGTCGCGTTTTTGCTTGGAAAGGGTTAGACTGTTTAGGTTAGTTCAGCCTGGCCCGGCCACTTTTTGCGCGTGACGAATTCATCACCACCTCAAAATGAACTGGAGCGCGACGACGCACCGCCTGGGCGCACCGAGCCTCCGGTTCGAGGTGAGGCGGTGGAACCATCCGATCCGCTGATCCCGGCCGAAGTACTCGAGCTGTCCGTGCCCCCCGATGCGCTGGGCGAGTCTGATCCACCCGACGCAGCCGAGCCTTCTGGCCGCGAACCTCGTGAACGCCAGATCTTTCTGAGCGATGCCAGCGCAGAAACGGGTCGTTTGCTCGTGGCTCTGCAGACCAAAGGTTATTCGGTGGTGGATGTTCCCCTCGGCTTGTTGCTCAGTCGTTGTCGCCATGAATTGCCGGAGGTCATCATTTGTGACGCCGACGCTCATGAAGCAGAAGCGAAGTTGTTCGAGCTCCGGTCCTTGCAGCTGCATGACGTGCGGTTGGTCCTGCTCGGCCAACCCGATGGGGCCCTGCACCGCAAGCCTGACCTCAAACAATTAGCTCACGAGGCGTTCCTTCGGCCCATCGACGTCGATGCCGTCGTGGAGCGCATTGCTGGTCTATGTTCACCGCCACGAAAGCGTAGCTATCGACCGCGCATCGGTCGCCCTGGCTTGATGCCACGCTTGGTGGCCGCCGCGCGCAAACCCTACCGATCCGACACGAATCCTTTCGAGATGTCGGGTCTGCCCTATGAACGGGAGGAGCCCAGCGACGCTGATTGGCCTACCGACTCGCCGCCCAGCCGTGGCCCGTTGCTCAGTGATGCGCCGCCCGTATCGCAACGTAACTCGGCGGGGCCACAGGCTCGCTCCATTGCACCTGGCCACTTCAACCTGCCGCGCTCCTCGCTCAGTGAAGAGACTCAAGCGGTGCTGGAGCGCGGGCGACGACGTCTGGAGGCCTATCCTCGTCAGTCGGCGCGTCCTGTCCGCTTGTCAGTCGGCGTTCATTCCCTGGCGGGCGATCTTCGACCGGAGCTCTTGGCCGCGTTGCAGGAGCCGCTCGATGACGCCGAATACGGGTTCAAGAGTGAAGATGACCACCCCGATTCCACTTCGCCCGGCACCCGCAGTCATGTCGAAGGCTCACTCCGTCACGACTACAGCGGCCTTGGGTCTGCGCCACCTGGCTCGGTCCTGACCGGTGAGGCGCGGCGCCCAGCCACAGGCGAGTTGTCGGTGTCCAATCACTCAACTGGCTCGGGTGAGACGGAGGAAAAGACCAATCCGGGCGGCCGCGCAACCCAACCTCCCCCAGGAGCTGAAGGCAGCCGGCACTCGGTAGAAGACTCGAGCATCGCCATGGATGATCTCAGCGACCTGCTCTCGTCTCCGTGGGGTTCGCCCGCGCCTCAACTGGATACCTTTGAACCACCACCCCCGGACGCGCCCAAGGCTGCTCTGATCTCCACTGCGCCTCCCCGCAGGGGCTCCTTGGGTAACCAGCACGTGGCTGTTCCTGACGATGCTGACGCCCCTGATCTATCCGAAAGTGAATTCTTCGGGGCACCCTCCATCCCCTCATCGCTCTTGTCGCACAACGCGGAGCGCCCCATGGGCGGGACCCGCAACCAAGCCGCGCTCGGGTCAAGGGCGGTCAAGGATCAGTCCCAAGCGCAGTCCGCAGTGCTGAGCGTCGTGCTCGCTCGTGCCATTCGCGAACGTTACTCCGGCGCTATCGCTCAACAGGACAGCACGGGGATCCGCCGAGTGATGGTGACCGACGGGGACATCGGCACTGTGATTTCGAGCATCGCCCACGAGAGTTTGGCGCATTTTCTTCACGCGCGCGGCGATCTCAGTCGCGAAGTCTTGTCGACCTTGAGCTCCATTCCCAGCTTTGGGCGTCATGCGGGCGCTGCGCTCATCGCACGGGGGCTCCTCCAACAAGAGGACCTGTGGCCCGTGCTCCGCGCTCATGCGGAATGGACGCTCGCGCGGGCCTTGTCCAGCATGAGTCTGTGTGTGCGCGAGGAGAACGTGCCACCACGGCTCGTGGAGGAACCGGCAGTTTTTGGCGGTGCGGCAGGCACTGAGACGTATCTAGACGTGATGCGCCGCGTGGTGACACCGGACCAGGCGTTAGCGGCGCTCGGCGGTGGGGAGCGCATCTTGGGTCGCGGGGCCGCCAACTCATTGCTCGCGGAAGCCGCGCTGTCTCCCAAGGATCAACAAGCCGTGCTGGAAGCGCTCGGCAAGCCTCTGCTGCCGATCCAGAAGCGCGACCCTCGCCTCTTGCCCATCTTGCTTGCGCTCACCCAGCTGGGCGTGCTGACGGCGGGCGGCGGGCAGCTCGCGGCCCCACCCATCGAGGTCGATCGGCGCAGCAAACAGCTAGACGAGGAAGCGTTCGTCGCAAGGCTCCTTTCGCGTCGTGCGCTGGTGGAGGACGGTGACTATTTTGCCGTGCTGGGTGTTGCGCGTTCAGCCACAACCTACGAAATCGACCGCGCCAAAGACGAGCTGCTCGCGCTCTATTCCGAGGACCGACTCAGCGCAAACACCGCGCACTATCGCGCGGATTTAGTCATGGTCCGCACCTGCATCTACGAAGCACATTTGGTGTTGCACGACGACGTGCGCCGTTTCCGCTACCGCACAGCACTGGAGGCGATGCCAGGTTGACGGCTCATTCTGCCGCGTCGCGCGCCGTCCCAGCCACGGTGTCAAAGCAGAGTTGTCCTGCGCTGGCCTCCACAAGCCACGTATCACCGGCCTTGAGTTCACCGGCCAGGATGGCTTCAGCCAAAGGAGCCTCGATCTTCCTGGCAATGGTGCGTCGCAACGGCCGGGCCCCTAGTTCGGGCTCAAACCCACCTTGTTCGAGCAGCACCTCAATGGCCTCGTCGCTGATGGACAGGGCGATGCCGCGGCTCAGCTCCATTTCGTCCGAGAGCCCCTGACATAGTTTCCTTCCAATCTTGAACACGTCGCCGCGACTGAGCGGGGAAAACGGCAAGATTTCATCGATGCGATTGAAGAGTTCCGGCGCGAGCGCCTCACGCGCAGCGCTGAGCAGCGGCTTTCTGTGGTCGTCGAGCACTGCCGCCTGGGAAGAGAATCCAACGCGTTTCTTCGACGAGGTGACGAGGTGCTGAGCTCCCAAATTGGAGGTCAGCACGATCACGGTGTTGGTAAAATCAACGAGGCGACCGCGGCTGTCGGTCATGCGGCCTTCGTCAAACACCGCCAAAAATGCCGTCAGCACCTCGGGATGCGCTTTTTCGATCTCGTCGAGCAGCAGCACTTGGTACGGCCGACGACGAACAGCATCCGTCAACTGACCCCCGGCATCGTGACCGATGTAGCCGGGTGGCGCTCCGACCAACTTGGCTACGGCGTGTGCTTCGCTCATCTCGGCCATGTCGATGCGCGTCATCGCCGATTCATTATGGAAGAGCACCTCGGCAATCGCCTTGGCTGTTTCAGTCTTGCCCACACCGGTAGGCCCAAGCAAAAGAAAGGTACCAATGGGTCGCCGACCGCCGAGCCCAGCTGCATTGCGCCGCAAGATGCGCGCTACCTTGCGCATGTGCTCTTCATGACCAATCACGCGCTCACACAACATTTCTTCCAAGCGCAGCATGCGATCACCGTCGGACTCCAAAAGGCGCTCGATGGGCATGTTGGCTTGGGCGGACACCACCTCGGCCAGCGAACGCGCATCCACACGACTGGCGCCACGCCGACGCGCGCGCGCGCCAGCTAGGTCCAAGAGCTGCACGGCTTTGTCAGGCAAACAGCGCCCTGGCAAGTAGCGCAGGGACCACGCGATGGACAGCGCTAGCGCGTCCTCCTGATAGGCAACGCGGTGGTGCTTCTCCAGCCGTTGCCGCAAGCTGCTGAGGATCAAAAAAGCGTCTTCTCGCCCCGGTTCCTCCACCTCGATGGGTGAGAATCGTCGACCTAGGCCGGCATCGTGCTCAAACACGCGTTGGTACTCTGCGGTCGACGTGACGCCAATGCACGGCAGCTCGCCCCGCGCCAAGCTGATCTTCAACTCAGACGCCACTTCCTCGGCACCTTCGCCGGAAAAGAGCTGATGGATCTCGTCAAAGAACAAGATCACGCGCCCGGCCGCCTGCACCTCTTTCTTGAGCGCGGCAAGCCGCCCAGCGAGCGCTCCACGAACACCTGTCCCCGCCAGGAGCTCTGCGATGGGGATCTCGATGATCAGTCGATCTTCACTAGGAGTTTGCGCCAGCGCTCGCGCTACGCCTCGCACGACGGACGTTTTGCCCACCCCTGCCGCACCGATCAAACATGGGTTATTTCCCTGACGTTTGGCTAGCACATCGAGTACTTGCTCGATTTCTTCGTCGCGCCCCACAACTGGGTCCTCTTCGCCGCTCACGGCCAAGGCGGTCAGGTTGCGTCCCACTTGGGTCAGGATGGGAAACTTCTTGGGATTGAGGGAGTAACGCGCGCTGTTCAATTCTTCGCTGCTGGGCGGCGCACTCGCTTCATCCGCGAGCGGCAGGGTGGTCCCTTGAGCGGCATCGCGCAGTTGGCGCACAAGGTCGCGCCGCGTCTTGATGCGTTCTCCCGCTGACGGGAGGGGCCCGAGTTCGGGCACCGAGGGCAGTGCCTGTCCTTCCGTTCGTTGAGCGACGGGCTTGTCTGTGGATGGAGCAGGTTGGCCCGCGCGCGGGCCACGCACCGGCACGCGCGGCATCACCGGGACAGCTTGACCGCGGGGTTCAGGTCGCTCCTGACGGCGGGGTCCCTCGACGACCAAGGGCTCCTTGGGCCGCTCTGACCGCGTCCGCGTGGGCAGACCTTGTCCAATCTGGATGGCTTGCGAGCGGAGCGTCGCCACGTCGATGGCAAGCCCTTGGAGCACGCGGCGGGCGGACCCATTGGTATCGTCCAACAGGGCCAAGAGCAGGTGAGGAGCGTCCGGGCTGCGGGAGGAAAAATTGCGAGCCAATTCGGCAATGCGTCGCCGCAAGAGATGAAGATTCTCGCCGTCTCCTTGGTGGGCCATGATGTCCCACTGGTCCAGAACCCGACGAAACCCGGCGTGCTGTGCATCCAGGGCATCCCGCACCGCACCCGGCACCGCACCCAAGGCGGCCAGCAAATGGACGCCTCGCAGCGTTTCTTGTCGTCGGGCGGCCAACGCCTCGGCTTGACCAAACAGATGTGCAACGGCGGGCTCAGCAGAGGCGACCATCGCCTTGGGCTGCCTGACGAGTGCCCCGTGGGCCAAGTTTTTGCCAGCCTTGCCCTTCCCCCGGGCCAGCGGCGCTGTACAACCTGGCCCGTGTGGAAGAGCCTGTTCCCCTGCCGTCCATCGCAGCGCCTGATGCTCGCCTTTGTGCTCCTCGGACCCAGTTTGATGGGGTGTGGACTGCTATCCAGCGTGGAGCAATGTAAACAGCTGGCGGACGTCCTGGAGCAGGCCAAAGCCGAACTCGCCACCCCTCTCCCCGCTAATCCGCCGGCGTCCATAGTGCGCGCCCGCGCGGACAACTATCGCAAGCTCACGGCACAGCTCAAGCGCCTCAAGCTCGACAAGGAACTGGATAAAAACCGCGATCTCCTCGTCAGGCACCTGCTCACCATCAGCCAGCACTTGAACGCGGCCGCCGATGCCGTCACGCACGCGGCGCAGGACAACACCACGCTGGACACCAACACGCCCCCGCCTCAGCCAGCCGTTGACCCGACGCCTGGCCCCACTGCGGCGGCCCTGCGCTCCAAACAGCGCGCCCACGTGCGGCGCTACCTCCAGGCCAAGACAGACATCGAAGCGACCTCAGTCAAGGTTGCCGAAACCATGCATCGGCTCAACCTGGATTGTCACTGAGCCACGGCGGTCCCACACGACCCGCTCTACGTTGACCGTTCAGGGATCACGCACCAACGTCCACACCAGCTCCACGTGCTGGCCGCTGTCGTAAGTGAAATACGCACCGCGGGGCTCGGCCTGCGGATCCTTCGGGTCCACTCGCACGCCGAGCGCGATCACTTTGCCCTCGGCGCTCTCCTGAGGCGGTCGATGCGACACGGCGCCGCTGACCTCCACCACGATATGGAGCTCGCCGGGTGTGTTCGACGAGAAACGGCGCTGGCCCAAAAACGCGCGATTTTTCTGCATCGCGCGCACGAGCGCAGGGTGCACATCACCGCTCCGGAACTCCACGGATGAAAGTTGACCTTGTTCGTTCAGCCGCAAGACGAACCGACCACGTCCGAGTGACATCGCGGGCAAGCTGAGCCAGCTTTCGTCCAACTTCGCGGCCAATGGAAGCATCTTGATGAACGCTCGACGCAGCTGAGCGGGCGCCCCTTCTTTGCCCTCTTGACCATAAGAGCTGGGCCCCTGTGCAAGCGCCGCGGACGAAGCTTCGGGAAGGGCCGCTGGAGCACTTGACCCGCTCGATTCATCTCGGGGAGGCGGCGCGTCGTGCTCGCTCGCTGACGAAACAGCGTGTGCTTGCGCCGGGGCCTGTGCTGTGGGGAGGGTCGAGGGCGGCGCGGGGACCGCTTTGGGGACGACGGGCAATGGCTCGGGTCGTGCACTTTTAGACTGCACAGCGTCCTGTGATCGCGCAGCGACCGCGCCTTTTGGCGGCGCGGCTTCGTCCACGAACACCTCGAAGCTGGTGCCTACGAGCGTGGTGGGAGCGAGCGGCTCAACCCGAGGCAGCGTCGAGCGCACATGCCCGATCAAGCCGATCAGCGCTCCGTGCAGAAATACGGACGCCCACAGCCATCCCAAGCGCAGGTCTTGGCGCTCCAGAGCGGCACCGCTTGTCACGATCATAGAATGACGGACAGCAACACGGCCATCAAGTTCCGGTCCGTGCCGCGCGCCGCTCCCACAGCCAGGCGCAAGTGCCGTAGGCCACGACGGCACTTGCGATCGAACCCAAAAATGGCGCGGGAACCTCCAAACCATAGCTGAGTAGGGGCGTAGCCGCCGCGCCCACCAGCAAAGCCGCTGCCGCGGCCCTGCCTCCGCCCCATGGCAGGTAGAGTGCAGTCAGAGTGACCACTAAAACGCCGGCGGTCCCAAACGCCGACGCGGTCTCCACCAACTCGTAGATCCCGTCGGCATACAAAGCGATGACCAGCGCCAAGATCCCAAACACCACGACACACGCCCGCGCGATCGCCAACTTACCCCGCTCGGTGTGCACCCGAAAAATGGGGGTCAAGACGTTGTGAGCGATCAGGGCAGAGCTGGCCAGCAAGATGCTGTCCACGGTCGACAAGATGGCCGCCACGAGCGCGCAGCTGAACAACGCCTGGAGCACGGGCGGCAGCAGCATCTTGGACAAGTGCGGCAAGAGCTGCTCGGGCTCGGCCAGGTGGGGTACGAGTTGTGGGCCGAGCAGTCCGAGCAGCACCGGACACGCCCCCAGGACGATGTAAATCACCGCTGACCAATACGTGGCGCGCCGGGCCGTCGACAGCGAGCGCGCAGAGAAAATCCGTGCCATCAACTCTTGCGCGATGAGCGAACCAAGTATGGGCACCGACCAGCGATCGACCTGTACCCAGGCGCTCTCCCCCTCCACTAACAATGACCAACGCCGCGGCTCCACCTGCCCCAGCGCGGCCTGCAATCCGCCCACGCTTTCTGCGGCAGCATACACAAGCAGCCCCAGGCATAACGCGATCAGCAGGCCTTGAAAGAAATCCGTAACCACATCGCCCAGAAGGCCACCAAGATACGTGTAGGCGATCACGATGGCTGACGACAGAAAAATAGCCGAGGTCACGTGCACCGACGAGGTCGCCGCGATGACTTGACCAAACGCGCGCACCTGAGCCGCGGCCCAGATCAACGAGGACGGCACCAAGAGCAAGACCCCGAGACGCTCCACCAGCGGGCCGTAGCGCCGACGAAACAGGTCGCCGAGCGTCAAAAAACGTCCCTGATACAAGCGCTTGACCAAAAGCACTCCCATGAGCACCAAGCACAGCGCGTAGCCCAGCGGATCCGCGCGGGCACCGGAGAGCCCGTTTTGATAGACCGCGCCCGCCGCGCCCAAACATGTCTCCGCACCAAACCAAGTGGCAAACAGAGAGAAGGCCAAGAGCGGGGCGCCTAGCTTGCGACCGGCGACAAAAAAATCCTCCTCTGAATGCACGCGCCGGGAGACCCACCAACCCAAGGCGAACTGACTCAGCAGATACAAGACAAAAATCCAAAGACTCACGGCATGATCCAAGACAGAAAAGCGCGGCGATCCCTTACCGCGGCCGCTGTCACACGGAAACCCAAAGACCCCCCAAGTCGCTCAGTTGCCACGTCGCGCCTGCACTCGTGTGGCCTGTCTGGGCCATGCCAAGCTCCGCTCATCATTCGATCAGGGTTTGGGTCTCGAGCAGTTGTGGTAGCGTCCGCGCGGGGAAGCATGGACATCATGAAGCAGGATCACCCGCCCAAGGACCCGCTGGACCACCCAGAAAGTCGACGCAGCGGGCCCCCTCCACCGCCCAGTCGTCGCGCGTCTCTCCCGTCCAACTCTGCGGGCGCCAGCTCTGAAGTCCCGGCCTCTGACGCCCGACCGACCACCCCGGGGCTTTCACACTCGCCGCCACTCTCCCACACGCCGCTGCCCCCGCCCGCACGGTCCCCAAGTTCCATCCCGCCCGGCCCGCTCAAGCCACGTTTGGGGTCGACACCCATCGCCGAACTCAATCGAGCCCGGGACCCGGTGCGCGCGCTCCATGAGCGCGAATTGGAGCACCAGCGCGAGCAGCACCAGCAGGCGCTGGCTCAGGCCCAGCTCGACAAGGAGGCCGAGCTTGCCGCCCTCGAGTTGTCTCATCAAACACAAATACAAGCGCTGGTCAGCGAGCAGCAAGCCCAGCTTCAAGCGGTCCGTGCGCAAGACGAAAGCAATCTCATCTCCATGCGCAGGCGGCTGGCCACGGCAGCGCACCTAGCCCTGGAGGATCGCCAGGGTTTGCTCCGGTACTTGGACGACGAAAACCAGCAACTTCGGGCTCGGGTACATGAGCTGGAGCAACAGCTCGGGCTGCCTGCCACAGTGTTTTCTGATCGCCCGCGCGTCCCCTCCTTGCCACCGGAAATCTTCATCAGCCCCACAATGCCCCCGCCCGGGCCAGAAGCGGTCGGCATGCCCAGTGCTGCGCCCCGTGCCGCCGCCACAGCTCCTGACGATTTGACTCGGCTGCGGGGTGTAGGACCAGCCATCGCTCGCGGTTTGGTGCGACTCGGGGTCACCAAGTTCTCGCAAATTGCGAGCTGGACTGACGCCGACATCGAGCGCATTGCCCCACAATTGCGCACGCGCCCCCATCGCATCCGTAAGGATGGTTGGGTGAAGTGGGCGCAGCGGCTACAGGAGGGACAGCGATTTCAGGAAGGACAGCGACTTCAGGAAGAAGTGTGAGTCGAAACACCTACCCTTGTGCCGCTAGTTTCCGTGCCGCACCATGAGCCAACGATTCATGGTCGACTTCAAGAAAACGTTCGTGGGCTACTTTCACGAGCAGGTCAAAAACCCACACTTTGACTCGCAGCTCCCGCCCCCACCCAAGGATGACGCGCTCAGACCTAGTCGCGCCCCAAGGGGCACACGCACCCCGTCCGCGGGCCTCGCGATTCGCATCCCCAGCCACGATCCTTTGCCCACCGAGGGCCCAGGCTGGACCCGTCGCGCGGGACGGCTGATCGCAGCGCTCGAAGACGCGCTCGCACGACAAGAGCAGGACCCAAGCCTGATCGCCGCGATTGAGCGGGCGTGGTTTGCCTACGAAATGGGCGGCGCGAGCGACGCAGAGATTGCCAAGACCGCCCACGTGTGTGAGCGCGCCCACGGCGCGTTGCAGGGCAAGATGTCCGGACCCATTGTCGATGCCTACCTAGCCTGTGCGCACGTGATCCACGCGGGCCTACCCACGAAAATTCGCCGCCGCGTCGCCGAAAGTGAGCTCTTGGAAATCGTGAAAGAAATGCGCCGCACCGTAGACCCTTGGCAAGCGGTCGTGATGGCCACTTCACGCATTTTGGATTGGGACGTGCACTGGCGTGAACACGCGGCGCACGCCATACGGACGGCGCTCGAAAGCGACCCGGACGCCTCGCGCGACAGCGCGCGTAGATGAGCGCGGAGCTCAGGACTTGAGCCAGGTCTCGGCCGGGCTGAGCTCTTGAAACGCCTTGGTCTTGAAGGGAAACAAACCCACGAAACTGGCCGTCGAGACCGCGACCCGAATCGCTTGACTACTGCTCACCACGGCCGCCTTGGACACCCTGCTGCGCAGCATGCCTTTTTCTTCTTCAAAGAAGCGTTTGGCGCGCTCGCGATTGCTCTGGCTGGGTCGCGCCTGGTGGCTGAGCACGATCAGAAGGCCCAAGCGCTCTTGAGCTGCGCGCAGCAAGCGGGACATTTCATCAAACTCACGAATGAAGTCCTCGTCTGTGAAACGGTCGGGGATGGTTGCCGCGAGCACCGGACCGGGGCGCATTTCTAACCAAGGCACGGGGGAAGCAGGTTGCACGCTGGGGGCCATGACAGGGCCGTAGGCTTAGCGACAATTGCTCACCAGACAAGACCAGCCGAGGGCAGATGCAAACGTTGCGCGACGATGGTACGCCGCGCACAGTTTGAGCAAATGCTCGTCCCTGTCAGACGGCGACGCGCCCACGCCGGCCCCCGAGGCCCAACATGAACGGTAGCCCAGGGTCTGGGCACCAACCCGCGGATGACCCCACGAAAGACCACTGCTTGCCCTACCAGCGCCACGTATGGCGGGCGCCTTGTGCTCGCCCTGTTCGCCACATTGGCCTGGTCCGCGGGAAGCGCCGCGCAAACCAGCGAGGAGCCGGTCATCGTGGCCCAAGAGGTCATGGCCGAGGATCCGGCCCACATGGTCGTGTACTTGGAACTCAAGGACACCCAATTGGACGAAGCGTCCATCCGTGACGCCCTGAGTGAAGAGTTTCACGTACCCATCACCCTCGCTACCACCAGCACCGGGCTTACGCTCCGGGTGTCCGGGAGATCCCTGTCTGCTAGCTTCAAGGATGCGAACGGATCGTTAGTCGAACGTCAGCTGGAGTTGCCCGAGGCCGCGGACCAACAATTGACCACACTCGTGCTCCTGTCGGGCACCATCGCGCGCGACGAATCCGGAGCGCTGCTCGCGGCTCTCACGGCGCCTCCGCCGCCCGTGCCTGCACCCGATGCGGTGCAGCCGGTGAGTCCGCCCGCGCCGGCAAGCGCAGCGCCCCCAAAAACGCCGCCAGCGCCGCCCCCTGTGCCCCCAGCACCCAGCGGCCAACCTCGACCGTTGCCCGAGACCTTCGCCAGCGTATCGCTCGTGAGCGCACTCGGCGTGCCACGTGACCTCTCCAGACGGCGCACTCATTTTCATGCTGGTCTCGTCGCCTCGACCCTAGGCTCCATTGCTGGGCTGGGGGCCACGCTGTTCGTGCACCGCAACCTCGGTCTCGATCATGACGGTGCGGGCGGTGGTGTGCAGGCGGCAGGGGTGTATCTGGACAATCGCGGCGCGTTCCGCGGGCTGCTCGGTTCAGTGTTGGTCGCCTACAATGGCGGCGCTCTACGCGGACTGTTGATCGGGGGCTTAGTCGGGTTGCAGCGCGGCAAGTTGGGCGGGGTGCAGATGTCCGGCCTGGCTTCCTGGGCCGCGGGGGACACGGTGGGGGCGCAGCTGGCCGGGCTCACCTCGGTCCAAGTGGGTACGCTGTATGGCACTCAACTTGCTGCGCTTCTGAGCTTCAGCACCGGGGACATGACCGGCGTGCAGGCAGCCACACTCTCCGCCTTCAGCGGCGGCAAGGCGTGCGGAGCGCAAATCTCAGCGCTCATGAGCTACGCCCACCGCGGCCTCACTGGTTTTCAGATGAGTTCAGTGAACGTGGCGCGCGGTCCAACGGATGCCGTCCAGCTGGGTCTCATCAACGTCGCCGGTGACTTCAAAGGCACACGGCTTGGCTTGATCAATATCGGTGGTCACGGGCGGGGCGCGCAAATCGGCTTGATCAACGTCAGCAAATCGATGAAGGGTGCGGCGCTCGCGCCGGTCAACATCATCCCGGGCATGAGACACCAATTGCTCAGCTACGTCACCTACCATCCCTCAGACAAGCTGGAAGGAACGCCACAGGGGCCGCTCTACCACCTAGGCCTCAGGTTCTTGCCCGGGGTTCTGTACACCCAATTGGGCTTCGGCATCGGCGCGGAATCCAAAGAGTGTGTGGATGAGCAGTGCTTTGGCGGAGGCATGGTCTACGCGCCCAGCTTCGCCATTGGAGCTCACAACTCCATCACGAAATGGGTGTTCGTGGACGCTGATCTTCAATACCAGTTCATCCGAGGCTTCAACGATTCACGCTCATCCAGTCACCAAGCCCAGGCCCGCGTAGCTGTAGGATTTCAACCTACGCCTTGGCTCGGGATCTTTGCTGGAGCGGGGCCACTCTTGGAGTTCTATGAGGGCCCCCGGGTCGATCCGGCGCCCGACGTCAACTTCAAATGGCACGCCTTTGGCGGCTTGACGTTCTTCTGACCACCCCCTGGATAGCGTCTGATTGGGGCTGACTGCACAGCGCTCAGGGCTGCAGAATGATTGGCTAATTTGTGCGCCCACGGCCCGCGCTTCGAAAATTTCGGCCCACCGCTCTGAACGATCCCTGCCGGCGCGGGCACGGAAGATCGAGTGAAGCAATTTCAGTGGCAAAAGAGGAGCAAATCGCGCTAGCTGTATGAGTACCATGACCTTGCAAGCCCTGTGGTCGGGGAATGAGTCCTCACAGACCGACCAGATGGACCTGGTCGAGCGCTTGCGCACGGGAGAACTTGCGGCTGTGGGCGACGCTTATGACCTGCACCATGAACAAGTGCGGCGTTTCGCCCGACGGCTCGTGGGTGATGAGTCAGCTGCCGAGGACTTGGTGCAAGAGACCTTCTTGACCCTACCTCGCGCGGTGCAGCGATTCGAAGGGCGCTCGTCGCTGCGCACGTTCTTGGTGTCCATCGCGGCCAACCATAGCCGCCACCATGTCCGTGCCGCGTCACGCCGACGAGCTGCCATGGACAAGGCTGCGCATGAAGACGTCGCACCTGGTCACAGCCTTGCGTCAGCGAACCCTGAGCAAGAACTGCAGCGCCGTCAGATGGCCGCGCTACTCAACCGCTGTTTGGATCAGCTCTCTCACGACCACCGACTCGTTTTCATCTTGTGTGAGGTGGAGGATTACACGTCCACCAAGGCCTCAGAGGTGCTGGAGGTGCCCGAAGGTACGGTGCGCACCCGCTTGATGCATGCTAAAAAGAAGCTGCGGACACTGCTTGAGAAGGAGGGCGCCCGATGAGTGACGATCTCTTGAAGCAGTACACCAGCGCGTTCAAAGAGGAGTTCAATGACGGCTCCAGCGCGTTTCCGGAGGCCACACGCGCGCGCGTGATTCGCAGCCTGGCGGAGCGTCGTCCGCGGCGCGCCAAGTGGTGGGCGATCGGCATTCCCACCCTAGCCTTGTTTGCTGGCTCCACCGCCTGGGCTGCGGCCAGTGGTCGGCTCGACGCCATCGTGGAGCGCGCCGGGGTTGCGCTCGGCATCGTTGTGGAGCCTGGGGCGAAAGCCCCCACGCGTTCGGCCCAATCGGGCAAACGCCACAGCAAGGGCGCCCAAGCGCTCAAGCCAGCCCTTGTGGTCGCACCAAGCGCGCTGGCTCCATCCAGCCCTGTCCCCGAAGCGATCGCCCCACCGCTCGCCACCCCTGCCCTGGCTCCCTCCGATCCCAAGGGCCCCCATCCGGGAGATCACCTGACCCCAGCTGAGTCCCAAGCCCAGCTTGATTCACAGTTGCAGCCTGATCCTCAAATGCAAGCGCGTCACCAAGAGGAGGCGGCAGCGATCGCCGCCTACCAACAGGCTCACACTGCGCAATTTGGCCGCGGTGATTGCGCGGCCGCCTTGGACGCCTACACGAACTACTTGACCCACTATCCCCGCGGACGGTTTGTGATGGAGGCCCAGTACAACCGTGCGCTGTGCTTGCTGAAGACAGGACAGCTCCAGGAAGGGCGGGCTGCATTGTTGCCCTTCGCGCAGGGTGCGTTCGGCGCCTATCGTCAGGACCAGGCGCGCGCCTTGCTCGACGCCCTCGAGGGGACCAGCGTGGGCACCACTGCGCAAGCAGAGGATACAGAGCAAGCTGGCCAGTAAGCCGAGCGCGCCAAGCCGCGGCGCGCGCGATTTGCTCACTTGGCCCGCGACGGCTACACTCCCTTGGTCGGCGGGTGGTTTCCGTCGACCTCGCTTCTGCGAGTGACACGAACGGGTCCAACGTTGGCCCAGAGGGCGGGCGGTTTCCGTCCTCAAAAACGAGGAAAATCATGATCGAAGTGAAGCTTCCGGATGGGAGCGCTCGCTCCTTGAACATTGGCGCGAGCGTAATGGATCTGGCGACGGCAATCGGGCCGGGTCTGGCCAAGGCCGCGGTCGTCGGTAGGGTCAACGACCGACTTGTGGACCTGACGCATGTCTTGAAGGACGGCGATACGGTGTCCCTGCTCACCAAGAAAGACCCCGAGGCGCTCGAAGTCTTGCGTCACTCTGCCGCACACATGATGGCTGACGCGATCTTGCGCATTTACCCGCAAGCGGAGCTCACCATCGGCCCGGTCGTGGAAGACGGGTTCTACTACGACATCCACATGAAAGAGGGGAAGCTCACGCCCGAGGATTTTCCCAAGATCGAAAAAGAAATGGAACAGATCGCCAAGGAAGGCGCGCCATTTCTGCGCTGCGTCTCCGATGGCAACGACGAGATCTTTGCGCGCTACAAGGCCATCGATGGCGGCGCAAACCCGTTCAAGGCTGAGTTGATCGAGGGCATCAAAGAGCGCGGCGACGAGATGAGTTTTTACCGCCACGGTGAGTTCATCGATCTGTGTCGCGGACCGCACGTGCCCAGCACGAGCTTCCTCAAGAACGTGAAGCTCACCAAAGTGAGCGGTGCCTATTGGCGAGCTGATGCCAGCCGCGCGCAGTTGGTGCGGGTCTACGGCACGGCATTCTTCACCAAGGAGGAATTGAAGGACTACTTGCACGCCCTGGAAGAAGCCAAAAAGCGCGACCACCGCGTGCTCGGCGAAAAGCTGGACCTGTTTACGTTCATTGAGGATGCCCCTGGCTTTCCCTTTTACCAGCCCAACGGCACACGGCTGTTCAACACGCTGGTCGGCTACATGCGCGACCAACTGTCCCGACGCAGCTACACGGAGGTCAAGACGCCCATCGTGCTCAGCGAGCAGCTTTGGCACATGTCAGGGCACTACGACAACTACTTGGAGAACATGTTCTTCACCAAGCTCAAGCTGCGCGACGAGAAGGATCCGGGTGTTATCCGCGATGACGTGATGGAGGACCGCCCCATGGCGGTCAAGCCCATGAACTGCCCGGGCCATTGCATGCTCTACAAGAGCCATCAGCACAGTCACAATGAGTTTCCGTTGCGCTTTGCGGAGATGGGGCTCGTGCATCGCCGCGAGATGAGCGGCGTGCGGCACGGACTATTCCGGGTACAGGCCTTCACCCAAGACGACGCGCACCATTTCTGCACGCCGGAGCAAATCAGCGGTGAAGTGCAAATGCTCATCGACTTTTTTGCAGAGGTGTACGCGGCCTTTGATCTCAACGACAT
>Ga0315910_10000610_pt1 | contig 35235 bp, 19 predicted proteins | sample EdamamesoilMG_FD_204470 | JGI IMG/M metagenome (GOLD analysis project Ga0315910, IMG submission 204470) | Garden soil microbial communities collected in Santa Monica, California, United States - Edamame soil | ecosystem: Environmental > Terrestrial > Soil > Garden | place: USA: California...
TCACCGTGTGCACTTGCACCGGGCGTGGGGTCGGGAGCTGACGCGCTCGCACGGGCCTCCGACGCCGATGGCGGCGATTCATCGCCACGGACGACGGGCGCTGGCTCGGCAGCCCCCGAGGGCGGAGGCTTCGGAGGGTTCGTCGTCGCCGCTCTCACCGGGGCCGCGGGCGCGACGCGCTTCGGCTCCGGTCCAGCTCCGCTGACCGAGGGTCGCCCCGCTGACTCTGGCGCTCGCGACGCGGCGACGCTGTAGGCGATGCCGAGCACGAGCCCAATCGAGGCACCGAGCGCCACCACGAGCCGCGTGGGGATGCGGCTGAGCCACGACACCGGGAGCCCCGCGATGCGCAAAGGCAGCGAGCCGTCCGGCATCGACGAGTGCGAGACCGGCGCCACCGAGAGTCCCCCGGATGCTTCACCCACTTCGGGTGAGCGGGGAGTGTTCGGAAGCTCGGCCGGAGTATCGACGATGCCGATGGCATTCGTGCGCGTCACCAGCTCAGCAAGCGCTAACGTAGCAGATTGCGCCGCAGTCGGCGCGATGCGGGACGCCGAGTATACCTCGGGCCCGGGGGGCACTGGGGTGACCCGATTCGAGGGACCGTCGAGCGGGGGCATCACCACCACCGGTGGCGAGCTGCGTCGCCGCGGGGTGTCGGGCCCGGGCCCAGCCCCAGACACGGGAGTCGTGGTCTGGTACGGCAGCTCGTCGACGACAGGGCGAGTGCCGGTGAGCGGGAGCGGAGGTGTGAGCCCACCAATCTGGGTCGTGCGCGGCGCCTGAAGGTCCGTCGAAAAACCCATCGCCAGAGCCACTGTGTCGCGCTGCGGCTGCTGGTGGGCGCCAGCCTTGAGTGCCCGGCTCAGATCGCGGCGCCATTGGACCATGAAATCGCGGCCCTGCTCGAGTTCCAAGCGCTCCCAGCACGCGCGCGCGGCCTCGAACATTTCGGCCATCGACTCGTAGCGCTGCTCGGCAGCCTTCAAAATGGCGCGGTGCACGAAGCGCGCGACGTGTCGAAAAATGCGCGAGTCGACTTCGTGCAACATGGGAGGCGTCTCCGAAAGCTGAACTCGGATCACCTCGCGCACGTCCTTCGCGTTACGCGCCTCGGGCCAGAGCAGCGTGGGGTGCATGTACATCCCCTCGTAGAGCAGCGTCCCGAGCGCAAACACGTCGCTCTTACGTGTCACGCCGTAGCCCTGCAAATGTTCGGGACTCATGTAGAGCACCGTCCCGTGGAGCACGTGACGCTGGGTCGTATCCTGCGCTCCGTAGCCCATCACCTTCGAGATCCCGAAGTCGAGTACCTTGACCCGATTGTCCGCCTGCACGAACACGTTCTCGGGCTTGAGATCTCGGTGAATCACGCCCAGCTCGTGGGCTGCGTGTACTCCTTGGCACATCTGCTGCGCGATTTCGAGTGCCTCGACTACCGTCAGCTGCCCCAAATTCTGATACACCTCGCGCAGCGTGCGCCCCGCGAGCTTCTCCATCACCAGATAGACCAAGCCATCGTCGGTCGCCCCGGCGTCATACACCTTCACCACGTTCGGATGATCGATGCGCACGAGCACGCGCGCTTCGGACTGCGCTCGCCTGGCCAGATTCTGGCGAGACCCCTTGGGAGCCGCGATGACTTTGACTGCCACCTCTCGATCGAGGAACGGATCGTGCGCATCGTACACGTGCGCGTGCCCGCCCATGCCCAAGAGCCCGCGGATATCGTATTTCACGAAGCGGTGCCCAGGCGCGAAAGGCTTCATCTGCACATTCATGGGAGGCCCCCTACCATACGCCCGAGCAGCGTCGCGCCGCCAGCGCCCAACAGGGACGTCAGAAGCAAGGTCCCCGTGAAAAGCGCGATGGTCGTCGTGGGACGCAGGGGCAGACGCGGGGGACGACCGGCGTTCCTGTCAGCCCTTGCTGAGGCTCCTTTCAGCTCTGCCCAGAGCGCCGCAGCTAGGCTCGTCCAGCGCGCGAACGCGAACGCGAACGCGGACGCGGACGCCACTGACCCTACCCCGCACGGCGACTCCGCTCCCTGCAACGACTCCGCACCTTGCGACGACTCCGCTCCCTGCAACGACTCCGCTCCCTGCAACGACTCCGCTCCCTGCAACGACTCCGTACCTTGCGACGACTCCGCTCCCTGCAACGACTTTGCTTCGAGCAACGATGCCAGCGACGACGGCATCGCCAACGACGATTCTCCCCCCAGTGATCGCTGCAACCCCAGTGACAGTGCGACCGGTAGCGAGGGCAAAGCTGTCGACGGCAACGGTAGCGTGGGCGAACCCGCCAGCAAAGGAGCCCATGACCAGGGGCGCATCTCCGACGCCCTCGAGGAGCGCTCGAAGCGCGTGAGCTCACCCTGCAGGGCCACCACCGCCGCATCGAACTCGCGAGCCGTTTGGTAGCGATGCTTGGGACGCTTGCTGAGCGCCTTCAGGACCAGCTCGTCCAAGCCGGGAGGCAACGCCTGCGCCGCGTAGCGACTGGGGGGTTCGGGAACCAGCAGCGTGTGCGCAGTCAGCACCTCGCTCAGTCCTCGCACATGGTCAAACGGCCCGCGCCCCGCGACGAGCACGTACAGCACGAGTCCCACAGAATAGAGATCCCCTCGCGTATCCACGGGGCGCCCCGCCGCACCTTCGGGACTCGCGAAGCGCGGCGTCCCCAGCACCATGCCCGTTTGCGTTGGCACGCTGAGCGGAATGGGAGCCGCAGGCGGCGCGTCGGGCAGCACGCGTGCGACACCGAAATCGAGCACCTTCAGCAACGTCCGCCCGTCCTCACATTCGTGCAGGAACAAGTTGTGTGGCTTGATGTCGCGATGCACGATGCCAAGCGCGTGCGCCGCCGACAGCGCCGACAGCGTCGCGCGCACGAACACCAGCGCGTCGCGCAAGGGCACAGGCCCTTGTTTCAGGCGTTGCGCCAACGTCATTCCCGAGAGCGGCTCCATCACGATGAACGGTGCGCCCTGCGCGGAATAGCCAAAATCAGTCACAGAAACCACATGCGGGTGTTCCAACCGACCCAGCGATTCCGCCTCGATCCGCACGCGATCCAGCGTGCGCGGATCGCCGCACAACTCCGGACGCAGCAACTTCGCAACGAAGTCACAGCCGAGTTCTCGGTGCAGCACTGAATACACCTGACCCATGCCGCCAGCCCCAATCAGCCTCACGCCGCGATAACCGGTTCCGCGAAATGGATCCTCGAGCTCATCGAGCTCACTGACCAGAGCACACCTGCGACCCGCCCTGGCCCCAGCGAAAGCTCCATCTTCGCTGAAGAGCCCGCCTTCATCGACAAGCCCGCCTTCATCGACGAGCCCACCTTCATCGACGAGCCCACCTTCATCGACGAGCCCACCTTCATCGACGAGCCCACCTTCATCGACGGACCTTCCTGTATCGACGAGTGGAAGCGCCCCGTCCGCTGGAGTCAACGTGAGGGTCAAGCGGTGCTCGTTCGGGGCCCCAGTCGCCAGCACCCAGCTGGGCGTCGGCTCGCGCAGTGTGCTGCTGTCCGCCTCCCGCTCCGAAGCGGCGCCCTCTCCCAACAGGGAGTCAACGGCAGCGCGCCTGGGCGCGGGCACCCCCACGCGCTCAGCCGCGCCCACGCGCCCAGCCGCGCCCTGCCCGTCAGCAGCACAGAGCCTACCGTTGCCGTGAGCCGCTGGCCTAGATGCCGACCGCGACACCGGCCGAGGCGCACCCGTCGCAAAGTTGCGACGGTCCTCTCCCACACGGGACCGAATCCCCCTGCGATCGCCTCGGCGTTGAACGCCTGCGCCGTAGTCCCCGAACCCGTTCTGTTCTTTCGGGCGAGCCATGCTGCTTCCCTCTTCGAACGTTCGCGGATCGTGATTGCGAGGAAACGACACCTTCAACAGCCCCTCACCCCGACCACAGAGGCGGCGACAACGCCTTCACCGCACAAATAGCATAATTCCCTACATTGAGCTCTTCTCCTCTTTCCCGACCAAAGGTCGGCCAATCGCCTTCTCCGCCCCAGCCTCCGAACAGTTGCTGGGGGCGCGTCCTTCACTAAATCACTATTCTTATGTTCAGTATCATGCTACCCTGCCTTCGTCAATGTCGATCTCCCTGGCTCACCTGGTCACTCGAGCGCACGGCTCGACCGCGGATGCTAACCCTAGGCAAAAGCCGGCCGCACGTGGCGACCTGGCAGGCAGTCCACCAGGCGTGGCGAAGCGTCGCGCAGCCACGAATGAGCGCGCGGAACTCGAGCAGCTGGATCATGCAGCTGCCGAACTGGGGCATGTGCTTGGCCCCGTCCGATTGGCATTCGGTGACGCACTCAACGCGCTCGAGCAGATGCACGGCCACCACCAGTTGGGCTTTGCTTCTTTGAGCACGTACGCCGCGGAGCATGCGGGGAAGCCCAAACGTTGGGTCACCGAAAGTCGAACGTTGGCAGCCAAGCTCGAGCATGAGTCCACGCTGCGTCGTCAGCTCATGTCGGGTAGGCTGACCTGGAGTCGCGCCGAGCTTCTTGCAAAACTCGTCGAACACTCATTGAGCATCCACGACATCACGAATTCCGAGGCTGTTCGGGCGTTGCGCCCGGCGCTCGAGCTGAGCTGGCTGTTCCGAAGTTCAGGCCTAACCTGCCTTGAGCTCAGCGAGCAACTGCGCTCCGTCGGTCGGGGTGCGGCCCAGGTTTCCGCCGCCGACAGCTTTCGCTATCTTACCCTGACGGTCCCCTCTGAAGACACCTGCTGGTTTCATGCGGCAGAGCGCACATTTCGGCGGGTCGCCGAGCGCACCGATCTCGACGCTTTTCTCGAGGCGCTCCTCGCGGAGACCCAGAACACCCTTCACGCTCGCGCGTCGATCCCGAGCGACGGTACGGGCCTCGAAGCGAGCGATCGTTGGCGCCGTCAACTCGCTCGCTGGCGGACACAGGCGGAACACCTCTGCGAACGTGCCCGGCCAACACTCCCGCACCCCTTGCGTGGCGCCGGGCGGCGACCTTCGCGTACCTGGCCTCACCCCCAACAAATGCGAACTTGGGCGGTCTCCGCGCTACACCAGCATATCTGTACGCTTGCCAAACAGCTCCACCTCGACGCCGCTGCCCTGGGTCGTAGCGCAGAACAGATCCATCGCCTCCAAGCCTGGCGCGGTCTCGGTTTCGCCAGCGCTGGACACTACGCGCGCGATCGCCTCGGCGTCTCGCTTTCGTCACTCAAGCAGAAGCGCGCCCTGGCTCGGCGCTTGTTTGCGCTGCCGGGGCTGGCGCATGCCCTCGAAGCAGGACAACTCGGGTCCGTAGCAGCTTCGTTGGTGGCGCGCGTCGCCACTCCGACGACGGAACAACGTTGGGTCGAACGCGCCCGACAGCGAACCGTCAAGCATTTGCGTGAGGAAGTCGCTTTCGTCGAGCGGGTCCTGCGTGCTCGACCGGGCCATCGCGGTTGGCCACCTGCGCCGGACGTCATGCGAGCCGAGCTCGCGCTGCGAGGCGCGGTCGCGCACAGCGACGAGTCGCAGCGCCCACCCATCGCCGAAAGCCCTCCCGTCGCAGACAGTGGTCTCCTGCACCAGCGTGGTAGCGCGGCCCCACGGCGCCACTATCAACAACAGGTCCAGAACTATGCCATTGGTACAGACGTAGCTTGCTCCCGTGAACAGGAGCCTGTTCTCCGTGCCTCGCCCTGTGGTGTGCCTTGCCCCCATGACCGTGCGAATCACCGGACAGATCACAGCTGCGGCGCTAGCTTCGGATCAAAAGAGGCGTGCTGTGTAGGCTCAGGAACCGACGCCGCCGCGAGTACGGTCACTGCGGCGGGACAAACATCCGCGCACGAAAACTCCGGCAAATCGTGTAGAACCACCTGCTCCCGCGGGTCGCGCACGTGCACTTCCGAGCCAACCGACGCGGGCCGAGCGCATCATCGACGCATCCCGGGCGATGGCCTCGGCATCGGGAAGGTACGGCTTCGGCTGCGGATCTACGAGACTACACTGCTCTTGTACCGCGACGTCGCTCGGATGTTCGCCTGCCAGCGTCCCGAGCGCCGACTGCTCCGCAGCCTGTGTGAACACTTCCTGATGGTGTGGGGCCCGGTGGTCGCGCGCAAGCATACGCACAAGTACAGCCACATCTACGAGCGCGACGCCTACGAGTGCACCAGCCCAGTATGCGATCGCCACGACGTCACTCCCCACCACCTCAAATTTCGTTCGCGAGGCGGTGGCGACGAAGCCGCGAACCTGACGTCACTCTGCGTCTGGTGCCACCTCGAAGGAGTGCACGGAGGCCGCATACGAGCCGAACCGCGGCCCGACGGCATCGACTGGACGATCGGACGTGTCGCGCCCATACGTGTGCGCAACCGAGACAAGCAGCCCCCTCCAGCGACCTCGCAAGCCGATCCCGGATGCCCTGGTGGTTCCTTGGCAGCACCAGGCAGCGCTAATTATAGTTAGCCCGCGGCGACGCCTGACGGCCCCTGAAAGTCTACTGCATCCCCCGGAGCACGAGTTCGGCAAGGCCTATTCTCACGGGCGCGCACAACTCGGCACGTTGCGCGATACGTAGCAACCCTTGCTCTACGTCGGCGATTTCTTTCGGATCGAAATTGCGAACCGCGACTGGATCACTCTTCCAAGTGGGCAGGTTGAGTGCATGCAACGTCGCCATCACGTGGGCTGGCAGCTCGAAAAGCCGTTGGCCGTGGTGTTCGATAATGAAGGGTGCATGTCGCGCAATCCCCTCGAGGTCACGCCCGATGTACAGCGATTGCTTGTATTGGGCCTGGAGTGCTTCGACGAGCTGATAGTATCGCGTCAACGTTGGATGCTCGCTGTCGAGCAGCGACACCTCTTGCAACAGCAGCATGCCGCGGGGCACTAGCAGTTCCGCCCAGTGATTCAGCGCGAGTCCCGGGTCGGCCAGGTGCGTCAGGAGAAACCGGACGTAGATGAGATCGGCACGCGGCACCGGCGGCTTGTCGAGCACATCGTGACAAAGAAATTCGACGCCGGTCGGCGCGACGGACCGCGCGAGCTCGATGTAGCGCTCGGAGCTATCGATACCGACGGTCGCGTCGGCCCCCACTGTCTCATGCAGCAGCTTCGTGGTGTAGCCCGGCCCGCACCCCAGATCGATAGCGCGTCCGATCGGGGCCGAGGCGAACTGTTTCAGAAAGGCCTGGCTTGGGTCATTGTAGGCCTCGGCCAGAAGGTAGAGCCGCCGGGCGGCCAAATCGGAGTCCCCGAAGGTGTAGTGAGAGGTCATCGACGGCTTTCGAAGCAGCGACTAACAAATCGCCTGTATCGCGACTAACTACACGGCAACCTGTGTTTCAGATCTGTTTCTTTTGATTGGCAGTTCGGGCTCGCTAATTCCGACAATTAGGATGGTCTGGTGACTCGCACTGGCAGTGACCGGGGTACCGACGCTGCAACCCGCTGAAAACCTGGGGTTGATCGGCTGTGTAATTTTCGGACTCGACACCTGACGTCCGGCTGGCCACGATGGTCACATTGACACAGAACGCTCACAGCCCTGGAAACGACGCATTCCGCAATCGAGTTGTATTGATTTCCTCGACGGGCAATGCCTGAAGGCCTTTTCGCATGAACATTGCGCAACATGCACTCGTGCTGAATTTGCACCAGCCCCCAGGAAACCTGGAAGACTTGTGGAGCCATTCGGCGTGGGAGGCCAAGGAAATCCTCTTCGCCATGGATCGTATCCCGCGTTCGCTTTGGGGTTACGAAGACGTGGCGCGAGTCCACCTCAGCCTTTCCGGTACACTGCTGGAGACCCTGAAATCTCCGGAGTTTCAAGAGCTCGTGTACGGTAGCGTGAAGTGTGGTGACCTGCTGTGGCACCTGCAAAACCAGAGAATTATCGACATTTTGGGCACGGGCTACTACCACCCGGTGCTGCCGTTGATTCCGGCTGAAGACTGGCCGGAGCAACTCGGGCGCTGGCGCGGCATTGCTGAGCACTTGCTCGGGCGCAGCCAGTTCGACGGTTTCTGGCCACCAGAGATGGGCTTCGACATGGCCCTGATCCCGCTGCTCAAACGCCTGGGCTACCGCTTCGTGCTCGTCGACAGCGAGCACGTCGAAGCGCTCGAGCCGATGCGCTGGGAAGAGCTCCGCTACCGACCTCACGTCGCGGAGTTCGCTGGCGAGAGCATCGTCGTCGTGGTGCGCGATCGTGAGCTGTCCGATGCACAAGAGGCAGGCATGGACGTGGCGTGGTTCGAGCGCGAGGTCGAGGCCCGCACGCGCTTCTGCAACTTCGTGCCGCTGGTGACGACCGCTACCGACGGGGACAACGGTGGTTGGTTTCGCAACACGACAGCGGGGAGCAACTTCTGGAGCGCCTTCTACCTGCCGCTCGCAGAGCGCATGCGTAGCGGAGCCTCCAACCTGCGCAGCACGTTCATCGGCGACTACCTAAATACTCACGGCGTTGGGGGTCCGGTTCGCGTGCGCACCGGCGCCTGGAATACGGGTTGGCATCACGGGCGTGACTTTCTGCAATGGACCGGGTCCGACGCGCAGCGGCACGCGCTCGATCGTGTGCGGCAGCTGAGCCGGGCGTTGACCGACTTGAGAACGAGCGGACACTCCCCTCACCGCCTCGAGAACGCGTACCATAGGCTCTTGCGAGCGCAGACGAGCTGCAATTTTTTCTGGGGCGAGGCCTGGGTCGAACGCGCCCACTCCGAGCTCAACGCCGTCGAACGCGCCCTGGCCGACCTCTAGACGACACCTGATCGGCGAGCGCATCTGCCCGCTGTGAGCGGCGAATTTGATGGCACACTTTTTGTCGCGCTGCTAGTCATGGGGCAGTGCGCGGATGAGTGAGAGTACCGAGAAACCTGGGGACACAGGCGCCGCTTCGCTAGCTGCCGACCCCGAGCCGATGAAACCACCCGTTCACTGGTTCCAGCGCCTCCGCTCGGCGAAGCTCCGCAGCAAGCTCGGCAACATCATGGGCCTCGATCTGCGCTCGCTCGCCGCCTTCCGCATCGCGCTGGGCGCGCTGGTGATTTCCGATGTGTACCATCGCGCCCTCCACCTCGAAGCGCACTACACGGACGCCGGCTTCATGCCCCGCGAGAAGCTGCTCAGTGGCTGGAGCAATCCGCTCTTCTACTCGTTCCACAATTGGGGCGGCGACATCACCAGTCAGACGCTGCTGTTCGTCCTCAGCGCCAGCTTCGGCGTAATGCTACTGGTCGGATTCCAGACGCGGCTGGCATCGATCATGACCTTCTTGATGGTAGCTTCGGTGCAAGGGCGAAACTACCTGATCCTTCAAGGTGGCGACGATCTGTTGCGCGTGATGCTGTTCTGGTCGATGTTTCTCCCGCTCGGCGCCCGCTGCTCGGTCGACGCAGCGCTGGCCCTACCGGTCGCACCGAGCGAGCGAAGGCAGCGCATTTTCAGCGTGGCCTCAACCACGATCGCGCTGCAACTGCTCGCGATGTACTTGGTGTCAGCCGTGCTCAAGACGGGCGCCACCTGGCACGCTCAGGGTAGCGCGATCCATTTCGCCCTACATCATGAGGCGTTCGCCACCACGTTCGGGCAATGGTTCCGCCAACTGCCAGCGCCCGCGCTCCAGTACATGACCTGGAGCGTGTACTACCTGGAGCTCTTCGGAACCCTGCTGTTCTTCAGCCCATTCAAATCCGGATGGATGCGCAGCGCCCAGGTGCTCATTTTCATGAGCTTTCACTTTGGCTTGTTCCTGTGCATGGAGCTCGGTCACTTCCCCTGGGTGGCCCTGGGAGCCTGGCTGATCCTGCTGCCTTCGTGGTTCTGGGACGTTCCGCTGAATCGAGCGCTCACCAAACTCGATCTGAAGCGCCGGTTTTCGAACTGGGCAGACACGGCTCGCTCGTTCGTCGTCACCCATCGCGATTGGCTCCGCTCACGCAAACCTCGCCCGCTTCGGATCGAGCCCACGCTCTGGGGCACGCTCCTCGCCTCGGTACTGGCAGCGTACACGACTTATGGTACCGCCTACGCAGCCACCCACAAGGGGAGCGTGGAAGGCGACCAGTTCACTCCCATGCTGATGCTCAGGCTGTACGCCAACTGGGGCATGTTCGCGCCCAATCCGCCCAACACGAGCGGCTGGTTCGTCATCGTGGGGGAACGGGCGAACGGCAGCGAAATCGACGTCTGGAACGACAGCGACCCGGTGAACTGGGAACGGCCCGCTTTACCTTCCGCCAGCTACCGATCCCAGCGCTGGCGAAAGTTCCTCGACAATATCACGAATACGCGGCACGCCGTGGTCCGCCCCTATTTTCTGCGCTGGCTGTGCAAGAACTGGAACGAATCGCACGACCCCGAGGATCGCGTGCGCTCGTTGACGCTATACCAGATGGCTCATACCACCCAGTGGCCCGCGAAGGCCTATGGTGAGATCCAGAAGAACAACCTGCAACACCAGGGGTGCCCCTCGCTGTCCGGCCAGACCGACGCTACGCCCGCACGCGGGACCACCAGTAAAGGCAAAGGCAAAAGCAAACGCGGCGCCAAGGAGCGGGCCAGCGCCAAGGCTGCGCGCCAGGACACGCGCACCAAGCAGGACGCTGCGCCCGTAGACAACGCTGCGCCCGACACGGCCGAGGCAAGTTCCGACACGGCAGTTCCCCCCGATCCGGCAGGCCGAGGCCAGGGTATCCAGTATCAGAAACCGGGCGAGCGCTGACCCGGGCGGCGGCGTAGACTCCGAACCACTGAAAGGATGCGCGCATGACCGAAAGCCATCGACCCGTCGAGATCGTGGGCGTCGCCCACCTCGGGATCCGAGTCGCCGAGTTCGAACGTTCGCGCCGCTTCTACGAGCAGCTTGGGTTTCGGCACGTCGCCGGCCCCTTCGAGCACGAACCGGTCGCGATCTTGGTGAACGCTGCGGGGGTGGAGGTCAATCTGATCGTCAACGCGACGCCCAGTTCCAGCGCCAACGTGCTGATGGACGTCCCCGAGAAGCATGCGGGCTACACCCACGTAGCCCTCCTCGTGCCGAGCCTGGACGACACGCGAATCCGCCTCGAGGCGCTCGGCATCGAGCTGAGCGGCGGCCCCGTCACGTTCCCGAACGGGTCGCGGGCGGTCTTCGTGCGGGACCCGGACCGGAACGTGATCGAGCTGCATGAGCGGGCGCCGGCTTGACAGCGGCGCAGAGCCGCTGAATACCGTTGGTGTCCTCCCATAAGTCCGACCTGGTGCCCCCGAAGAAACCCCGCGCTTCCGCCGTCCCCAAGAGCCGCCTGTCTCGCATGCTGCAACTCGGCGCGACCGCGTCGCGCATGGCCGCGGGCGGCATCGCCGAGAAAACCCGGCGTCTCGCGGAGCGCGCTGAAGAGCATTTACCGAACTCGTTGCTCACCCGCAAGAACGCGGCGTTGCTGGCCGACAAGCTGTCGCGCCTGCGGGGAGCTGCCATGAAGCTCGGGCAGATGCTGTCGCTCGAAGGCGACAATCTACTGCCGGCTGAGTTTGCGCGAGCCCTCGAGGCCCTGCAAGCCAACGCCGACCGGATGCCCCAGGCGCAAGTCGAAGAGGTGCTGCGCCGCGAGTATGGCAACGATTGGAGCTCGCGCTTCCGACACTTCGACTTTGCTCCGATCGCTTCGGCTTCCATCGGACAGGTCCACCGTGCCACGAGTCTCGATGGCAGCGAGCTGGCGTTGAAGTTGCAATATCCCGGGGTGGCCGAGAGCGTCGACAGCGACGTCGACAACTTGATGCTGCTCATCAAGATGACCCGCCTCGTCCCCCAAGAGCTCGATCTCGAGGAGCTGTCGTTCGAGGTCAAGCGTCAGCTGCGCGAAGAGGTCGACTACGAGCTCGAGCTCTCGAACCTGCTCGCCTACACCGAACACGTGAGGCCGCGCGCGGGTTTCCGCCTGCCCCGGGCGTTCCCCGAGCTGTCCACGCGACGCATTTTGGCGACGGAGTTGGTGCTGGCGCCCCCGCTGCTCGAATGGTCGCAGGCAGCTCCCCTCGTCGAGAGAAACGCGGTCGGCAAGCGGCTGCTCGCGCTCTTACTCGCCGAGCTCTTCGAATTCCGCTTCATGCAGACCGATCCCAACCCGGGCAACTACCTGTTCGATCGCTCGAGCGGCGACGTGGTGCTGCTCGACTTCGGAGCAGCCAGAGCCGTACCCGAACCGGTGAGCAACTTGTATCGGCGCGCGCTGCTCGCCGTGACCCAGGGAGACCGTGCCGAGCTTTGCGAGGCGTTCACCGACCTGGGAGTGATCTATCCGGCACTCGATCCGGAGGCGCGCGACATCCTGCTCGACGGCGCGCTGTTCCTCACGGAAGTCCTCGGGCAGGACGCTCCGTTCGACTTCAGCACCACCGACCTTTCGCACCGAATGCACACGCACGGTAGGCAACTACGGCGCTTCAGAAATCAGCTCCGCCCTCCCCCGCTCAGCTACCTCTTCTTCCAGCGTAAGCTCGGTGGTGCGTTTCTGATGAGTCGGAAGCTCGGCGCTTCGATCAACTGTCATCGCCTGCTGTACGAAACCGGACTGCTGGACGCGCGCCAGACCGTTCAGAGCGCCGTGAAGTAGTCCGGCGCGCGTCGTTTGGGCACTAAGGCCGCACTAAGGCCGCGGAGGCCCTGTTCAGTGGCTGACCTTGGCGGGCTGACCGCCGAGCGTGTGCTCACCCCAGCCGACCTTCAAAGCCTGGTCCTCGGCGTAGAGCTCTTCGGGTGTCAGCTCGTCGCTGGCAATTCGAGGCTCGCCGGGGATCATCCCCGAACCGCCGGAGCCCATACCCCCGGTCGTCGTGGGACCACCGCTGCTGACACTGACCGTGTCCATCAGCCCACCACCAACGCCGCTTTCACCGCCCTGTCCGCCCGCACCGCCGACGCCGCCGTCTCCCAGCAGTTGGTTCATGACTTCGGCTCGGTTCGGCAGGAACACGTCGCGCATGGCCTGCGAGATCGCGAAGCAGGGCTCACCGTTGCAGTTTTCGGTGAACTGCTCGTCGACATGCACGAAGCCGTTCGAGAAGGGTGCCGTCACGCCGTGGCCGAGCTCGACCCCGTTGGCTTCTGAGTGACAGCCGATGCACGAGCCAGCAAACTGCGCACGTCGCGCGATGTCGAACGCGTCGAGCCCTGTGCCTTCGAGCCGCTCGTTGAGCGCGGCTTCGAACTCGCCGCTACCTTCCGACAAATGAAATGGGTACGCTTGGGTGAACCCATCGTTCGGACTCTCGGCGTCCTTGCACTCGGGGTCGACGATGAACGCCATCTCGGCGGGGTCGTCGCTCAATAGCCCGTCGAGCGCCTCGAGGAAGTTGTCGCGGCAGGCTTCACCAGCGGGAAGATCCATCGAGTCGTTCCAGAGCGCCCCGTGCGGGGCTTCGGCGGTCGGGAACGGCACGACCGAGATCGCCCCGTCGCCCTCGACCACCTTGAACTCGCGCAGCGTCCAGAAGAAGTGGTTGAAGTTGTTCGTGCGGATCTGTCCCTTGCCTGACGTGACGCGGCTGGCGTTCATGAACGGGCCGATACCGGGCAAGCCGCCGCCCAGGAACGCGTCGTTCAGGATCAAGCCGCGCAGCTCCGGGTCGTCGATGTCTTCGAGCGAACGCCAGAGCTCCGCGATCGGGCGACAGCCCTCGACGCCTAGCTCGGGCGAGGGGTTCGGGATCTGTGGCTCGATGATGATGAACATGCGTCCGTTGCCGATAAACTCGGTATTTGCAAAGATGATGCGCTGCTGTCCACAGTGCAGCCCGTTTTCGGGGGCCAAATCGATGCGGTTTACGACGGCGGTGGCAAACCAGCTGCCGAGGTTGTCGAACTGATCTGCCTCGAGTCGGTCGCACAAGATGGGATAGCCGTTCAACGTCGGATCGCCTTGCGGATTCTCGTCGCCGCAGTGCACGGCGCTTTCGAGGCGGCCAGGCGCCGACGCATAGCTATCGATGAGCTGGTGATACAAGGTCTGGCCGTTCGGCTCGAGCCCGACGTTGACCGCCAGCGCGTCGAGAGTTTCTTCCAGTGAGAACTGAGCGACCGCGGCTTGCGACGTTTCGATGAGACTGCGACGGTTGAAGTTGTCCACTTCCGTGACGTTGATCCCCACGAAGAGTTCGCCTTCGCGTCCGAAAATGATCTGATCACCGTCGACCAGGAATTCGTAGAACACGAAGCTCGTGTTCCTCGAGAAGATCTCGAAGAACTGGCGCTCCGAGCTGAGTAAGTCGGACTGCACCAGGTCGGTCTGACCGTCGGGCTTGATGCGCTCCATGATCCAACCGGGTTGGAGCGTGATGCGGTAGTCGCCGGCGCGCAGGGGCGTGGTGATCTCGAAAGATTCGGGGTCGTTTTCGCTGAACAGGATGGTTTCCAGCTCGAACTCACCCGAGCCGCCACCGATGCCGCCGGAGGTGCCAAAATTGCCACCCGAGCCACCAAAGCTGCCACCGACACCACCAAAGTCGCCGGTACCGCCGCCCACACCAGTAGTGCCAGCCGCACCCGTACCGCCCGTGGCGCCAGTGCCGCCGGTCGAACCGGTGGTGCCAGTGCCGCCGGTCGAACCGGTGGTGCCAGCGCCGCCGGTCGAACCCGCAGGGCCAGTGCCGCCGGTCGCACCCATGCTGCCGGTGTCGCCGGTCGAACCCGTCGCGCCACCGCCGCCAACCGCGGAGCCGCCCTCGCCTGCAAAGCTCCCTCCGACACTACTCGAAGCGGAAAAACCCGAGGGGAAGCCGGTGACGCTGACGCTGATATTGTTCTCACTGTTGTTGCTGGTGGCACCAACGCGGCGCTCGACCAGGAACACCGCATCGCGCAATCGATACAGATTGCCGGACCGACCGAATGCCTGCAGCGGAAGCGATAGCTTACCGCTGTCGGCAGCTGTTTCGCTGTACCGCGGCTCGTCCGTGCACTGAAACAGTAACGGACTCATGCCCAAAGTCAGCAACGCCCCCAAAGCGATGGTACGCCTCATAAACCCACTCCTTGTTTTCTGACGCTTGTCCACCCTCCCAGGTGGCAAGCTAACACCCATCCGCCGGCTACCTTTGCATTAGCGACCCATGAGGGCAAGCAATTTTACGACGCTGGTGCTGACACTCCGCATCACGGTGCAGCTTCGCACCGCGGCTGGAAGCCGGAGAAAATCAGCAGCTCATTGCACGTGATGGTGACCCGATCGGCACAGCTCATCACAGTCGGCCAGTGGGCGTCCGAACCAGAACGAGAACGTACCAGCGCGGATGATCGCGCGCTGTCTCCGGACTCTCGAGCAAGCGCGTGCGCTCCAGCTCCGCCCATCCTCCACCAGGCGGCAGACGCGGAATCGGTGCCAGCGGGAGTTTTCAGCGGGATGCGGTGCGCGGCAGCGTCCACTCGAGCGTCATCGGATCTTCCTCGAAGCACTCCTGGTCGCCGAAACACGGTGGCTTGGGCGTGGGCACCTGACACCCGTTTGCGGAGCAGAGCACGCGCGTGTAGTAGAATTCACAACCGACAATCCACTCTTGCACGCGGGGCGTCGTGCGATTGATGACCGCGTAAACGTCGTCGGGGGCACACCTCAACTGACGCTGCGCGACGCTTCGCACCCCCGGTGGGTCGTGGCTGACGCAGCAGACAGTCCCCAGGGAGACTCCCACGCTGATCAGCGCCAGCAGCAGACGCCCCACCTTACGATGAGCCTTCGGAGGAGCCATCGAAGGCGCCGTCGAAGGCGGCTTGGGGTGGGCGTTGGAACGAGCTTTTGATCCTGAAAACGGACGCTTTGCGGGCAGCATGTCGAGTTGGACCCGGCTCAGGCCGAGAGCTTGGACGCGGACGCGAGCCCGCCCCTCCTTCGAGCGACTGCAAACTGAGGTGGCGGTGGCACTCAAGCGCGACGCGCGTTGTGTCGGACAAAATCCACGATGTCGTGCACGAAGCCGAAGGCGACGCTCACCACCGTGTCGGCCGATCCATAGTAGAGTGCGAGCCGCCCGCTCGGGGCATCGAGCAGCGCACCACACGGGAAGATCACGTTGGGCACGTTGCCAACGCTCTCGTACGGAGTGCTCGGCGTCAGGAGATAGGGATCCGCCCGGGCGATCACTTTCCACGGCTCGTCCAGATCCAGCAAGGCGGCTCCTGCGCTGTAGACGAAGCCGTTACACGTGGTCACCACGCCGTGATAGATGAGGAGCCAGCCTTCCGAGGTCTCGATGGGCGCCGGTCCGGCTCCGATCTTGGTACTCTGCCAACCGTTCTCTTCCCGAATCGGGGCCATCACGTGGCGGTGTTTCCCCCAGTGGATCAGGTCCGGACTGTGACTCAGGTAGATCTCGCCGAACGGCGTGTGTCCGTTGTCACTCGGTCGGCTCAAGAGCACGTAACGGTCGTGGATCTTGCGCGGAAACAGCACGCCGTTGCGATTGAAGGGTAACAGCGCGTTCTCGAGCTGATAGAACGTCTCGAAGTCGTCCGTATATCCAAGACCGATGGTCGGTCCGTGGTAGCCGTTGCACCACATGACATAGGTGCGACCGTCGATGCGCACCAGGCGCGGATCGTAGCCGTAACTGAACGCGCCAATCTCGGGGTCCTCGCACCGAAATCGGATCGGTACCTCGTCGATGCGCCACTCGAGGCCGTCGTCGCTGCGTCCGGCGTGCAGCTGCATGCGCCGCGCGCGGTTGTCGATGCGGAACACTCCAGCAAATCCACCCCCAAATGGGATGACCGCGCTGTTGTGGATGTAGGTCGATGCTCGAATCGCCCGGGCGGGGACGACCGGGTTCTCGGAGTAACGCCAGAGCACGTCGTCGTTACCGATCGGTCGCTCTTGCCACGGAATGTTGGGCAACGCTTCGCCGGGGATTTTCAGATTAGTCATGGGCTTGCCTTGGGTGGGGATGGAACGCGGCGGCTAGCGCCCGAAGGGCTACTAAAACGATTTAGTCGCCGACGCCACCAGCATCCATTCGCACTCTCACCCACCCACTTCTACATCGTCAACCAGGAGGCTTCGTGTCGGTTCGAGAGAACGGCGGCCCGGACGAGTTCGGCGAACGCCACAAACGCCGTGCGTGAGTCGGGGTCACGATCACCGAGGTGGGGCGGGCTCGCGGAGTCGTACGCCGTCCCTTATAACGTCGGGGTAATGCAATATGGTTTGCGCGCGCTCGCGCTCGCGGGAGCTTGGATGCTGACCTCGGGCTGCGGCAACGCCGAAAGCGACGTGGTCGAGAAGCGGACAGACGGTGGGGCCCTGGATGCGCAGCTGACTTGGTGCGATGTCGAGCCCATCCTGCAAGCGCACTGCCAGCGCTGCCACACCGATCCCCCAGAGAACGGCGCGCCTTTCCCGCTGCTCACCTACGCCGACACGCAGGAGGGAGCTTCGACCCACCGTTTCGAGCAGATGGCAGCGGCGCTCGACGCGAACTTCATGCCGCCCGAGTGGCTCGAAGTCGAGCCTCCCGTGGAGCCACTGCCCTGCGCCGAGAAAACAACCCTGCTCGCGTGGATCGATCAAGGCGCCGCGCCACCCCCCGAGGACGACGCGTCGTGTCTCGCGACTCCGACCTTGCTGGCTTGCCCTTAGGCGAAACTCGACCTAAGCACGCCTCACCACCTAGTCACGACTGGCGAAGCCTCAGTCGCAAAGAAGCCTGAGTTCAGTCCCGGAAAGCTCAGCCGCAGCGCCGACCACGCGCACGCTGCGCCGCGCGCCTGCCGGGCAGTGTTCGACCAACTCTTCGGCTCCGATGCCTTGGCTGGGCGAGATGTAACACCAGCCGTCGCCGAACGCGGGAGACACTTCGGTCATGCATTCGGTCATCGCGTCCCCCGTCAGCGGCTCGATCTCACACGCGCAGTAGTCTGCGCAGGCGTCGCCGCGTTCCGTGCAGAGCGCCAAGAGCTCGGCCTGGACCGCGTCTTGGATGTCTGCCGGGAGCTCGCGACGACCCGGGCCGTCGCAGGCGCAGCCCGTTTTTCCGACCTCGAGCACGCGGCAGCCGAGCGTGTTGGTGACGTCCGCCTCGAGTTCGCTCACGCAAGAAGCCCCGAGTCCTGCTTCGACGCGCCGGATCACAGCGTCTACCGCGGGGTTGTAGCCGAAGCCCGCGTCGGCGGGACTGCCGCTCGTCGTACGCGGGCAAATGGATGCCGGCATCCCGCGTGAACCCAGGCCCTGAATTACCTGCAGCAAGCGCGGAGCCGGATAAGCCTTGCCGAAGTACTGCGTGGTGCCAGCGGCGCCGCCTGCTGGTGGGTTGCAGAGCGGGCGATTCAGATCGACGTCCTCGTAGCGGCAGTCGCAAGACGAGTCATCATCGCTGCAAACGCGCGGGGTCTGCAGGGGGAAAGTGCACGCGTACTGCAGGTCGTCCTGCCTGGCGTTGACGAACTCATGGCCGTTGATCGGGTTTTCGAGCGGGTTCGTCGAAGTTTCCGGGGCCAGAGCGTCGCCAGTGATGGGGTGGGTGCCCGATCGCGGCTCGGGCGTCTCGATCATCAGCGGATCGGTCGGGGGCACCCGCTCTTCCGGATCGCCGAGAATCACCTGCCAGCGCCCGCTCTCCTCGAGTTCCTCGGGAGTCATGTACTCGAGCCGGCTGCCCGTCAGACTCTCGGGCGTCGCGAGATCTTGCCAGGGCACGCCGACAATGCCGGTGAGCACGACGCGCGAGGGCGAGCGTATGTAGTTCCCCTGCACGAACAGCGGGTTCGGCACCACGGCGCAGCTGTCCGCACCGCAGTTGGTTCTGTCGACCAGCGTCTGCACGCTCAGGGCGTCGATGTAGCGCTCGACCGGATACAGCAAGTCGAAGCCGAAGCGCTGTTTTTGGTTGTAACAGCGTAGGTTGAGCGCGTCGCTGTTGGCGGGGCGCCCAGCCAGGCACCCCGGATCGGCGCTCAACGCCTCGCAACCAGCCGGCGGCAAACCTTCGCCGAGCGCACACGAGCGGCAGCAAGGATCGTTCGGATCGCCTTCGCAAGCCGCGGTCACCGCGGGCATGGTCCAGGCGCCACCGTTGAGCGCCTGCAGGGACGTCAGAAAGCCCATCCCGCTGTCGACGACCGAACAGTCGTTTTCGTCCGTCAGCATGATGATGGCCACCACCGAATCCGGTCGTAGGAAGGCCGCGCGTTGCGCCAGCACCACGTCGTCCACGATGATGTCTCCATTCTCGTCCGTGGCGGGGCGTGCAACGTTGTCCTCCCGCACGATATCCAGGGGCGGGGCCGGGTCGACCAGAAACCGGTACCAGGACTCGAGCGGAGCCTCGTAGCCGCACCCCACCTCGCCCGCCGCCATCACGTGCGACTGGAACGCGGTCACGAGCTCACCCACGTCGGTTTCACCGGGCGGATTCTTGCTGCTGCCTGGATCCCACGCGAGAAAGCCCAGGTCCTGGTAGCTTGCGAGATCGGAGTCGGGGCGCACGCTCGGCAAGAGGCGCCCCCGATCGTTCTTGCTCTCGTTCCACGAGGATTCTTCGGGACTGCAGACCGAACCACCGTGCGCGCCCAGGGACGTAGAGATGATGCCCACGTGCACGTCGGTGAGCGGTTCGAATTCACGCTCGAAGCCGCTCGGGCACGCTGTGGATGGCGCAGCGACGAGCGCCACGTCGTCCGGATCGGCGAGGGAGACACATACCGGATTGATCAGGCGCTCGACCAGCGTGGGCACACCGGTCTGGAACAGCTCCTGTTTGTCCGCCATCGAAATCGAGTTGTCGACCACGAACAACAGATCGACTTGTTCGGTTTCGCCGCCGGCGAGCGGGACACTGGTCACCTCTCCTACCGGTCCGGCACCGGCAGTTCCGCCCCCGCTGTTCGAGCCTCCCGTTGCGCTGGTGGTGGCGTTCGTGCCGCTGGCCGCGCTTCCGCCGTTACCTCCAACGCCACCCGTCGCCCCGCTGCTCGTCGTATCCGTCGGTGGACTCCCTGCTTCGCCCGCCGTGCCACCCACGCCCCCCGCACTCGTGGCAGCTCCCGAGCCCCCCGCGCTCGTACTCACCGTGCTGTCACTGGCCCCGTCGTGGTGCTTGTTCCGCTCGGTTCCACCGCACGCCACCACGAGCGTCCAAAGCGGCACTGTCCAGCGCAGCATGCTGACACTCAACCGCAGCCTGAGCGGCGCGCACCTATCCCGAGTCTCCCTGGTCATGGTCATCGCTTACCCAATCCTATCCCGATCCCAACTTACCCGATCTTAGCGAGTCTGCCGGAGAACCACGCAAAACACCAGCCACTCCAAGCATTGGGAGCGCGAATTTCGCTGACTTTGGGTTCACTTTCCGCTGAGCTCTTCTCTTTTCTAAAGGGCCTGCTTTTCTAAAGGGCCTGCTTTTCTAAGCGCATGCTTTCTGAGCGTGTGCAGTTCGTGAGCGGCGCGCCGTAGGAGATGGGCGGAGTGTAGGCGCTAGGCGCACGCAGCAGTGCGGGCTGGGCGCAGCAAGTTTGCAGCAGGGGCGACCGGCGGGCCGCATGTGTCCAATCGTCGCCGGAACGAACTCGCAACGTAGCGAGGTGACGAGACGGTTTTTCCGAGCAGTTTCTGGGCGAAGCAGGCTTCGAAACGTGGCGAGCGGCGCCGCCGAATTCCCGCCCGATTCGTGGCGGAAATCGGCGCCGGTGTAGTGAAAGTCAGGTTTGCGAGTGCGTCTCCAATCCTGTCGTTCCTGATCATTGCAGCAGTAACACCGTCGCGTCCCAAACATGTCTGCGGCGTTTCTCCGAACGGCCGCGCTGCGGACGCTGCGTGTTTGTGCCGCGTACCGCGGGGGGCGTGCAGCTTGGCACGTCGATTGCCCTAGGCCGAACGGACGCGAACGCATGCAAACACACGCGAACTGAGCGCTCGCTGCGCAGCGCTGCTCCAGCGCCTCTCCTAAGAGCATCACAAGGTCCACGGATGGTTCGCTAGGTCCATCTCACCCATTCACGCCAGTCCAATACAGGTCCGTTCATGAAATCCACCACCTTACTCCGCGATTTTCCCCTCACGCTTACCTTCACACTCGCCGGAATACTCGTGACCCCTTGCGTGAGCGCTCAACCCGCAGAGCCTGCCCCTGAGGGCGAGCCTGCCCCCGGGCCCACCCCTCCAGCAGAAGCTCCCGCCGAACCGCCCGCCACGACGGCTGCACCGGAACCCGCACCCGCCCCAGAAACTGCCCCAGAAACTGCCCCAGAGGCCGCAGCCGAACCTGCCCCTGCTCCTGTCCCCGAGCCCGCTGCTGCGGCAGCGCCTACGCCCGAGCCTGCTCCGGCGGCAGCGCCCACGCCGCCTCCGATCGGCCTCACCGTCGCCGGATCGTTCTGGACACGCTACGAACTGCGCAGAAACTACCACGATCACGGCCTGACCACGAACGCACGGCTGCATCGCGAAGGCGACTACCTCGTGTCCCGCGCCCGCCTCACCCTGAAGACGACGCCCTTCGACCTCGGGAACGACATGAAGGCCTCCGCCACCATCGCGCCGCAGGCTGCTTTTACGATGGGCGAAACCGGCACGACGCCGCAGAACGCGACCGTCGGCGATCAACCGCCGGTGACGTTGTACGAAGGCTACGCGAGCGTCGGCGGGTCCACGGCGCGCATGGACGCCGGCCGCTTCATGATGGACTATGGCGACGCGCTCGTCATCGGCAACCTCAACTGGAACGAACTCGGACGGTCGTTCAACGGCGCACGGCTCCACATCACCCCCACCGAGAGTCCCCTCTACATCGATCTTTTCGGGACGCTCATCAGTGAAGGGCGGCTGGTGACCACGGACGTGGTGCAAGGCGATGTCTATTTCTGGGGCGCGTACGCCGGTCTCGGGCCAGCAGTCGGCGAAGGGATCGACTTCGATCTGTACTTCCTCGGCCAGTCCACGGCGCGCAACGAGGACGTCGCGCTCACCAATCCGATGGACCCCATGAACACGACGGTCGGCGAGGTCGAACCTACGACGGATCTCACCTTGGGCGCCCGCCTGAAGGGCAAGGCATCGCTGATCGACTACCGGGTCGAAGCGGGCATGCAGTTCGGCAAGAGCCCTGTCAATCCCACGTTCGCGGCGCCAGACCCCGAGGCTCTGGACAAGTTCGCCTACCAGGCAGACGCCGAACTCGGCATCAACCCGGCCAAGGGCGTCCGACTCGCCCTCCAAGGCCTCTACGCTTCAGGCAATAAATCAGACACACCTGACAAAGACGAAGGCTGGAATCAGCTCTATCCAACGGCTCACAAGTGGTTGGGGTGGGCTGACATCGTGGGCGCCCGCACTAATATCATGAGCGGAGTGCTGCATGTGCTATACGCGCCCATCGAGCCGCTCAAGCTCTCGATCGATGCGTTCTACTTCAAACGTCCAGAAATGCCAGCCGGTAAAGACGGCGCCATGGGTTCCGAAATCGACAGCCAGATTCTGTACGCTTTGGGCGGTGGCGCCAGCGTCCGCGGGATGTACGCGGTCTTCCTGCCCAAGAAAGAGTACTGGGAAAGCGCCACGGTCAGCGCCGAGAACGCCGAGAAGGCGATGCACTACTTCGAAATGCAGTTCGGCTACGACTTCAAGTGATTCGCTGAAGCGATGGGGTGGGCCTGGAGAAGCTAGCGCATTCGCAGCAAGGGTCGAGCGTTACACTCGAGTTTGGCCCCTGCTCTCTCCCCGTGAAAAGCGCAACGCAGGACCACCCCAAAGCTCACGCTGCGTCACAACGTGCGTGCTACATGTTCGAAACATTGCCGCAAGACAGGCTGGGGCATGGTGCGCTTGATGTCAGTCAGCGCAGCCAACATGTCGCGGTTGCCCCCTTCCCAAGCTGCCGAAGGTCACGCACACACGCTCGCCGCAGCGCTCTTGGAGCGAGCGCTTTCCGGCCTCGAACTGGCCGAAGGTTTCAGACAAGGCATGGAGGCCTTTGACCGCCACGTCGGTATTGGACGTGCGGCGTTGTTCTTGGTGGCTCCGACAGATTCAGAGCTCAGGGTCGCCGCGACCTACGGAGTCGCTGAAGACCAGTTCCTTCCCAAGTTGGGTGAAGGTGTCGCCGGTCGAGTTTGTCAGAATGGCAGACCCATGGTGATCCCCGCCGTGCGGCAGGACCCCATGGCCTTGAGTGAGCTTGCCGATCCGGTGGAATGGGCGGAGCTGCCCTGGTGCCTGGTCGCGTTGCCCGTGCGCAGCAACAACGTCCAAGTTGGCACGGTCTCGGCCTACTTTCGCAGCCCCGGTGCCACGGGGTTCGCCGAAAGAATCCGCGCCGTCACACTGGTCACCGACCTCATCGCTGGGGCGCTCGGGGCCGCGAAGCCCAAGTCGGATCCCGACGAAGCCAAGCCCGAATCCGCAGCTCCGACGCGCAGCCGCACCGTGTTCGAGTACTCGAACATGATCGGCGCGAGCCCGGCCATGCGCCAGATCTACGAACAGATCGGGCAAGTGGCACGCACCAACGCCACGGCGCTGCTCCGCGGCGAGTCCGGCACGGGCAAAGAGCTGGTCGCACAAGCCATCCACGCCAACTCGCCGCGGGCCAACGCCCCCTTCGTGAAGGTGAACTGCGCGGCACTGCCCGAATCGCTGTTCGAATCGGAGTTGTTCGGTCACGAGCGAGGTGCCTTCACCGGTGCCCACTCCCGGCGCAAGGGCCGCTTCGAACTGGCGGAAGGCGGCACCCTATTCCTCGACGAAATCGGCGAAATTACGCTGACCACTCAGGCGAAACTGCTGCGAGTGCTGCAATCGCGCGAATTCGAACGACTGGGCGGCACCGAGACCCTCCACACGGACGTGCGCATCGTCACGGCCACCAACAAAGACATGGAAAAGGCGGTCGCGGAGGGCACCTTCCGCGAAGACCTCTATTACCGCCTGAACGTTTTTGGTATCACCCTGCCCTCGCTCAGAAATCGGCGTGCCGACATCCCAGCGCTCGCCGAATATTTCTTGGCGAAGTACGCCGTCGAGCATGCCTGCGCGGTCACGCGGCTGTCCAGCGGGGCAGTCGACTTGCTCTGCCAGTACGACTGGCCTGGCAACGTGCGCGAGCTCGAAAACGTGATCGAACGTGCGGTCGTGGTCTGCGACGGTTCCGTCATCCGCGAACAACACTTCCCCGACACGTTGAAAGCCAGCGAAGCAGCCCCAAGCCGGCAGCTCTCGTTGGGCGACGCCGTAGCGAATCTGGAACGCCGCTTGATCACCGAAGCGCTGAGCAAAGAGCGTGGCAACGTCGCGCGCGCTGCACGCGCCTTGGGCACTTCGGAACGCGTGATTCGCTACAAGGCCAACAAATACGACATCGACACCGGCAGCTTTCGCAATCAGTAGGGCCCTATCCCACGCGACTCGTTGCCCTCGGCACGCGCCTATTCATGCAAATCGCAGCCTTGCTCGCATTCTTAGCTCCGACCCCTCGCACCTGTTACGCGCCGCACCGCACGCCCGTGCGCAATTCGAAACTGCTGAGAAACACGGGAGCAATCCGAAGTTGCTCACAAAACCGTCGGGCGCCCCCGTCAATTCAGACGAAATTGTCGGGGCGCTCGGCGCGAGCGGGGCGTGCTGTGTTGCGGCTGGGTGCACGCAGCAGAAATCGCGCAGTTTTTGCTGCGTGGCACGCTAGCTGCTTACAGCGAGCTGCTACAGAGCCCCAAGGAGACTCATGGTGACCGGTCCTATCGTGGCACTCTTGGAATCGCGTATGAGCAGTGAGCTCGCACGCCTGATCGCGAAACATGGCGGCAATCCCCTCTCCGTCCCAGCGGTGCGCGAATCGCCCGAGTTGACGCTGGCAGCCGCGCGTAAGCTTTTCGACGACCTCGATGCGGGTCGCTACGACATCGTGATCTTCATGACCGGTGTGGCTGTCTCGTTGCTCTTCGAAGCGGCGGAACAAACCGGACGGCGCCCGAACCTGGTCAAGGCACTGCAACAAGTCACGACCGTGTGCCGCGGTCCCAAGCCCACCGCTGCCCTGCGCGGCTTCGGGCTGCCCCCCACGCTCTCCGCGCGCGAACCGTTCACTGCCGCCGAGGTGCTGGACTCGATGAGCGGGATCGACATGACCCAGAAGCGCGTGCTCTTGTTCCACTACGGCGAGCGCAGTGAGACTTTGGCGGAGACGTTGCTCGCCTGGCAGGCGGATCTCGAGGAATTTTGGCTGTACCGCTGGCTGATGCCGGAGGACGTCACCCCGCTGCAGGACTTGGTCAAGCGCATCGTGGATCGGGAAATCCACGGGCTCGGGATTACTTGCCAGATTCAGTTCCGGCACCTGATGAAAGTGGCAGAGGACATGCGGCTCGACCGATCGCTGGTCCGCGCACTCAACGAACGGGTGGTCGTCGGGGCGGTGGGCCCCAAATGCTCTGCGGTGCTCCAGTCGCGCGGTGTCAGCGTCCAGGTCATTCCCGAGCATCCCAAAATGGGACCGTTGGCGGTAGCCATGATGCGCCACCTCAACGGTCACTCACACGTCGATCGATCGACGCCCATCGTAGCTTCACCCTAGAAGCACGGCTTTACCTAGCAGCAGTGTCCGCGAACGCGCAGCCCAGCGTCCGCACTAGAACCGTCAGCTCGGCTCGCGTTTCGCCTGTCGCAGCTCGAGACGATTGAGCCAACCTCATTTCGCGAATCGAGCGAACGTCGTTTCGCGAAGTCCCAAAATCGTCGTATTCGAACCCGCTCCGGCTCTGATTTCGACCTTCGAAACCTAACGGACTCAGTACTCAAAACACAAGGGAAACGCACTGTGAGCGAACCTCGGACCATGGTGAAAGACATCACAAACGGTAGCGCTCGTCGCTCGCTCGTCGTGGTCGGCAACGGCATGGTCGGGCACCACTTCATCGGTGCGGCGAGCGCGCAAGGCCTGCTCGATCACTTCGAGCTCACCGTGATCTCCGAAGAAGCCGAACTGGCCTACGATCGCGTCAATCTGTCGAAGTTCTTCGAAGACAAGGGCGCCGCGGACCTGGCGCTCGCGAACGCCGAGCAGTACCGCGACCTCGGGGTTCGGGTCATCGCCGACGACCGCGTGGCAAGCCTCGATCGTGACCGCAAGCTCGTGATCACGGCGCATGGCACCGAGGTCCGCTACGACAAGCTCATCCTGGCCACGGGATCGCGTCCATTCGTCCCGCCCATCAAGGGGTCGGACGCCCCCGGTTGCTTCGTGTATCGAACGCTGGAAGATCTGCGGGGCATCCGCCAGGCCGCGGAAGCCGGTGGCGTCGGCGTCGTGATCGGCGGCGGCCTCTTGGGCCTGGAAGCCGCGAAGGCACTGCAGTCGCTAGGACTCAGCACCCACGTCGTGGAGTTCGCGCCGCGGCTGATGCCCCTGCAGGTCGACGAAGCGGGTGGCGCGCTGCTCAAGTCCTCGATTCAGGCGCTGGGAGTACAGGTGCACGTCAGCATGCACACGCAAGAGGTCGCGACGGACCAGAGCGGCCGCGCGTGCGCCCTCAGGTTTGCCGACGGCTCCGAGCTCGAGGCAACCATGGTGGTGTTCTCGGCAGGCATCCGCCCGCGCGACGAACTCGCGCGAGCGGCGGGCATCGCCGTGGCGCCCCGCGGGGGCGTGGTGATCGATCGCAGCACGCGCACGAGCGACCCCGACGTGCTCGCCATCGGCGAGTGCGCGTCGTTCGAAGAACGCTGCTATGGCCTGGTGGCGCCCGGCTATCGCATGGCCGAGACCGCTGCGCAGATCCTCGCCGGCAACCAGGCCGAGTTCGCGGACTTCGACATGAGCACCAAGCTCAAGCTCTTGGGTGTCGACGTCGCGAGTTTCGGCGATGCCTTCGGCCACACCCCCGGCGCCAAAGAAATCAGCCTGCTCGATACCCTCGAAGGAAGCTACAAGAAGCTGGTCCTGAGCCCCGACAAAAAGCGGCTGCTCGGCGGCATTCTGGTGGGTGACGCTTCTCGCTACAGCGAGTTGCTCAGCTACGTTCAGAACGACCTGCCGCTGCCGAAGCACCCCGACACCCTGGTCGTCGAACCCCGCGAAGGCTCGGGTGGCGGCGGCCTCGGCGTCGACGCACTGCCGGACGCGGCCACGATTTGCTCCTGCCACAACTTGAACAAGTCGGCCATCTGCAAGTCGATTCGCGAACAAGAGCTGCGCGTGGTGAGCGACGTCAAGTCGTGCACCAAGGCGGGCACTGGCTGCGGTTCGTGCGTGCCACTCTTGAGCCAGCTCTTGAACAGCGAGCTCAAGCGCGCCGGCCTCGAGGTCAACAACTACGTCTGCGAACACTTCAAGTTCAGCCGCCAAGAGCTACACCACCTGGTGCGGGTCGGGGGCATCAAGACTTTCGGCGAACTGATCGCGAAACACGGCACCGGACGCGGCTGTGAGATCTGCAAGCCGGCGGTGGCCTCCATTCTGGCGTCGACCTGGAACGACTACATCCTCGAAGAATCGCACGCGGGGCTGCAAGACACCAATGACCGCTTCCTCGCCAACATCCAGCGCGACGGCACCTATTCCGTGGTTCCGCGCATCGCCGGCGGTGAAGTCACGCCGAAACAGCTGATGGTGCTCGGGAGCGTCGCCGAGAAGTATGGGCTCTACACCAAGATTACGGGCGGCCAGCGTATCGACTTGTTTGGCGCGCGGCTCGATCAACTGCCGGGGATCTGGCGCGAGCTGGTGGACGCCGGCTTCGAGTCGGGCCACGCCTACGGTAAGGCCCTGCGCACCGTCAAGAGCTGCGTCGGTAGCACGTGGTGCCGCTACGGCGTAGGTGACTCCGTCGGGCTCGCGATCCAGATCGAGAATCGCTACAAAGGCCTGAGGAGCCCGCACAAATTGAAGGGCGCGGTTTCAGGCTGCGCGCGCGAGTGCGCCGAAGCGCAGGGCAAAGACTTCGGAGTCATCGCCACGGAGAAGGGTTTCAACCTCTACGTCTGCGGCAACGGCGGCATGAAGCCTCAACACGCGCTGTTGTTCGCGGCCGACATCGACGCGGAAACCTGCATCAAGTACCTCGATCGCTTCTTGATGTTCTACATTCGCACCGCGGACCGGCTGCAGCGGACGGCCTCTTGGTTGAACAACCTCGAGGGCGGGCTCGACTACCTGAAACAGGTGATCATCGAAGATTCGTTGGGCATCTGCGCCGAGCTCGAGGCCGATATGGCTCGAGTGATCGATACCTACCAATGCGAGTGGAAGACCACCGTGAACGATCCCGTGAGGCTCAAGCAGTTCCAACCCTTCGTCAACAGCACGGAGCCCGATCCAAGCGTCGTGTTCGTCCCCGAACGGGACCAACATCGACCAGCGGAGTGGCACGAGAAGCGCGAGCGCCTGGCACGACAGATCCACCTTCCCTTACTAGCGGACCAACCCGGGAGCCTGTGATGTTGGCAATCAGCGATGAGACCCGAGCTTTGCCCGTGATGAACGAGATCTGGACCGATGTCTGTGCCGTCGATGACATCATCGTGGGCACGGGTGTGGCCGCGTTGGTGCACGGGCACCAGGTAGCCGTCTTCAGGCCAACGGCCGAGGGCCCCCTTTACGCCCTCTCGAACTTCGACCCATTCAGCCAAGCCTTCGTCATCGCGCGCGGCATCGTCGGCGACAAGGGCGGCGTCTTGAAGGTGGCATCGCCCATCTTCAAACAGAACTTCGCGCTGGCAACGGGCAAGTGTCTCGACGACCCGAGCGTGTCGCTCGAGAGCTACCCGGTGAAGGTGGTGGGTGGCCGAGTGACGCTCCAGGTTCCTGGCGCCTCGAGCCCGCCGGAAAGCGGAGCAGCGTCGTGAGCAGCGCCGTGATCGACGCCTCGCTACCCCGCGTGGAGCTCACGGGGAACGAGAAGCGAAAGCTTCCGGTGCTCTCGGTGGCGAAGCTGCTCGACGCCCAGCAGACGCTGACGGCGGTCGAGCGTTTTGCGCGCCAGCACGACGCCGACGACTTTCCTAAAAATAAGAAGTATTACGAAGATTTAATCCCGCTGGCGAAACCCAAACCCGGCGAGCAGTATGCGTTCCAGGTCGACCTGGATGCCTGCACCGGGTGCAAGGCCTGCGTGACCGCGTGCCACAGCCTGAACGGGCTCGACGAATCGGAGCTCTGGCGCACGACGGGGCTGCTTCACGGCGGCCTGCCCACCGCCCCCGCTCAGCAGACAGTGACGACCTCGTGCCACCACTGCCTCGAGCCAGCATGCATGCATGGCTGCCCCACACAAGCGTACGAGAAAGATCCGATAACAGGCATCGTCAAACACCTGGATGACCAGTGCTTCGGTTGCCAGTACTGCACGCTGATGTGCCCGTACGACGCTCCCAAGTACAACGCCAAGCTGGGCATCGTGCGCAAGTGCGACATGTGCTCGAGCCGGCTCGAGCAAGGCGAGGCCCCGGCCTGCGTGCAAGCGTGCCCGAATCAGGCGATCTCGATCCAGGTGGTCGACCAAGACACCGTCGTCCAGCGCAGCGATGCGAACGGCTTCTTGCCCGGCGCTCCCACGCCCGAGCACACCATGCCCACGACCTTGTACAAGTCGGACAAGCCGCTGCCGACCAACATGCTCCCCGCGGACTTCTACGCGGCGCGGCCCGAGCACTCACACTTCCCGCTGGTGGTGATGCTCACGGGCACGCAGCTCGCCGTCGGTGCTTTCTGCCTCGAGCTCTTGGTAGCCACCCTGACGGGCAAGGACCTCGGCAATCCGCTATTTCAAGCTGTATTCGGCTGCGGACTCGCGCTCTTGGCGCTCACGGCGAGCTTCTTCCATCTGGGGCGTCCGCTGCTCGCATGGCGCGCCGTGCTGGGCCTTCGGACCTCGTGGATGAGCCGCGAGGTGCTCGCGCTCGGACTGTTCGCCAAGCTCGCCATCCTGCACGCGGGTCTGCGCGCCCTGCCCTTGCTCGACGGCATTCCCTTCGAGGCAGAGCTGCTCGCGATCGCTCCCAAGGTCCAGGTCGCCACAGCGGTCGCGGGGCTTCTGGGCGTGCTGTGCTCGGTGATGGTCTACGTCGCGACCCGACGCGCGCAATGGTCCGGTGCACGTACCGGCATCAAGTTCTTCGGAACCACCACGCTGCTCGGGTCCGCGGCGGTGTTTGCGGTGGCGCAGCTCGGAACCCCGGCGGGTCTCAGCACGGGCACGAGTGCGCTGCTCTGGTTCGTGATCGGTGCGTCGATCGTCAAGTTGACCTTCGAAGCGAGCGGCCTCTTGGCAGCTCGCGACCGTCAAAACACCGTCTTCAAGCGCATGGCCCGGGTCACGTTGGGCGACCTCAGACACGTGACCACGCTACGCTTTCTATTCGGCGTGCTCGGAGGCCTGGCGCTGCCGTTCTTGCTGCTCGGCGCTCCGGCGAGCCCGGTGGCGCTCGCGGCCCTGGGGGTCGGCATACTCGCCTGCGTGCTGATGGGTGAAGCCGCTGAACGCTACCTGTTCTTCTGCGCGGCTCCCGCGTCCCGAATGCCGGGAGGCCTCAAATGAGCAAACTCCAAGATCTCGGCAAACGCTTACTCGTCAAACGCGACGGCCCGCTCACCCGCGAGCTCTTGCTCGAACCCGGGCGCTTCGGCTTGGGCCTCGTGCCGGAACGGCTCGCGCCGGATCAAACCACGAGCATGATCTGTGGGTTCTGCTCGACGGGCTGCAGTCTCGACATTCACTTGAAGGACGGAAAAGCCGTCAGCCTGACCCCGGCCGTCGATTACCCGGTGAATGTCGGCATGGCCTGCCCGAAAGGCTGGGAGTCACTGACCCCGCTGGCTGGGCCCGGGCGCGCCACGACCCCGCTCATCCGGCGCAAAGGCAAGCTGACACCGGTGAGCTGGGAAGAGGCCATCCACGAAATGGTGGACCGCTTCAAGGCGGTGCAAAAAAAGCACGGCCCGGAAGCGGTGGCCTGGCTCGGAACGGGCCAAATGCCCAGCGAAGAGCTGGCTTTTCTGGGTGCGCTCGGCAAGTTCGGCATGGGCATCGTCCATGGCGACGGCAACACGCGCCAGTGCATGGCCACCGCCGCTACCGCGTACAAGCAGGCCTTCGGCTTCGACGCGCCGCCGTTCACTTACGACGACTTCGAAGAGTCGGACACGATCGTGCTGGTGGGGGCCAACCTGTGCATTGCTCACCCGATCATGTGGGAGCGCATCTGCAAGAACAAGCACAAGCCCAACATCATCGTGATCGATCCGCGGCGCACCGAAACGGCGATGGCTGCGACACTACACCTCGCACCACGCCCGAAGAGCGATCTCGCCCTGTTCTATGCGATCGCACGTGAGCTCATCGTGCGCGGTGCCATCGACCTCGAATACATCGAGCGGGCGACGGAGGGCTTCGAGGCGTACAAAGAACACGTGATGGCGTTCACCCTCGAACGCGCCGCTCAGGACACCGGGCTCAGCGAAGGCAAGATCCGCGCGCTGGCGGACACGATCCAAAAGGGCAAACGCGTCAGCTACTGGTGGACGATGGGCGTGAACCAGAGCCACCAGGGCACCCGCACGGCGCAGGCACTGATCGCGCTCGCGCTGATGACGCGCAGCATCGGACGCCCCGGGACGGGGGCGAACTCGGTGACGGGCCAGTGCAACGCGATGGGCTCGCGCATTTTCAGCAACACCACGAACCTGTTCGCCGGGCGCTCCTTCGACAACGCCGAGCATCGAAGTGAAGTCGCGGAGATTCTGGGCATCGACGAGACGCGTATTCCACGCCAAGTAAGCCTCGCCTACGACCAGATCATCGAGAAAATTCTGGCTGGGAAGATCAAGGCGCTCTGGGTCATCGCGACCAATCCCGCGCATTCCTGGATCAATCAGAACCATCTGAAGGACGTGCTGTCGCGGCTGGATTGCCTGGTCGTCCAGGACATGTACGCCGACACGGAGACCGCGGTGCTGGCCGACATCGTGCTGCCGGCCGCCGCTTGGGGCGAGAAAGAAGGCACGTTCATCAATTCCGAGCGCCGGCTCGGCGTGATCAAGCGCGTCGCGCGGGCCCCGGGCGAGGCGCTGGCTGATTTCCACATCTTCCAGCTGATCGCCGAAGGCTGGGGCTGCGCGGATCTGTTCCGTAACTGGAGCAGTCCCGAAGCGGTGTTCCAGATCCTCAAGCAGCTGAGCCGAGGTCGCCCCTGCGACATCACGGGCATCGAGGACTACGTCGCCATCGATCACGCGGGTGGCATTCAGTGGCCCCTGCCCGAAGGATCGACCCTCACGTCGAACCAGCGGCGACTGTTCGAAGACGAACGCTACTACACCGAGAGTGGTCGCGCGCAGTTTCTGTTCTGTGAACCGGCGCCGCTGCCGGAAGAGCCCAACGATCGTTTCCCGCTGCTGCTGCTCACCGGACGAGGCAGCTCGAGCCAGTGGCACACCCAAACCAGAACGAAACGCTCGAGTGTGCTCCGCCGGCTCGCGCCCAGCGAGCTCTATATCGAGGTGTCGCCCGTCGACGCGCGCCGGCTCGGCATCGCTCCGGACGAGTCGGTCTCGGTCGAGTCGCCGCGCGGCGCCGTGCATGCGAGGGCATTCGTCACCAACAACGTTCAGCCGGGTCACGTGTTCATGCCCATGCACTACGAGACCATGAACCAGTTGACGTTCTCGGCGTTCGATCCGTACTCGCGCCAGCCTGCCTATAAGGCGTGCGCCGTCCGAATCTCGAAGAGCGAAGTCACGACCTGAGCGGCCTTCGAGCCGATCCTGGGCCGGACTTACCAAAACCGGTCCAGAGCCTGATCGCGACGCCTTGCGTTCCAGCCCGCGGTGAGACGATTGGCCTCACCCCACCGCCGCGTCGAGGGGCTGCCGCTGCGAAGGCGCGCAAAAGCCGCCAGGAATCGTGGCTGAGCGCTCGCGTTGCGATCTGTCCACCGTGCTGGACGGCTGCGGAGGCTCGCCCCGCCCCCACGTCGTCGGCAAAATGCGTGGACTTGAGCCACCAAACGGCTCAGGGTAAGGAATTCTTCGAGGCTTCCCTACATCGCGGGCTTGGGTCCGCGGGGCAGTCTGAACGCCCCGACCGCTCGAGGGAGGTTGGGGGCCGGGCCAGAGGCTCGAATCCGATCCGTCTTAAGTGGGAAGAGCGTTTCATGTCGCGGAGTCACGAGTCAGCAAACCCAAAGCCTTCGCCCCAGCTGCGGCGCGCCCGAGCCCCCCGTCGCCCCCGAGGCCGGTGGCAGCTGATGCAGATGCTGCTCGGGCTCGCCCTCGTGGTCGGGGTCTTGGCTGTGCAGGGGTGTCACAAGATTTTCGGCAGTTTCGACGTCGAGGCCCAGGTCACGGACGGGGTCTGCGTCAACGGCTCCCACCGCTGCAACGAAGAGTTTTTGCTCGCTTGCGACGATGGTGACTGGCAGGGCGATCAAGTGTGCAGCACGGCCGACCGCTGCAACAGCAGCGTCGGGGCTTGCCGGATCTGCGAACCGAACGCGGCGCGCTGCAACGGCGCCTGGCGCGAGATCTGCTCGGCCGACGGTTCCGAATGGCTGCAGGAAGAAGAGTGCCGGAGCGCAGCGACCTGCGATGCGCTCGGCTGCCTGTGTCCGCTGGATCCAAACACGTACTGCGAACCCATCTGTCCCGCAGGCGACGTGCGCTGTCAGGCGTCCGATCCCGGCAACCCGGCGGCTCCAAGCAACGTGCTCGCCCAGTGCGGGGGCACCGGCTGGGAACCGATCGACACCTGCGACACGGAGGTGTTGTGCGATCGCACCGTCGACATCGCCATGAGTGACCCGCAGAGCTTCACCGGCGCGTGCATGGAGCCCGAGTGCAACGTCCCCGGCGAGCTCAGCTGCAACGGCAACGTGCTGAGGCGCTGCGCCCAGGGGCAGCAGATGTGGAACCAGATCGACATTTGCGAGACCGCGCAGGTGTGTGAGTTCGTCGTCGCCAATACCGATGCCGCGATGGCTGCCACGCTGGCGGACTGCGTCGCCCCCTGCGGGCCCGCCGGCAGTTTCCGCTGTGACGGCCAGAACGTACTGCAGTGCAATCAAGACCAGACGGGCGAGACGGTCACCACCATGTGCCCGGAGGGCGAGTCGTGCGATGTCGACACGGGGGGCTGTCGCAAATGCATCCCAGGTGAATTGCGCTGCAATGTGGCTAGCCTCGAAACCTGCAACGACACCTATGAGTGGGTGCTGGTCGAAGAGTGCGCCACTCGCGCGCTCTGCTCGGTGACCACCGACGCTGGCAGCGGCGCCATGTCGGGCGAGTGCCTGGAGCCGAGCTGTGACATGGGCGATTTCGCTTGCGAGGGGGCCTCGCTGCTCAGCTGCAACACCGACCGCACCGAGCTCGTGCTCGACGAAGAATGCGGTTCGAGCTCGCTCTGCAACGAAGTCGACGGGCGCTGCGACGAACCCGTCTGCGCCGTCGACGGGTCGCTCGAATGCACCGCCGACAACATCCTGCGCCGCTGCGTCGATGGCCGGTCGCGCTGGGACATCGTCAAGGAATGCCCCGTGGGCACCACCTGCAGCAACGACCCGACGCTCGCCGATCCCTGCCTGACCGAGTGTCCCGAGACGCCGGTTCAATGCGTCGGGAACGTGCGGCGCAGGTGCAACGACGTCACTGGAACTGCGATCTGGACCAACGAACGCACCTGCAACACGCCCGAGCTGTGTCAGTGCGCCCTGAACGGCAACTGCGCCGCCTACAACGACGACAACACCTGCGGCGAACCGATCTGCGGTGAGAACCTCGACGATTACCGCTGCAGCGACGCGATGCTGCAGTCGTGCGCCACCGGGCGCGATCGCTGGGTCGATCAGATGAACTGCGGCTCGTCGAGCCTGTGCAGCGTCGACTCGGATGGAGACACTGGCGCGTGCCTGGCGTGCCCCATCGCCGGCGAGGTTCAATGTTACAACTCGAACACGGCGCGCCGCACGTGCAGCCCCGATCAGTCGGAGTGGATCAATTCGCAGAACTGCGGCTATGGCTGCGTCGAGAACGGCACCAACGACTACTGCGCCGTCTGCTTCGAAGACGAGCTGCGCTGCGGCACCGACGGCGATCTCGACGTGTGTGCGAGCGACCGCCAGTCGCTCGCAGACCAACAAAACTGCACCAATACCTGCGTCAACAACGGCAACGACGACTTCTGCGCCCTGTGCCAAGCCGGCGAGAGTCGCTGCAACGGCTCGACGGACCGCGAAGAATGTTCCGACGACCTGACCGAGCTGGTGCACGCCGA
>Ga0315910_10000611_pt1 | contig 35221 bp, 23 predicted proteins | sample EdamamesoilMG_FD_204470 | JGI IMG/M metagenome (GOLD analysis project Ga0315910, IMG submission 204470) | Garden soil microbial communities collected in Santa Monica, California, United States - Edamame soil | ecosystem: Environmental > Terrestrial > Soil > Garden | place: USA: California...
AGGGTGTTCTGGTGATCTCCGGTTTTCAAACCACCATGCTGCTCAATACCACGAACCTCTATGTCGCTGCTGGGGCAGGGTGGATCGGCACCGGTGACTTGCCTCCAGTTATTGTTTATCCCGGCCATAAACTTTGGGGCAACGGCTATCTGGCAAACGGCAACGGAATCCGGATCGGAGGATTTTTGGAGCCGGGCACGAATGGCATCGGCCAACTGACCTTCAGCAACAGCGTGCATTTGCTGGCTGGATCGACAAATATTTTTGAGTTGAACAAATCAGCTCAAACTAACGATTCCATCAAGGTATTCGCCAGCGTCAACCTGGGTGGAACGCTGATCGTCACCAATCTAGGCGGCACGCTTGCAGCTGGAGATTCATTCCGGCTGATTGACGCGGTGGGTTATTCTGCTGGCTTTACCAATGTCATGTTACCGGCGCTCGCTGGCAGCCTCACCTGGAACACGAACCAGCTCGCCACCGCCGGCATCATCAGCGTCGTCAGCACGCTCCAACCGGTGTTCGGCGCCGCCACGATCGCCGGCGCGAATCTGGTGTTGAGCGGGAGCAACGGTCCGGCCAGCGGTAGTTACTACGTGCTGACTTCCACGAATGTCGGCACGCCGTTGGCAAACTGGCTGCGGCTCACGACGAATCAATTCGATGGCGCGGGCGGATTCAATTTCACCAACCCTGTCAATCCGCTCACGCCGCAGTTGTTCTATCGCCTGCAACTGCCGTGAGGTAACGGGTCAATTCGATGCCGAAGAAAGCTGAATATCGCCATGAGTTTTCAGTCTGAATTCAAAACCCATCGCCGCAATGTTACTTGCTAAACCAATCCGAAGCCCGGTTGACAACCTCAACCAGCTGTTCGTGGTCCTGTTCGCGGTCTTCGTTTCCAGCCAGCCAGCGCTGGCCCAACTTCCTGCTTTTCCCGGCGCGCAAGGTTTTGGTGGCTCTGCTATTGGCGGGCGGCTGGGTGATGTCTATCACGTCACGAATCTTAGCCCGGACGAGAAACTCTCCGGCTCGCTGGCTTATGGACTCGCCACCGTGCCAGAACGTGGCCGCACCATCGTGTTCGATGTCAGCGGTTACATTCCCATCACCGGCCGGCTCACGTTGAATCGTAGCAAGGTGACCATTGCTGGCCAGACTGCGCCGGGCGGTGGCATTGGGCTGAAGGGCGGAACGTTTCTGATCTCGGCGAGCGATGTGGTGATCCGCCACGTCCGTTTCCGTAACGGTCGCAGCGCCGACACACTGAACCTCGACAGCCGCGCGACGAATTGCATCCTCGATCATTGCGACGTGTTGCTGGGTAAGGATGAGAATCTCTCCAGCTTCCGGCGTCCGGCGGATCGCTTCACGTTTCAGTGGAGCATCAATGCCTGGGGCATGGAGACGCACTCGGCGGGCGGACTCTGGGATTTTCACCGCGCCACGTGTCATCATTCGCTCTGGGCGCACAATCACACCCGCAATCCCAAGGCCCGTCCGGCGCTGCTGGACTGGGGCAATAACGTCACGTTCGATTACGACATCGGCTTCATCCTTGGCGACTCGCAGTCCGCGGCGGATTGGAAGGCTAACATTCTTGGCAGTTGGTTCATTTGTCCGCCCGGCAATCTGCGGCCGGTTGCGTTGGAGAAGGCCCGGCTACAGACCACAAACAATCAGCCAAATTTCAGCCTTTTCATTCAGGATTCTGCACTAGACAACGACGGGGACGGTAAGTTGAGCGTGCTCAAGCGGGATTACGCGATTGCCTCTGGCCTTTTTCGCACCAATGCAGCCCAGTTTTTGACCGGTGGAGATTCGTTCACCTGTTGGGATTCGTTGACCGCGTATAAGCAAATCGTCTCCGCTGTCGGCCCGTTGCGATTGGAGGCGAGCAAAGACATTTCCATCCGCGACGAACTGGGAACGATTCTCGTCAGCAATTTGGTCAATCAGATCCGTCATCACGTCCACTCTGCTGCTGAGACTGGCGCCAGCCATGACGGCTACGGCGAATTGAAGTCAACTCCCGCACCGACCGATACCGATGGCGATGGGCTGCCTGACTTCTGGGAAACTGCGATTGGTTCGAATCCGAAAGTTGACGATCACACCAATGCTGTTCCCGTCGGCGCGTCGGTCTGGGTAGGCTACACGTTGCTAGAGGAATATCTGCACTTCCGGGCTTCGCCCCACGGCTACGTTGAAGTGTCCAAGACCAATGCGCCCACGGTGTTGGAAGTGGATTTGCGCCGCTACACGAGCGGGTTCACCACCCCGCCCGTGCGTTTTTCGGTTTCGCCGGCTCTCAATGGGAAGGTGAAAATGGTGGACGATTACCGCGCTCGATTCGAGCCGGCGACCGGATCCATCGGCCGCGAGGGATTTGGTTTTACCGTGAGAGATGGCGACGGTAGTGCATGGGCGCAGGAGTTTCTGGTGCTCGTCACTGACCGCCGGTGATCGCCGCTTTGATCTCGTTCCACAATCGCGGGAACATCTCGCCGCCGTTTTCCCAGAAGATCAGCGCCAGGCCCATCAGTGAACCACCGGCGATCACGCCGGACGCCGATGGAAAAGTGAATTCCTCCGCCAGCTTAGGGCGCTTCTTCTCGAACACCCATGCGCAGAGCCCGCCCATGAAAAACAACAGCCCGTAGTACCAATGGAACGTCCAGGCCAACCCGAGCGATGCGGGCGAGGGAATCCAAGTTTTCCATTTCGGCGACGCCATCGAACTGAGCAGCGGCAGGATGATGCCGACCGCTCCGCCGATGACGAGCGACCAGATTTTCACGTCATGCAGCGAAGCAAAGCCCTGTCCCAAAGTTTCCGCGACAGCTTTCCACTGGAGGGCTGCGGGCACGGGAAACTGGGCGTTGCCGACGGCCGCGGCATTCGGTACGAGCGCGCGCCAGCATAACACCGAAGCCACCGCGCCGACGAAGATGCCGGCGAACTGCGCGAGGAACTGCCGGCGCGGATTGGCGCCCAGGAGGTAACCGCTCTTGAGGTCCGTCAACAAATCCGCCGAGCCGATGGCCGCGCTCGACGTGATGTTGGCGCTCATCAAGTTGACGTTCATGTTGCCGGGACTCAGGCCGCCGAAGATCAGTTGCGTCACCTTGCCCATCGGGCCGATGGGCGTGGTGTCCGTTTCCCCGGTGACCCGGCAAGCGACAAGCGCGAGGAAGAATGAAAGCATCACGGCGATGGCGCTTTGCCAGAACGGCAGTTGAAAGCTCCGATGCGCGAGCCAGGCAAGTGCGACAAAGCCCACGACTTGTCCGATGACAAACCATGACATCGGTGCTTCGAGTGACTCCATATCGTCGCGCTTTGCGGGCTTGCGTCTGAGCAATGCTGACAGGCCGCTGAACGCGCGCACGATGGATCTCCATTGCATGAAGAATTGCAGCAGTCCGCTGGTGACCATGCACGCGACGCCGCCCCAGAGCGTCCATGACACGCTTTCCTTGTAGGTATTACCGGTGATGACACCTGAGTTTTGCAGCGCGGGCACAAAGATCATCCAGCAGGTGATGCTGCCAAGAAACATGCTGGCGGTGACGCGTACTCCGCTCAACGCGCCAGCGGCGATAAAGATGGGATCCCAGCTCAGCATAACCGTGCGCCCCATCCAGACTTTGCCGATAAAGAACTCGTTGAGCTTGCCAATCAACTCGCTCAACCCGAACGGGGCGAGTTTTGCATGAATGAGACGAAGGCCCTCTGCCCAAAACTGACTCGCTGCCGCAATCAGTCCAGAATACAGCAGCGCTTTGGCCGCGCGCGCCGCTTTCTCGCCATGGGAATACAATGCGTGCAATGTCTCAGCGGCGGCGGTGCCGGTCGGGAAACGGAGCTGTTCCACATTCACAAGCTGCCGCTTCATTGGAATCGCCATCGTGCAGCCGAGGATGGCCGTGAAGAACACCCACGCGAGCATCTCCAGCAGCGGGAGGGACGTGTTGTTGATCATCACGAAGGCCGTGAACGCCGAGACGAGCGTCGGCCCGGTGGAATAACCCGCCGCGCTCGCGGTGGATTGCATGCAGTTGTTCTCCAGGATCGTCATCGGTGTCCGGGCGATGCGCACCTTGAGGAAAATGTTCCAGATGGTGAACGAGAGGATGGACGCAGTGATGACGACGCCGAAACACCAGCCAGCCTTCAGACCGATGTAGATGTTGGTGGTGGAGAGAATCGCGCCCAGCACCATGCCCATGATCACGGCGCGGATGGTGAGTTGTCGCATCACGTCGCCGCGGCCGCGATAAATCTGTTCGCGCCACTGGCGCTCGATCTCATCGGGCGTGCCCTGAAAGCCGGCGGTGCGCAGTTGGAATTCGCTGGTATCAGAACGCGAAGCAGCAGCGGTGGAATCAGACATGCCGCTGACGGATAGCTTTCGCGTCGCTTCGCGTCAAGCTGCTACTGCTTTTGCATAAGTGGGCGTACACGTTCGGCCAGCAGCTTGTAGCCTTCAGCGTTGAAGTGGAGCTTGTCAGCCACAAACACTTCTGCTCGCGGCTTGCCGTCATTGCCGAGTGGCAGGTCGTAGGCTTCGAGGTACTTGAGCTGTGGCTTGCCTTGGATGAAATCTGCGACCAGCGCGTTGAGTTTCTTTTCCCGCTCAGCTTGTGGCCAGCGCGCGAGGCTCGGACTAAGCGAGAGGAAGGTGACTTCCGTCTCGGGCAGCCTGGCGTGGATGGTCGCAACGAATTCCTTGAAATCGGCAAACACCTCTTCTGGTGATTTGCCGGCGTTCAAATCATTGCCACCAGAGCGGATGATGATTCGCTTGGGTGAGTGCGGAAACACCAGCCGATCCGCGAAATGCGTTGCGTCCACGATCTCCGTGCCACCAAAACCGCGATTGATGACCGGCACGCCGGGAAAATCCTTCGCCAACGTCTTCCAGAGTCGGATCGTAGATGAACCGATGAACAGCGTGGCGTTCTTGGGCGGCGGATTGGTTTTGTCGGCAGCTTCCATCGCTTCGACTTCGCGATTCCACGCGGAATAGTCTCGCGTCTCTGGTTTGACCCATTTGTTGAAACGCAACCATTCTTCGCAGCGAGCCGGCCATTTCGCGGTCGGCCCATACTGCGGGTCGCGGCTGTCACCATGCGAACCGGCCGAGTAAGTGTGCATCTCGGCGGGTACACCGGCATCGCGCAACGCCTGATAAAGCCGCAGCGAATTTTCCACCGGCACGGACTTATCCGCCATCGTCGCGACGATGAAGAACGGCGGGGAATTGGTGCGGACCTGTTTTTCGAGGGAGAGCAATTGGATTTGTTCTGCTGCCAGATTATTTTTGAACAGCGACGAGCGCGAACCTTTGTGGACGAACGCGTCTTCCATCGTGACGACGGGGTAAATCAGCGCAGCGAAGTTTGGGCGCGCGCTGACTTCATCGAGCGCGTTGCCGGTTTTGCCTTCAGGCGAATCCCACAACGTCGCGGCGCACGCGGAGAGATGGCCGCCCGCCGATGCGCCCATGACTCCGATGCGGTCGGGGCGGATACCAAAGTCCTTAGCGCGGGAACGAACGATGCGGATGGCGCGCAGAATGTCCTGCAACGGCGCAGGATGGCCGTAGTTATCAAGCCGGTATTTCAAAACGAACACGGTGACGCCCAGGGAATTCAACCAGCGGGCGTCGGTCTTGCCATCGCCCACTCGCACATAACCGCCTCCGGGCGAAACGATCACCGCCACGCCAGCAGACTTCGCCACGTCGGGCGCGTACATCGTGATGGTGGGGTTATGGATGTTGGTGAAGCGCCCGTTGAACTCGACCTCCGGGCCGGCGTTGGTTTTGAGTCCCGGTACGCCTTCGGGCCAGAGCGGAATGACGAGCGGCGCAGCGGCGAACGATTGCAATGCCAGCACACAAAGCATGAAACCGATGAGCAGGCGGGAGCAGAGAGCTTTCATCGAGACGATTCTTGCGATGAAACCAGTGCAGGGCAATGGAAAGATGCTGCCGCGATTGCGCGGAACGCCCAAGCGGTCTGTGTATTTGCTTTTCAAGCCGCAAGCGGATGGCAACCATCCGGCATGCACATGCGCTGCTCTCAGTTGATGCTCACTTTCCTGGTCGCCACTTTGCCTATCCTGGCGGGTGCGGCTGAAACCAATTCCACCATCGCGCTAGAGACCATCCGTAAGAAACACAACGTGCCCGCGCTGGCGATGGTGGTATTGAAGGACGGCCAGATTCGCGACCGCGCCGCGACCGGCGTGCGCAAGCAGGGCGACGCGACGCTCGTGACGACCAACGACCTCTGGCACATCGGTTCATGCACGAAGTCCATGACGGCGACGCTGGCGGCACGGTTGATCGCTGAAGGGAAACTCAAATGGACGACAACCATTGCGGAAGTGTTTCCCGAACTCAAAGGCAAGATGAACCCGCAGTATGAAGCAGTAACCTTGGAGCAGTTGCTGATGAACCGCGGCGGCGTGCCGGGCAAACCACCCGCGGCCGCATGGCAACGAGCATGGGCGGAAAGCGGGACGCCGACCGAACAGCGGCGCGGATTCATTGCTGCGGTCTTAAGCGAAGCGCCCGAGGCGCCACCGGGCACCAAGATGGTTTATTCCAATCAAGGTTACGCGATTGCTGGCGCGATGCTGGAAACGATCACTGGCGTTCCTTATGAGAAATTGATCATCGAAAAGCTTTTTGAGCCGCTCAAGATGACCACCGCCGGCTTCGGAGTGCCGGGGCAGAAGAGTAAAATAATTCAGCCTTGGGGACATACCAAACAGCTCACGCTGACCGTGCCGGTGCAAAGGGACAATCCACCCGCCATTGCGCCAGGGGGGCGTGTGCATTGTTCCCTAGACGACATGGCAAAGTTTGTGCAACTCCATTTATCGGATGGCAGCGGAGTGGATTGGCTCAAACCCGATGGCTTTGCGAAGTTGCACACCCCGCCGGCGGATGGGGATTACGCCTGCGGCTGGGTGGTGCTCCAGCGCGGTTGGGCAGGCAAGCGCCCGGCGTTGATGCACACCGGCTCGAATACCATGTGGTATCTGGTCATGTGGCTGGCACCAGAGAAGAATTTCGCGGTGATCGTCGCCACCAACTATGGCGGTCCGGAAGCGTCGAAGGCTTGCGATGATGTCGCCGGTGCGATGATCCAGAAGTGGCTGCCGAAGTAGCTTGTTCGCCCCTAGACCGCAGCCATGGCGCGCCCAGCGATCCAACCCGTGGTCCACGCCGCTTGAAAGTTGAAGCCGCCGGTGATGCCGTCAATGTCCAACACTTCGCCGGCGAAATACAGATTGGGGCAGAGGCGGCTTTCCATCGTTTTGAAATTCACCTCGGTCAACCGCACGCCGCCGCAGGTGACGAATTCATCCTTGTTCAAGGATTTGCCGACCACCGCGAGGGTTGTGGCCCGGAGGTGCTTGATCAGTTGATGCTGTGCCGCCCGCGACAACGAAGCACACCGTGTGTCGCCGCCAAGTCCGGCCGCGGGAACAAGTCTTTCCCAAAGTCGTGCGGGCAGAGGAGCGATGGGGGCATTGACGATCAACTTTGCGGGTTGCGATTTGCGGCGTGCATCCAATTCCGCAGCAATTTGGGCTTCGGTCAGCTGCGGCAGCCAGTTCACAACCAGAGGTAATTGATAATTCATTTTGTGCAACTGCCGGGCGCCCCAGGCGGACAAACGCAGAATGACTGGTCCGCTCACGCCGGTGTGCGTGACGAGGATCGGGCCGTGCTCCTTGAGGCCAGCATCAGGAATTGACGCCTCAACAATCTCAACCGAGATACCTGCGAGTTCACGAAGCCACGGTTCGGCGAGATGAAACGTGAAGAGTGACGGTACGGGCGGTTCGAGTGTGTGGCCGAGCGAAACGGCGAGCCGACCCAGCGCAGGCGTGCGGCAGCCGCCGATGGCGAGCAAAAGTTCGTCGCAGCGCAAATCTCCTGTCGTTGCGGTGATTTCAAATCCGCCATTGCTACCCCTGGTAACTGATTCCACGCCGCAGTTGGCTACCAGTTTGATTCCAGCATTCCGCGCGACGTTGAGCAGGCAATCCACAATGGTTTCCGAGCGGTCAGTGACTGGAAACATCCGTCCATCTTCCTCGGTCTTGAGTTTGACTCCGCGCTGGGCGAACCACTCGACGGTGTCGCGCGCTTGGAATTGCTGAAACGGCCCGCGCAGCTCGTTGCGACCGCGAGGATAGCGCGTCACAAACTCGCGCGGCTCGAAGCACGCGTGCGTGACGTTGCAACGCCCACCGCCGGAAATGCGGACTTTAGACAGAAACTGCGAGCTGCGTTCCAAGATTGTGACCTGACCCGTCCCACCGACCTCAACGTAAGCCAGCGCCGCGAAGAATCCCGCTGCGCCGCCGCCCACGATGACGATTTGCTTGTCCTGCACGCTGACGAGGGTAGGCGAGCGGGTCGGTTTTGACAAACTCACGGCAGGAAACATTGGCTCTCCATGGCAGGCTCACTTACCTTCGCCTCATGAACGTGATCGGCTTGCAATTCGACATCGAGTGGGAGAATAAGCGAGCAAACTTCGCGACCGTAAGGCGGTTGCTCGAGCAGGCCAAGCCTGAACGCGATTCGCTGGTGGCTTTGCCCGAAATGTTCGCCTCGGGGTTCAGCATGAACACGGTAGCGATTGCTGAGGCGCGGGGTGGAGAAACGGAGGTTTTTCTCGCACAGGTGGCCAAAGAGTTCGGGGTGACAATCATCGGGGGTGTTGCTGTTCGTGACCGTGATGCCCAGGCTCGGAACGAAGCTCTGGTTTTCTCGTCCTCCGGGGAGCTGATCTGCTGCTACGACAAGCAGCGGCCGTTCACGCCTGGCGCTGAAGACCAGCACTATGCCGCTGGCGGAAAGGGTGCAGTGTTTGACTGGCAGGGCTGCACGGTGTCTCCGTTCATCTGTTACGATCTGCGGTTTCCCGAATTGTTTCGGGCCGTGGCGGCGAAGTATCGGCCGGAGCTGTTCCTGGTCATCGCAAACTTTCCTGCCAAGCGTCTCAGTCACTGGATACAATTGCTGCGTGCCCGCGCCATTGAGAATCAAGCTTACGTGCTTGGGGTGAATCGCATTGGCGCCGACCCTTTCTATACCTACGGCGGACACTCGCTCGTGGTTGATCCGTTGGGAGAAATCGTGGCTAATGCTGGCGAAAACGAGGGTGTTGTCAGGGCAGCGTTGGATTTGGAAAACCTCGCCAAGTATCGCACTGGCTTGCCATTCCTCGACGACCTGAAATGGCCGCCTTCCTAATCATCCAAACGAGCCTTTTGAGGCTGAATCAGGCACTTGAATTCTGCCGGTTTTGGGTGGCGCCAAGCGCCACAACCGGTTGTTAAAAGCAAGTAAAACCTGCCCAACTAATGGTGTTTTTTGACTCAAATCTTTCCCAAATAAGCGTTGTGATTTTGGGCTGATTTTTCTACAATTTTCAGGCTGAACTTCTGAAGATTTTGTGACCCTGTTCGGCTGATTTTTATGGCGAATTTAGCAGAGAAAATTGTGGAAGAAATACCCACCACGACGGCGGCGATTGCGACCAGCTACGACGCATCAAAACTCTCCCAGCTCAAGGGGCTGGAGGCTGTGCGCAAGAAACCCGGCATGTATATCGGTGGCACGGATGAGCGTGCGCTGCATCATTGCGTGAGCGAGGTGCTGGATAATTCCGTGGACGAACACCTCGCCGGTCACTGTGACAAGATTGAGGTGACGATTCATGTGGATGGTTCAATCTCCATCCGCGACAACGGCCGTGGCATCCCGGTGGACATAAACAAGGAATCCGGACTGCCAGGTGTTGAACTGGTGCTGACGACACTGCACTCGGGTGGCAAGTACGGGCAGGGCGGTTACAAGTTTTCCGGCGGCACACATGGCGTTGGCGCGAAGTGCGTGAACGCGGTGAGCGAATGGTTTGAAGTTGAGGTGTCGCGCGATGGGCAGATTCATTCGATGGAATTCGAGCGCGGCAAGACGATTGAGAAACTTCATGTCATCGGCAAAGCCAAAGGCACGGGCACGCTCATCACCTTCATGCCGGACGCGGAAATTTTCCGTGAAACGATAGTGTTCAAGGCGGACCTTATTGCGCAGCGGCTACGCGAGTTGGCGTTCCTAAACTCGGGCTTGGAAATCGTCTTCACCGATGAACGCCAGGCGGCAACCGAGCCGGAGCGGTTTTACTACAAGAACGGCACCGAAGAGTTCGTGAAACAACTCAACAAGAACAAGGAGCCGTTGCATCCCAAACCGATTGCTTTTCGCAAAGAAACGTCGGAGAAGCTCGATGACAAAAGCATCGAGGTCCATATCGAAGTCGTGATGCAGTACAACGACAGTTACAACGACCAGGTGCTGTGCTACACGAACACGATTCACAATCCCGACGGCGGCGCGCATCTCTCTGGGTTCCGCAGCGCGCTCACCCGGGCTATCAATCAATACGCCAAATCGAATGAGTTGCTGAAGGAGAAAGACCCGCAGATCACCGGCGACGATGTGCGCGAGGGGTTGACGGCGGTGATTTCAGTGAAGCATAGCGACCCGAAGTTCGAGTCGCAGACGAAGGTGAAACTGCTTTCGCCTGAAGTGGAGCGCATCACGGGTTCGGTGACTTACGAGGGGCTGATGGCCTATTTCGATGGGAACCCACCGATTGCCAAGCGCATCATTGACAAAGGCCTGAATGCTGCCCGGGCGCGTGAAGCAGCGCGCAAGGCGCGTGAAGCTGTCCGCAAATCTGCGCTTACCGGTGGCGGGTTACCCGGCAAGCTGGCGGATTGTTCTGATCGCGATCCGGAGAACACGGAGCTTTACATCGTCGAAGGTGATTCCGCCGGTGGCTCGGCGAAGCAGGGGCGCGATCGAAAGTTTCAGGCGATCCTGCCGATCCGCGGCAAGCTCATCAACGTGGAGAAGGCGCGGCTTGATAAGGTCCTTCAGAACAATGAAATCCGGACAATGATCACGGCAATCGGCACGGGCATTGGTGATGGTGAAGGCGAAGGTGCGTTCAACCTCGAGAAGTTGCGCTACCACAAGATCATCATCATGACTGATGCGGACGTGGACGGCTCGCACATCCGCACGTTGCTGCTGACGTTCTTTTATCGGCAGATGCCACAGCTTGTGAAGCAGGGGTTCGTTTACATCGCGCAACCGCCGCTTTACTCGATCACGCGCAAGAAGAAGACCGATTACATTGATGATGATGTGCAGCTCAACCGCATCCTGCTACAGAACGGCACGGAGGAAGTGAAGTTGAAGAATCTCGCCGACGGCCGCGAGTTCACGCCGAAGCAGCTTGAGGAAATCCTGACGCTGCTTGAATCTCTCGACAAGCACGCCACCTACATCAAGCGGTTGGGTGGCGATTTTGCGGATTACGTCGAGAAGCGTGCGAAGGACGGTACGCTACCGCAGTTCATGGTCAAAGTACGCGACGGCAACGACGAGGCGGTTCATTATTTTCTCACCAAGCCGGAAGTGGATGAGTTTAAGGCGGCGAACAATGATTTGTTCGGCGGCGACACGGAAGTCGAGCGCCGCAAAGACGGCCCGACGCGTCGCGCGAAGGAATACAACCTTCATCTCGAAAGCAAGGCGACCGGCGATTTGCTGGACAAGTTGGGGAAGAAGGGTCTGGCCGTGGATCACTACACCGCGCAAGACAAGCCGCTGTTTGAACTGACCGAGGGCGAAGGCGAACGCGCAACGGTGACGCCGTTGTTCTCCATTCCGGAAATCCTGACTGGCGTGAAGACGGTGGGCAAGAAAGGCATCCAGATGTATCGCTTCAAGGGCTTGGGGGAAATGGACGCGAAGGAACTTTTCGAGACCACGATGAATCCAGTCAAGCGCAAGCTCCTGCGCATCGAACTCACTGACGCCGTCGAGGCCGAGGAAATGTTTGTGACCTTGATGGGCGAGGAAGTCGAGCCGCGCCGAGATTTCATCGTGGATAACGCGCTGAACGTCCGCAACCTCGACGTTTGATCGCGCTGCAAAACTTTTTCCCGAATCCGCATCATGCCAGACGAAACCGATTCTAATCAGCCGCCGCAACAACCGTCACAACCGGGCGGCGCTTACTCGCAGGGCGAAAAGATACAAAAGATTAACGTCGCGGACGAGATCAAGAACTCGTTCCTTGATTACTCGATGTCTGTGATCATCTCCCGCGCGTTGCCCGACGTGCGCGATGGTCTCAAGCCTTCGCAGCGGCGCATCCTTTACGCGATGGAGAACCTGTCGCTGTTCCCGGGCCGCAAGCACATCAAGTGCGCGAAGATCTGTGGTGACACGTCCGGTAACTACCACCCGCACGGTGAAGCGGTGATTTATCCGACGCTCGTCCATATGGCGCAACCGTGGGCGATGCGCGAGAAGCTGGTGGACGGCAAGGGCAACTTTGGTTCGGTTGAAAACGATCCGCCCGCGGCGATGCGTTATACCGAGGCACGGCTCACACACCTCGGCGCGTTGCTGATGTCCGACATGGAGAAGGACACGGTGGATTTCGTCCCGAACTACGACGAACGTCTCACCGAGCCGACGGTTTTCCCCGCTGCGTTCCCGAACCTGCTCGTCAACGGCGGCACAGGCATCGCCGTCGGCATGGCGACCAACATGCCGCCGCACAATCTCGGCGAAGTGATCGACGGTATTTGCGCGCAGATTGACAAGCCCAACATCACGATTCCCGAGTTGATGAAGTTCATCAAAGGTCCGGACTTTCCGACCGGCGGGTTCATCTGCGGCGTCGAGGGCATCAAGAATTATTTCACGGGCGGCAAGGGCAGCGTGAAATTGCGCGGGCGCATCGGCAGCGAGGAGCTCAAAGGCAATCGCGAGCAACTTGTCATCACCGAGATCCCGTTCAACGTCAATCGCGCCGCCCTCGAAGAACAGATCGCCAATCTCGTCAACGAGAAGGTCATCACGGAGATCTCCGCGATGCGGAATGAGTCCGACGAGAATTGCCGCCTCGTCATCGAGTTGAAGCGTGAGGCCGTGCCGAAGGTCGTCATCGCCAAACTTTTCCAGCATACACAACTGGAGATTTCGTTCAGCGTGAATTCGCTGGCGATCGATCACGGCCGCCCCAAGACGCTCAATCTCAAGGAAATCATCCAGTGCTACATCGAGCATCGCCGCGAAGTGGTGTTGCGCCGGACACGTTTCGAGTTGAAGAAGGCCGAGGAGCGCGCTGAGCTGCTCGAGGGCTACATCATCGCGCTGTCGAACCTCGACGAGTTCATCCACATCATCCGCTCCAGCAAGACGCGCGATGAAGCGAAGATCAAGTTGCTGGCCTTCGAGTGGAATCGTGCGCAGGTGGAGAAGTGGGGGATTCTCATCCGCCAGGAAAGCCGGTTGGAGGGCGGACGTTACGCGCTCACCGAGCGGCAGGTGGATGCGATCCTGGATTTGCGCCTGTACCAGTTGACTGGCCTTGAAATCGACAAGATCGACAAGGAATACAAGGCGTTGCTCGAAGTCATCAAGGACCTGCTCGACATCTTGGCGAAGGAATCGCGCGTGATGGCGATCATCAAGGCTGAACTCGCTGAGATCAAGGCCAAGCATGCCACGCCGCGCAAAACGGAGATCGTGCCGGACGAAGGCGAAATCGCCATTGAAGACCTCATCGCGAACGAAGGCGTCATCATCACGCTCACGCACAACGGTCTCATCAAGCGCACAAACGTCAGCCAGTATCGTGCGCAGCGGCGCGGTGGCAAGGGTGTCATCGGCATGACCACGCGCGAAGGCGAGACCGCCGAGGACAAGGATTTCGTGGAACATCTCTTCACCGCCAGCACCCATGATTACCTGATGTTCTTCACGAACACAGGCCGTGTGTACGTCGAGCGCGTACATGAGATCCCCGACATGGGCCGCGCCGCGAAGGGCCGGAGCATTGCGAATCTGCTGGAATTGAAAGCTGACGAAAAGATCGCCGCGCTCATCCGCATCCTGTCGAAAACTGACGCAAACAAGGAAGATGTGACCTGGCAACAGCCCGGTGAACTGTTCTTTGCCACGCAACAAGGCACAGTGAAGAAGACTTCGTTGAGCGATTTCGCGAACGTCCGCAAAGGCGGAATCATCGCCATCACGATTGATCAGGGCGACACGCTCATTGACGTCAAGCAGACGCGCGGCAGCACTGGCGAGGGCGATGATGGCGACGACGTGGTGCTCATCACTCGTGACGGCATGAGCATCCGGTTTGCAGAGACCGATGTGCGTTCAATGGGCCGTTCCGCTGCAGGTGTCAAAGGCATCACGTTGGAAAAAGGCGATGCGGTGGTGGCACTCGCGGTGGTGATTCCGGACGCAGCGTTGCTGGTCGCGGGTGAGAACGGCATCGGCAAGCGCACTTCCTTTGATGAATACCTCGTGCAAGGCGAAAGCGGCACGCGCAAGCAATCTCGTGGCGGCAAGGGCCGGATCACGATGAAAGTCGGCGACAAGACCGGTGGCGTGGTCGGCGCGTTGCCGGTCCGGGATACGGATGAACTCATGTTGATCACGGTCGGCGGCCAGATGGTTCGTATTCCGGTCAGCGGCATCCGCGAGGCGGGCCGCAATACCATGGGCGTGAAACTCGTGAACCTTGACCCGGGTGACAAACTTCAGGCGATCGCCCCCGTCATCAGTGAATCGCAGGAAGATTCAGCGGGTGGCGAAGCGCCGAGCGGGAAGTAGCTGCAGAATTTGGCGCCAAACGCGGCTGGGTTAACCAGCCGCGTTTTTTTCAGGGCGAAAGGCGGTCAATGTTCCACGAGCCATCCAACTGCTTCGTGTAGCTGAAGCGATCATGCAACCGGCTGGGACGCCCCTGCCAGAACTCGATTCGTGTGTGAGCGAGGATGTAGCCACCCCAGTTGGGCGGCAACGGGATGTCCGTCGGAAACTTCAGCTCGATTTCCTTCCACTGTTTCTCGAGCGCGGCGCGATCGGGGACGACAGAGCTTTGATTGGACGCCCAGGCGCTCAACTGGCTGCCGCGGGGACGACTTTTGAAATACGTCTCAGATTCTTCCTTCGACAATTTGGTCACGGTGCCGGCCACGCAGACCTGGCGTTCGAGTTCGGGCCAGAAGAACGTGAGCGCGGCGTTGGGATTGGCAGCGAGTTCGTTGCCTTTGCGGCTGTCGTAATTGGTGAAGAAGATGAAGCCGCGTTCGTCCGCGCCCTTGAGTAGGACGGTGCGGGACGAAGGGCGGCCCTGGGCGTCCACGGTGCAAAGCGTCATGGCGTTGGCGTCGGGCGAGGCGTGGCCGAGGAGGGCATGCCAGAGTTTGTAGAGCGCGATGCTGATCTTGCGCCAGCGCGAACCAGTTTGCGTTCCGACGGCAATGCTGAACCAGCGCTGGAATTGCTCCAACGGATCGGCGGCGAGCTGCGCGCGGTCCAGTGTATCCGCCTGATAATCGCGTCTGAGGTCGGCTATTGGCATGGGCGGCAGTTTACATCATTCCTTGTCGCGATTGAAGCCCATGCGTCGTTGGGGCGGGGCGGGCGGTGACTCGAGGAGCGGCTGGAGCTTTGACCAGATGGAGCGCAGCGCCGAATCGTGTTGGAGCAGCGTCTTATCAATCTCCGTGAGCCGTTTGAGGATTGCGGCGTTGGCGGCCAGTTGCTCGCGCATCTGCATGAAGGCCCGCACCACAAAGACGCTCATGGCCACGGCCTCGGGACTGTTCAAGATGGTGGCGGCCATGATCGCGCCGTGTTCGGTGAAGGCGGTTGGCCGGTAGGCCGCCCCGCGATGCCGTTTGGAACTGGTCGCAAATTGCGACCAGTTCGGCACAACGCCCTCTGCATGTGGAATCTCCAAACTTGAAGTTGCAATTTGTGACTTCAAGTTGCTCCACTCCCGCGCGGTCAGTTGGAACATGAAATCTTGCGGGAAACGGTCGGCATTGCGCTTCACCTGTTCGTTGAGCCGTTTCGTCGGCACGCCGTAAAGCTCCGCCAGGTCCGCATCCAGAATCACCTTCTGGCCGCGCAGGGTGAGAATCAGGGATTCAATGGGCGGCTTTGGCTTCACATTTCGTTGTATCGGAGATTACAATGGCGGAGAGCGAACGTCCACGGAAAGGCGAGGTCGGTGCGGGCGTGGCCAAAGAGATGAATTCAGCCAGGGGGTAATTTCAATCTGTGTAACCACTGCTTTGCTGGTGTAGCCAAAAGCGCGCGTAAAAAATTTGCAGAACGCATTTCCGGACACACCTTAACTGCGTTCTGAAACTCAACGGGCGGACAGTATTCGTGGGAGTCAATGTAGTGGGCAATGGACAATGGCGACACAAACAAAGTGTCGTTGAAGGGCACGAAAAGAAATCCATTGCCGACTCCACTGAAGTGATAATGGCGCAGGCTGAACTTGCCAAAGCTGCAAGTAAACTCCCTAGAGCTACCGCTAAATCGACAGAGGTCACACCGATGAATTCCCATGGCTTGAACTGGCGACGGCCATGGATTCTGCAGTAACATCAAAAGTTTCTCGAAGAAATCAACGTGAACATCTCCCCTTTGGTAATCTTTTCCTCTCTCCAGCCAACCGATAGCCTTAAATGCAAGCCCCTAGGTGCTGGGCAGATATTCGCAATCACTCAGGTCAGGGTAATGAGCCATTCCAGTGTCAGCATGATGAGAGGCAAGGGCGTTTGAAAGTTTTTATCAAGTTTGACTTGCAGGCGCGAAGTTGCTGAGCCGATTAAGAGCAAGATTACGATCAGGATTAAGAGCGGGGAAAAGTTGGCGACCCTACCGGGAATCGAACCCGGGCTACCTCCGTGAAAGGGAGGTGTCCTAACCGCTAGACCATAGGGTCGTCGAAGGGGACGTAGTATATTTGTCAACCGCGCGCTGTCACGCATTTTCATGCCGAAATTCACGTTTGCTTCGACCTTTTTCTTCCCCTAGTTTGGCGCGATTAGTGGCATGAAGATATTCATCGATGGCAAGTATTACAGCGAGCGCGACGCGAAGGTGTCGGTGTTCGATCATGGGCTGCTGTACGGCGATGGCGTGTTCGAGGGCATCCGGGCTTACAACGGGCGGGTATTCAAGCTGAAGGAGCACATCGACCGGCTGTTTTACTCGGCCAAGGCCATCCTGCTGGATATTCCGATGTCGCACGCGGCCATCATGCGGGCGACGGTCGAGACGTGCGCGAAGAACAAGATCCGTGATGGCTACATCCGGCTGGTGGTGACGCGCGGCGTGGGCACGCTGGGCATCAACCCGAATCGTTGCAAGCGCGGCTCGGTGATCATCATCGCGGGAACGATCCAGCTTTATCCGCCGGAACTTTATGCGAAGGGCATGGAGATCGTGACCGTGCCGACGACGCGGAATCTGCACAGCGCGTTGAACCCGGCGATCAAGTCGTTGAATTACCTGAACAACGTGCTGGCGAAGATCGAGGCGAACAACGCCGGCGTGGAAGAGGCGATCATGCTGAACGCCGAGGGCTTTGTGTCCGAGTGCACGGGCGACAATATTTTCATCGTGAAGGCTGGGAAGCTGTTCACGCCGCCGCTGTCGGCAGGTGCGCTTTACGGCATCACGCGCGGGACGGTGATTGATCTGGCGCGGGAAGCGGGCCACGAAGTGGCCGAGCCGAACCTGACGCGCTATGATGTGTTCAATGCCGACGAGTGTTTCCTCACCGGAACGGGTGCGGAGATCATCCCGGTGACGAAGGTAGACGGCCGGCCGATCGGCAATGGCAAACCCGGGCCCGTTACGAAGAAGCTCGTGGCTGATTACCACGCCTTGACGAACCGCACTGGCGAGCCGATATACGGATAAGACCTATGCTTTGTTCCGCCTGCAAAGAAAAAACCGCCACGGTGCACTACACCAAGATTGATGGTGGGCAGATGCACAAGGTCGATCTGTGCGAAGACTGCGCCAAGTCGAAAGGTGTCAGTGATCCGACCAATTTCTCACTGGCGGACATGTTGCTCGGGCTCGGAGCGGCGAAGGAAGTGGAACAATCCAGCGGGTCGGAAGTGAAGTGCCCGAAGTGCGGTTTCACGCACGCAGATTTCAAGAAAGCCGGACGGTTGGGTTGTGCGGCTTGCTACCAGACTTTTTCCGAAGGTTTGGACAGCCTGCTCAAGACGATGCACAAGGGCACGCGGCACGTCGGTAAAGTCCCGGTAGCCTTGCGCCAGGCGCGCGATCTGAAGGACCGGATGGAGTCGCTCCAAAAGAGTCTGGCGAAGGCCATCGAGGAAGAGGATTTTGAGACGGCAGCGTTGTTGCGCGATGAGATCAAGCAATTGACCGGGCAGGCAGGCGGCCCGGTGAAGCCGTAAGGTTATGAAGTTGGACGATTTTCTGATCACGCCAGCCGAAACGGCCCGCCGCAAGGGGCCGCATGACCGCATCGTGATGTCGAGTCGCGTGCGGCTGGCGCGGAACATCGAGGACGCGGCTTTTCCGGGTTGGGCGAAGAAACCCGAGCGCGTCCGCGCGCTGGAGGTGATCCAACCGGCGGTCGAGGACCTACCGGAGATGAAAGGCGCGTTCTCGGAGACGATGGATAATCTCACGCAGCTTGACCGGCAGATCCTGGTCGAGCGCCATCTCATCAGCCGCGAACACGCCGCGCGGAGCGCCGGGAGCGGGCTGGTGTTGAATCGCGAGGAGACTTTCTGCGTGATGATCAATGAAGAGGATCATCTGCGCATGCAGGCGCTGCGGCCGGGTTTGCAGTTGCGGCAGGCGTGGGGGGCGATCGACAAGCTGGACACGGAACTGGAGACGCGCCTGGAGTATGCGTTTAATCCGGACCTTGGCTATCTCACGGCTTGTCCCACGAATCTGGGGACGGGCATCCGGGTGAGCGCCATGCTGCATCTGCCGGGGTTGGTGTTGCATGAGCAGATCAACGCCATCATCCAGTCGGTGAACAAGCTTGGCCTGGCAGTGCGCGGTCTTTATGGCGAGGGCACTGAGGCGTTGGGGAATGTCTTCCAGGTGTCGAACCAGATGACATTGGGCGAAAGCGAGACGGCTATCGTGGAGCGTATGGAAAAGGTCCTGGCCCAGATCATCGAGCACGAAGAGAATTCCCGGGCCACGTTGCTGGAACGGAAACCCAAGATGGTGTTTAACCACATCGGGCGCGCTTACGGCGTGCTGGCCAATGCGCACAGCATTTCCTCGAAGGAAACGATGAACCTGCTGTCGCTGCTGCGGCTGGGGGTGGACCTGGAGATGTTCCCCGGGGTGGACCGGTCGCTGGCGGACGAGTTGTTCATCAGCACACAACCGGCGCACCTGCAGAAAGCCCATGCTGACAAGCTCTCCGCGGAGGAACGCGACCTGCTGAGAGCAGATATGTTGCGGGAGCGTTTGCAGGGGGTAAGCCGGCCGGTGGCGCGAATCAAAGGCACCCCGGGCGGCGGATTGGACAAAGCAGCGAACTGACGGCAAGATGGAGTAGTTATGAGTGATGAGGCCATGAACAACTTTACCCCGCGCGCCCAGCAGGTGCTGGCGCTGGCGCGGAAGGAAGCCGACCGCTTCAATCACAACTTTGTCGGCACGGAGCATCTGCTCCTGGGCTTGATCAAGTTGGGGCAGGGTGTCGCCGTGAACGTGCTCCAGAAGATGGGGCTCGACCTCGAGACGGTGCGCATGGAAGTCGAGAAACAGGTCGGGACGGGGCCGGATCAAAAGATGATCGGCAACATCCCTTACACCCCGCGCGTCAAGAAGGTGCTCGCGCTGGCTTCCAAAGAAGCCAAGGCGTTGAATCATACTTACGTCGGCACTGAACATATCCTGCTCGGGCTGCTTCGTGAAGGTGATGGGGTGGCTGCCCGCGTGTTGAAGAATCTCGATTGCGACATCGAACAGACCCGTCAGGAAATCCTGAAGGAATTGGATCCAAATTTCGCGGCGCAGGAAGAACAGCAACAAGCGCCCGGTGAACCGACCGAGAAGCAGGCTTCCAGTGGCGCTGAGAAAAAGGGCGAAGTCAAAACACCCGCCCTCAAGGCATTCGGTCGCGACCTGACGGAGATCGCGCGCAAAGGCGAGATGGACCCGGTCATCGGTCGCAAGGATGAGATCGAGCGGGTCATCCAGATCCTCTGCCGACGCACGAAGAATAATCCGGTGCTGCTCGGCGAAGCCGGCGTGGGCAAGACCGCCATCGCCGAAGGCCTCGCGCAGGAGATCGCCAAGGGCAATGTCCCGGAGATCCTCTTGAACAAGCGACTCATCACGCTGGACCTTGCGCTGATGGTTGCCGGCACCAAATATCGTGGTCAGTTTGAGGAACGCATCAAGGCGGTGATGGACGAGATCCGCCGCGCCAAGAACATCATCCTGTTCATCGATGAGCTGCACACCATCGTTGGCGCGGGCAGCGCCGAAGGTACGATGGATGCCTCGAATATCATCAAGCCCGCGCTCAGTCGGGGCGAGATGCAGTGCATCGGCGCGACGACACTCAATGAGTATCGCAAATACATCGAGAAGGATGCCGCGTTGGAACGCCGCTTCCAGTCGGTGAAAGTGGAAGCGCCGTCCATCGAGGATGCCATCGAAATCTTGAAAGGCCTCCGGACAAAGTATGAAGAGCACCACAAAGCCGAGTTCACCGATGATGCGGTGGCTGCGGCGGTGGAGCTTTCTGATCGTTACATCACGGACCGGTTTCTTCCGGACAAGGCGATCGACGTGCTCGACGAAGCTGGTTCGCGTGCGCGCATCGGCACGATGACGCGGCCGCCCGAGGTCAAATCGCTTGAGGCCGACATTGAGGAGATCAAGACCAAGAAAGAGAAGGCGATCAAGAACCAGGATTTTGAAGGTGCGGCGGCGATGCGCGACAAAGAGAAGCAAGCGAAGGAAAAGCTTGAAGGGGTTCTGCGCGACTGGCGCACGGGCCGGGAGGAAAAGCGTGTCGTCGTGGACGAGGACGCAATCCTAAATGTTGTTTCCAAGTGGACCGGCGTGCCTTTGCAACGCATGGGTCAGGATGAGATGGCGCGATTGCTGGCGGTCGAAGGCGAGATGACCAAGGTTGTCATCGGTCAGCGCGAAGGTGTCTCGGCCATTTGCAAAGCACTGCGACGTTCACGCGCGGACTTGAAAGATCCGCGTCGGCCGATCGGCACTTTCCTGTTGCTCGGACCGACTGGCGTCGGCAAGACACTTTTGGCCAAGACGCTCGCCGAACAGATGTTTGGAGATTCCAAATCGCTCATCCAACTCGACATGAGCGAATACATGGAGAAGTTCAACGTTTCGCGGTTGATCGGTTCTCCACCCGGCTACGTCGGCTACGAAGAAGGTGGCCAGCTGACCGAACAGGTGCGCCGAAAGCCGTATTCCGTCGTGTTGTTCGACGAAATCGAAAAAGCACATCCGGACGTTTGGAATCTGCTCCTGCAGATTCTCGAAGAAGGCAAGCTCACCGACAACGTGGGCCGCGTGGTCAACTTCCGCAACACGATCATCCTGATGACGTCGAACGTCGGGTCGGAGACGATCAAGAAGCAGGCCACGATGGGATTTGCGGTCGGTGGCAGTGATGCCGACAATTACGAGCGGATGCGCGAACGCATTCTGGACGAATCGAAGAAGGTGTTCCGGCCGGAATTCCTTAATCGCTTGGACGACGTGATCGTGTTCCACTCGCTGAACAAGCCGGACTTGATCACCATTCTCGATCTGGAGATCAACAAGGTGATGAACCGGTTGAAAGGAAAGAACATCAAGCTGGAGCTGGACGAGAAAGCGAAAGACTATCTGGTCGAACGCGGCTATGATCCGCAATACGGCGCGCGTCCTATGCGTCGGGCGGTGGAACGTTATCTGGAAGACCCGCTGGCCGAAGAGATCCTTCGCGGCCATCTGCATGAGGGCGAGCCGATTGTTGTCAGTGCTGACGCGGACAAGCTGACGTTCAAACAAAAGGCCGCCCCGGCTGAAAATGCCATGCCCGGCTGAACCCTTTTGATCCTGACCACACGCCAGCCGCCTGCGGCTGGCGTTTTTTGTGAGGTCATCGGGCTTCGCGTTTGCAAATTGCGGCGTAATCCTTACCATCGTCTCCAATGAAAGGCATAATCCTCGCCGGTGGTGCGGGTTCGCGGTTGTATCCGCTGACACTGGTGGCCAGCAAGCAGCTCCAGCCGGTCTTCGACAAGCCGATGGTGTATTACCCGCTGACCACGCTGATCGAAGGCGGCATCCGGGAATTATGCCTGATCTCCACGCCGCACGACTTGCCGCGCTTCCGGCAATTGCTCGGTGATGGCAGCCGGTTCGGAGTGCGGATCGATTATCGCGAGCAGCCAAAACCTGAGGGCATTGCACAGGCGTTTCTGATCGCAGAAAGTTTCATCGGCAAAGATCCCGTCACGCTGATCCTGGGTGACAACATCTTCTACGGTGGAGATTCGTTCCAACGCGCGTTCGCGGAATTCAAATCGGGCGCGACGATCTTTGGTTACCATGTCAATGACCCGGAGCGTTACGGCGTCGTTGAATTTGACGTCAGCGGCAAGGCGGTTTCCATCGAAGAAAAGCCAAAGCAACCGAAGAGCAACTATGCCGTGCCGGGTTTGTATCTTTACGATAACGAAGTGGTTTCAATCGCCAGGAACTTGAAGCCATCAGCCCGCGGTGAACTCGAGATCACGGCGGTCAATGTTGAATATCTTCGCCGCAGCGCGTTACGGGTGCAGCGATTGAGCCGCGGATTTGCGTGGTTGGACGCCGGCACGAGCAGCAGTCTGCATGAAGCCAGCGCTTACGTGCAGACCATCGAGAAGCGCGCCGGCATCAAGATCGGTTGTCCTGAAGAAGCCGCCTTTCGCAGCGGCATCCTGTCGCTGGATCAACTGGATGAAATCTCCCGGGCCATGCCGCGGTGTGAGTATCGCGACTATCTCGAGGGCGTAGTGGCGGAGGCAAGGCGGTTGTAACATTCCCATGATTCTTCTCCTTGGTGCATCAGGCTACATCGGCCAGGCATTTGTGACCGAGTTGAACCGGCGAAAGCAGGAATTCATTCCGCTGGCCCGCCGCGAATTGGATTACACCCGGTTCACTCCTTTATTGGAGTTTCTGCGAACGCGCAAACCTGATCTCGTCATCAATGCCGCTGGCTATACCGGCAAACCGAATGTGGACGCGTGTGAGCTGGCCAAGGCCGATACCCTGGCGGGCAACACGCTCCTGCCCCAGACCATCGCCCAAGCCTGTGCCGCTGCCGGAATCCCCTGGGGTCACATTTCGTCCGGCTGCATTTTCAGCGGGGCCAAGATTGGGACGCCCGGTTCGATGCGAATCGAACCAGATCTGACCAAGCCGGAGTTGCGACAGTTGGTCGATCGGGAGCCCGGGTGCGTGCACGGTTTCACAGAAACGGACGAACCGAATTTCTCTTTTCGCCGCGGCCCCTGCAGTTTCTACAGCGGTACGAAGGCGCTCGCTGAAGAAGCCATCGCGGGCATCGGGCAGAGTTATGTCTGGCGACTGCGGATCCCGTTCGACGAATTCGACAACGCGCGCAACTATCTCAGCAAGGTGCAGCGCTACGCGAAGGTCTATGACAACGTGAATTCGATTTCGCATCGCGGTGATTTCGCGGCGGCGTGCCTTGATTTGTGGGAACGCCGTGCTCCGTTCGGCACTTACAACGTGACCAACCCCGGTTTTGTCACGACCCGCCGGGTGATTGCGCTCATCGAGCAGCAGCTCAAGCCCGGCCGGCGCTTTGAATTCTGGGCCGACGACGCAGAATTTTACAAGGTCGCTGCCAAAACACCGCGTTCCAACTGCGTTATGGATGCCGCGAAATTACTGGCGGCCGGTGTGAAGATCCGCTCTGTGGAATCGGCGCTGGAAGATTCGCTCAAGAACTGGAAACCAGAGTAACCCCTTGTCATGAACCTTCTGATCACTGGCGGTGCGGGCTTTATCGGCTCCAATCTGATTCACCATGTCATCGACCGGCCCGAAGTCGCCAAGCTCGTCAATCTCGATTGCCTGACCTACGCCGGCCATCTGGCAAATCTCGAAAAAGCTTCGCGCCATCCGAAATATGCGCTCGAGAAGGTGGATATCCGCGACAAGGCAGGGGTAGTTCGGGTTGTCGAGCAGCATCAGATAACCCACGTGATGCATCTGGCTGCCGAATCGCATGTGGACCGCTCCATCACCGGGCCGGGCGATTTCATCACGACAAATATCGTCGGCACATTCAACCTGCTCGAAGCCTGCCGGGGGTTTTGGGGTGGCAACTTTTCTGCCTGTCGCTTTCATCATGTCTCCACCGATGAAGTCTACGGCTCGCTTGGCGCGACCGGGTTGTTCACCGAAACAACATCCTATGCGCCAAATTCACCTTACTCGGCCAGCAAGGCGTCCAGCGACATGTTGGTGCGGGCGTATCACCATACCTACGGGTTGAACACGGTCATCACGAACTGCTCGAACAACTACGGGCCGTTTCAATTTCCGGAGAAGCTGATCCCTGTCGTCATCCAAAGCGTCCTCGCGCGCAAGCCGATCCCCGTCTATGGCGACGGGATGAACGTGCGCGACTGGCTTTACGTGTGTGATCATGCTGAGGCGTTGTGGCTGGTGCTGAACACGGGCAAGCCCGGCGAGACTTACAACATCGGTGGCCACAACGAGTGGGCGAACATCCACATCGTCCAGTTGATCTGCGACACGGTTGATGAGTTTGCTCCGCAGTTAGGCGGTGAATCGCGTAAGCTCATCACTTTCGTCAAAGACCGTCCCGGTCATGATCGTCGCTACGCGATCGATGCCGCGAAGATTCAGCGTGAACTCGGTTGGACGCCGGCGCACAAATTCGAAGGCGGCATCCGGGAAACCATCCGCTGGTATCTGGATAGCCAGGAGTGGGTGAAAACGGTGTTGGAGAAATAGCGTCGGCAGTCCGGGCTACCCGCGTGCGGCTTCACTTTTCGCGCGCGTCAGAGTCTCCATGGCGACCATTGCTGCCGCCGTGCGCGTCTCAACGTTGAGTTTCTCGAAGATGTGCCCGAGATGGATTTTTACCGTCTTCTCGCTCATGCCAAGAATGGTGGCGACATCCGCATTGGCTTTGCCTTGGGAAACCCAGAGCAGCACCTCCGCTTCGCGCTCAGTCAGTCCGAGTGATTTCAGCGGGGCAGGGGAACTGAAGTCAGGTCCGGCTCCGGCAAGCGTGGCGTCACGATTCTCACGACGACGCTGCAGTCGGGCGTGAACTGCTGCGAGTAGATCTTCAGCATCCAGGGGCTTGCAAAGGTAATCATCCGCGCCCAGGTTCATGCCGGCGCGTTGCTGGTGGCGCTCGCCTTGAGCAGTCAGAAAAACGAACGGAATGTCCGCCGTCTGCGGACTGCCGCGCAATTCGCGCAACACGCCGTGGCCATCGAGTTCGGGCATCGTCACATCGCATACCACCAGGTCAGGGCAGTCTGCGCGCGCCAGTTCGAGTCCGTGGCGACCATTCGCAGCCGCGCGCACGCTGAAGCCTTCCATGTCGAGGATGAGTTCCAGGTTTTCCCGTGTCTGCGGGTCGTCCTCGATGATCAGAATCTTGGTCATAAGTTCAATGAGTTGGCGAAGCAGTGCCGTTGGCCCGGCGATGGAAAACCCGGGTGGCATCGAATAATGGCAGCGTCACTGTGAAGGTTGTGCCTTTTCCTTCTTCGCTTTCGCAGCGGATCACTCCACCGTGCAGGTCCACGCAGCGCTTGGCAATGACCAGTCCCAATCCGCTGCCGGGTTTCTGGCCGACATTGCTGCCGCGGTAAAAGGCAGTAAACAACCGCGCTTGATCCCCTGCAGGAATGCCGCAACCGCGGTCCCGCACCACAAACTCGGCGTCCGGCCCGCGGCGGGCCAGGATGAATTCCACTGGCTCCCCGGGCGACGAATATTTCACGGCATTTCCCAGGATATTGGTGAGGATGTGATGTAGCAGCCCTTCATCAGCCGAAGCGGTTTCGCCATTATTTTCCGATTCGATGAACCGGATCGCACCGTCACGAGCAGTGGCCGACTCGATCTCACCCGTCGCGCGTCGGCAAAAAGCGGCGAGATCCAACGGGACGGGTTGGCAACAGAGCACGCCGGCATCGAGTTTGCCGAGCATCAACACGTCATCAATCAGGTCGTTCATCCGGTGGACTGATTTGCGGATGGCGCGGAGCTGGGCCGCGCGCTTGTCCGGCGGCAGACGATCAAGATAGCGATCAAGAATGTTACTGGAGGACAGGATGACGCCAAGCGGGGTGCGGAACTCGTGGCTGACCATCGAAACGAAGCTGCTCTTCAGCTGGTTGAGTTCCTTTTCCGCCGCAAGGGCCACGCGCAAATCATTCTCAGCCCGTTTCCGTTCAATGGCGAGGGCAGTCTGGCCGGCGACGAAGCTGAGGATCTGTTTTTCCTCCTCGCCATAGACACGTTCGTTGTGATGGTCCTGAACGGCCATGACCCCAAAGGGCTTTCCACCGCTGGAAAGCGGAACGCCGAGCCAGATCTTTGCCGGGGCGCCGCTCTGAACATATTCGCCGCTGGCTTTCAGCTTTTCGATTTCGATCAGGTCCACCAACGCGGCGCGGCCGGTACGCAGGACGTATTCGGTCATGCCGCGCCGCGCCTTGCGCGCGACCGGAGGCGGGTCCATTTCATCGCGGTGATACGGAAAGCTGACTGTGTCCGTTGCCGGATCGTAGAGCGCGATGTAGAAATTTCCGGCCGGCATCAGTGTGCTGATGATCTCGTGGATGCGCTGATAAAGGTTGGGCAGGTCTTCGACGGCGTGGATCGCCTCTGAAATTGCGTAGAGCGCGCGCTGCACTTTTTCAGCGCGGGCGCGTTCGGCGATTTCGCGCTTGAGCCGTTCATTGGTTTGCACCAGTTCCGTCGTGCGTTCGGCGATGCGGCGTTCCAGGTCTTGATGCGACTCCCGCAACTTCACTTCGGCGCGCGCCCGCACCAGCTTGTTCGCGCAAAGCGAGGCGATGGCCGTAAGCATCTTCAGGTGGTCGCCGGTGAAGAAATCCTTTTCCGGATGTTCGGAGTCGATGACGCCAATGACTTTGCCGTCGGCCAGGATCGGGACCGCGAGTTCTGACATCCGCCGTTCGTCATCCACGATGTAACGCAGGTCCCGGCTGGTATCGGCGACCAGTTGCGGCTTCGCGGTGGCGGCCACGCTGCCGACGATGCCCCGACCCAACGGGATGGTGATGGGGTGGAGAATCCTGCGGCCCACGGGACTCTTTGGTCCCAACGCCGCCTTTTGCACCAGCACACCGCGCCCGGGGTCGAGCAGGTAAACGACGCAATCCACAAAGCCCAGCTGCGAGATGCAGTTCTCGGCGAGATCCCACAGGATGTCTTCCTCCGTGTGCTGTTCCAGCAAAGACGTGGCGAAGCGGCTGATGCTTTGCGTCACGGCGTCGGCGCGCCGGGCCAGTTCGTCCGTCGGGTTCAGCCTGCCGGTGCTCATGGTCAATTCTTGTAACACAACGAACCAATTAAAGAACGCCTAAATGTGGATGGGTATAGGCCTTTCGACCTATGTGCGTCAAAAGCACATCGGACTTCCGTCATATGTTCAAAGTTCTATTCGTGGCGTAAAACCCAGGCACACGCGAGAACGTTTAACCGACGGAACAAATATGAAAGCAACCTTGAGCATCATCTCGATCTTACGACAAGCCATCGCCGTCCGGTATGTGGCTTTGATGTGGGCATTATCGCTGCCGGCATCAGCGGCGACTTACACCTGGACCGGTGCGGGTTTCATGGGCAACCCGGATTATCTCTGGAGCAATCCGGCCAATTGGACTCCCGTGGGCGCGCCGCAGCCAGGCGAAGCCAACGTTACGATCGTGTTTCCGAACGCGGTCGTGCCCAAGACAACCACAAACGACATCGTGGGCTTGTCGGTCGCTTCAATCCAATTCCAAGGCGCAAATTACGTGGTGGCTGGCAAGCCCTCGACCAATGCGCTCACCCTTTCGAGCGGTGGTTTGGGCGGGTTCAGCGTGCTGGCCAGCGCTGCGAACTGCCAGTTCACCACTTCGTGCCCGCTCGTGCTGGGCAGCAGCGGCGGTATCACGGTGGCTTCTGGCAACACGCTGACCATCCGCGGGCGCATGAGCGGCACCGGCGGGTTCACCAAGTATTCCGCCGGCACCCTGCGGCTTGCGCCCACACAGGCCAACACCTTCACAGGTTCCCTGACCGTTTATGATGGCACCCTCGATTTGCAGGGTGGGTTCTTTTTCCTGGGCAGCTTCTTTCCGGTGACCACCGTGCCGGGTGCACTGGTCGTCGGCAATAGCGCCGCCGTCAATCCACTGTGCCTGGTCAACGAAGCCGACCAGATGGTGGACACTTCAGCTGTTACCATCGGCGAAAACGGTGAACTCATGTTGGTGAACGTGGACGACGCAATCGGATCCTTGACCATCTCGGGCGGTGCGCTCTACACGGGCAGCGGCACCATCACGTTAAACGGTGATGTGACCGCGCAATTGCCGTCGGAGGGCACGAGCGCCGGGCAGATCCACGGCCACCTCCATCTCGGCGATCTTTCGCGGACATTCAATGTTGCTTCAAATGCGGTGCTTGACACCTATGCCAATATTGCCGGCGGCAACATCGGCAACGCCTACGCCGGCATCACGAAGGCGGGGCTTGGCCAGCTCAATCTGGCGGGCAACAACACGTATCCTGGTTATACATTCATCAGTGTCGGCACCATCAACGCGATCCACGATCAAGCGCTCGGATCGACAAACCGCCCGACGACCGTCGCTTCCAACGCCATTCTCAACCTCATTGACGACGGTTTCGGCCGCGCGATCGACGGTGAAGGATTGACGTTGTATGGCGGCGCCACGCTCCAAACCGACTGGCTTGCCGGATGGAACGGCCCGATGACACTCGAGGGAAGTTCCTTCATCGAGGTCAACGGCGACGACGCGATCATGACCATCACGGGTGTCATTGACGGCAGCGGCGGATTCCAGAAAACCGGCACCGGCGAGTTGGTGCTGGAAGGCCCCGATAACAACACATTTACTGGTACGACCGCAGTGACGCGGGGTGCCCTGACGTTGAAGAAAGGAACGCTGGCGTCGCCGCGCGCTGCAATTGGTGGTCCGCTAAACTTCGGTAACCTGGCGCTGACGACCGAAAAGACAGTCAACGTGCTTCGCAGCGAGTCCATCACCAGCGGCAACATCACCGTGGACCACACCGGCAAACTACTCTTCGGCCCTACCGTGACGCAAACCGTCAGCACCCTGACCATCAATCACGGCGAAATTGACACGGGTGCGACCGGCCTGCTCAAACTTGCTTGTGATGTCACTTGCGCGGGTGACGTCAGTGAAGATGCAGCGATCAAAGGTCGGATGGACCTGGGCAACGCATCGCGCACGTTTTCCTTCTCCTATTACGGTGAACTCGACGTGTCTGCATCAGTCAGCGGCACTCTGAATGCCGCGCTGAACATTACCTCGCCCGGGGTTGGCGGCGGGATGCGTCTTTCCGGTTCAAACTCTTACCAGGGTCTTACTGTGGTCCAGGATGGAATGTTGACTGTGTCCAACCCGCACTCCCTCGGCGGCACCAATGCGGGTACCGTTGTTTCCAACAGTGCTTCGCTGTTTGTGCTCAACTCCATCACCAATGAGTCGCTCCACCTGTCTGGCAACAGTGACAATGTTTCATTTCGTTCGCTGAGCGGTGGTGCGATCTGGCCGAGCACCAACAGCACCTGGCGCGGCCCGGTAACGCTGCAAAGCGACACAGAGATTGGTGTTACCGCGATGCGCACGTTTACCATCGTCGGTCCCATCTCCGGGCCGGGCGGATTTACGAAGTTGGGTGAGGGCGAACTGGTTCTCGCGGGTACGAATGGAAACAACACCTACGCGGGTACGACATTATTGATGGATGGCACGCTTACACTCGCCAAGACCGGCGCCGCGATCAACCAAGTGGCCATTCCCAACGATCTCATCAATGGTAATCAGTTCGATGCCAGCATCGGCGGCGGCGTTCTTCGCGTTCTGGGCAGCGGGCAATTCAAGACTAACTGCGTCCTCAATGGATATTACCTCGGCGGCGAGTTCCGGTTCGAGGCTGGTACCAACTCGGTCGGCACGATCAAAGGTCTCTGTGACCTCTGGTTCGGGATCGGGGCGTTGCTCAAGACCGGGTTCAATAACGACAACGCCATCCTTTACGGCCTGGTCAACGGTGGCGACCTTGCAGTGCCCAGCCGGATCTGTCTGGAGAAACACGGCTCGGGCATATTCGGGTTCAGCGGTACTGGTGACGCGCACACGCTGGTAGGTGGAATTGATGTCAAGCAAGGCAACCTTGTCATTGAGGGTTCATTCTCCAACGCCACATTCTTCGTTCGCCCCGGCGGCATACTCTTTGGGCAGGGCGACGTAGCGGCTGTGCAACTCGATGGCGGCGACTATTGGCCCGGCTCGGCCAACCACGTGACCCGCGCCGGCGCGTTGTGGGGTACGCCGGGCTTGCCGTTGGCCGGCAGTTTGAAACTCAACGCCAACCACCTCGAAGTGAATACCGCGCCCAACGTGGACAACCTCAAACTGGATCTGCTGATTCCTATCGAACCGGCGCCGCCTGTCGGGACGCAGTTCATGGTGATTTCGAATCGCAGCAACAACCCTATCATCGGGACGCTTAATCATCCGACCACCGGTGCCAATCTCACCGAAGGCGCAAAGTTCTTCGACGGTAATATCCGTTTCTCGATCAGCTACGTCGGCGGCAATGGCAATGATGTGGTCGTCACGCGCGTCGCCAATCCTGTCCCTGCGCATATCAACGGTATTTCGCCTGATCCTGACGGCATGCTGCTGAACGTCAGCGGTGAACCAGGATTGCTCTACCGCGCCGAGGCTGCTTTCGGGTTGGGTGGCACAAACACATGGACACAAATCGGCACTGCGACCATGAATGGTTCCGGCTTTGCCAATTTCGTGGACGGGGACGGCAAGCAATACCCACAGCGTTTCTACCGCTTCGTTGTGCCCTGAATTATCAGGCCATAACCTGTGTGGCTTCGACGTTTGAAATACACTTTAGCGGCAGGTGCAAAGGCTGGTCATAGTCAGAGAAGCGGGGTGGTTCTGTCCCGCTTCAGTAATCCGGCAACTTTACTTGCGCCGGCTTTTGGATGAAACTGGTTCTGTGATCAGCCCCAAATGGTTTACTGCGACCTTACTGCTTGTTGCATTCACCGTCAGTGCCTTTGCCGGTGGCAGTGGCTTGAACGTTGTGGTGGTCGTAAACCAGAACAGCACCAACTCCGTCCAGCTTGGCAACTACTACTGCGAGAAGCGGGGCGTGCCTTCACAGAATGTTCTTCGCATCAACTGGCCGGGCGGCAAGATTACCTGGTCACGGACGGATTTTGAGAACGTCCTCCGCGCGCCACTAAATGCCATGCTGACGAGCCGGGGCTTGAGCAATCAGATTGAATACGTCGTGTTGTCCATGGATATTCCGTACCGCGTTGGGGACGGCGGCGGCGTCAGCACGCTGGGCACGAACAGCACCACGTCTGCATTGTTCTATGGTTTCAAGCCTGACGGTTGTGTGGTGGGTTGTCCTGCCGGTTTCAGCTCTTGCACGTTGCCTGCTGGCAGTGCGAACGCCTACGCCGGCAGCGAAGGGATTTTCCGCCACACCCCACCCATCGGGGTCGGCAGCAATTCCTGGCTGACGATGATGCTGACCTCGAGCAACCTGACCCAAGCCAAGGCGCTGGTGGATCGGGGCGTGGCCAGCGATTTTACCCAGCCCACCCAGACCAACTGGCTCGTGAAGACCTCGGACCCGGCCCGTAACATCCGCTACGCAACGTTTGATGACGCACTCTTTGACTGCCGGGTTCAAGGTTCAGCCCGGATTCAGCGGATCAACTCCGATTCACTGCAGGCACAAGGTTACCAGTTAGGCGCGCAGTTCGCTTTGTATTCGTTCTTTACCCTGCCAATCACGCCGACCCTATTCGCTCCCGGCGGGCTTGCCGATTCGCTCACGTCCTATGGTGGTAATATTTTTGATACCTACGGTCACATCCACGCGCTGGATTTCCTGAATGCCGGCGCGACCGCCAGTTATGGCACTTTGGTTGAACCTTGCGCCTACCTTGAGAAATTTCCCTCGCCCCGGAATTATTTCTACCAGGCACGCGGGTTTACGGCTGCTGAATGTTATTACCAAAGCCTGACCAACCCGTATCAGGGGATTCTGGTCGGGGAACCATTGGCGGTACCGTTTGCCAGACCAGGCAACCTGGCCTGGGTGGGTCTGCCGGCTGGTGCAGTTTTGTCTGGCACCACAAATCTCAGTCTGAATTTGAGCGCAGCCGATGCCGCGCACCCACTGCAACAAGTGGACCTGTTTCTTGACGACCGCTGGCTTCATACCGTCAGCAACATCCCGCCGCGCCGGTTCAACACGATCTCCGTCACGCTCAATGGCTTCACGACCAACTATTCAGTGCCGCTTGATGCCACCCTGAAATCAGTCGCCAGCGGTCTGGCGGCACAATTGAACAGTCTGCCCTTCAGCAACGCCACTGCGGTGACGGCAGTCGCTCGCGGCGATCGGATTGAATTGCGCGGTACCGACCTCAATGTTGCCGGAACGACGCTGGCTACAAGTGCCAGCAATTCCATCGGCACCGCCACTTTGCTTACGACCCACGTATTCGCAGGCCGGACAAATTTTTTGGACACTCCCGCGCGGGGACATCGCGAGTTTCTCGTCGTTGGACCGGTGGTGGTGGGAGATTATCTGGAGATGACGGTTACCCGGACCAATGGGGTCATCACGACTGTTTCCGTCACCAATCAAACGATCGGGGCCAGCTTGCAGACGTTGATGCAGAACTTGCTGAATGCGATCAACTCAACTCCAGCATTGACCGGTAGCGACGGCGTGGTGGCCGAAGATTTGATCGTCGGCGCGATTGGCCCTGACCCGGCGGCGCAGTTCAATTTGCGTGCCCGCACCGCGGGATGGAAGGAAGCCCAGATTGGGGCACATTTGTCAGGCACGTTTACCATCTCCCCGGCGCTCGCCGGGAATTTGGTGGACAATCTGCCGGATCTCCAGCCGCGAAATCATCTTTATGTCACAGCCGGATTGACCAGCTGGAATCTCGATTTGCCGTTCAACACCACGACCAACGCTGATGGCTGGCATGAGCTGACAGCGGTGGCTTATGAGGGCAGCCATGTCCGCACGCAGACGCGGATTTCCCAAGGCATCCGCATCCAGAACACGCCCTTTGCGGCCATATTCACATCCTTGCTTGGCGGCAGCAACACCGCCCTCAACGCCACGATGCAGTTTCAGGTAACTGCCAACACCAATAATGCCAGCATGAATCGCATCGAACTTTTCAGTACTGGCGGACAATGGGGCGTCATATCGAATCTGGCAACCGGCACGTTTTCACTCCCGGCGACCAACCTGCACTTTGGCCTCCATCCCGTGTACGCCATTGCCACGCGCAACGACGGCAAACAATATCGCACCGAGACAAAGTGGATTCGTATCGTGGAGACGGAATCGCCGTTCCAAGTGCAGGCCATTTCGCCCGTTCCCACGCTCGCGTGGCCTGCCCTTGCGGGCCGCCGTTATGAGATCCACAGCACTACCAATATCGCGACGCCATTCACTTTGCGGGATGCCGTCGTGCCGACGAACTCCAGCGGGCTTTGGTCGGAAACCAACAGTTCTTCGCCTCAGCGTTTCTATCGCACCTTGGGGATTCCATGAGCACCTCAAGTGGTGTGACTCAAATCGGCCTTGCCCAAGCCCTGGCCAGCGGTCCGCCACCGGCAGGAAATCTCGCCGTGCCGGTCTTCGCTCATGGCTCAGTGGTGGTCGAATTGTATTTACCGGTCGGTCATGACCCGCAAAAGCCGCATACCCGGGACGAACTCTATTTTATCGCGCGCGGTCGCGGGAAATTTTTTGATGGCAAAGGGTTGCAGCCGGTTGTAGTTGGCGAGTTCATTTTTGTTCCTGCCGGGCAAACACATCGCTTTGAGGATTTCTCGACTGATTTTGCGGTGTGGGTGGTATTCTACGGCCCGGAGGGAGGCGAGGGTGTGAAATGAAAGCCCCGGCCGGCTACTCGGGAACTCCGTTGGTCAAGAAACTCGGCATCAAACCCCGGGCAAGCTGTTGTGTCATCAGCCCGCCAGTCGGTTACTTTAAGCTCCTAGGCAGTCTTCCGGAGGACGCAAAGTTTTCCAGCCGGCTTGCCAACGGACTGGGCTTCATCCACTTCTTTTCGGCGGACTGCGGCGAACTGAAATCAAAACTCCCCGTGTTGCTCAAGCATGTCGTTTCAGACGGCATGATCTGGATTTCCTGGCCGAAAAAAACCTCCGGCGTTCCGAGCACCATCACGGAAGATGTCATCCGCGCAGTGGCTTTACCCTTGGGACTGGTGGATGTGAAGGTCTGCGCCGTGGATGACGTATGGTCAGGGTTAAAGTTGGTGATCCGACGGGAGAACCGGAGAAAAGTCTAAATAATTGATCGAGACTGGGTTGTGCGGCCTTCCGCAAAAGCAAAACGACCGGATTTTCATCCGGTCGCTGCTCTGAGAACAAACACAAATCAATTTCGCGTCCAACCCCTGAATCCCGTCGTCGTTTGCCGCGCTGCGGACCACGCTTTCGAACACACACGGTAACCGCATTTTTGCTCCCGCCGACACTCATAGAATAGCAAACCCTGATTTTGGGAATAGTCCCTATTACTGGGGACATGGGCTAAATTTTTACCCGCGAAGAAACTTGGCGACGGCCTCCGTACGCGTGCGGACCTGCAGTTTTTCGTAGATCCGCCGGATGTAGGTGTGGACTGTTTCGTAGCTGACCCCGATCTTTTCCGCGATTTCCTTGTACATCAGGCCTTGGCTGAGTAGATCGAGCACCTCGCGCTCACGAGGGGAAAGTTCGGCGGTAGGTTCAGCCTTGGCAACTGGTTTTAGGAATGATTGCACCACCATCCGGGCGATGTGCGTGGTCATGGGTGAACCGCCCCGTTGTACCTCCTTGATGGCATCCAACAGCTCCG
>Ga0315910_10000612_pt1 | contig 35211 bp, 30 predicted proteins | sample EdamamesoilMG_FD_204470 | JGI IMG/M metagenome (GOLD analysis project Ga0315910, IMG submission 204470) | Garden soil microbial communities collected in Santa Monica, California, United States - Edamame soil | ecosystem: Environmental > Terrestrial > Soil > Garden | place: USA: California...
TCGAACGTTCAGCACAAAGTCGCCGCGGGCGATAAGCCGGCTTTGGAAGCCATCGTGAGCGATGCGAAAGCGTCCAGCGGAGCGAAAACGCTCGCCGGAGTGATTCTTAGTCTGAATCATTTTCCTTCTGCCGAAGACAAGGAAAAACTGAAGGCGCTGGCGCAATAAGCGGGGATTTTTCTCTTTCAGGATATGGGAGATGAGAGCGTTGCTTGAGGTCCTTGCGGATCATCAACGTTAATCAGTCACCTACTTGTCATTCCCGCGTAGGCGGGAATCCAGGAAGAAATTGTCTCGATCGAATTGTTCAGAACTGGATTCCCGCCTACGCGGGAATGACGGATAGGACGGCATTTCCGATGAAAATCGGCGCATGAAGTTCGTGGAAACCTCGAGGCGTTCCTTGAGCTAATCAAAGTAGATTTATCAATTGTCCGTGATTTACGTTCTCGGTATTCCGCTCACCCTGCGACCGTTAGGATGGTGGAAGAGGCGATCGCAGGCAGGTTGAGCGGACAAGATTGCAAATAGGAGCCTTCCACTTTCCCGGAGTTCCTCATGCCTATTTCTCCCACCGCGTTAACGGCCGCCCAATGCCGCGCGAGGCGTGCCCTAATCGAATGGACTCAGCAGCAGCTTGCGCAAGCTTGCTCGTTGGATCAACAAGTCATCGCGGACTTCGAGCGCCGGTTTCGAGCACCCGGGGAAGAAACTCGACGCCGCTTGCGTGGAGCGCTGGAAGAAGCCGGCGTGGTGTTCATCGATGAAAACGGGGGCGGCGCCGGCGCGCGTTTGAAATTCAATCGACGCGAAGTGTGGGAAGTTAATCGTTGGGAAGGCGAGGGTGGTGTGGTCGGGGAAGACGACGTACCGTAGCTCGTGGGCGCGTACTCGGACAAGCCGGCTAATTTTTCGACCGACTGTAAATCTGCGGCAACGCGTTTGGAATTCACCGCGATCCAATTTACACATCATCTCGACAAGGGTTATGCCGATAAGGGTTGTGACAACGTTCTTTGAGCATCTGCGAGCGGGCAAGGAGCAACTCGCTCTGCAATGTTGGGCGCCCGGTGCCGTATGGCATGTTACCGGCCGCAGTTCTCGTGCGCGCGACTACTCACCATTAGAGTATTTGGCGATGTGCCGGCAATGGTATGCCGAATTTCCGGCGTACCAGGCGGAGTTCGGTGCTTGCAGCAGTATGGGCGAATTGGTGTTCTTCGCCATTCGCTCGCAAAACGGTGAAGCGCCGAACGAGACCGAGGGCATGATGCTCTATCGCGTCGTGGACGGGCTGATTACCGAGGGATGGGCCATTCCGGCGCGGCATGGCGATCGCTACGCGTTCTAAAAAAGTCGACAACACCGGCATAAACACCCGCCGGTGTCCTCCCGCATTTGAATGCGCTCGGCTAATATGCCGCCAACCGAATACAGGTTTGAGGATCGAGCTGGGGCAACGTCCTTCGGCCGATACCATTGACGTAATGAAAGGGGATAGAACGTGGCTAAGTTCAACGCAGAGCAGGCTCTGGCCGTCGTAGAGGTGCAGCAACTAATCAACGATTGGGCGCATGAGCTGGATGTGAACAATGGTCTGCACATTTCCAATCTTGTCACCGACGATTGTAATTACGCGGTGGGCGGCACTCCCCGGCAAGGTCGAGGCGAAGTAGAGAAGTTTTATCAAGAACGACTGCAGCGGTTGTCCGCGCTGCCGACCGGTGTGCCGACTCAGCGCCACACGCTGTCCAATCTTCGCGTCAACTTTCGCAATGCCAACGATGTATCGATTACTTTCAGCCTCGTCTACTTCACCACTGCGGGCATGGCATCGGGGCTCAATCACGCCGATCCGGCCGCGGTTGCCGATGTCCGTATGGATTGCCGGCGGGATAGCGATGGTCACTGGCGAATTTCCAAATTCGACAGCAACCAAACCTTTCGACGCGTTGCTCCTTGATCCAGCGGCATGTACGCAGGCTCGACGATTCACCGCCAACTTGCTCCGCTGGAATGTTGGTTCTGCTCGAGCGCATACTTAGATTCGAGATCTCGTAAGAGGCCGGCGTCCTGGTTTTGCGGACCGAGTAACATCGTATGAACAAGATCACGGTAAGTGCGGCGCTCGCAATGTTGGCAGTTTCGAGCTTTGCAAGCGCCGATGAAGCGGCGATTCGGGCGCTGGAACAGGCGTGCGAGACCGCTCGGGAAGCAAAACTAAAACCGTTGCGCGACGCGGAAATCGCACGATGCAAAAGCGAACCTCATAGCGAAGCTAACTACTGCGAGCGGTATTGGGGCGATTACGGTAATGCCAAACGGCTGCCTAACGGAACGATGCAGCCCCGGCTGTTTGACGATTTGCCCGAGTGCGTGGCGGCGGAAGAGGCACGGCGCAAGTCTAAGCGAGCTGCCTCCTGATCTCCCTGATGCCGATCATCGCGCAATGCCGCACTGTCCGGCACCGCGATGACTGAAGCCGCATTGCCGGCTCGGCGGATTCTTGCGGCCGGAATGTATCCGCATAGTCGCGCGCATCGCTCAAGAGCAAGACCGTTGCAACGAGTGTGACCGGTGTCCCATTGTGCGCAGCCCGGCTCTCATACCATGCCGCTCGTATAGGGGCTCGAGCGTGTGGGATGGCTATGTCTAAGACGCCAATAACAAATATTTTGCGTCCGGCGAATCTGAGTCCGGCAATAGGTCGCAGCGAGCACATCTCGCTGGAAACCGATTCGCCAGTGGCGCGTGCTCAACCGCGCGCAGATCGGTCAGTGGCGACCTTCGAGTTGCATAGCCGTGCGCGCGGCGTGATAACGGAAATCAACGTCCTCGAGGATTACTATGTGGCGGTAAGCGTTCGACGACGCTCGGCTGCGCATTCGCACAATGTCGATTTGCGCTTCGTCGATCCTCGCCCTAAGGCATCTAGGCACGTGTCATGGCGCTGGCTGTACGCGGCGCTGGCGCTTACGGCCGTGACGGCAATTATTGTCCTGCTGAATATCTACAGCCGGTTTGCGCCGCTGCATGAATACGCCGCATCCGCAGCCGCAGTCGTGGGGACCTTGGCTGTGGTTTCCTATCTAACCTTTTACTACCGCACGGTCGAGTCGATGTTTTTCTTGAGTGTCCACGGTCGAGCGCCCGTTATTGTGATCAGCGGAAATCTGGGCACATTTCGCCAGGGGCGAGCCTGCGTCGCTGAAATCATTAGACACATCAACCTTGCTCGCACGCACTTCAAGCAATCGAAGGCCGACCATCTTCGCGATGAGATGCGAGAGCATTCGCGACTGCAAGAACAAGGCGCACTGACTGTAAAACAGTATGACGAAGCCAAGATGCGAATCTTGCGGGCGCACGCCTAACCGATACGGGGCGGCGGGAGTCTGTGGATACACTTATCGAGCTCCACACCGGCCCTATGGCGTAGCTGCTTCGCTGTGTTTTGGAGTCAGCGTATCGACTAACTTTCCCGGCAGTTTGAAGGTGCGTTCAAATATTCCGAAGACTTCCGATCCGACCGCCCGCGGTCCAAGTGGAACAACCCGCGGGTCGCGGATATCGCCGCTAACGCCGACAGGAATGCTGGTCAGTGCGCCGCCCATGACGTAGCCCACGATGGGAATCTTGCGGGCTACGCGATCCAGCGTGCCGAAGGGCGCTACCAATGCCGTGAGGTGCGAATCGTAGTTTTCTAGACTGATGGTGCCCGTGGCCGCTAAACCCAGCCCCGGGCTGTCGAGCGACGCAGCCTCAAGCGTGAATTTGCCGCTCGCGATTTTTCCGAGAACGTCGAGCTTGCGATAAGCAAAGCCGTCGCTGCCGAACTTCACGTCCCCTTTTGCCAAATCGCTGACCGACTTCATCGCCATGATGTTGCCGAGCAACGCCAGCTTGCGAATTTGGCCGTCACGAGCGGCTACTTCGATGGTGCCCGAAGCGTTGCGAACAATCGATTGACCGATGTTGTCCATCGCTCCTTTTGCCGACAGTGCTGCATTGATATCGAAATTGCCCGTGATGCTGAAATGCTCGTTTCCCAAGCACGTTGCAAGATTATCGAGCGAAGTGTTTTTTGCGGCCAGCCGCATGGTGGCGTCGAACTCCTTCGGTACGACGCGAATGGATAGCGGTATGCCGATGCCGCACAGGAAAGCCTCGCTGACATTTAGCGCCGCTGCATCGTTCTCCAGAGCCGCAACGGCTTGAATGTTTTCGACGCGACGTCTTTTGTACTCCACGTAGCCGGCTCGCATGGCTAACGTGCCCTTGATGGGCAGCGACCATAGGCCTGAGGAGGTATCTCGATTGACTGCGGTGCGGTCTGCCGAAGGTGCATCTGCTGCTGTTGGGCGCGTTGTCGGCGGACCGGCTGTGGGCTTGGACGGCGCATTGAGTAGCGCGTCGATCACGATACCGGACGTATCAAGTTCCGCTTTTATTGCGAATTCATCGTTCTGTCGTGTGACATCGCCGCGCAGCGTTGCTTTTTGCCCGGCCCAATCGGCAGACAGTTCGCGTATGTGCAGGACAGTGCCATCGCCTTCCAGATCGAATCGTTCCAATTGCAGCGGCATCGGGAGAGCATTGGCCAAGTTGATTCGTTCGCCGGTGAGTTTTCCACGCACGACCGTGCGTTGCGGACGTTGGCTATCGAAGGTTAAATGAATGGCACCGGCGACGCGCCCCGCAAACTCTTGCTGCGTTCCCGCCAGCATCGCCGCGACGGTACGAGTCGCAAGCTTGCCCGTAAAATCGAACTCCATCGACGACTCGTGTGCGGCAAAGGAAATGATTGCGTCCGAGTCGCTGTCTTTAACCGTCGCGCGTCGCAAGGTGAAAGTCTTGCCTTGGGTGGAAAAATCGACGCCGATCGACGGGCCCTTATCAAACTGCGCCTCGGCGGCGATATCCAGACCGCCTTCGCGCCAATTTATTTGCCGCGCAGAAAAACGCAGTGGCGTAGCCGGCGCCAGCTTAGGCGGAATCGCGGCACGCCGCCAAATCCAATCGATCGCTTCGCGGCCGACAACTCCATCGGCGACACTTGCCTTGACGAGCGGCTGCCCATTTTGAAAGTCCGTTACTTCGACGGACACGGTCGCTCTCGATTTCAATACTTCGATGCCGACGCGGTCGGCGCGGATCGATCGTGACGTGACGCGTACGTTCCCTCCATCTACGCTGATCGGCTCGGGCAGCTCGTTGGTCTGAGCTCGCACGCGCTGCGGTTTGACGGTGAGATCGTAAGAAACTTTGTTCGGCCGGTCGAAGCGCAGCGCAAGGTCGCGAATGGTTACCGCAGCGATGCCGGTCATCGGCGGAACCGCGCGCAAAACTTGCGACAGCGGCTCGTGCAAACGCAAGCCGGGCAGCAAGTCGTGCAGCACAAGCGTCGCCGCGCCGTGAGTTGCTTCGAGTCGCATGGGTTCGACCAAAACGATTTTCGTACCGGCCTGCCGAATTCGCGATGCGCCGATTCGCCCGCTGGTGTCGCTGACAGAGATTGCGGAGTCCTTAAGCTCTACCCGCGCGGCGATCTCGGTGGCCTCCAGCTCGAGCGTGGGCACGAGCATGGCGCCGCCTGCAATTTGTAACCGGCCGTGAAGACGCGGCAAAGAAAAGAGCTCCGCAAAGGAATCCGCTTGCGAAGTGAGTTTAAGGTCGGTCAATTGTCCGCCGCTAATGCGCGCAATGTATTCCTGGACCACCGGCTGATCGCCGGCCAGCGCCAGCGCGGCTTCGCGCAAACGAGTGAGATTCAGCTCGTCGATAGCGACGTCGAGCTGAGGGGCATGCGTGGTGCCCAGCAAATTCAGATTCAAGCGGCCGGCCGGCAACAGTTCACCCAGATGGATTTTATCCAACCCGATTTCAATATCGTCTTCTGCGAATTTGATCGATCCGCCCAGCCGTATTTCGACGACGTTGAATTTCTTTTCCAAGCGCTGTAATTCGGCTCTTGGCAAATCGAGATCGAGACTGACATTGATGCCGGTGAGTCCATCGGTGCGTGCTTCCAACTTGGCGCCAATGCTGGACAGCACCAGCGCCTGCCGAATGTCGGCGAGCACGCCCTCCAAAATGGGCTGTGCTTTCAGTCCGGCGACATCCATTTTGACGAGCGCACGGGTGTCTGCGAACTCGATACGACCGTCAAGTGCTACGCGTTCCCAATAAGCACCGGTCGCGGTTGCGTCGACGGTAATGCCTTTAGCGTCCGTGACGATGTTAAGGTCAATATTGGCGGCTTCGAAGGGAGGTAATTGCAATATATGCAGCGCCACGCGGCCTTCGTCGATCGCTAACGTCGTGTCCGGTGCAAAGCGCGACACGATATCGAGCACCGGACGCATTGCGCTGCGATATGCTTCAAGCGGGTTTTTATCCGTTTTTTGCGCTTCTGGTGCCGCGGATTTGGCGATCCAGATATCGACGTTCGGGCTACGCACGATAACCGCGTCGAGTTCCACGCTGCCGCGCAGTAACGGCAGCCACCGCAGCGTCACGTCCGTTTCCGCAACAGATACGGTAACTACATCCGGGATAGACAGGTACGCGTTCCGCAACACGGCGTGCGGCACCGGGAGGACGCGCACCTCCAGCGCGTCCCAGGTTACTTTGCCTTGGACTAGCGCCGATAATTTCGCCGTCAGGTCGGTTCGAACTTTGGGGGAGTCGAGCAGCCGCTCGGCGATCACGATGGCCGCAACGAACAAAATGATCAGGCCTAGCCATACTGCTAGAGTCCAACGAAGCACTTTGCGCACGCGAGACCAAGTCACTTGGACGCCCGTCTGAGAGATTGTGTACTACTAAAGTCGGCGCTCGGGCCAGGCAGACGCAGCGACTATTCCGCAATTCGCGGTCGCGCCCTTAGCTCGGCAAGTATACCGAACGTCGCTTCTTATCGAGACGGGACAAAGCGGATCTGCCGGTCGCTCTGTATTTCTTTATCGCCCTAGCGGCTATTTCTGCAATTCCGCATAAATGGTGCCGAAGTTGCCGTTGCCGGTTCTGCCGGGACTCAAATTGTAGTCTCTAAATTTTTCCGGGAGCTTGAGTTCGGCCAATGCCTGCTCCGGAGTCTTGCCGGCGGCGAGCGAAGCGCGCGCGTGCGCCACATACAAACGGTGAAATTCGCCGTAGTCGACAAATTCCTGCCAGCTCATCACGGTGCTGTGACCTGTAATGACTCTGTCGACCTGCTTGACGCCGGCCGCGGTCTTGGCAAGCGTATCGGGAAACGCGACACCGCTGCCGCCGTTATTCGCATCGACAAACGGCTGGCCCTTTTGTGCGAAGGTATCGCCCGCATGCATTACTCGCGCGTTGCGGAACACGACATAGGTGTCGCCATTGGTATGCGCAGGGCCGAAGTGATACAGGTCCACCGCATCCTTGCCGTTAAATAAAGTTAGGCGATCTTTGAACGTCTTATCCGGTAAGCCGACTTTGCCCGTATCGGACTTGAACGCATCCATCTTTTCCATGTTCGTTTTGGTATTTTCTTGCGTCACTATTTCCACGCTCGCAGGAAATTCCGAGTTGCTGCCGGCGTGATCGAAGTGCGTGTGCGTGTTGATGATGTGTGTGACGGGCTTGTCGGTTACCGTCTTAATGAGCTTCAGCAGGTCTTGGCCGTTACCCGGAATCTTGGTATCCACCAAAAGCACGCCATCGCTGCGGACTTGCACGGCGCTATTGCCACCGGCGCCGGCGATGAGATAAAGGTTGTCGCTCAGTTTCTCGACTTTCTCCATCGGCGGGAAGCGAATTCCAGCCGGGGCGGGGGATGGTGCGGGTGTCTGCTGAGCGAAAACCGCGATCGCGAACAAACCGGTGCCGATAACGGTAGCAAGCACGATGGGACGTTGCATTTCACTTTCCCCTAATTAATTGGCGATCATGTATCCGTCTACGCGGCGGGTACGAGCCCGATACGTTGCAGCAGCCAATATACACCTGCGGCAATTACCGCCGCTGAAGCAAGCGTTAAGAATCGTTCGGCGGCTGCGCGATAACCCGGCAATCGGGTCGCAATCTTTCCCGCTGCGATCAATGCAAGCACGATGAACAATTGTCCTAATTCGACGCCGATATTGAAGGCAGCCAACGACCATGCCAGCGCCTCGCGCGGCAGTCCGAATTCGAGCAGCACGGCCGCAAACCCAAAGCCATGAATGAGTCCGAACACGGCCGCCATCCAGATGCGCAAGTCGCGCGTTGTGCCGGCAGTTTGCGGCGACGATCGCCGTTGGCGATTTACCAGTAGGTTGTCGACTCCGACCACAATGATGCTAAGCGCAATGGCCGGTTCCACGATAACGGGAGAGACGTATAAGACACCGAGCGCAGCGAACGACAACGTAATGCTGTGCGCGAGGGTAAATGCAGTGACTATACCGGCCAGACGCCACCATGATCCGCCAAGCAGCAGCAGGCCTAATAAGAACAGTATGTGGTCGGGGCCGATAAAAATATGGTGCATGCCCGCCTGCACGAAGGTGGTAACGACGGCCCAGCGGCCTTGCAAGCTGCCGCTGTAAAACTTCGTAGTTTGATGCCGCGAATCGAGAATGACTTGCTGTTTCAACTCGCCGTGTTCGTAGACGTTAATGAAAGTTTGATGAGCGGCGTCGTATGGAAACAGCAAAGCCTCGATGCCGAGACTACCGCCTGCAAGTCGATCGAGAACAAAGGGCAGCCGCAAGCTCTGCCGTTCCGTCAATACTTCAATTTCTCCCCAATTCGGAATTAGCTCATCGTCATTGGTGCGCAATCGCAGTCGCGATTTCAATAAAGCGATCAGCGCTTCCTGATGAGCGCGAACCGTCGCCGCATGGAGCAACATCTCCGGCTTCTCGATTCTTAATTCGTGCGCCGCATCGAAATCGTGCACAACGAGCGCGCCATGAACTTTGTCGTTATCCAAGTACAGATCGAGGTAGCTAAAAGGTGCCGGATGGGCGGCGGCGGATCCGGCGATGACCAGCGCCGCGAGAATCGCAAATGTGTGTATCAGAAAGGAGGTTACTGCGCGCACAAATTGTTTGTATCGAAGTAGCAAGAGAACTCGACGTCGTTGATGCCGCAACCGGCGGTGCGCGACGGCAATGAACGCGCACGTCCGTCAATACCGCCGAGCCAATCGTCCGGAGCATCGCACAAATTGTTCGGGTTTTGTTGTTCGTCGCGCTGGCTTAAAGCGGAGCGACGATGACTTGCGGTTTGCAGGTCACTTCGAATCTAGCGCCGCTACCGTCTATGCGGTGCGGCTTTCGTCGATTGGAAATTCGTTCGTCAAGGGATAGTGCGTTCCCGATGCGGCGCCGGCCAGCGAGTGACCGTAATTGTTAATGGCCGATGGCAGCTGCGCGTGGATACGGACGAAACGGCTGTTAAAGAAATACGATGGCGGCCGTCCGCATATGCTGCGAAACGTTCGGCAAAAATGCGCGGAATCTGAAAAGCCGCCGGCATGTGCCGCCGCCGTGAACGATTCGCCCGCCCATAGCAGCCAACAGGAAAACCTTACCTTGTACCATTGTCTGTAACTGCGGAACGGCAAGCCGATGGCTTGCGTAAACAGATGTGAGGCGCGGTGATAGGAGAGATTCAATGCAGCGGCGATTTCTTCCAACGTAATGCTGGGCTCGCGCCGTACGAGTTCGCAAACCTTTATCAAGCGAGTATCTTGCGGCTCGCTTTTCGGCAGTAAAGGAGTAACTGCAGCCACAGTCTTCGCAATCAGCGATACAACCCCATCGGGCGAGAGGTCGCCGCGCACCGCTGCGTGCAATTCGCTTTCGAATGGCGAGAAGATTTGGCGATCAAGAACCAATACACCTCGCTGCGGCAGCTTACAGAAGGCACGGAAACATTCGTGAGTCGGCTCAAGCCGCACGCTGACTAGTGTGTTATCGGAACCTTTGGTGCTGCGCTGCATCGATGGGCCAATCGCGACGGCGAAAGCCGACGTCGTGACGCCGGCACCGATCATTTCAAAAGGTTTCTGGTCCATCGAGATGACGATCGACGCGCTATGCCGACCCGATAACCGTCGGGTCCGACGCGATGCAAATAGATAGGCGCCGACGTACGTATCAGGCGGGGGATAATACGCCTGGTCTACCTGCTCAACTGCCCGCTTTTTGCGAATTCGCCGAGCCTGGGTCTCCGCCGCGTTACTCATATACTCCCCCTCGCAGGACCCATCGTTCGTGCCCCGCATAGCTTTCTAAATCACCAAGACCCGGGTCTTTTTATAGTTCAGCGTGCGATCTTTGCATCCATACATGGATCGCTATTGCGTAGGTATTAATCGCTTCGATACTTAAGCAAGCGGCATTGTAGGCACAATTCACTTATGCATATCGCAGATGCCGACAAGCGGTATTTGCAATGTCGCCGCGAACCAACACGAAGTTAACAACACGTGGTTAAGTTGAATGGCAACTTTGTTCAAGAAGCTTGCGAAACATTGCGTTAGGCACCCTGAGGGCTGAATAGATTGATGCTGTGCTAGCGCCCTGTGCGTTAATGAAACGGTGTTTAAGAGTACGAACAATCTAGATAGGCAGACAATTCTTTTCTGTTGCGACGCAGCGCCGACTTTCTTAGGCTAATCTGCAGACCGTATTTACACGACTGTCGATAAATGCTCTTGTGGCGGGCATTAACGAATGTCTACGTTCGATTCGCTGTAGGAGGCGTTAGCCACTTAATTCAAACAATGCATGGCGAAAGCTGCGAGCGCCCCGAAACATATCTCTCAAGCGCGTCGATCGCACTGAAAGTCATTTACGATCTGAATCGTCGGCCGCTGAGCAACAGAAATTGAGGATCAAATGAAAGTACTAACCTACGGTTGTTCCCGAGTTGCGATGGCGGCAGCGCTATTGGCTGCCACAGCGGTGATAACGTGGGCCGCCGATAACCGGCATGTGCGCAATCGTTTCTTCCTCAAGCACGACAGCGAGGTTAAGCGAGAGGAGGCACCGCCGCACAACGGGACGGGCAAGAGCACGGCGTATCGCTACTTCGATGACGTAAAGGATGCGCGAGTTATTTTTCGCAAGCGGTCGTTACACAAGAACGCGTCAATCGGTATGCACGTGCTCACACACGATGAGGTCTACTATGTGGTCAGCGGCCGGGGCGTATTGACCGTGGACGATACTCAACGGGATGTTGGTCCGGACACCGCGATTTTTATGCATGAGGGCGCCGACGTGGGTATTCGGCAGTCTGGGGCGGACCATCTGGTGCTCATCATTAGTTATCCACCGGCGAGCGAAGGCACGCAGTCGAGCGGATTTACCCATTGATATAGAAAAGCGGCCAATCGTATCGCTGCGCGGTCACTACTTCGCTTGTGGCGACGGACGCGTGCAATACTTGAATCTCCGTGGCCGCGACGCTAATGGCCGCCATAAGTGAGAGAACTAATATGATAAGAACCAAATTTCTACTCATCGCCTTGGCGAGCATGCCGCTACTCGCATTCGCACAGGCGACGCCTGCGGAACGGAGCGCCGCAAACGCCGCCATGACGCAGACACTTAACGAGCACTTCGATATCGAGCGCGATATCTCGTACGCTCAAAACGACAATCCGCGGCAACGGTTGGATGTCTACCGGCCCAAACAGCGTTCGGCGGCTCCTCTACCGGTCATCGTGTTTTTTCACGGCGGCGGTTGGCTGCAAGGCGATAAAGCGGATTGCGCACGCATGATTTCGCAGGTGTTGCGTTCGGGTCATTTCGCGGCGGTAGCAGTGGGCTATCGTCTCACTAACGAAGCCACATGGCCGGCGCAGATTCATGACAGCAAAGCGGGTGTGCGTTGGGTGCGCGCGAACGCTGCTAAGTATGGATTCGATGCAAATCGCATCGGTGTCTGGGGTGCCAGTGCGGGCGGTCACCTCGCATTGATGCTGGGCGTTACCGGCGATGTGACGACGCTTGAGGGCAGTGTTGGTTCGTATCCAAAAGTGAGTAGCCGCGTAACTGCGGTTGCGAACTTTCTCGGCATTACCGACTTGCGGACTTTAAACGGACAAACTGGCAGCGCGGCAGGCGGTCGTGCGGAAGAACTGCTGATCGGCGGCCCAGTACGCGACAATGCCGATAAAGCTGCCGCAGCTTCGCCTATCGCCTACGTTAACGCCAAGAGCGCACCTGTTCTTACAGTGCACGGTACTGCCGACTCGACCGTGCCGTTCGATCAGGCGGTGAAATTCGACGCGGCTCTTCGCAAGGCGGGCGGCACGAGTTATCTGGTCACCGTGGAAGGCGGTGGGCACGGCGACTTTGGCTTTGCAGCCAATGATCGACTAGATGCCTTCTTCGAAAAGTATCTGCGCAATCAGCCGGTCGAGATCGATACAACCGCGATTACGAATTGGCGGCGTTGAGGTCGCACTTCGATAGAGCGTGCCGACTCGATGGTTGTGTTCTTCCCTCAGCGCTGCGACTGCATTGAGATCGCTGACGTTAACGCTCTCGGTGAATTAATGCGATCATTCTCCCCGAGGGGGCAGTATGACCGGTCTCGTCAATGTCTGAGTGTCTTCGCCAGCACGTCGACAAATTGACGCGCGATCTTGCCGCGCTTATCCAGCCTGGGATTGAAAATAGCGATGTTCAATCCCACGCATCGACCGCTGAGGAGTGCCGCGCGCATGGTCGATTGCAACTCTTGCCAAGAAAGTCCGTCCTCAAGTCGGTAATCGACCGCAGGCATGATCGAATCGTCCAGCGCGTCGGCATCTAAGTGCATCCAAAATCCCGCCGGTGCCGATTGCAGATGCACTAGCGCCTGCGAGGTTGCGGTTTCTATTCCTTGGTCGCGTATCGCCGCGAGATTCAGCGACAACATCTCGGGAGGCAGCGGCTGACTGCCGTACTTCTCTTCTTCCTCTTCATCTCTAAAACCAAAGGCTACGACGTCTCGATCGCGCACGAGCGATTGCTCATCCATGTACGCCAGTACTTGCGGCTCGCGGCCAGTCGCGATAGCCAACTCCGACGACGCAATCTCGCCATTGATGTTCGCCGCTGCTTGATAGAAATCCGTGTGGCCGTCGATAAAGAGCAAGCCGAACCGGCCGCGGCGGCGCAGCGCCAGCAAATTGCCAAGCAGAATGCTGCAGTCGCCGCCGAGGACAATCGGGAATTCATGGCGGTCCAACACTTTGCCGACGCACTCGCTCAATTTCACGGAATAGTCTGCAATCGACTTCGTGTTGAGGAACCCGGTCTCCGGATCGCGATGGAAGTCGTAGCGCGGTGGTTCGACTTTCCCCGCGCGTCGCGCGCCCAAGAGATCGGCCAGACCTGCATTTAGAAGAGCGCCCGCTAGCTCCTGTACACCGTCGGGCCGCAAGCCTAGCGGTGACGGTGCTTCGATGATGGCGTATTCGCGCATGCCGATGCTCTCCGTGTAAACGCAATCGGATGCTTGCGGCTTCGCCAGTCCTCCAAGCCGCAAGCTCCGAGTATCGTGAATAACGCCTACATATCCAACATCGGCGCAAAGCCGCCATAGATCATGCGTTTGCCGTCGAACGGCATACTGCCGGGGTGCATGCGCGGATCCTTCATCGCCTTATCCCAGCCTTTGTCGCGTACTTCCTTCGACGGCCATTCGATCCAGGAGTAAACGATCTTTTCGTCGGCGTTGGCTTTCACGGCTCCTTTGTAGTCCGTCACCTTGCCGTCCGGCACATCGTCGCCCCAGGCGTCGACGACTCGCGTTGCGCCGCATTCTTTAAGCAACAGAGCGCGCTCCTTTTCGCTCTTCAAGTACGCTTGCTTTTTATCCGCAGGGACCGGCGTGATGCAGCCGTCGATATAGCCGACCTTGCCTTTCTTGCCTTCGTCGACGATGGGATCGAAGCCGGCAAAGATCATGCGCTTGCCGTCAAACGGCATATCGCTCATCTCCTTCATTGCGGGATCGTCCATCATGCGCTTATTTGCTTGGTCACGCGTTGCCTTATCCGGATACTCGATCCAAGAGAAAATAACCTCCTCATCTGGTTGCGCTTTCACCGCGCCTTTGAAGTCGGTAATTTTTCCATCGGGCACATCGTCGCCCCAGCCTTCCACCATGCGTGTGGCGCCAAACTTCTTGAAAATCGGTACCGCATCCGTTGCGTGCTTGCGGTAGGCGTCTTTGTTCGCACGCGGCACCGCAGCAACAAAACCTTCGATGTAGGACATGGTGTTCTCCTATCGAGTGTGTGGAAGTAATTAAACAGCTCAGGATGAAAGTTGTTCCGTAGCGGAAATGCGGACCCCCTCCCTGAGGGGTGCCCATGAATTTTATGCGCCAAAACTCAGCGGGCACCCTTCGGTTCCGTCATTCCCGCCTAGGTGGGAATGACGACGTCGGTCGTTATGAAAGGCGCGCCGCCAGCGCCTGTTGCGCAGCGCGATCGGCGCGAAGTTCTTTCCACCGTTTCCATTTTGCTTGCAACACCAAATTCATCGCGAGATCGACGGTGCCGTGCCGGGCAATATTCAGCATGCCCAATGCGTAATTCCAAACGCTATTCCGCGATCGCAGGCTGATTGCGAAACCCCCGTCCAAGTACTGAATGACATGCCAATACAAGCTGGGAATAAAAAGCATTTCGCCGTGCTGTAACGTCGTTTCATAGCCGCGCGCCTGACGCAGCGCCGGAAATTGTTCGAAGTCCGGCCGCAACGGATTCACTTGACTGTGAACAGTGAGCGGATGCTGATACAGGAAAGCATTCTGCCCTTGGTCGAATAGCATGACGCGCTTACGGCCATGAAAGTGCGTGTGAAAGACGTTGGATCGATCGATGTCGTAGTGAAGCGGCGTAATCGAACCGGCTCCGCCGAAGAACATGAACGGAAATTTATCCACCCATCCGTCGCACAGAGCAGGGTTGCTCACGTCGTCGAGAAGTCTCGGCGCATGCTTGAACGCGTTCCATAAAAAGATTCGCTTGTCGGTTGGACCGTCCTGCACAGATTGCAGATAGTCGGCAAACCGCATGCGTGCTTTGCTGCGCATGTAATGACGTCCCGCCTTGTGATACTCCGGTCCGACGATGGGGACGTGGAGTTCGCCGTACTGTGCTTTAAGGTACTCGAACGTCCATTTCTGCGTGGCCGGCCAGCTGCGTGTCAAATGCGTGAGTACGACCGGCAATCCCGGGCGCAAATAGCGGTCGATGAATTCGACGCGCGTTAAATCGCTCCGTCGTTCGATAGGCTCGATGTGCATGGCAGGCCAACGCCGCTATATCGCCACCTGCAGAGAAGCGAAGTCGCGACAAACATTTGTCACGTGGGCAGCAAGCCGCTGTTTTGTTTGCGGCGATTCGATCGGCGCGCATCCCGCGATCGATTCGATATTGCCGGACGTGAAGAACGCTTCGGTTAGCGAAAACGTGGTATCCGATCTTTCGATATGAAATAAATGATCGGCTCGTTCGATGGTGGTGAATTTAGCGTGGGGTAACGCCTGCGCAATCTCGCGGCAATATTCCGGCTTAGTGTAGACATCGTGTTCGCCTGTAAAGACGAGTGCCGGCATCTGCGGCGGACAGGAGAGGTCGAGTGGCGCGTGACCGAGCAATCGCTTTGTGTTCTCGCGATAGCGGTCGCGGTCGGCGAGCGGCATCCGTTCGAGTTGGTGGCTTAAGATCCGGACCGTCAGCCGCCTTTTCTCGATTTCCTTGTCGGGATCTCGGCATAGCAGACCGTCGATGACCTGTTTTGCAAACTCTTTCATTCGCCCATCGGCCAACGTGACCAGCGTGTCGGCAGTAGGTCCGCGCGCGTCATCCGGTATCTCGCGCATGACGCCTGCCAAAATTAATCGTTGCACGGTTTCCGGATACACCTGTGCAAGCCGATACGCAATGGTGGAGCCGTAGGAGGCGGAAACGACGTTTGCCCGTTGAACGCCGGCGGCTCGCATTACTGCACGGGCGGCGTCGGCCAAGAAATCCAACCCATATTGGTGCGGCAACAGGTCCGCCTGACCGGATCCGGGCAGATCGGCAAGCAGCACTTGCGTCTGTGTTTCCATGCGCGCGGCCAGCACGCCCCATGACGACATCGTCTGAAACGCGCCGCTGATGCAAAACAGCGTGGGCTGAGCCGTTAAACGGCCAAATAATCGATACGTACACTTAAAGCCGTGAAAGTCGATGACTTCCTCGCGCATGCCGGTAACTGTAGCGCTCACAATTGCTTCCCTCGTACTAACGCTTTCGACTTCAATCAACTGCAAGCTGCTTGCCAGGCCGGTCAAAGCGATGGCAATTACTTCGACTCAGACATTTGAGCCGTCACCGTTTGAGGATTTACGATGCCCTGCGAAGGGCGGGCCTTGTGAATGCCAATCCGGCAGCAGCGCGAATTCGGCAAGAGTCGCACGCGCTATCTGCGGACTCAATTGACCTTTCGTCTATTGTTCTGCGTGCGGCGAGTTTCACGAAACGAAAACGCCGCACGACATTCGTCGCGCGGCGTTTTGTTGAACGAGAAAAATTATCGAACGTTCTGCGAGACGAGCTATACAGACCGCTTGCGGCGCTTAGCCATCATCACGCCGACCAACCCCAATGCAAACAGCGTCAGCGTTTCCGGCTCGGGCACGCTCGCGCTGGTGGGTCTAACGGTCAGGTTGTCGAAGAATGCAATCGATAGCGCGGGAAGAGTAGGCGAGGGCTGCCCGTCGATGGGAGTGTATGGAGACGCTACGAAATCCAGTGCAAGCCGACCGCTAAACGTCGGCGGCGTCGCCGGTAGGCTGCCGCTGCTAAGAAAGTCCGGCGCACCGGTGGTCAAAGTCTCGATCCAGAACAATCGAACATTGGCCAAGGTCAAGCCGCCAACCGAGAACCCAGTTAAATCGTAATTGCCGGCCCCACCCAGCAGCGGCTCTGCAGAGAATTGCAGTAGATCTAACGGTGCGCCGGGTGCCGATCCGGGCGGTGCATACAAATCATTTTGTACTGTAGTCAGGAAGCCGCTGCTATCCGAGAAGGAGTAACCGCCTACCGTTCCGGACAGAGACGTGATTCCTTGGTAGTAGGCGCCCGAAGCAGGTGCGGCGAGCAAGGCCGCTTCGGAATCATAAATAAACGAACCGGAAACGCTGAGTCCGGTGAGCGCAGCTGCAGCAGAGGAAGGTGGACCCGTAAGCACGGCCGCACCGGTAGAAAATTCGTATGCCACCGGCACGGCGAGCGCTGCACTCGATAGACATTGAGACAGCAACAGCGCCGTTCCTGCAACTAACGTCAGTTTGCGAAACGCACTTGGCTGTAAATTCCGCTTCTCCATTTCCATTCCCCATTTAGTAAATTCAAGTCGGCACATCGACCGAACGCACATCGTAGCAAGTGTTGTGCCTTATGAATGGCGGTTCTTTCGAATCAACTTAATGAGTCTTTGTGGGGCGGCATTCGAGGCGGCAACAGTAAGATTTTTCGACAGGTCGGCTCAACTGCTCGGCGGCGGCTCGCTTTCCCATTTGGGGCAATTGTTTCGCAACACATTGGCGATACGCTCCCAATGGGCGGCATCGTTGCCGTGAAACTTGAAGTGGAAGCGCGTCGCGTTGCGAAACTCAAGTACTTCGACTCCGTTCGGCCCCGCTTCGTATGTATAAGCGGCATCGGTGGGAATAAATACGCCGTCGCCTTTGCGCACTACCTGTGTGCCCATGTGTAGTTCGCCGTTCATCACGTAATACAAGCAGTCGGCGTTGTGACTATGGCGCGGCAGGATGTAGCCGCTCTTGAACCAGACGTACGAGAGGCTGATGCCTTCATCGCCGGGTTCGCAAAATAGAAGCATTGCCTTTGCTCCGCTGTCCACGGGATACGTGCCGGCGGCTTCCGCCAATTTACCGAGGCCCAACTGCACATCGGCATCGATGCCGATGGATGGCATGTGCTCCTGCACACTGATCGCTTCGCTGGCGCGAAAGATCTTCATGCGCTTGCGTGCCTTGCCGTTACTTGTCTGTGTTGTTTCTTGAGCGGACATGTAAATACTCCTTCTTGAGGAATAGAAATCACGCAGCGCGTGACGAGCGCTCGCCCGTGTTGGGAGTAATTTCGACGTGCAGTTCTCGCAATCCGCGCAGTAGGTAAGTCGGCTCGTATTCGTAACGACGTGCGCCGGCTGGGCCGTGCTTCGCCGTGGAGATGCGAGTGTCGGCAGTGCGGTCGAAGATTCGTTCGAGGCTGATGCGTCCTTCGGCGCGAGCCAAAGGTGAGCCTGCACAGGCATGGATGCCGCGTCCGAATGCCAAATGATCGCGTGCGTTCTTGCGGTCCAAGCGAAACTCGTCAGGTTGTTCGAACCGCTTTGGGTCGCGGGTTATTGCTCCGATGAGCAACATGATCGTCGTTCCCGGCGTGACGTCCAGATCACCTACTTTGGTGTGGACGCGCGCTACACGGAAGCCGCATTTTACCGGCGGCTCGAGTCGCAGAACTTCTTCCAGAAAATCCGGAATACGATGACGTTCGTTGCGCAGTTGCTGTTGAAGCTCCGCTCGTTCGCCCAGTAAGCGGAGCGCGGATGTAATCAGTCGCGCGCTAGTGTCTTGCCCAGCGCCGAACAGAAAAGTGGCGGTGTTGACGACGTCGGTGACGGTCGGCGTCGTGCCATCGGGAAATTTTGCCAACGCCAACTCGGTCAAGCCGTCTTTGCGAGGATCGCGGCGACGGTCTTCGATGTAGCCGGTAAAGATCGTCGTGAGAAAATCCAACGGGTTGTGCACGACCTCTTGCGCACCGCTTACTTGGCCCGGCGGCGGCGCGAAGTTGTTGCAGAACGCTTTGTGATCGTCTTCCGGTACGCCCAGAAGATCCGCCAACGCAAGAATCGTAAAGGGTCGAGCGAAATCGGTAATCACTTCAAAATCGCCGCGGTCGATGAACGTGTCGATCTGTCGTTCCGCCAAGTGCAGCAGAAATTCTTCGTTCTTCTTTAAACGTAGCGGCGTGATCAATCCCATCAGCAACGATCTGTACGCCGTGTGAGCCGGGCGGTCGCGCGTAACCAGCCAATCGCCGTAAGCCATTTGCGAACGATGTTGTTCGATTTGCGGACCGATGTCATCGCCTTCCGGTTTGAACGGCAATCCCGGAAAAGGTCCGCTCGGGGCGTTAGCGGACGAGAATCGTTGGTCGTCGCGATAGACCGCGAACGCTTCGTCATAGCCGGTGATCACGACCACGCCGTGATGAGGTTCGCGAACCACCGGGCCTCGTGCGCGCATCGCGTTGAAGTAGGGGAGCGGATCGCTCAGGAGAGCCGGATCGGTGAAGTAATCGGTGAGGTCGAAATCGCTCATGCTGAACTCCCCATCTGGGAACGGCGTTTTAGCGTGAGCGACAGTATGGTACGAACGGTTTACGCAACCAAGTCGCGTTTGCAACCTGCACGACTGACAGGTTGGAGCGGGTGCTCGGTCGCCTTTTTTGTTCTAGGGAACCTCTGATCTATTCACGCTTCGTCATTCCGACGAAGGTCGGAATCCATCCGTATCAAATAGATGGGCACCGGCCGAGTTTATCCTGAGTTCGTCGAAGGGCCGGTGTGACGAATAAATCAGATGTTTCCGAGGATGTGGTTGGGTGGGGCCGGGTGGAGCATGATTACCGCGCTCTTTGCAGTGAGTGCGGTTCCGGCGGTGCATCCCGCACGTCCGGGGCTATTAGCGTGCGCGAACGATGATCGTGTTGCCCGCCGCATGTTCGACGATCAGCTCCGGGTCGTTGGCCAGTACCTGTGCAAGCGAATCGGGATCGTCGGCATCAAAGACGCCGGTATACATGCGCTGCATGACTTCGTCGCCTTCCAGTTGCACGCGTCGGCGGTTGTAGCGATTGAAGTCTTCGACGATGTGCGCAAGTGTTTCCTTGCGATAGACAAGCCGTCGCTGCCACCAAGCGGCGGCTTCCGAGATATCGGGAAGGGTTGCAACGACCACCGTACCGCTGCTGTCGACATGGGCCTCTTGATCGGCAATCAGGATATGAGTTGTCTGTTGGCGGGGCGATGTCTTGGTCTCGGAACTTTTTGCAGTGGGAGCCGCTTTTGTCGCTGTCGTCAATTCCACGCTGCCTTCGATCACGGCGACTTTGACGCTGTCGGAGCGGCTGTGAACATTGAAGCGTGTGCCGATATCGCGGATCACCGCATCGCGAGTGAGCACGCGAAACGGGCGTTTCTCATGATGCACTTCGAACAGCGCCTCGCCCTCGATCAATTTGACATCGCGTGCGTGCTCGGAAAAGTTTAAGGCAATGCGAGAGTGTGCGTTTAAGTGCACCACAGATCCGTCTTCGAGCTGCAAAGCTCTTTGCTCGCCGGTGCCGGTTTGAAATTCCTGCCAGCTCGATTGCCGGTCAAACAGTACCCACGCGCCTGCCAATCCGATGGCGGCAATACCGGCGGCGATTTTGTAGCGCCAAGATCGGCGAGTCGGCGCATGCGGCGGCGCCGAATTGACGATGGGCAGATGGGTGACGCGAGGAGTGATCTGTGCCAACAACGCATCGATATCAACCCGCCGCTGCGAGTCCAGGTGCTCCAAACTTTGATCGATCGCATAGGCCAATAAAAACTCACGCACGTTCGACGGCGATTCCTTAAGCCACGCAACAAATTCCTTTTGCCGGTCGTGATTGGGTTTGGCCAACGCGCTGATCCAGGCCGATGCCTGTTGTGCGCGTAGATCGTCTATTTTTTGGTCAAGGTCGCGCATGATCGTTTTTAAAGTTCTCGCATGATCACGCGCAGCCGAGCGCGTGCCTCGACGAGATACTTCTCGATCGTATGAATCGACAAACCCGTTCTGGCCGCGGCTTCTTCATAGGAAAGCCCGTCGCGTTTGACGAGCAGCAACACCGTTTGATGGGTAGGCGGCAACTGCTGCAGGGCATTGTCGAGCCAGTTTTGCAGCTCAAGCCGGTCGACGTTGTTGGCGTTGTCGCTCTGCGGGCCCAGTTCCGAGTTTTCCGACAGCGAATCGGCCATGTCCGAATCGAATATCACGCGCTGATGCTGTTTGCGCTGCCGGAATTCCCGCACTACATGAGTTGCGATACCCAATAGATACGCAAACGGATCGCGAATTAGCTCCGCGTTTTCGACGCGCAGCAGTCGCGCAAACACTTCCTGAGAAAGATCGTCGGCGTCATGCCGATCGCCGACTCGGCGCAAGAGAAACCGCTGCAGTTCCCGCGCGTGGGCGCGAAAGCTACTAAGTGCAAGTCTTGTGGCGGACTTGTCGGCGTCGGTTTGACTGTTCGATGAGAGCGGCATACTCATTAACTTAGAAGTGTCGTTTCGCGTCTAAACCCGGTAGTGAGGCGCCAACTATACTTGTCCCTAGGAACTTGTTCTTCGAGTACCGGGTTTTACTTTCTAACGACACTTATAGGCTAACAGAAGGTGCGGGTGCGGACACCGGCTCAGCGCCTCGGCAAAAAAGAAGTACGGGGAGCAAATGCGGAGTCGTTCCGTTGCATGGGGGTTGCTGGGGATGATGTCGTTTCTTAGTGCTGCGGCTCAGCAAGGCACGCCGCTTGCCAACTCGTATCGCTTAAGCATTGCTGCCGGACCGTTAGGCGACGCGCTGAACGAGTTCGCGCAGCAAACCGGCTTGCAAGTCATGGTGTCGTCGAAATTAGTCGATGACATTCGAAGTCGCGAATTAAGAGGCACTTTTGTTGCGGAGGACGCATTGCAAAAGCTGCTGGCCGATACGGGGCTGCATTTCCAGTTCGTCAATTCACACACCGTGGCGGTTAACGCCTTGCCCGTTCCGGAAACTAAATCGAATCATTCAATGGAAAAGGCGGGTTATGGAAATGCCGCGGGTCCAGCCGTAGGTTCGGATATACAGAAATCCACTTCAGTCGATGGGGGGCGGAAAATGCAGAATCGATCTTTGTTGGCTCGTCTACTTGGGTTGTTCGCGGTCTGCGGTATCGCGACGACGTCCGGCACGGCTTGCGCACAAGAAGCCAACGCAGTGCCTGCGCCATTGGACGAAGTTATCGTAACGGCGCAGAAGCGCAGCGAACGCTTGCTCGATGTGCCCATGTCGATCTCCGCGATCTCCGCGGAACAGCTTGCGGCGTCCGGCATCGATTCGACGCGTGATTTACAGCAGTTGACACCCGGACTAGTCACAGTGAGTAACGGCTTTGCCTTTACGCCGGCGATCCGCGGCGTGTCGTCGATCGGTACTTCGCCCGGCGACGAGACGAACGTCTCGATGTATCTCGACGACGTCTATCTCGGCGCACCGATGGGCGGGTTATTCCAGCTCAAAGACATTGAACGCATCGAAGTGCTGAAAGGCCCGCAAGGAACGCTATTCGGCCGCAATGCCACCGGCGGTGCGATTCGCGTAGTCACCAAGTCGCCGTCGTTCGATCCGCATGCGAGCGTATCCGCCGACTACGGCTTCGATTTCAAAACGCTGATGTTGGGCGGTACGGCGACGGGCGGTTTGACGGATACCATCGCTGCGTCGCTCAGCGCCGCGTACTCCAACGACGACGGCTATTCCGAAGGCGTGGGGCCTATCGCTCAGGGACGACGGTTTGCTCAGGACAAGCTGCTGAGCGTGCGCAGCAAAGTTCTTTTCAAGCTTTCGTCCGAGCTGCAGGCAACGCTCGCGGCTGACTACTCGGATCGCAATAGCAATCAGATCTACAACTGGTCCTCGCGCGACGGGCGCAACGTCAATGAGTCTGCACCGGGCGCGATCGTACCCGCTCCTTTCCATTACTCCGGTTCGACCACGCCTGTTGCGAACATGGAAACCGGTGGCGCGAGCATGGACGTAACGTGGGAGCCGTCGGATGACTTCACGCTGCGATCGATTACGGCGTACCGCGATGCGCGCGGTCTGTTTCAAACCGATAGCGATCGCATTAATGTGTCGAACGGCGCGCTTAAGCTCGAGCAGCGGCAGCATAACTTGAGCCAGGAATTCAATTTTTCCGGTCCCGCCGATCACGCTCTGAGCTGGATCGCGGGGCTTTACTACTATCATTCAAACGCCGGCAATCCCTATTTCACTGCGTTTAGCGCCAGCGATGCGCCGTACGGCACCGTCGGGTCCTCGTTTACCGACACCGTCAGAACCGATGCGTACGCGGCGTATGGCGAAGCGACGTGGAATGCGACTGACGATCTGCATTTCACTCTGGGCGGCCGCTACACGGACGAGACCAAGCAATTCGTTTATAACGATATAGTCCGTTCTGCCGGGCTACGTTCGGTCGACACGGAGGAGAGTTGGGACAGCCCGACATTTCGCGGCGTTGTGCGTTATGACGTCGCCGACGATGCGAACGTCTATGTTTCGGTCAGCAACGGATTCAAGAGCGGTGTGTTCAACGCGTACGCGTTGCCGGCGATTCCCGTGAAACCGGAAAAAATCATGGCCTACGAAGTGGGCGCAAAAGCGCGAGTGGCCGGAATTACTTTGTCGGCTGCCGCCTTCGCTTACGACTATAAGGACATTCAGGTGCAAGGGAATACTCTGGTCGGCGGGAGCTTCGTTGTCACGTTGGCCAACGCGGCGCGCGCAAAAATCAGGGGTTTTGAAGTCACGGCTTCGGGTCCAATCACGGACAAACTCGGTTTCAATTTAGGCGTCTCGGCACTGCCGACTGCCGCATACGACGATTTCACGACAGCGCAGGTATTCATTGCCAATCCAGTGACGGGCGGTGCGACGAACACCGTGCCGTACAATGCATCCGGGAGTCGCGTCATTCGCTCGCCGAAGTCGCAAGCCGATGCGGGTTTGATTTACAACACGCGAATTGCGGACGGCGAGTCGGTTGCATCGCTTAATTATTCCTACACCAGTAGTTTCTATTGGCAACCCGGCAATTTCACGCCCGAGGGTTCGTATTCACTATTGAACGCGCGCTTGGCATGGACCGAGTCGAGCGGCCACTACACCTTCTCGGTGTGGGGGAACAACTTGACCGATGAGACGTATAGTTTCTACACCACTGTGTCGACCGCGGCCACCGTCGATTCGCTGGCAAGGCCGAGAGAATTAGGTGTCGGCATTGCGGCAAAATTTTGACGGCACTGCGGGGTTCAGAGCTAAACGACACTTAAGTAGTCAAACAAGAAGCGCCGAGTCATGCGATTGAATTTCGGCGCTCAACACAATGTCGGGAGAGTAAATGCGGAGTCGTTCCGTAGCCTGGGGGCTGCTGGGCATGGTGCTGAGTTGTAACGGCGTTGCTCAGCAGGGCGCGCCGAACTCCGGAGTCTATCGTTTGAGTATTCAGGCCAAGCCTTTGGGCGATGCGCTGAGCGAATTCGCACGGCAGACAGGATTGCAGGTCATGGCGTCGTCGAAACTTGTGGACGGTGTGCAAAGCCCGGAGTTGAAGGGCACGTTCAGTGCCGACGAAGCGCTACAAAAGATGCTTGCCGATACGGGTTTGCAATTTAAGTTCGTCAATCCGCACACCGTGGCCATCAACGTCGCTGCGAGTGCGGCGCCGAAACCAAATCAGCCGTCGGAGAAGCCGAGCGATCCGAAAGACTCAGGCGGATCCGGCGGCAAACGCGATTCAACAGAAGGGGGAAAGAAAATGCCTAATCGAAGTTTCATTGCGAGGATGTTGGGGTTGTTTGCCGTGTGCAGTTCCGCTGCATATACCGACAGTGCTTGCGCTCAAGAAAGTCCAACGGCCGACGAACCGGTCTCGCTACAAGAGGTATTGGTGACTGCGCAACGTCGCGAGGAGCGGCTGCAAGACGTACCGCTCACCGTGGTGGCATTGTCGGATGATCAATTGGCCAAATCCGGCGTGACTAATATTTTCGATCTTCAGAACGTTGTCTCCGGTCTCACTTATAGCGGCGTCGGTAACTCCACACAGCCAGCGATTCGCGGGTTGTCGACGATGGTCAGCACCAACGGCAGCGAAAATCCAAATGCGTTGTATGTCGACGGTGTTTATTACGCGACCAATCAACTACTCGGCGCCAATTTGCCCGATGTCGATCGCATCGAGGTATTGAAGGGACCGCAAGGTACCTTGTTCGGCCGCAACTCGGTCGGCGGCGCCATTCGCATCTTCACCAAAGATCCAAAGTTCACGCCCACCGGCGATTTCACTATCGATGGCGGTTACTACACCGGTAACGGTACGAGCCGCAGCAATCCGCACGGCGCATTGCGCGGTTTCGTGAGTATTCCGTTAGTCGACGATTTACTCGCCTTGAGCTTTTCCGGCGGTTATGACGTTACCGATGGCTTCATGACCGACGACACCAATGGCGAGAACTACGGCAAGATCGAGCGGCTTAATGCGCGCACTAAGTTGTTGTGGCAGCCGAGCGACTCGATTCGCGCAGTGTTTAACGCCTACTATTTGGACCACGACGATGAAGGGCTGCAGTCGGCGACTCCTTATCGAGGTAAGGTGTTTTCGTTGGCGCCGGTGAACGCGGCCAACTCGATTGTGCCTTCCCAGCTATACCACTCCGCTTACGACAGCGGTTTGGGGTTGGATATCAATGTTGCCGAAGTGCGCAACTACGGCTACGGCGCCAACATCCAGTTCGATTTCCCGGAAGTGGGCACGCTCACATCGATTACCGATTACAACGACAATGAAGTCACCAATCTCACGACATTCACTCACTCAAGAAATGCCCCCGCCTGCGTAACCAGCGGCTTGTGCGTCGACTATTCATACTTCTTCAAGCTAAAGGCGTTCTCGCAAGAGTTGAACTTTGTATCCGAGAAGTTCGGTATGTTCAGGGCCACCGCCGGATTGTTCTATTACCATCAGAATTCCAACACGGACGCTCTAAGGCAGGCGACAGTTCAAGCGGGCGGCATACCTATCAAGAGCGAGCACTTCCAAATCGATTCTTATGCGGCCTACGGCGAATTGGAGATTCAACCTATCGATCCGCTAACTTTCATCGTGGGCGGCCGTTATACGCATGAACCGCATAAAGATACCGCCAGTAACGTGGCGCAGCCGAGAGAAGAGACGTTCAATAGTTTTATTCCGCGTCTAACGGCCAAGTATGCGTTCACGTCGCAATTGAACGTCTACGCGAGTTATTCGGTGGGCGAGAAAAGCGGGTTGTCCGGCATTGCCAATACGGCAAGCACGCCGCAGTACGCACCGGTCGATCCCGAGGAAAACCATGCTTATGAGATCGGTATCAAGTACGCCGCCGCCGACTTTAGCGTCAACCTGTCCGCTTTCCATTACGACTATAAGAACAAACAGGAGCAGGGATTCACGAACACCAGCGTTTTCTTGCTGAATTCCGGACCGGTTCGAATTCAAGGTTTGGACGCCGACGCAAGTTTTCGTCTAACGCGGGAATTTACCTTTAGAACCAATGCTTCTTGGGTGCCGACGGCCGAGTACCGAGATTTTCCGAACGCCGTTGCGTTCGATGGCGTGACCGTGGACGGCACCGGGCGTTATGCGCAAGTGTTCCGGAGCGCGACCGGGCTACGATTGGTCAAAGCACCCGAACTTACGGCAAATGCGACGTTGGACTACGTGCAAGACATGAGCAGCGGCGCGATCGACGCCAGTATAAACGTCAACTATTCGTCCGCCGTCTATCACGATCTGTATCACGTCATGGAGCAGTCGGCATACACGACCTTCAATGCTCGAGCGGGATATTCGTTCGGCGATATGGGTTTGCGTCTGAGTCTGTACGGACGCAATTTGACGAATAAGGCGTACATCGCGAACGGCTTCTCGAGCGGACAGGGATTCACTGCCGCCTATGCACGGCCGCGCGAAGTAGGCGTGTCATTGAATTATTCGTATTGATGTGCAAGGCCATCGCCGTACGGCGATGGCCTTTTTTCAAGTTAGATGCAAACCGCCGTCGATCGAAAGCACTTCGCCGGTGATGTAAGGGGTGCGCCCCATGAACAGAATGGCGTCGACGACTTCATCCACCGTGCCGATTCTCTTAAGCGGCACTCTATCCGCCAAAGCACGATACTGAGGCAGCAGCGACGGTGTGTCGGTTAGCCCCGGCGCGACCGCATTGACACGAATGCCGTGCGGCGCCCATTCGAGCGCCAGCGTATTCATAAGATTGACGACACCGGCGCGTGCTGCGGCGGAATGGGCCAGATTCGGGGCCGGTTTACGCCACATGTTCGCCACGATCAACACGATTGCGCCGCGTCGCTTCAGCAGAGCAGGTTGCAGCTGACGGCACAAAAAGAAACTGCCCGAAAGATTGATATCCACAACGGACTGCCAACCATCGCGAGACAACTCTGCACTCGGTTGGGCGAATTGGCCGCCGGCCGAGTTGATAAGCAGATCGATGCCCGTGCTTGCGAGTTGCGTCTGCAGTTCGCCCAGGCGATCCCAGTCACGAACGTCCGCCTGAAACGCCTCCGCGCTGCCGCCGGAATCGGCTATTTCTTTGGCAGCATTGTCGATCTTGTCCGCATCGCGCCCAATCAAGACGACGTGGTAGCCCATGCCCGCCAGCCGCAGTGCGCAGCCGCGCCCGATACCGGAACCGCCGCCCGCAACCACTGCAACGGGCTTTTCTGTGTGTTTGCTCATGTCGTCACCGTAGTCGTCTCAAGAGTAGAACAGGATACGAGGGATGGTACGATGAGGCGAACCGAATATGTGGGTTCCTTAGGGAACCGGCGAGAAGAGTATGGCGAAAGTCGAAACCGTACGTGGACCGATCGATTCCAGCGCATTGGGCCGCGTGCTTATCCATGAGCATGTGTTTCTGATGTACATGGAGTACACCATTAACTATCGGCCGGATTTCTTCGAAGACGAGACGATTCGCAAGGCAGCGGCCAAGTTAAATGCGCTCAAGGCCGTCGGCATCGACACGATTATCGATTTAACGGTGCTGGGTCTGGGTCGGCATATTCCAAGCTTGGCCAAGGTGGCCGCGCAAACGGAGATCAACATTATCTGCTCGACCGGTGCGTATACATTCAACGATGTGCCGGCACCGTTCGCCTATTACGGACCCGGACTGCTCTGCGATAGGCCGGAGCCGATGATTGAGCACTTTGTGAGGGATATTGTCGAGGGCGTGCCCGGCACCGGCGTGAAAGCCGGCGAGCTGAAGTGCGCCATCGATGTGCCCGGTCTGACGCCCGGTGTGGAGCGCGTGATGCGGGCGGTGGCGCGAACGCATCTCATCACCGGCACGCCGGTCACTGTCCATACCGCACCGAAGCAGGAAACCGGTTTGATCGCGCAGCGCGTTCTGAGAGAGGAAGGCGTGAATTTGCAAGACGTCGTCATCGGTCACTGCGGCGACACGACCGACATCGACTATTTAATGAGAGTGGCCGACCAGGGTTCGATCCTCGGCATGGATCGCTTCGGCGTGAATTTCGAGATGACCATGCAGGATCGTGTGAAAACCATCGCCGAGATGGTGAAGCGCGGCTACGTCGATCAGCTGACGCTTTCGCACGACTGTTGTTGTTGGTCGGATTTTTTTCCGCACATAGACGAGTACGCCAAGGCTATGCCGCAACACAACTATCTGCACATTCACAACGACGTGATACCGGCGCTGCTGGAAGCGGGCGTGACTCGACCGCAGATCGACAAGATGTTCATCGACAATCCGCGTCGGTACTTTGAAGGTGCAGCGCGACGACATGGCGCCAAGCCTTAATAGCAATCGCGTTATTCAAACGAGCGGCTCTTCTCCGAGCAGCGTCGTTCGATGCATCGTGCGGCCGCTATGGACGTCATACGGTAGAACGTGGTGCATGGTGCCGGTGTTGTCCCAAATCAGCATGTCGCCCACTGCCCAGTGATGGCGATAAACAAAGCGCGGTTGCGTCGCCCAGGCCATTAATTTTTCGATGAGCGCGCGACCTTGCTCAAGCGGCATACCTTCGACGTGCGATGCATGACAGCCAAGCACCAGCGACTTGCGTCCCGAGCGATGTGTCCACACTAGCGGATGGACCTTCGGCGGATAGCGGCGCCATTCCCGCACTTGATCTTCACTGGGATTGGGGTGGGCGGCTCGTTGCGACGACTCAACCGTGTGAACCACTCTAATGCCGTCGACCAAGGCCTTTTCGCTTTGGGGCAGCGCTTCGTACGCCTCGTAGGTATTGGCAAACTCCGTTTGCCCGCCGGTTGGCGATAACTTCCGCCCGCTCAAAAGCGAAGCAAGGCAGGGCACATCATCGTGCGTGCCGTCGATGTGCCAGTTGAACGCGCCGATGAGGTACTCCGCGCGTGCATTTTCTTTTGGATCCAAAGTCACCTTAAAGATGCCGTCCTTGCCTTCGTTTCTTACGCTACCGAGCGAAGCGGCCACTTTGACCTGTTGCTCGTCCGAGAGATTGATCTCGCGGAACACAAGCACACCGCGTGCCTCAAGTTGACGGCGAAGTTCCGCAGCATGCGAGCCCGAAACCAGCGCGCCTTTATCGATGGCGATTTCGGTTCCAATCGCCGGCATCAGCGGAGTCGCCGTTAGGGTCATATCGATGTCTCGCGTGTTAATTGGAATGGAGAATCGCTAGCGTCCGAGGTTACCGATCACCATGTCGAGCGGCTTGCTAAAAATGCGCTGACGGCATTGCCCACCCATGCGGTTCGCTCTCTATCGGTTACGGGGCGGCCGGTAACAACGACAAACGTGTACCAGCCGTAGACCGAGTACATGAATACTTCCGCTGCGGCAGTGGCGCTTCGGCACGGTATGCGGTCTCGTTCCGCGTGAACCTTGATGAGGTGTGCAACGCGCTGTATGCCGGTTTGAAAGCGCGCACGAGCTGCTTCGCCGAGTTCGGGAAACTGGTACGACTCGCCCATGATCAACCTGTTGATCTCGAGAACATCCTTGCTGAGACTTTTACGCAGTGCGAGATCTACATAGGCGCGCAGCTGATCTCCCAGCGACTCCGCGTGCTCCTCGAAAGCCGAAGGCAGCTCTTCAATAACGCTGGCAATTTGACCGGCAACAATCAATTGGAACAGAGAAGCCTTCGACGGGAAGCGCGTATACAGCGTGTTCTTCGACACTCGAGCGGACTTCGCAATCGCGTTCATCGACGTTGCCCCGTAGCCATTGAGAACGAACGCCTGACGGGCAACGGCGGCCAAACGGCTCTCGAGTGCTTCCACATCCCCGGTCTTAGGGCGCCCTCGCGGCCTGCGCGGTTGCAGTCGGAGTCGAGGCGGGGTTTTCTTACGCATGCGTCTGAATTGCTTGCAGCATAGTGGGGATCGTTGACAAGTATGGCCGGACGCGCGAAGCTTACAAAAAAGAACCGACCTGTACTATTAATTTTTTTGCCGTTTGCGCTGCGCAAATGGGGAACGCAGCAGGGGCGACACGCATGATCCGCAATCTTCCCGCCAGCTGGGATATCGAAGCCGATGTAATTGCAATCGGATCGGGCGGCGGCGGATTGTGCGCTGCAATCACCGCTCACGATCACGGCGCGAGTTCCGTTGTGCTGGAGCGCACCGATCAAATCGGCGGTGTAACCGCTTATTCGATGGGTGAAGTCTGGGTTCCCGGCAATCATCACGCGATAGCGTTGGGAATAAAGGATTCGCCCGAAAGCGGCTACCGCTACGTCAAATCCCTCTCGCTTGAATACGGCGACGACGCGGCGATTCTCAATCAGGCGATACACGCACCGGTTGCACTTAAGTACTTCGAGGACAAGATCGGTCTGCAGATGTGTGTTATTCGTGATTGTCCCGACTATTACTTCCCGCGTTCCGGCGACAGCCTAGCGGAGGGCCGGTATCTCGAGGTGCTGCCTTTTTCCGCTGCGAACTTAGGCGAGTGGCAATCGAAAACCCGCGTGTCGCCGCATGTGCCGTATGGGCTGACGCATGCGGATATCTTCCACAACGGTGGCATCGCCAACATGGTGAACTGGGACTACAGCGTCATGGCAGACCGTCTTGCGAAAGATGAGCGCTGTCTCGGTCCTGGTCTCGCGGCCTACTTCGTGAAGGGCGCGCTCGATCGCCGTATTGCCATGCATACCGGTGTTAATGTCGAAGAGCTCGTCGGCGACGGCGAGCGCATCGTCGGTGTGCGGGCGAGCAAAGGCGGTAAGACTATTTACGCGAAGGCGAATCGCGGCGTCGTCGTCGCCGTAAGCAGCTACGAGCGGAATGCTCACTTTGCCAAGACGCTTGGCCACCAATTAAACGTCGAATCGATGGTGATGCCGTCGATCGATGGCGCACATCTGCGGCTGGCCGGTCAGGTTGGCGCGCGCATTGCGCGCGTGCCCGACATCACGCTGCTGGGCTTCCACGTCCCTGGAGAGGAGCAGGAAGGCGACGTACCGCTCTGGCGCGGTGTTCTACCGTTTCTGGGCTTGCCGCATACCATTGTCGTTAATCGCGCCGGCAAGCGTTTTGCCAACGAAGGTTTCTATCGCGCGATCTTTGCCGCGTTGGATGTCATCGACGGCGGCACGCAGACGCATCCCAACTTTCCGTGCTGGGCTGTGTTCGATTCTCAAGCACGGACGAAGTATCCGTTTGGCTCCATCATGCCTGGACAAGAATTCCCCGACGGTGTGGCCCTCAAAGCGGAGTCCATTGCGGAGCTCGCAAAAAAGATCGGAGTGAGCGCACCCAATCTTGACGCAACGATTGCAACCTTCAATCGTTACTGCGAGCAGGGCGAAGACCCGGAGTTTCATCGCGGCACGCATCCCTGGGGTGCGCTCATGTGCGGCGATCCGCTGCAAAAGCCGAATGCCAATCTGGGGCCGCTACTGAAGGCCCCATTTTATGCCGTCGAGTTGCATCGCCTTGCCGGCGGCGGCATCGCGTCCACCGGTGTGCTGGCCGATCATCATTGCCGTGCGATTGGCTGGAACGACAAGCCGATCGAAGGCTTGTATGTCGCCGGAAATTCGATGGCACGCCTGGACAATGGCGCGCTCATGCAGAGCGGTATTACCAATGCGCGTGGGATGACGCATGGCTATCTGGCCGGTCGTCACGCAGCGGGCAAGCCCAGCGATCTGTTGCAGAAAGCAATCGATCGCATGGCCCGCTGAGACCTTTGCATGATTGAAACAGAACAGACGATTGTGATCGATGCCGATATCGATCGCGTTTGGGAATACGTCCGCGACATCCGGCGCTGGGCCAATCTTTTTCCCGGTTGCAGGGAATGCACGGAAATCGACAGTCACGATTCACGTTGGACGCTTAAAGTCGGCGCCGGCGGGCTCGTACGCACGGTCAACGCGCTTGTGCATGTTGACGAATGGGCCGGTCCGGAGCGGGTTAATTTCTCCTACAAATTGGAAGGCGATCCGGTCGAAGGCGGCGGGTCGTATATCGCTGCAAAAAAGGGCTCGCAAACCGAGATTGCGTTGCAGGTGCGCGTCGTCGGTAGCGGCTCGATGGCGCCGTTATGGGAAGCCGTCAGCAAGCCGCTGTTACCGAGATTGGCCAAGTCCTTCGCGGAGCAGCTCAAAGCGGAGATTGAAAAGACTGCGCTTGCGACATCCAGTTAGCCGCCGCCAAATATGCGTACCGATTCGAGACAATCGAAGTAAAGCAAAGCAAGCAATGAAATGCGAACCGACCAACACGCCCGCGCCTGAAGAAATAGATATCCCTGCCGTCCGGGAAAAATATCGTCATGAGCGGGACAAGCGATTGCGCCGCGAAGGGCAGCAACAATATCTAAAGACCGAAGACGACTTCGCGGCCAGCTACGAGGGCGATCCTCACATGCCGGTAGCGGCGCGCGCGCCGATCGCTGAAGACCTCGACGTTGCGATTCTCGGCGGCGGCTTTTCCGGACTGATGGCCGGAGTGCATCTGCGCAACGCCGGTGTGAGTACGTTTAGGCACATCGAGCATGCCGGCGATTTCGGCGGCGTGTGGTACTGGAATCGGTATCCCGGCATTCAATGCGACAACGATGCCTATTGCTACCTGCCGTTGCTCGAAGAAACGGGCTTTATGCCGTCGAAGAAATTCGCCGATGGTCATGAAATCCAAGCGCACTGTCAGCGCATCGCCAACAAGTACGCGCTTTATGAACGAGCGCTGTTCCACACGTTGATCAAGTCACTACGTTGGGACGACGCGATCAAGCGCTGGCGCATCGCGACCAATCGCGGTGACGATATTCGCGCGCGCTTTGTGCTCATGTGCGGCGGCCCACTTAATCGCCCCAAGCTGCCGGGCATTGCAGGCATGAATAGCTTTAAAGGAAAACTGTTTCACACCGCTCGCTGGGAATACGAGTACACCGGCGGCAGTTGGAAAAATCCGGTGCTGGAAAAACTGGCCGACAAACGGGTGGCCATCATCGGTACCGGCGCGAGTGCTGTCCAAGCTATTCCTTATCTGGGCCGCTACGCGAAGCAGCTGTATGTATTGCAACGCACACCCTCGAGCGTGGACAAGCGCCCCAACCCACCGACTGACCTTGAATGGACGAAGACTCTGGGGCCGGGCTGGCAGAAGGAGCGTCAAGCACACTTTCATCGAGCCGCCGTTGAGCAATTGTCGAAGGGCGAGAGCGATCTCATTTGCGACATCTGGACTGAAGTAAATCGCAATCTTGCTGCGAAGTTGCAGACGCAAGGCTGGCCCGATCTCACTATCGAGCAATACATGGCGCTGCGCGAGACCGAGGACTACCTGGTCATGGAGCGCATGCGCCGCCGCGTCGATTCGATCGTTAAGGACAAAGCAACTGCGGAAGCGTTGAAGCCGTGGTATCGCTTTCTCTGCAAGCGGCCCTGTTCGAACGATGAGTACTACGAGACCTACAACCGGCCGAACGTGACGTTGATCGATGTCGCCGCAACGAAAGGCGTTGAGCGTATGACGCCGGCGGGTTTTGTCGCCGGCGGCAAAGAGCATGCAATCGATTGCTTGATCTGCGCGAGCGGTTTCGAGGTCACGAGCGATCTCGATCGTCGTTGGGGCATCGATGTCATCGAAGGGCGCGACGGTCTTTCTCTCTATAAGCACTGGGCAGATGGCTATCGCACGCTACATGGCTACATGACCCACGGCTTTCCAAATCTGTTCTTCACTGGATATCTGCAGGGCGGCTTCAACGCGACTACCACCGAACAGTTCAGCCGGCAGGGGTATCACATTGCGTATATCGTGAAGGAAGGGCTGGACCGAGGCCTCAAGATTGTCGAGCCGACGCAAGCAGCGCAAGACGATTGGGTAACCACGCTTCGTGCTACCGCCTTCGATCTCTCGCAATTTCAGCGCGAATGCACACCCAGCTATTTCAACAATGAAGGCGCGGAAAAAGTCCGCTGGTACCTCGGCGAATCGTACGGTCCCGGTTGAAATGCTTTTGAGCAATTGATGCGGGAGTGGCGCAACAGCGGAAAACTGGCCGGACTGGTTCTGGGCCGATAAATAACAATGCACTCAATCAGGAAAACACCATGAGCGAGCCGAACAAACAGGTCGTCATCAGATTTATCCAAGCCATGGGCACAAGCGATGCGGCTACAGCCGCGACGTGCCTGGCACCGGATGCATTTACGCTCGCAAAGGGATTCGGAAAATTCGCCGGTGTCAGGCGCTATGACACCATCGTCGGTACTATCGCGGCGTTTAAGGAGCTAGTGCCCACCGGTCTGACTCCCACGATTCACACTGTGACGGCCGAAGGCGACCGAGTCATCGTCGAGTTCGAAGGCAATGCCACGCTGGTGAACGGCGAGTCGTATAACAACCAGTACTGCATGGTGTTCACGCTCCTCGACGGCAAGATCAAGCAGGTCAACGAGTATTTCTGCACCTTGCTGGCCGACAAGGTGCTATGGCCGCTGGTCGAAGCGGCGACGCGACAGAAGAAGATATAGAACCATCTCAAATCGAATGGCATTTAGTTAAGCGGTGCTGCACTTCGTAACACCCTCTCCCTTGAGGGGAGAGGGATGGGGAGAGGGTGGGAAAGTTGGCGCCGCGCCAAGTACCCCTCTCTCTAACTCTCTCCCATAAGGGGAGAGAGGACTATTAGGACGATTCTTGCTGTTCTTACTCCTTAAACTAAGCGCCATTCATTTTGAGATGGGTTGTAATCATTGAATGCACAAGCGCATACCGATGCGCTCGATTACTTGGCGTCTAATCCTAATGTCGTTGTT
>Ga0315910_10000613_pt1 | contig 35204 bp, 33 predicted proteins | sample EdamamesoilMG_FD_204470 | JGI IMG/M metagenome (GOLD analysis project Ga0315910, IMG submission 204470) | Garden soil microbial communities collected in Santa Monica, California, United States - Edamame soil | ecosystem: Environmental > Terrestrial > Soil > Garden | place: USA: California...
CGAAGCTGTGTCGGGCACACTGCGAGCGCCGAGCGACACAGCCGTGGGCGGTCCCAGGCGTGCATCAGCGCGTGGAATCAAACTGGTCGGCGCTCTAGAACGCTGGCAGAAGGCCCGGAACGCCGTCAGCGGGGCTCTCGCGGCGCTCGGAGCGGGGGCCAAGCCGACGCCCGCCTTGACCGGCTCGGCGACGTTCCGAGCCGGCAGCCCGAGTGAACGTTGCGTGGACGAGGACGCCGCCCCATCGAGGGCGGCGTTTCCGTTCGCCGAGGCGTCGAAGTCGCGCGCGGCTCGGTCTATCTTGGGCCGAGTGCAGTGTTTCGCGGCATGCCGACCGGGCTTGGAGGGATTGCTGGCGGAGCAGCTGCGCGCGCTCGGGATCGAGGGCTTGGAGCCCGTCCCCGGCGGGATCGGCTTCGAGGGCGGCCTCGGCGAAGTCGCGCGGGCCAACCTCGAGCTCGGCGTCGCATCGTTCGTGCTCCGCCGCGTCGCTTCGTTCGAGGCGCGACATTTTTCCGAGCTTGTCTCGGCGGTCCGAAAGATTGACTGGCGCGAGGTCCTACCGCCGCGCGTGAGGCTCGACTTCCGGATCACGAGCCGTCGATCTCGCCTGTACCACACGGACGGGATCGCCAAGCGCATCGCCGAAGGGATCGCCGGGAAGGTCACGATCGAGACCGCACCGAGCGTCCCGGAGATCACGTTGGTCGTGCGGGCGGAGCGAGACCACTTCGAGCTCTCGATCGACACGTCGGGTGAACCGCTCCACCGTCGCGGCTGGAGGCTGCAGACCGCCAAGGCGCCGCTGCGCGAGGATCTCGCGCATGCGCTGCTCGCAAGCTCGGGCTGGAACGGTCGATCACCGTTGCTCGATCCCATGATGGGCAGCGGGACGATCCTCATCGAAGCCGCGTGTTTCGCCCGTGGGTTGGCCCCGGGGCGGTTGCGGCGGTTTGCGTTCGAGGACCTGCCGTGGAGTGATGCCGCGCAGATGGCCCGCATACGCGAAGCGGCGGCGTCCCGCTCGCGCGAGCGCTTGGACTTCTCGATCTACGGACGTGACCGAGATCCGGGCGCCGTTGCTGCCACGATCGGGAATGCGACGCGCGCTGGCGTCGCGCAGGATCTCTTGCTCTGCCAGGAGGTGCTGGGCAGCGAGCCTTGGCCAGAGGTCGGCCAAATCGTGTGCAACCCACCCTATGGCCAACGCGTGTCGCCAGGTCAGGACCTCATCGCGCTCCACCGTCGTTTCGGGGAGCTCGTGGCCGCTGCGCCTGGCGCTCCCGCCGTGGCGCTCGTGACCGCGGATCGTCGCCTCGCGAACGCCACGGGTCTCGACGTGAAGTCGCGACTCATGACCGACCACGGCGGGACGAAGGTCGAGTTCTACGTGCATCAACGACAGTAGGGGCGACCGGGATGGGGCTGCCGCGCCCACGCTTTGCGGCGCTCCAAGAACGCCGTCACCTCCGGATCGAACGCCCCATACTTCTCCTTGGCGCGCGTTGTCGCGTCCTCGGTGCTCGTCAGCTTTGGGCGCTTCGTTTTGCGCTTGCCTGCGGTGACGGGCTTGGTGTCGTGGGCCTCGAGGTGCTCGAGGTGCCAGGGATAGAACGGTGGCGTGTCTTCGCAGCCCGCCGCGATGTCCTGTGGCGTGCAGTAGACGCGGATGTGCATGTGATCGTCGTGTGGGAAATTGGGCTGGCACGTCCAAGCCGCGACGCGCTCGATGGCGAGGGCGGGCGCCTTGGTCTCGCGCGCATGCGACAACAGCAGCTCGCGAAGGTGCTCTACGACGAACACGCGGTTGACGTGCGAGCCTTCGTCTTGGGCGAGCGCCTCGAGGAAGGCCCAGGTGCGGGGCACATCGAGCTGGAACCGTCGATCGTCGTCGGCGGTGGAGAGGTCGCCGTAGTCCGTGCCCCAACCGCTGGGTTCCACCGGGATCGCCTTGGCGTCCGCGGGCGCGCCGGTCTCGTCCAAGAAATAGAAGAGGACGTCCACGTCCCGCCCGCTCCGGTGGGAGACATGGCCCGGGATGTCTCCGCCTTGCGGCATGGAGAGGTCGCCGACCTCGAGGGTGCCGCCCGGCAGCCGAACGTCGACGACCGCGGCGGCACGGACGAGCGCCGCGACGAGCTCCACGGTCCCGTGGCGCGCATTGGGGTCCTTGGCAGGATTGAAAAGGAGCCCCGGTCCGCGAAGGGGGAGCGGGACTCCGCCGGTGAGCGTCCCTTCGGTCGGCGTGCCGATGGAGGTGGAGTGCGATTCGGGGAGCGTCTCGACGGCGGGCTCCGGGGGACTTGGGGCCTCCTCCGCAGGTGTGTCCGCAGAGGCCGGTGCGACGGCCTCTTTTTTGGTTTCGTTCGACGGAAGCGGGTCCGCGGGGTCGCGGGCGGGCGCGGCCGATTCCGTGCTCGGAGCACACGCGAGCATGGCCGCGAGGATCGAGAGGTGCAGTGGGCGGGGCACGGGGTTCAGGGGGCGTCGGCGCGTACCGAGACGCTCGCGGACGCTTTCGCGTTCCCGTCGCTCCGCGCGTCGGTGTCGCTTGGCAGGGGCTGGAGGTTGCGATCGAGGCGGAAGGTTGGGTTGCGCTGGGGATCGCATGCGGGTGGCGGTCCAAAGCCCTTGGCGTCGAACTCGTATTCGAGCTCTCCGTGCCCGCGCGTGCGTCCGCGTTCATTGCGAGCCTCGGTGGCGATGCGAACCTGATGGGTTCCCTCGCGCGCAGGGCTGCAGTACGAGAGCAAATAGAAGCGCTTGGCCTGGTCCGAGATCCGTTGGGCGACCTTCCCGAACGCCTCGGACACGCCAGCGCCGTCATGGGCCATCTCGGTGCCATCGATTCCGATCTCGGAGAGGACGCCTTCCTCCATCTCTGCACCCACGCCGATGGCGTAGAGCTCGAACGCGTCGTACTTGGGATCCGCGATCGCAGCCTGCATCTCGTCGCGAGAGACCCGGGCGGCGCGATCGGTACCGTCGGAGAACACGACGAGCGTGCCGAACTTGAGCGGGCGCTTGTCGTCTTGCAAGGCCTCGTCGAGGGTGTCCAAACCTTGGACCACCGCGCCGTGCAGGTTCGTGGAAGGGTCCTTGGCGCGATACTGCCGGAGGCCCTCGAGGCCGCCTTCCATCGACCCTTTGGCTTCCGTGAAGCGCACGACCGACTTGATGTCTTTGTCGCCGTCGAAGGCGTACACACCCACTTTTTGGGAGGTCTCGACTTTGTCGACGAACGCGCGCGCCGCATCGATGAGGGCGTCCGCCTGACCCGACTCGGTGACGCTTCCGCTCATGTCGAGGAGCAGCAGCGTGTACATGACGGCCGCAACCTCGGGGTTCTGAATGGTTTGTTGGCTCTCGAACTTGGAGACCAACTGGTCGTCTTCGTAGATCTCGAAGTCCTCGGCGCGCAGGCCGGCGACGGGCTCCTCGCCGTGCTGGACCGTGAAGAAGACCCAGACGTTGTTGGGTTTCGCCTCGGCGGAGTTGATTCGGGTGATCGTGAGCTGGCTGCAACCGCAGAGCCAGAGCGTCGCGGCCAGGGAGCAGCGTTGGATTCGCGAAAGCACGCGCATGGAGTTCTCGTCGCCCAAGAGTGCCCTGACGCCGACGCCGTTGTCGATTCGGGCCGCACCTGGGACGTGCGGACACACCATGAATTCCATCATGAAACCCCGCGCCGCCCTGGTGTCCGCCCTGATCTGGGCGGCCTGCTCGAGGCCAGCGACTCCTCCAACGCCCATCGATTTGCAGGGAACGTGGGTTTTCGACCCCAGCCGAGCCGATCAGCTGTTCGTCGTCAGTTCCCTCCGGGAGGGACCGGAACGGGAGCGGGCGCGAGACCGGGCCGCGCGAGACATGAAGGGTCTGACCGTCGTGTTTACCGCGAACGAAGTGACCCTCACGACCGCCGCGGCGCGTCGTACCGTGCCGTACCGGATCCGCGAGCGACAGGGTCCAATGGTGGAGCTCGAGCGTGAACGCGACGGACAGTGGCTGGGCACGTCCGTCATGGTCCAGGGCGACGCGATGACTTGGTTCGATACGCAGGGCGAGATCGAGTTCGTCTTGCGGCGAGGCGGCGCTGGCGATTGATTTTTTTTCGCGTCGATTCCCCTGATCCGGAATGAAGTTCGGGGCAACGGAGTATAGCGGCACGGCTTCCAACCAAAAGGACGCGCATGACCGATCGCTCGACGCTGGAACAGGACAAGATGTTGAACACCTACATGCGGGATGTTGCGCGCTACCCGCTCCTGTCGCCAGACGAGGAACGCGAGCTCGGACAATGTTTGCTCCAGCGGCGGCGCGGCTACTGGCACGCCGTGCTCGCGTACGCGCCCTATACCGCGGCGGCGGTGGCCGTGATCGCACCGCGCATGCAGGACTTTCCCGAGCTCGTCCCTGTTTTCGAGGAGGCGAGCGTGGCCGCGCGAGGTGCCCGCGACACCAACCGCCGCGCTGCTGCGGATCGTTTCGAGCGTGCCGTCGAGGTCCTGGCCAAAGCCTTGGCGGCGGCCGATAGCGAGTGCCTTGGCGCGGACCTCATCGCCGCAGACCTCGAGCTGATGGCGAGCGCGTGCCAAGAGGGGCTCGCAGAGGAAGGCGCCGCAACGGGAGGGGTCGCCCCTGTGTTCTCGATGGACGTTCGTCCGCCTCGGCGTGGCAGCGAGCGCTTCGCCGCCTACCTCACGAAAGTAAGAAAAGCGAGCGCGGCCTTGCGGATCGTTCGCAATCGCTTCGCGCGGGCGAACCTGCGTCTGGTCGTTCGGATTGCGCATCGGTTCCAGCGCAGCGGCCTCACCCTCCACGACCGCGTCCAGGAAGGCAACCTCGGGCTCATGAAGGCCGTGGACCGCTTCGATCCGGATCGAGGCTTCCGCTTTTCCACTTACGCGAGCTGGTGGATCAAGCACGCGATTCGGCGCGCGGTGGTGAACCGTGATCGCGTCGTTCGTCTGCCCGCGCATCTCCAAGCGACCGCGCAAAAAATCGCGAGCACGCAGGCGAAGCTGCGTATCGACCTCAAGGCCGAGCCTACGGGAGCTCAGATCGCCGAAGCGCTAGGGACCTCGCTCGAGAAGCTCGACAGCGTCTTCGATGCGCTGATGCAGCGCTCCGTGAGTCTCGAAGCGCGGGTGTCCGAGGCCGACGATCGCTCCGTCGCCGACACGCTGGCCGATGATGAGGCCCCTTCCATGGACGAGACCATCGCTGCGTCCCGCGACGCGGTCGCCGTGCGCTCGCGTCTCCTCTCGCTGACGCCGATCGAACAGGACATCCTCAAGCAGCGGTTTGGACTCGATGGAGGGGACGAACGAACGCTCACGGAAATTGGGGGGCAGTACGCGCTCTCGCGCGAGCGCATCCGCCAGCTGCAGCAGAAGGCGCTCCACCGCTTGAGGGACGAACTCGACGCGGCCGTCTGAACTCGTTTCATTTCCCCCGAGGTCGGCGCGCGGATAGGGCGCCGTCCTCGGGAAGCCTCCTGCGCCAACTCGAATGTGAGTCTATTTGGGGGTCAAAGGCCTCGGTGTGCGAGAGCTTGCCGTACGCGAGGTTTGGCTTCGTTTTCGCGCCCGGCCGGGCTCCCGGGCAGCGCGAAGCCTGGTGCACGGGTGCGTGCGGGTCCCGCGGAGGACGACGAGGGCGTCTAGGGCGCAGTTGTGCCCATCTCGGGCCTCCTCCAGACTTCCGCTCTGCGTTGGGCACGCCGGCTCCAGGAAGTCGCGGTGCGCTTCGCTTCGGATCGTAAGCCCAATGAGTCAACAGACGGCAGCGTTCTTTCGCGCGGAAGGCGTGATTCTTTCGACCGGCGTGCTGCAGGCCGCAGCGTTCATGGCCGCCCAACGGGCAGGCATGCGCGAGCGGGTGCTCAGCTTCGGCCAGGTGGCCTTGTCCGCGCCCATCTTCGGGCTGCTCGGCCAGAATGACCGAAGCTTCGGAAACCGGCTCGCCCACCTCTCTTATCGCGACATTTCCGACGACCGCATCGCGGTCTTGGCCGAGGAGTACGTGGAAGACGTGCTCAAGGACAAGATCTACGACAGCGGAAAAGAGCTGATGCGGAAGGCGAAGCGCGAAGGACATCGCGTCGTCCTCATCGCGGAATCGCTCGAGGAGATCGTGACGCAGCTGCGGACGCACCTGCGCGACGTGGACGATGTCGTCTGCAACCGCCTGGAGTACCGCGATCACAAGGCGACCGGGCGTCTGCTCGATCCGATCGTGGGTGGCCACGAGGGCGGGAAGTGGCTGCAGGACTACGCTCGTCGACACGACATCGACCTGTCGCGCTCCGTGGCCTATGCCGGACACGGCCCCGATCTCCTGCTGCTCTCGGCGGTGGGCAAGCCGTGCGCGGTGAATCCGGATTTCACGCTGCGCAAGGCCGCGCGCGAAGCTGACTGGCCCGTGGTCGAATACACGGCATAGGAGTGGCGCACATGAATCCAATTTCGATCCGCGAGACCTACGCGGGCAAACACGTGCTCATCACGGGCGCGTCTGGGTTCGTCGGCAAGGTGTGGTTGGCGATGGCGCTCACGCGCCTGCCCGACATCGCCAAGATCTACGTGCTGATCCGTGGAAAGGGACGAGACGCCAAGCAGCGGTTCGAGCGGATCATGGGCGAGAGCATGGTGTTCCGCCCGCTGCACGAGCAGCACGGCGAGGGCCTCAGCGAGTGGGTGTCCCGTCGGGTGGAAGTCGTGTCCGGCGACCTGGCGAAGCCGGGTTTGGGGCTCGATCCCGAGGTCGCCGTCCGGTTGCGCCGCGATGTCGACCTCGTGGTGAACTGCGCGGGACTCGTCGAGTTCAACCCCGATCTCCGCGAAGCGTTGGCCGCCAACGTCGAGGGGGCGATCCGGGTCGGGGAGTTCGTGAACGCCTCCGACCATGCCGCGCTCCTGCACGTCTCGACGTGCTACGTGGCGGGACAGCGCGACGGGTTCATCCCCGAGGAGGTTCGCGACACCAAGACTCCGAGCGGCAAGACCATCGATGCCGAAGCGGAGTACCGCCGGGCGCTCGACATCGTCGAGGAGGTCCAGCGCGAAAACGACTCCACGGCGACCGAGCAGCAGCTTCGCCTGGACGTGATGCGTCGCTCGCGGGACCGCGGAGGCGAGCCCGACGAGCGCCGTATTGCGGAGACCGTCGGCCGGCTCAAGCGCAAGCGCTTGCGCGAGAGGATGGCCACGGCTGGGACCGCGCGTGCCAAGGAGCTCGGTTGGCCCAACACGTACACGTACACCAAGGCGCTCGCCGAGCTCCTGCTCCGCGCGCGTCGAGAGACGTTCAACCTCGCGTTGTTCCGGCCTGCGATCGTCGAGAGCGCGCTGGCGTTCCCGTTCCCGGGCTGGAACGAGGGGTTCAACACCTCGGGTCCGTTGGTCTACCTCGCGGGCACGTGGTTTAGACACATCCCCGCGAAGGCCGGTAACCCTCTCGACATCATCCCCGTCGACTTCATCTGCAACGGTCTGTTCACCGTGGGAGCCGCGCTCCTTCGCGGCGAGCACCAGCCGGTCTATCAAGTCGGGACGTCGCATCGGAACTTCCTCGCGATCGATCGGCTCACCGAGCTGTCTGCGCTGGCTCACCGCCAGCACCTGCGGCGCACGGGCACCACCAAGGTGGACAAGCTCGTGTTGTCGCGGTGGGACGCTCGCGCGACCGATCCCGATCACGTGCTGAACGTGGCCAACATCCGCGAGGCGGTGCTGCAGGTGCGCCGCTACTTGCGGCATGGCTTGCCCGAGAAACTCCCGTCGGAGGTCAAAGATTGGGCCGAAGAGCTCGCCGACGCGGCCGACACCACGCAGAAGAAGTTGCGTCAGATCGACGAGGTGCTCGACCTGTTCCTCCCGTTCACGCACGATCACTACATCGTGTTCGAGTGTGACGCGCTCGTCCGCCACGAGGTGGTGGAACCCGAGTTTCGCTTCACCCCGGAGTCGATCGAGTGGCGCGGCTACTGGCTGAACGTCCACCTCCCGGGGCTCCGGCGCTGGTGCTTCCCGAAATACGAGAACAAGGAACTCGAGAAGTACACGCCCGCAACGCCTTTCAAGATGATCGAGCCGATCGCGGCGGAGACTCGGGTCCCATCGGGGTCCGAGGTCGAAGCGGCGCATCGGCTCTGAAACTCGCGGGCTCGCAGAGGTCCTCTTCGTACGAGGACCCGGCTTCGGCCCGCACGAACGGACACACGGCATGGGAACGACTTTTCTGACCGGCGCGACCGGTTACATCGGTTCATACGTCGCGCACGGTCTGCTGACGAAGACGAGCGAGCGACTCGCGGTCTTGGTGCGGGCCAAGACCGTGCGTGAGGCCCACGAGCGGCTGTGGAAATCGCTGCAGCTGCACATGGACTTCGCGACGTTCGAGAGCTTCCTTTCGCGCTTCGACGTCTATCTCGGGGACCTCACCGCCCAAGACCTCGGGCTGCCCCGCGACGCGTGGGACCGCCTCGCGAAGTCGATGGACTCGGTGTTGCACGTCGCCGCTTCCCTCAACCGCAAGTCGGCCAAGGAGTGCTTGAACGTCAACCTCCGCGGGACGCTCTCCGTCGTCAGGCTCGCGCGTGCGGCCGCCGATCACCACGGGCTGCGGCGGTTCAGCGACGTTTCCACGGTCGCGGTCGCGGGCCACCGTCAGCACGAGACGGTGACCGAGGAGAACTGCATCGACTGGCAGCGCAGCGACTACGACCCGTACGCACGGACCAAGAAGTTCTGCGAGCACATGGTCCACGAGCTGCTCCCGGACGTGCCGATCACCGTGTTCCGTCCCGCGACGGTGCTCGGTGACAGCCGGTTCCCCGAGACCACGCAGTTCGACATGGTGACCGCGTTCGCTGCCCTCGCACACATGCGTGTGATGCCGTTCGATCCGAGCTGGCGGGTCGACATCGTCCCCGCCGACTACGTGGGTCGCGGGATCGTCCACGTGCACACCCAGGCGGGCCCCGTCCACGACGCGTACCACTTGAGCTCGGGCGAAGCCTCGCTGACCTACGGGCAGATCCATGCCGCGTTGCGCGATGCCGGGCACCGCGCGCGCTTCGTGTTCGTGCCGAAGCTCGGGACCCCATTTCGCGCGCTCGTCGATGCGCTGACCGGAACGCCGCGGAGCTGGGGAGTTTCCCGCCCGGCGGCGCTCATGAAGGTGTTCTTGCCCTATCTGACGTTCGACACCGTCTTCGACAACAAGCGCATCGTCGACGCGCTCGGAGAGGCTCCGGTGCCCTTCTCGAACTACGCGTATCCGTTGCTCCGTTTCGCCGTCGACGGGGGCTTTCGGTACCCGTACCGGCCCTGGCCGAGCGAAGCGTCCGCGTAGCGCGACGCGCCGACACGTCCGCGTCTGGTCCAGGGCCGCGCGCCGTTTCGGCGTCTCGTTGGGAAAGCTCGTCCAGGGGCCGCAAGGGCGACCCAAAATCGCGCCCGCGCGGCGAAGATCTTTCGCTGCCCGCCCGCGTCGGTGTTTCGCACAATAGTGGCCATGCTTTCGATGGGCGCTGCCATGGAGCTGCGACCGCTGCGTGCGGGCGAGCCTCTGTTCTCTCGCGTGGATGCCCCGTTCGAAGAGACCGATAGCCGGTGTCTTCGGCTCCGCTACGCACCGGTCGACCCTGCGGGGGTCGTGTTGCTGCAAAAGGACGGAGACGGCTCGCGGCGCGTGGGGATTGGCTTGTTGACCCGGGTCGAAGGAGCCCACGCGCTCGGCGATGTTCAGCTCATCCTGCTCGAGGACGTGGACGCGGGGGAATGCCAGGAACGGATGATCGAGGCCGTGGTCGCCCTCGCGAAGCAGGCCGGGATCCGGCGCCTGCGCTTGCGTTTTGGGGCGCGCGATGTCTCGGCGTTGCCGTGGGTCCGGCGTCTGCAGACCCGGCCCGCGTTGGAGGTCCACGGCGACTGGACGCGGATCGAGTTCCCGACGGCGGCGTTTTGCCCGGGTCGGTCCTCCAAGGTGGGGGCGGGGGACGTCCCGACCGACGCGCGCGCGACCGTCCGAGCCGCGTGACACCGCCTTGGCGGCGTGTGGGGCCGCGGCCCTGCGGGCGTTGGTTTCGCGGGCGGGCGCCGTGGTCGGCGTGGTTTGGCGTCGAGTGCGTGCCGTGCACGATTCTGCACGCCCGCACGCTCGCGTACACGGGTTGAGCCCCAGACAGGGACGGGTAGACTCCGCGCGAGCTCCCATGGGTTTCTTCAGTCGCTTCAAGGAATCTCTCGATCCCGACCGCGTCCTCATGGAGGTCATGAACGGGTTCATCGAGGCGGTCGCGATCCGCCGCGCCCTCGACCGCGAACAAGAGGTGTGGCGTCCGGGCAAGCCGCTCAAACTCGTGCTCGCGGGCTACGTGGGGACGCGAAACACCGGAGCGGACGTGCGCGTCGAGGAGATGATCCGGCAGTTTCGACACGTCGTCGGCGATGACGAGCTGGAGCTGACGATCATGTCCGTCAACCTCGCACGCACGGCGGGCTACTTCCGGACCGTCCGCCAGGTCGAGCTCCCCGTCGTGTTCCCCAAGTTCCTCTACGACGAATGCCCCAAGCACCACGGCGTCGTTTCGTGCGAGGGGTCCATGTTCAAGTCCAAGTTCGCCAACGCGCTCTCCACGATGATGGCAGGCGCGCTCGGCATCGCGGCCGTCGAGCAAAAGCTCGCGGTCGGTTACGGTGCCGAGGCGGGCGGCATGACGCCCGCGATGCGGGACTTCGTCAAGAAGCACTGCAAGCACGCGCTCATCCAGTGCCGCAACAACCCCTCGCGCGAGGTGCTCGGACGGCTCGGGATCCGCACGACCGGCGGGGCCGACACGGCTTGGACGTTCGAGCCTGCGCCGCCCGCCGTGGGCGCACGTCTGCTGCGCGAGAAGGGGTGGGACGGGAAGCAGAAGATCCTGGTGGTCTGTCCGATCAACCCGTTCTGGTGGCCGGTGAAACCCGACTTGGCCAAGGCGGCAGCGCAGGCCCTCGTGGGGCAGTTCCGCGAGGAGCACTACCGCTCGATCTACTACCACCACAGCTCCGAGGAAGCCGACGCGAAGTATGCCGCCTACATCAATGGCATCGCCGAGGGCATCGAAGCGTTCGGTCGCGACAACGATTTCTTCACGATCCTGGTCGGCATGGAGCGCGTCGATCGCAAGTCGTGCGAGGCCTTGTCGGAGCGCTTGGGGACCTCGCCCCCGATGTTCATCAGCGATGACTACGACATGTACCAGATGGTCTCCATCCTCCAGCGCTGCTCGTACATGTTGAGCTCGCGATTCCACGCGGTCGTCACGTCGATGCCGGGGCTCGTGCCCTCGGGCGGTATCACGATGGACGAGCGCATCCGCAACCTCATGAACGATCGCGGTCACTCCGATCTGTTCCTCGAGGTCGACGAGGACAATCTCGGCGAGAAGGTGCTCACGATGCTCCGGCGGCTCGCGCGGGACTCCGATCAGATCCGCGAGGACATCGCCCGCGCGATCCCGGAGCAACTCAAGCTCATGGGGCAGATGGGCATCGACTTCATGGACGAGGTGCAGCGCGTGTATCCGGAGTTCCCGCGGCGCCAGCTGCCGCGGACTTGGGACGCCCACCTTCCCCCGCTCTCGGTGCCGCTCCAGACGCTCGTCGATCGCTACGCCTAGGACCTCTCAGGGAAGCAGCGCGAGCAGATGATCGATCGTCGTGGCGACGCGGCGAAGCGGCACCCCAAAGCGGAGCGAAGTGATCGCTGCGTGATCGAGCACGCGCAACAACCGGTCCGCGTCGCCTTCGTCCCCCGGGACCCCGGCGCGGTCGAAGCACTCGCGCACGAGCAGCACGGGATCGAGGTTGCGCTCGATCGCGGCCGGTGCGAGCTCTCCGACGAACGTCGAAGACAGGTAGCGGGCGAAGTCCTCGCCCGCGAGGCGCTGGCGCAGCATGGCTGCCGGCCCGCGACCGCACAGCGGAAGGCCGGCGCTGCCCCAGCCGACGATGCCCTCGTCCAGATAGGCGACCTCCGTATCGCAGTCGTCTTGGAGCGCCCGTGCCAGGCCCCGCGCGGACAAGCCGCTCAGACACGAGAGCACCGGCTGCTGCGGCGCCGTGAGCTCGCACGCCCGTTCCCAAAATGCCAGCGCCCCGCCTGCATAGGGCTCGCCGAGGGATCCAGGGACGAAGCCCAATCCGCCGTAGCGCTCGTGATGGCTGCGAATGTCGACGAGTTGGAGCTGCGGATCGGTGACGACCGCGTTGGCGGAGAGCGGCAGCATCGGTCGTACGATAGTAAGGTTCGCGCCGCATTTTGTTTCGACGGGGGGTCCGACGGCGCAGTCGCGGGAACGTCGCGGCGCGAAACCGACTGCACGGGCGTGAAAGCCGCGAGCACCCGGTGGGTGGGCTTGCTCCGTGGTTCATCGCGGGTAGACTCGCCCGACTTCCGAGCCTCTGGACGGGACCCGTGACCTTCCTACAGCAGATCTTCGACCACTTCCGTGATCAACCGGCGCGGGCCAAGATCATCGAGATCCACCTGACGACGCCGCGAGGCACCGATGGCACTGGCATGCTCGATCTCATCGCGCGCGCGCGCGGAGGGCTTTGCGCGGCCGGAGTGGTTCCGGGAGATCGCGTCGCGTCGTTGGCCCCCAACTCGGCGCGGTGGATCGCGGCCGACTTGGCGACGATCGCCGAGGGGGCGATCACGGTCCCGATGTTCGAGCGGGCAGGGTCCGAAGAGATCGGGAAGATCCTCGCGTCGGCGCAGCCCAAGGTCGTCATCGTCGCGACCGATGCCTTGCGCAAGACCATCGAAGTGGCGTGGCCAGACCGCGGCGATGCCACCATCCTCACGCACGACGCTTTGTTCGCGGCCGCGGAGAAGCGCGCACCTTTGTGCGAGCGCGCGCCCGAAGATCCCGTCGCCATCATCTATACCTCTGGCACGAGCGGCGAGCCCAAGGGCGTCGTGCTCTCGCGGCGGAACATCGAGTTCATGATCCCCAAGACGATCGCGCGGCTCGAGACCGTCGCGGTCGCTCGGGAGGTTCCGGACCGCGTGTTCCACTTCTTGCCGCTGTGCTTCGCGGCCTCGCGCCTGATGTTGTGGACGCAGCTCTCGCGCCCCAACCCCGTCATGCTGTCGACGGACCTCACGAAGATGCAGGCCGAGTTCCTCACGGCCACACCGAACTACTTTCTGACGGTGCCGATGGTGCTCGAGCGGATCCGCAGCGGCGTGCTCGACCAACTCGGCAAAGCGGCTCCGGTGGTGCAGAAGATCTACGCCCGCGCCGTGGCGGCCGATCGCGCGCTCACGCAGGGCGAGGCCTCATGGCTCGATCGCGGGGTGTTGGCGCTCGCGCGCCGCCTCGTCTTCGCGAAGATCAAGCAGAAGATCGGGCCCAAGCTCGACTTCGTGATCTCGGGGTCGGCACCGTTGGCCGAGGAGACGCAGCGCTGGTTCCGGATGCTCGGGATCCCCGTGTACCAAGCCTATGGCCTCACGGAGACCACCGGGATCGTGTCGCTCGATCTCCCCGCAAGGTGGGTGCCGGGCCGCGTGGGGTATCCCATCGACGGCGTCGAGACCAAGCTGACCGACGATGGTGAGCTGTGGATCCGCGGTCCCAACGTGTTCGAGGGGTATTGGAACAACCCTACGGCAACCCAGGATGCGCTCGTCGGTGAGTGGTTTCGCACCGGCGATCAAGTCGACATCCGCGACGGCAACCTGCAGATCATCGGGCGGCTCAAGAATCTCATCGTCCCCGAGTCGGGCCACAACGTGGCTCCCGAGCCGCTGGAGGAGCAGTTCGCGCTGCTGTGCCCAACCGCGCAACAATGCGTGATCGTGGGGCATGGCCGCCCGTTCCTGACGCTCATCGCGACGGGTTCCGTGACGCAAGAACAAGTCGATGCAGCGGTCTCGACCTTCAATGAAGGTCAGCCGTACTACAAGAAGGTGAAGGGGACGATCCTCACTCCGGAACCCCTCAGCGCGGACAGAGGCTTGCTGACCGCGAACCTCAAGTTGCGCCGAGCGCAGATCGAGGCCCACTTCAAGTCCGAGATCGATGGCGTCTACGCGGGTTACTTCGCCGAGAAGAAACAACGCGAGGGCAAGGGAGCGCTGCCCGGATGATCCGTTGGTCCCTCTGTGACGGTGTCTATGAGCTCGAGCTCGCGCGACCCCCTTGCAACGAGATCGGCACGACGGTGCTCGGGGAGATCGAGCGCTTCCTCGACATCGTGGATACCGCGAGCGCGTCTGCGCTCATCATCCATAGCGGCTTGAGCAGCGGCTTCTCGGCGGGGGCGGACCTGCGCGAGCTCTACGCGGCGCTGCAGGACGTCCCTCCGGGGCAGATCAAGCAGGGCCTGCGCGCCTTCATCGATCGTGTCCACACCGTGATGGACCGCCTGGACGCGCTCCCCTTGACGACGATCGCCGTGGTCTCGGGGATCTGTTTCGGCGGCGGCTTCGAGCTCGCGCTCACGTCGGACATCATCATCGCCGAGAAAACCGCGCGGTTCTGCTTTCCGGAGCTGCGGCTCGGCCTCATCCCCGGGTTTGGCGGGATCCCGCGTTTGCGGCGAGACGTCTCCAACGGGCTCGTCCGGGACTTGCTCCTGACAGGGCGCAGCATCAACGCCAAGAAGGCGCAGGCTTGCGGGCTCGTGAGCCAAATGGTGCCGACGGGCGAGGGCCTGCGCGCCGCCAGGGCGGCAGCCCGCCAGGCGACCAAGTTCGATCCGTTGGCGCAACGGACCTGCAAAGCGTTCATGAAACCCATCCCGTACGAAGACCTCGCGCGAGAACGCGAGATTTTCGTGAACCTGGCGAGCCGGCCGGTGCTCTTGGCCGCGCTCAAGAAGTTCGTCGAGAGCGACGACCCGCGGCCTTATCTCCCCTAGGCGCAAGAACGAAGACCCGCCATGTCCACCAGTCTGGAACGTTTGATTCAACTGTCCGCGAAGCGCTACGGCGCCGATCCTGCGGGCATCTCTGCGGACGACGACATCTTCGAGAAGCTCGGGATCGACAGCTTTCAAGCGGCCGAGCTCATGAGCGAGCTCGAGATCGAGTTCGACGTCGAGATCCCCGACTACGAGTTGCAGGACATCAAGACCTTTGGGCAGCTCGCCCGCGCCATCGACAACCGCCGCTAGAGAACCAAGATGCTGACTTTGTCGCGAATCAACTCGATCGGTGAGGCGATCCGAGACTCGATCATCACCCACAAGAGCAACGTCGCCTTGATCGAGGCGGACCGCCATCGGGAGAACGGGCGGTGGACGTATCGGGAGCTCCGCACGGAAGCGGAGCGCTTCGCAGCGCTGCTCCAAAGCGAGGGCGCGCGGCCCGGGGATCGCTGCGCGATCCTGATGCAGAACCAGTCCAAGTGGATCTTCAGCGGGCTCGGGGCGTTCTGGGCCGGCGCGGTCGTCGTGCCGCTCGACTACAAGCTGTCGTCGTCGGAGCAGATGGCCTTGTTGGCGCACTGCAAGCCGCGCGTGTTGGTCACCGAGTACTCGACGTGGACCAAGCTCCAGCGCGAGCCATCCGGTGCGCTCGAGCAGACGCGCGTGTTCGTGACGGAAGCCCCCGAAGGTGCCCCGCTCGGCCCCGCAGTCCGTTGGGAGAAGGCTCCGACCGCGGCGTTCTCGTACGTCGGTGCGCAGCGCGAGGACCTCGCGACGATCGTCTACTCGTCCGGAACCTCGGGGGTGCCCAAGGGTTGCATGCTGACGCACGGCAACTATCTGAGCCAGGCCGAGATCCTCGGGCGCCTGTTCCCGCTCGAGGAGGATGATCGCTACCTTTCGATCCTTCCCACGAACCATGCGATCGACTTCATGGTGGGCTTCGTGGGCACACTGCTGTTCGGTGCGACCGTCGTGCATCAGCGCACCTTGCGGGCGCAATACATCCGGCAGTCGCTCAAGCAATACGAGATCTCCCATATCTCCGTGGTCCCCACGATCCTGCGCAACCTCGAGAAGCGGCTGCGCGAGCGCATCGAAGATCTCCCCGATTGGCAGCGGTTCGCGGTCGACGGTCTGCGCCGGGTCAACGAGATCGCGACCGCACGCAAGCCGAGGCACGAGGTATCCAAGCGTCTGCTCAAGCCGATCCACGACGAGCTCGGCGGCAAGCTGCGGGTCGTGTTCGCGGGCGGAGCGTTCGTCGACCCGGACCTCGCCCAGTACTTCTACGACCTCGGGATCCCGGTCGCGATTGGCTATGGCCTCACGGAGGCTTCCACGGTCATCGCCGTCAACGACCTGGAGCCGTTCCGTGCCACGACGGTGGGGAGGCCCGTGCCGGGCGTGGAGGTCGAGATCCGCGGCGCGAACGCGGAGGGCGTGGGCGAGGTGTGGGTGAAGGGGCCCACGGTCATGGCCGGATACCTCGACGAACCCGAGCTCACCCGGGAGACGATCATCGATGGGTGGCTCAAGACGGGAGACCTCGGCTCGATCGACGTCTCCGGGCATCTCAAGCTCGTTGGGCGCGCCAAGAACATGATCGTGACGGAGGGCGGGAAGAACATCTATCCGGAGGACATCGAGTCGACCCTCGAGGACATGGATGGATGCGAGGAGTACTGCGTGGTCTCGGCCAACTACGTGTGGCCGAGCGGGAAGCTGACCGGGGATCAGCTCGTGGTGGTGCTCCGCCCGGAGAACGAAGAAGCCGTGCCTGCGTTGTTGGCAGAGCTGCGCCGGCGCAATCGGACCCTGGCCGATTACAAGCGCTTGGGCGGCTACGTGCTGCGCCGCGAGGAGTTCCCGGTCACGGCGTCGCTCAAGGTGAAGCGAGGCGCGCTCGTGGAGGAGCTGCGCAAGAAGTCGCGCAACGCGAGCGTCGTTCCACTCGGAGAGTAGTCACGACATGCCCAAGCGCTCCTACCTCGCGATCATCAACCCCGCAGCAGGGGGAGGGAAGTGTGGGCGTCAGGCTCAGGCAGCGATCGATGCCCTCGCGAGCGCGGGCATCGAGGTCGTTGCCCGGCAGACGTCTTGGCCCGGCGAAGCCACGGTGTTCGCCGAGCAGGGCGTACGGGACGGCTTCCGCCACTTCATTGCGGTTGGGGGGGACGGCACGAGCTACGAGGTGGTCAACGGCTTGTACCCCTGGACGCAAGGCGGCGAGCCCCCCACGCTCGGGTTCCTGCCGCTCGGCACGGGGAACTCGTTCTTGCGGGATTTCACGACCGAGGGCGCCTCGCATGCTCAGGCGGCGATCGCCGCAGATCGTGGGCGGCTCTGTGACGTGCTTCGCCTCCGCCACCGCGGCGGCGTACTCCACTACATCAACTTGCTCAGCATCGGTTTCGTCGCCGACGTCAACGGACGAAGAGCGCGACGCTACAGCGGGTGGGGCGAGGCCGGCTACGTCGCCGCCGTGGTTCGCGAGGTCGCGGCGTTGCGCGCCAGGCCGTTCCCGATGGCCGCGGACGGGGGCGCGTACGATCGCGACCCGATCGTCTTCGCCTCCTTCAACAACAGTCGCTTCACCGGCGGCAAGATGATGATGGCGCCGGACGCCGATACGTCCGACGGTCTCATCGATGTGATCCGCGTAGCTCCGTTGTCGCGCCTGGACCTGTTGCGGACGTTCCCCAAGATCTTCAAGGGAACGCACACACGCAATGCGGCCGTGTCCACGAGCAAGGTGCGAGAGATTGCGTTCGAGCTCGATGCTCCCATCGAGGTCATGGTGGATGGCGAGGCGCTCGAGGTCCTACCCGAGCATCTCGACGTTCTGCCCGGTGCGCTTCGCGTGCACGTGTAGGTCGCTGTCCGGAGTGGCCGAGCGCGACCTCGAGGGTCATGGCGCTCGTTCGGGACACCGGTTGCACGAGACGTACGCCATATGACTCAAGGCATGAGATCCACAGGACGAAGTGAGGTCCACGACGGCTCGAGCCGTCGTTCGTGCGCTCGCCCGACCGGGACCTCATGTCGATCCGTACTCAGCTCGTTGGTTCATGTTGCGGACTCGTCTTGGTGGCGACCGGGTGTGGCGTCGACAAAGTGTCCGCGGGAATCGACTCGGGCGAGGACAGCGGGCGTCTGTCCGACGAGGAACAGCCGTGGTCTCCCGGTTCCTATGAAGCCTCGGATGAATCCGGGGGTGGAGCGAGCATTCCTGGCTGGGACGACAGTCCCGGGACGTTCCGGCTCGTCCCCACGGTGGCGGTGGTCCAGCGCGTCGTGCCAGGGAATGCGGTGAGCAGCGTACCCGGTGTGCGCGTGATGAACGAAGACGACGAGCCCATGGCGGGCGTCGAGGTGGTCTTCGAGCTGGCGGCCGGTCAGGCAGGCTATCTCGCTCGAGACAGCGTGATGAGCGATGCGAACGGCTTTGCGTCGGCGGGACGCTGGTCGGTGGGCAACCTCGTCGGCGACTACACGCTCAATGCGAGCGTCCCGGAGTTCGAGGCGATCGAACCGCTTCCATTCATCGCGCGCGCTGCCACCGACTATCACATCGAGCTCGTGTTCACGACGGACCCCACGCCGGAGCAGTACGCGGTGTTCGACAAGGCGCGTCGTCGGTGGGAAGGCGTGATCCTCAATGCGCTTCCTGCCGTGGAAGGCAGCCTCGCCGACTACGCGGAGAGCTGTGGCTACGTGGTGGAGGACCGCTGGGTCCACACCGAAGGCTTGACGCTGTTCATCGAGCTCGGTCCCATCGATGGACCCAACAAGACGTTGGGGCGCGCGGGCCCATGCCTCTTGCGCGCAGCGGACAACTCTCCCGTGTTTGGGGGGATGACGCTCGATACGGCAGACCTGGACCTGCTGCAGTCGCGTGGATATCTCGAGAGCGTGATCCTGCACGAGATGGGGCACGTGCTCGGCATCGGCACGGTGTGGGGACATCTCGACCTGCTCGCCAACCCCTCGATTCCCGACGCCGACGGGGCAGATACGCACTTCCGCGGCGATCATGCCAAGGTCGCCTTCGAGGGGCTGCTGGGCGCTTTCGACTACACGGACGGGCAGATCGTTCCGGTGGCCAATCAAGGTGTCCGCGGATCTTCGGACGGCCACTGGCGTGAAGACGTGCTCGGCAACGAGCTCATGACGCCCACATTGACGGGGCGCGAGTCGGCCCTGCCGCTCAGCATGCTCACGATCGCGTCGCTCGCAGACCTCGGTTTCTACGAGACCAACGCGCGGGTCGCCGATCCGTTCGTTCTTCCGTACAAGCAGGCTACGCTGCAGACGCAGGACTTCGCGAACGAGCCGTCGCTGATGGATGGCTGCTCGTTGATGGAGCCGAAGTTCGTGGTCGCAGGCGTGGACTGACTACGCGGTCTTTCGTGCGCCCACGCGCTGGGCGACGGCGATGCCGAGGGTGAGCACGATCGAGAGCGGCACGAGCCACCATCCGAAGCGGGCGTAGGGGGTGGGTCGTTCGCTCGTCCGGCGCGGTAGGGGCACGTCGAACACGAGCACCTCCGGGCTGCCGGGATCCGCGGGCGTGACCTCGCGGGATGGCAACGACGCGAGCACCTCTCCCGTGGGGCCGATGACGGCCGAGATCCCGCTGCTCACGCTGCGCAGCATCGGGATGCGATGCTCCACCGAACGAAACTGGGCGAGCGCCAGATGCTCGGCTTGGCCCACGGGACCAAACCAGGTGTCGATGGTGACGTTGACGAAGATGTCGATGCCTTCGTCTTGGGTTGCGACCTGGCGGCCAAAGGTCGGGATGATGTCCTCGTAGCAGATGAGCGGACCCAGGGCGAGTTGGCGATCGTTGCCGTGCTCGAGCAGGAAGCGCGCCGGTCCAGCGCCCGCGGAGAGATGCGACATCGCGGGGATCCGCTCGAGCAGCCATGTGGGATCGATGACCGGGACGTGCTCTCCGAACGGGACGAGGTGGACTTTGTCGAAGTGGCCGCGGAACTGATGATCGCGGTCGACCAAGATTGCGCTGTTGAAGCTCTCCCCGCGTTCGGATCGCGTGGCCACGCCGAGGATCGTGGGAACGCTGTGATCGCGGAGGATTCTGTACCGTGGATCGGGAGGGTCTTGGGTCAGCTCGCGCGGCAACCGGTGCGGGTACATGCCCGCTTCCGGCCACACGATGAGCTCGGCGCCTTGTCGCTCCGCCTCGACCGACATGGCGTGCAGTCGCTCGAGCTTCTTCCTGGGGGCGCGCCACTGCAGGGGAGCGTTGGGTTGGACGAGGCCGACGCGCAGCGTGGGCGCCTGCGCGTCTGCGCGGGCGATGCTGGCGATACGGGCGAGGCCTCCGAAGTAGCTGAGCACAGGGATGCCGAGCGCGATCGCACCCCAGCGGATCCGGGCGGAGCCCTGTGCACGCAGGGCCTCGACGGCGAGGATGCCCGCGACCAGGACCTCGAGCTCCACGAGCGACGGTCCGCCGAGTTCGGCCGCTTGCATCCACGCGGGACTGCGCGCGAACCCGATGACCACCGTGTGCGGGAAGATGTGCAGCCACGAAGTGCTGAGAAACACCCAAGAGGCGCAGGCCCAAACGACGGACGCCGCCAACGTTCGCTGCGGGAACAACCGGATCCCGAGACCCCAGAGCGCGAAGGGCACGGTGTGCCAAGCGGAGAACAGCACGTGCACGAAGATCGCGAGCGGCCACCCGAAGTTCGCGAACTCGCGCACCGTGTAGATGATCCAACGGAACCCCACGAGCACCGCGGGGAACCCCCCCGCCCACGCGATGAACGCGGCCTGGCGGGGCGTCATCGGCTGCCGGAGGGCCCACCAGATCGGCGCGAAGCCGAGCCAAGCGAGCCAAGGCCAACCGCTCGGCGGGGCCGCGAGGGCAAACGCGAGGCCGCCGAGCGACGCCACGAGGTAGAGCTTGTAGGGGCGCGCTGGCGATGGAGCCGGCTGCATGGCGTCACCGTAGCAGTCCGGCGCGGCCTTTGTCGTCACTCGAAGAAGGCGGCGAGGTCTTCGGGGAACGCTTCGTGTTCCACGGCACCGCGAGAAAACACGCTGTCGAGGAGGGAACAGCGTGCTGGCTCCACGTCCGGGTCACACATCTGCCATTCGAGCTCGACCGATGAAAGCTCGACCACCGTCCAGTACGCGGGACGAAACGCGTTCGAAACGAATGCCCCTGGGATCGCCTCGTAGGGCTGCTCGATGGTGTGGCAGAACCCGCACCGCGTGCTCCTGTCTTCTTGGAAGACCACGTGGTCGAAGGGCGCCGCGGGTGCGACGGTGTCTTGAATCGGAAACTCGAGCTCGCCCTTGAGGGACTGCGTCTCGGAGACGAACTCGCCAAACTCGAGCAGCGTGCTGCCGCTGCCCTCGAGGGCGATGGACAGCACGAGGGGGTCGCGCATGAGAAAGAGCCGTGGGCTGCGCTCTCCCACGGCCGGTTGCGCGCTGAAATTGCTCGAGGTCGCGTTGATCCGCAGCGGGCGGTCGAGGCTCTCCACGAAACAGGCGAGGCTGAGCGGTTTGGGCAGTGCGTTGATCAGGGCGACCGCGGCCTCGATGGTGCGGGGATCGGTCGAGATCTGGGGATCGAGCGGTCGGCATCCCGGTGAAGCCGGTGTGGGTTCATGGTCGCCGGACTCCGCCTCGCCCGTGCTCTCGTCGCTCGCTTCCCCATCGCTCGCTTCCCCGTCACTGTCGCTCTCCGAGGTCTCCCCGCTCGTTTCGTCGGCTGCGACCGGGTCATGTGCCGGCGCCTGGCAGCTGGCGAGGACCAGGACGGGAGTGAGCAGCCCGTGGGTCCAAGCGCGGAAGAACGTCACGGAACAAAGTATTCCTGCCGAACACCCTGACCACAACGGTGGGCCGCCCGTAAAACTTGCAGGTAGCGCTTGGCGCGGTGTCGCGGCTCGGATTGCGATAGGTTTGGCCCGTGCCCGGCCCGGGAGCAACCCTCGCATCGGCGCTCACCCTGATCGTGACGCCTCCGAGCATGCCGCCGCGGGCTTCGGTCGTGGTCGAGGCACCCGAGCTCGTCGCGGAGGAGCCGGCGCTGCCTTCGATCCTCGAGGACGAGCTCGGCGCGGTGCTCTGGGAGCTCGGCGTGGGGCCGCGGCGCTTGGCATCGGATCCCGTGCTCGCCGTTTTGGTCGAGCCGGAACCGGATGGCTATCGCTACGAGATCGCCGGCGTCGTGCAAAACACGTGCACACCGTGCCGGCGTGAGGAGCTGAGTGCGGCGCTCGCCGGAGCCGTCGAGGGGTACGCGACGCAGGTCTGGGGTGCGCGAAGAGGGGAATCCGTGGTGCGCACCGAGCCGCCACCGCCACCGCCAGCGTCCGCGGCCGTGACGACCTTGGAGCCGGCTCCGTCCGTCGTCCCGTCCCCGTCGGAGGTGCGACCGGCTCCCGCGGAGCCGCGGGGGGAAGAGCCGCAGGTGCTCGGCTTGCGACGTGCGGGGATCGCCATGTTCGTGATTTACGGCGCGAGCGCGGTTGCGGGCGTGACCCTCATCGGCATCGATCGGGTGCGTTCGAGCGACGACGCGTCCGAGTCGTATGAAGGCCTCGAGTACCAAGGTGTGGGCTTTGCCTTGCTCGGACTCAGCGTCGCTTCCCTCGTCGTGGGTGGTGTCATGCTGGGGATGTCGGCGAATCGCCGGCGCTCCACCGTCGCGCGGATCCGCGTGGCCCCTACGAGGTCGGGTTTTCGTTTCTAAGCCCCGGGATCTCATGTCGGCGCGGTCATCGTTTCTCTGGATCCTGGGTTTTGGCCTCGTCGCCGCCCTGTCCGCGTGCCCGGCGACCTGGCGCAACGAGGATCACTGCGTCCTCCACGGTGGTGATGCTTACTGCGCGTGGGTGACGGCCGGAGATCGGCCGTTCTGTGCCACGAACGAACCGACGGGATGTGAGCGGGCGACCGCCGGTGCGGATGCGACCAGCTGCGTCGCGCAGGCTCCGGCCGAGGCCTGTCATCGACCCGAGGGGGAAACGACGGGCATCGCGATCACGACCGAGGGCGACGGGAACGCGACGACGGACGACGGCTCGACCGGGATCGCGAGGACGACGTCCTCCGCCACGGAGACCACGGCGCTCGCCTCCGAGGCCTCGACCCTCGAGACGGAAGGCGGGTCGGATCCCTCGCTCGGGACGACCGGCGAGCCCCCAGAGTGCCTCGAGCCGAGCGAGTGTCCGCTTCCGGAGGCCTCGATCTGCAGCGCGGAGGGGATCTGCGTGTCGTGCAGCGACGCTGCAGCCGATGCCTGCGGGTCGCGGAATCCAGCCACCCCGGTTTGTCTCACGGGGACCTGCGTGGCTTGTGACCCGAGCACGCACCTGGGATGTGGCGGGCAGACACCCATCTGCGATCCCGCGCTCGGGGTCTGCCGTGCGTGTGCACATCACGACGAGTGCGGCCCCGCGGCGCTGTGCCTCGCCGAGGCAGGGTGCGCCGTCGGGGGGATCTACGTCGACCCCACGGCACCCGAGGGTGGGGACGGCTCCCCGCAGGCCCCATTCCGCGCGATCGACGAGGCGATGGCGGCGACCGAAGGTGTCGATCCCCTCATTTTGCGGTTGAGCGGGCACTCGCATCTGGCAGCCATCGTCGCCGATGAGCGCATCGTCGCGGTCGCCCCTGCCTCGGAGGGTGAGCCGGTGTTGATCCCGGGCGGGAGTGCGCCACTGCTGCGCGTGACCGCGGAAGGGGACGTGTTCGCCGACCGCGTGACGCTCCGGGGAAGCACCTCGAGACCCGCGATCGAGGTCGAGGGCGGGGCCGCAACGCTGACCCGAGTGGGGCTCGTCGATAACCCCGGCGGGGCCGTGCTCATGTCGAGCGGTCGGTTGGTGCTCGTCAACGCGCTCGTCACCGAAAATGGGTTCTCGGGCGACGAGCGAGCCGCGATTACGCTCGGCTCCGGATCGATGACCATGCTCGACACGATGCTGCTCGAGAACGTGGCCGCGCCGTCGTGGCCAGCCAACATCGCTTGCGACGACCGGGCGACGATCTCTGTGCGCAACAGCGTGATCGCGACGGCGGCCGCCTTCGAGGCCGCGGGCGAAGATACGGACACCGATGGGATGGCCCCCTTCGAGCCCCAGGGCGAGCGCTCCGTGGGTTGTGCTTTCCCAGCGGATTGGAGCGCGGTGGATGCCTCCGCGGCCCTCGGTACGGGCGCGGTCTTGCTCACGACGTACGATCCAGGGTGGTTGCTCTGGCCACAGGGGCGACCGCCGCGACTCTCCGCGACGGGCCGCGAGACGTTCGCCGGGATCGCGCGATGGCAAGCCGGGGATCCAAGGGTGGACTTCAACGGCACCCCGCGGGTGGCGGTGGACGGCGCACCGGAAACCGCGGGCGCCCTACTGCCCTAGGGCGCCGACCCCCGTGGGACTTCCACCACGGCTGCTAGAGCGCCCCTGACGCGGGTATCCGCGCAACCGGCCCTCGTTGCCGGCTTTTGGGTGGGTTCATCGACTTGTCGCGGCGGTACACTCCGTGCCTCGATGGCGTGCGATTGCCGGACTTTCTTTCTCCTCGCCACTGCTTTGAGCCTCGCCACGGTGGGGTGCACCGGTCGCGTGATCGATCAGGACCTGGTCGAGCGCGGAGGATCCGACGATGATGGGAGACCTGCGGGTGAGTGCGCGCGCGACGAGGACTGCGATGGCAGCGAGGAGTGCTTCGAGGGGACGTGTGTCTCGGGTGGGGTCTTCCGCGTGACGCTCTCCTGGGAGTTCGAGTCGGACCTCGACTTGCACGTCGTGACTCCCCGCGGGAACGAGATCTTCTACAACACCGACGGTGAGGTGGACGGTGGCCGGTTCGATGTGGACGATTGCTCGCAGGGGATGTGCGAGGGGCCACTTCCGTACGTCGAGAACATCGCGTTCGACGGCGACGCGTACGAGGGGGAATACAGCGTCTGGGTCGACAACTTCGACGGTGCAAGTGGTGGCCCATTCCTCGTGGTCGTCTCTGGAGACGTGAACCGCGAGTGGGAGGACTCGATCCCGGCCGCGCCGGTCGAGTCGGAGTGGTTTCAGTTCGAGTGGGATCCGTGACGCCCCTTGGGCACGCCGCGGTGGCGTACGGCATCTCCGGCTGTACGCGCCGCCTCGTTTGGCCAGCGCTCGTCCTTGGTGGCGTCGCCTGTGATGTCGATTTCCTGCTGTTTTGGGCGCCCCAGTTCAACGCCTGGCACCGCGTGATCACCCACAACCTCGCGTTCGTCGTGGCGAGCGCGGTCCTCGTGGCGGGGTTGACCCCTTACCGCTTTTGGCATGCGTCCCCTCTGCGGGTCGGCGTCTCGTTTCTGCTCGGAGGCCTCTCTCACCTCTTGGTCGACAGCATGCTCGATGGGAATCCGAGCAACGGGATCGGCGTCGCGCTCTGGTGGCCGTTCTCCGCGCAGAGCTGGTCGCCCGTGAATCTCGTCGTGATGAAGCCCGACCCTCCGACCTGGGACGAACCTCGCCGCATGGCGTGGAGCGTGCTGTCCGGGGTGCGATGGGAGCTGCCCTTCTACGCGCTCGCAGTCCTCATCGCGTGGCGACGCCGGCCGTGATAGGCCGCGTGGCGGTCCCTCATGGGGAGGGTGGTTCGAACAGCTCGAGCATCAAGCCGCCCGTCGAGGTCGCCGGGATCCGGAACGACTCGGCACCTTGGTGTGAGATGAAGCGTTGAATCGGCGATCCCACCGCTTGTTCTACGACCGCGTGCGCGACGTCGAGATCGTGCACCTCGATGCGCGCGCCGATGATCCCTTCCACGCGCTCCGCGGCGAACGTGGCCACGGGGCCAGGGTGCTGCGGCATCATGAGGACGATCTCGTTGTTGCCCTTGCGCACGGCGGTGGTCTTGACGCCGAGATCGTGTAGACAGCGATTCTGCCAGCGAATGTAGAATCCGAGCGAAAGATAGTACGCAGTCGCGGCATTGAGGTCCGCAGTGACGAGCCACATGGCATCGAGCCGAGCCGCGGTATTTGCATGCTCCATCGGCACGAGTTCTGGGTTCTCCAAGAACATCTGCTGGAGCGCGCCGTCGACGTATTCCAAGATGAACATCGATCCGTCGGGGGCTTGCGGCTGGAGGACCAGCAGGTCGTTCCACAGCTGGGGCGTCGCGAGCGTCCCGTCTGCTTCCAAGGTGAGCGGCGGCCCGGGTTGCGGACCGGCCGTGAGGAATCCTCGTCCTTGGAGGAATGTGGCGGCTTGCGCGGCCGAGGACACGCTCATGCCGTACAGCTTCGCACCTTCGAAAACGTCCAGAAACGCGACGATTGGGGCCGTGAACTGGTTTTCCTCGGTGTACGTCACCAACTCGAGATACGTGAGATCTTCGAACCAAATGACGCTATTTCGGACGCCTGCCGGGGACGTCAGATTTGGTGTCGTATGGAATCCGAGTGCCGTGAGATTCGCCTGCACGGCGTCATAATTTTCCGGTCTCACGAGCGTTGCGATGTGATCCACGCTGTTTTCCACGCCCAATTGCTCGCGGGCATGGGCTTGGGTCGCGGTCAACAGGAGCACTGTCGCCGTGACGAACGAAACACTGCTTGCCATGTGCGGATACCCCCGTCGTGAACAGCCTACTCTGCTGGGATCGAAGTGACAATGATTGTGCCTTATTTGTCCGCTGTCGAAGGGCCGTGCCAAAATGGTGATGCCGAACGGTGACCCCAGCGCACGGGTGAGATGCTCATAGAGCATTCATACGATGGGGGCGTGTGGGCAGGGCGCGTCCTCGTGGCTTGAGTGAAAAGCGCGTGCACGGCAAGATACGGCGATGCCGGGGCCAATCCCTCCCAAGTTCTACGCCGAGGACGCCACGTTCCCTCGGAGCATCGCGATGCGGCCGATCGGCGTCGTCGACTCGCCTCACCGAGAACGCCACGGAACGCCACGTCAGGCGATTCTGCCAGCAAGCCCCGAATTGCGACAGTCCGAAGTCGTCCACGTCGTTTTGTTCGACTCGGTGTTCACGGAGGACGCGCTAATCGAGCTCCAGGACTTCGAGTACGTTTGGGTGCTGAGTTGGCTCCATCTCAACCAAGGGTTTCGGAACCTCGTCCAAGTCCCTGGTCGTGAGGACAAAGTGGGCCTCTTGGCGACGCGGGCACCCCATCGCCCGAACCCGATAGGTTTGTCGGCGGCGCGGTTGCTCCGAATCGAAGGTTTGACCCTCGTGCTCGAGCGCTGCGACCTGCTGCACGGGACGCCCGTGCTGGACATCAAACCGTACGTGCCGTACGCGGACGCCTTTCCCGAGGCCCGCGCTGGCTGGGTGTCTCGCCGCGGAGGCGCTCCGCCGGAGGGGTGCTGAGGAGGTGGTTGGGAGGGGAGGATGCTCCGGAAGCGAGGAGCGCTACGCCGGGTGCTCTGCGAACCATTTCCGCATGAACGCGGTGGTCTTCTCGTAGCTCTCGCGGATCTGCTCGACGAGGAACTCCTCGACGCGCTTGCCGAGCAGGGGGACCTTGGCGGTGCATTGGCCTTCCCAGACCCGCTTCACTTGGGTGGGGCCGAGGATCTCGAGCCGAAACACGCCGCGATTGTCGATGCGATCGGCCATGAAACTCGGCACCACCACCGTCTTCATGGCGGAGGTCGCCGCCTGGAAATCGTTCTTCTCGACGTACGAGATCGAGCTGTCGACCAGGGAGCGAAGCATGCGCGGGACCTCGCGCTTGGGCGTCAGGCGGGCCTCTCGGTGAATGGTGCGCGAGGGACCCTCACCGGCGCTCTCGAAGCGCAGGAGCTGCCAATCGATGTTGAGCACCGGCCACAACGCGGCGTTGAACGCTTCACTGAAGAAGACGTCCCAGAAGACGGCGGCCGAGACGTCGAAGGTGTCCTCGATGGTGTATTCCATGCGCCGGGGGACTCTAACCCTATCGCGGCGCGGGCGGGTCCTCTTCGAGCGTTTTCCGGCGCATGACGGGGTCCCGCAAGAACACGGCGAGGGAGATCCCGCCGACGAGCTCGCCATACCAAAGCGTCGCGACGCGGCCGAGCAACGCCGCCGCCAGAGCGATGGGCTGCGTCGCGCCTGCGACGAGGCGTTCGGTCGCGAACACGAGGCTCGTCTCGGTCGCACCGAGCCCGCCCGGCAGGAAGCTGAGGGCGCCGATCAGCGTGCCTGCGGCCCAGAGAAACCCGCTCGTCGTGAGGTCGGCGGCGACTCCTGCAAAGGCGTCGATGATGAGCCAGTAGCCGATGCACTCGAGGCCCCAGCCGAGGATGGAGAGGCCGCTCAGCAGCAGGAGGCCGCGGACCTTGAGGATCGCGGTGGTGCTCTCGATGAGCGGCTCCATGCGATGGGCCGTCTTGCCGATGATCGGGAGGCGGCTCGCCCACTCGAGGATCCCGTGCAGCATCCGGGGCGAACCGAGCACGAGCACGCCGAGGACCACGAGGACCATGGTCACGACGACCACGGGGAGCACCTGGGGGAATCGCGACAACCCGACCAAGCTCAGCACCACGAGGGCGACCAAGTCCGTCAATCGATCGGCGAGCACGACCGGCGCCGTGCGGCTGAACGCGACCCCGTCGCTCGCCTTGAGGAGCAAGCTGCGGAGCACCTCTCCGACCTTTCCGGGGGTCACGGACATGCTGAGCCCGGCGAGATAGATGATGAGCGATCGCCGGTAGGTGAGTCCGGGGGCGTCCTTTTCGCGGACCTTGAGCCAGCCGAGGGCGAGCTCCCACTTCGCGAATCGCACGAGGTAGTTCACCGAAGACAAGACGAGCGCACACCCAAAGACCCACCAGGGGTATCCCTGCAGCGTTTGCGCGACCGGTCCGATGTCGAAATAGACGACGGCACCTCCGTACAAAAGGATGCCCGCGGCGATCCCGTAGAGCGTGCGACGAAGCAGGCGATTCACGATGGACTCTCCAAAGTGGCGATCGACGAGACCGTCCACTGCCGCGCGAGCGCGCCCGCCACGGTGGAAGGACGGACCCGGGCGACCGCAGGTGAAGGCGCGCGACGCAGCGAGTGCCTCGGCAGCTCTTCGGCGCGACGGAGTTGGCGGAACGGCGTGGCTGGCCACGGGTGCTTCGTCCCGGCGCCCGAGGGCTCGAGCGTTGGGCGTTGCGAGGGGTCGACGAGGTGCAGGTTGGCGGCGAGCCACGCATCGAGGTCCGCCAAGGCACGCACCGACGACGCGTCGGGATGCGTCGTTCCCGCGACGAGGATGCGCTCGGTGGCTACGCAGCGACTGTGCTCCGACTGAGCGTGGCGACGCACGGCCCAGCTCGCGTCGATGACGACGCCGACGCTCGCGAAGACGAGTGCCGCGAGCGTTGCCCCGGAGAGGGCTTCCGAAGCCTGACTCGGCCGGCGACATGCGCCGTGAAGCGCCCGGAATGCGGTCTCGATGGGACCCGCGAGCGCGCCCGCCCCGAGTGCACGCGGGCGGTCTTCGAAGACGCACGGGACCACGAGGCCGAGGTGGCAACCCCACCATGATCCTGGGACGCGAACCTGGCCTACGCCCGGGATGGAGACGACCTCTGCACGCGATGGTGGGAACGACCGAACGCGACGGCCCCGTGGATCGATCTCGATGGGGTCGACGGCGAGCTTCGCCGATGAAGCGGCGTCCAAGAGCCCCTTCCACGTCCAAGGGGCGACGGAGAGACCGGGGCCGACCCCCGCGTCGACGCGGGCGAGAATCAGCGTTCGCGCGTTTGCGAGCTGGCGGAGCCAAGGCGTCGCTGCGGCCTTCCCCGCTTGGCTGGGAGCTTCGGGGCTCGGCCGCTCCACGAAAATGCGCAAGGGCACGGCCGGCGCAGGATACCGGGCCTGCGCGCAAATGTCGGCGAAAACCCTCGGAGGCCCCGAGGCGCTCGTGGAGGCGTGGTAGGACCGCAAGCATGACGGACGGTACGCTTTGGCTGGGTCGCGCCAAACTGGGCGGGGAAGGGCGCGCCCGCTGCGTTGCGGTTTGGACCCAAGGCTTGCCGCCCGGTCCCGAAGACCTCGCCGAGGAGATCGAAGATCCATTCGGCGAGAGTGACTCCGGCGGTGCGCCGATCCCCGGAGGATTCCGCGGCCCCGTGCGCGAGCTCGTCTGCGAGGTCCCCGTGCGCCCGGGGAAGATCCTCGGGGTCGGTCGAAACTACCCGTTGCATGCCGCCGAGATGGGCAGCGCCCCACCGACGGAGCCGTTGTTGTTTCTCAAGCCTTCGAGCGCGCTCGTGACCGACGGCGCGCCGATCGTCCTCCCCTCGGGTTTCGAGCGCATCGACATGGAAGCGGAGCTCGTCGTCGTCATCGGTCGCCGCGCGCGGGGTCTCACGCCACGCGATGCGCTCTCCGCCGTCTTCGGCTACGCGCTCGGCAACGACGTGACGTGTCGCGACCTCCAGCGTTCGGATGGTCAATGGGCGCGGGCCAAAGGCTTCGATACCTTCGCGCCGCTTTCGCCCTGGATCCGTGGCGTGCCGCCTGGCGTGTCGCTGCCCAGTACCGCGCGTATCCGCGGCTACTATGGCGAGGTGTTGCGGCAGGACGCTGCGATTGAGCAGATGGTGTTCTCGATCGCGGAGATCCTGGTCCATGCGAGCGCATGCATGACGCTCTTTCCCGGCGATCTCGTGTTCACGGGGACGCCCGATGGCGTCACACCGTTGCAGCCGGGTGGGATCGCGCGTGTCGAGTTCGATGGCTTGCCGCTCGCACCATTGACCAATCCAGTCGTCGCCGGCACCATGAACGCGATATGACCTTGGCTCCCAAGAAATGGATCGTTGGGCTGGATCTTCGGCCGCGGAGCCATGGTGCAATGCGGTGGGCGGCTTGGATGAGCGGGGCTTCCACGGCCGGAGGTGAAGGACTCGTCGGGATCCATGTGCTCGAGGAAGAGCACCTCCGTGCCGCGCTCCGGTACCACCATTTGGATGAACTCGTGGCGTCCGCAGAGCGGAGCGCCAAGGACAGCTTGCGTGAACTCGGAGTCTCGGAGCGCTTCGCGGAGGTCCATGTCCTCCAGGGGGAGAGCGCCGAGCAAGCGCTTCCCGTCGCCGCCGCCTACCATGCTTGCGAGGGCATCATCCTGGGTCGTCAGGCGTCGCGGGAGGGCATGGCGCTCAGCCGTCTCGGTCGTGTGGCACGTCGTGTGCTGCGTCGTCTACCGCGGCCCGTCATCATCGTGCCTCCAGACGTGGTGCCTCCCGCCGATCCAGGAGCGCCCATCGTCGCCGCATGTAGCCTCGACGACGATTGCGCCGCGGCGGTCGAGTTTGCGATCGAGATGGCGGAGCGCTTGGCAAGGCCGCTCGTGCTCGTCCACGTCGTCCCGCACCCCGACGACTACGGTGCGAGGGTGCTGCCCGCCGAGTCGCTCGCGCGGCTGGCTCGAGAGCACCAAGAGGAAGGGGAGCAGCGATTGGCCGAGTGGTCGAGCCGCCGCGGAATCGCAGCGAGCTTGGTCGTCGTCCAGGGGGAAACCGTTCGCCAACTCATCGAGGTCGCGCGTCAGCGCGGCGCCGCGATGATCGTCGCGGGGTCCCGTCGCTTGAACACCTTCGAGCGCGTGTTCCTCACGAGCTCAGCGTCGCAGACCGCAGCGGCCGCCCCGTGCGCCGTCGCGGTCGTACCCCCGGCCGCAACCGACAAGTGAGTCGACGGTCACTCCGCGTCGACGAGCGCGGTGAGTTGCTCGGGGACGAGGCGAACGAGGGGAAGGCTGCGGTACAAGCTCCCCATATCGCGTCGCGGGCCGTCCGCGTCATGGGGATCGTGCGGGATGTCGAGCGTGTGCGGAGGTTCGCGCACGAACTTCGCATCCATCGCGATGATGAGCCGGCCCGTGCAGGTGCACGGGTTCTGGTTGTCGACGTGATAGCACCGGGGCGTGAGGTAATCCTCGACACGCTTTCTCGCCCGGGTCAGCCGCACCCGGTAGGCGCTCTCTTTGATCCCGAGCAGGTCGGAGGCCTCGGCCGGCCCAAATCCCATGAGGTCCGTGAGCACGAACGAAACCCGAACACCGGGGGGGAGACAGCAGAGTGTCGCCGTGAGACACGTTCGCTTGAGCTCCCAGAGCATCAGGTGGACGCGGCTCGGATCGCTCGCGGGCCCCACACTGGCGGTCAAGTCGATGGGGCGGGTGATGTCCGTGCGCAGGATTTCATCCAGGCCGTCGAAGGTGAACTCCGACTTCCGGCCAAGCGACTCCTCCATCTTGCGGGCCATGAGCCCCAACAGCGCATCTGGCGGATTGGGAGTCCCGAGGATCGCCGCCTCGCCGGCCGATTTTGCATCGCGCACCAGCTGCCGAACGTGTTCTCGCGCTTCGTCGCGACTACCGCTCATGTGGTAGGCGAACCCGTAGAGCCGGGGCAGTTCTTGGATCAAGAGCTCACGAAGATGGCTTGGTTGATCGGACATGGGGAGCGGCTGCGCCGAAGCGCGCACGGCCAAGGGTGTCACGACGCCGGGCGTACGCCAAGTTTCGATTCCAGCGCCGTCCAAAACCGGGCCTGCATGGTCTGCTCGTTCTCGAGCCCTCGGAGCCGGTTGACCTCCTGCATTCCAGTAGGGCTTGTTACGTTGATTTCAGTGAGATGCTCGCCAATGACATCGAGCCCCACGAAGAATTGGCCGCGTTCGCGGAGCATCGGGCCCACTGCGGCACAGATCTCCTGGTCGCGCGCGGTCAGCTCTGTTCCGTGCGGCTGACCGCCGGCATGGAAGTTGTTGCGCAGCTCGCCATCGGCGGGGACCCGCAGCACGGCGCCGATGGGTTCGCCGTCGACCAAGAGGATGCGCTTGTCGCCCGCCTTGGCCGCCGGCAGGTACTCTTGAGCGACCGTCCAACGTCGCCCTTCTGCGGTCGCGAGCTCGAGCAGACTTCCGAGGTTGGGGTCATCGTGGCGCGCAAGCAGGATCTCCCGGCCGCCAAACCCAAAGATGGGCTTGACGATCATCTTTCCGCCGAGCTCCGCCAGGATCTCCCGAAGGTGCGCCGGATCCCGGGTGACGAAGGTCTTGGGCGAAAACGCGCCAAATGCGGAGATCGCGAGTTTCTCGTTGAGGTCTCGGAGCCCCGAGGGGCGGTTGAGCACGAGGGTCCCCGCGAGGTCGAGGATCCAAGTCGCCGTGATGTACGCCTGGTCGACCGGAGGGTCCTTGCGCATCAGGATCACCGCGAACTCGTGGAGGGGCCGGGAAGAGGGAGGCTCGGCGTGAACGACGCGTCCCTCACGGACCTGGAGCTTGGCGACCCGAGCGAATGCGCGCTCCCCTGCAACGCCCAACCCGTCGATCTCCGCGCCAAAGGGCTGGTGGCCGCGCCGGAGCGCTTCCGTGATCATCACATGGGTGCTGTCTGCGCGAGGGTTGAGGGTTTCGAGGGGATCCATCACGAACAGCACTTCGAGTCCGGCCATGTTCGGAGGATAGCCCCGGGCGCCTCGATCTCTGTCAGTCTCGCCCTCACACCGCGATTCTTGGCCACAAACTTGGTTCTGGCGACTCAAGCGCCGTAATGTAGGATAAGTGACCACAGTATCGGCAGCCAAGCACGGCCTCTCGTTGCCCGCGTCCGCGTGGCACCGCGTCCGGCGTGTCCAACTCATCCGTCGGGAGATCCGCGAGAGCCTACCGAGCACGGCCGTGGCCCTCCTGCTCCAGGGCGCGGAGTTCGTGTTCGAGGGCGCCCCGGAGCTCGGCGCAAGTGCGGAACGCGGCCGGGTCCATGCCTCCGTGATGGTCACGATCGACCTTTTGCGCGCGCGCGCGGCCTACCGAGAGTCCCCGGATCACTACACCGCGCTGCGGGTCGCGACGTTGATGCGCGATCACCCGGTGTTGCGCGAGCAGCTGCTCGCGCGGGTTCGACCGTATCTTTCGCGGCTGCTGGCCGACCAAGAAACGTTCTCCGTGTGGCTCGACTTCGACGTTCGGGCCGAGGGTTGCCGTATCTTTGTCGACGCCGATGCGACCGGCGTCGTCGGCGAGAAGGTAGGTTCGTCGTGCAGGTAAACGCGGGCTTCAGTGTGCGGCAAGCCGCGCAGTTGCTGGGTCTCTCGGAGCGGCAACTTCGGTATTGGGCCCAGACGGGTTTCCTCGCCCCGTCGACGACCCAGGGCGCCCGGTCGTTCTATACGTTCCGCGACCTCGTGGGCCTCAAGGTGGCCAAGGCGCTGCTCGACGAAGGGATCCCCCTGCGCCGCGTACGGCGAAGCCTCGTTGCGCTCGCTCAAATGTTGCCCGAAGGGGAAACGACATGGGCGAGCCTGCGGGTTCGCAGCGACGGCGACAGGATCGTCGTCCAGGATCACTCCTGCAGCTTCGAGCCGGCGACGGGCCAGTTGCACCTCGATCTCGCGCTCGACTCGTTGCGCGACGAGGCCGCTGCGGTGCTCAAACTTCCTTGGGTCGAAGGTGCCGAGACGCCAAGGGACGAGCCCAAGACCGCTTACGACTATTTCCTGCTCGGTTGCGAGTTGGAGCAGGATTGGGCCGGCGCGCCTGCGGATACCCACGGGTTCGAGGCGGCCAGGGCGGCTTACGAGCGCGCGCTCGAGATCGACGAAGGTTTGGCCGCAGCGTGGACCAACCTCGGCACCATGTTCGCCGAAATCGGCGAGCTGGATCTGGCGCGCGAGCACTTCGAGCGCTCGATCGCTGCCGATCCTCAACAGCCCGAGGCCCACAGCAATCTCGCAGAGCTCTGGATGCGCGCCGGCGAGGTCCAGCGCGCCGTCGATGTCTATGCCGGAGTCGTGGATGCCTCCCCGGATTGGGCGGAGGGCCACTACGGTCTTGCCCGGGCCGCCTTGCATCTCGGTCAGCGCGAGCGAGCGCTCGCCCACCTCGAGCGCTTCCTGGCGTTGGTGGAGCGCCCGAGCCGTGGCGGTGACGGAGAGCTCGAAGCACGACTCGAGCGGGTCCACCTCGTCCTCGAACAGCTTCGCCGCGACGTCTAGTTTGTAAGGAGGGGCCTCGCGCCCCTCCCCCGTGCCGGCAAAGCCGTCACGGGACCCCCTCCCCAGCGGTCGCCGCTCTGCGGCTCCTTCCGCGCTCACGGGCCGCCGCTTCGCGGTGGCGGCACTAGTGCCGTGACAGATGAGTTCTGACCTTGGAGGACGCCGTTAGCGTCCACCAGACCAAGACGCGAAGAGAGAGCGTATCCGGCCATACGTGACCGATGAGCAACGCTGGGATGGTGGACGGGAACGGTGTCATACAAGGTCAGAACTCATCTGTCGCGGCACT
>Ga0315910_10000614_pt1 | contig 35201 bp, 30 predicted proteins | sample EdamamesoilMG_FD_204470 | JGI IMG/M metagenome (GOLD analysis project Ga0315910, IMG submission 204470) | Garden soil microbial communities collected in Santa Monica, California, United States - Edamame soil | ecosystem: Environmental > Terrestrial > Soil > Garden | place: USA: California...
AGCTGGTCACCGCGCTGGTGTTCATCGTCGCGATCCTCGTGCCGCTGATGCTGTCGGTGGCCTACCTGACGCTCTGGGAGCGCAAGCTGATCGGCTGGATGCAGATCCGCATCGGGCCGAACCGCGTCGGGCCGCTCGGCCTGCTGCAGCCGATCGCCGACGGCGTGAAACTGCTGTTCAAGGAAGTGATCCTGCCGGCCAACGCGAACAAGCTGCTGTTCGTGCTGGCGCCGATCGCGATGATCATCCCGGCGGTCGCAGCCTGGGCGGTGATCCCGTTCGCGCCGGGCTGGGTGCTCGCCGACATCAACGCAGGCCTGCTCTACGTGATGGCGCTGACCTCGATGGGCGTCTACGGCGTGATCATCGCGGGCTGGGCATCGAACTCGAAGTACGCCTTCCTGGGCGCGATGCGCTCGGCCGCGCAGATGGTGTCCTACGAGCTGGCGATGGGGTTCGCGCTGGTGGTGGTGCTGATGGTCTCGGGCAGCCTGAACCTGTCCGATATCGTGGATTCGCAGGGCAAGGGCTATTTCGCGCGGCACACCCTCAACTTCCTTTCCTGGAACTGGCTGCCGCTCGCGCCGATGCTGGTGGTGTATTTCGTCTCGGGCGTGGCCGAGACCAACCGCGCCCCCTTCGACGTGGTCGAGGGCGAATCGGAGATCGTCGCCGGCCACATGGTCGAGTATTCGGGCATGACCTTCGCGCTGTTTTTCCTCGCCGAGTACATGAACATGTGGCTCATCGCGGCGCTGACCGTGGTGATGTTCTTCGGCGGCTGGCAGGCGCCGATCAGTTCGCCGCTGCTGAACGCCGTGCCGGGGCTGATCTGGTTCCTCGGCAAGGTGTTCATCGTGGTTTCCCTGTTCCTGTGGATCCGGGCCACGCTGCCGCGCTACCGCTACGACCAGATCATGCGGCTGGGCTGGAAGGTGTTCATCCCGCTGACCCTGGTCTGGATCGTGGTCATCGGCGCCTGGATGCAGACGCCCTGGAACATCTGGCGATGACGCGCGTCTTCGAGATCCTGCGCTCGTTTCTGCTGATCGAGCTGTTCAGGGGCATGGCCTTGACGGGCCGGCACCTGTTTGCGCGCAAGATCACGGTGCAGTTCCCCGAGGAGAAGACGCCGATGAGTCCGCGCTTCCGCGGACTGCATGCACTGCGCCGCTACCCGAACGGGGAAGAGCGCTGCATCGCCTGCAAGCTGTGCGAGGCGGTGTGCCCGGCGATCGCGATCCACATCGAATCCGAGGCGCGCGCCGACGGCACGCGCCGCACCACGCGCTACGACATCGACCTCGTGAAATGCATCTTCTGCGGCTTTTGCGAGGAGGCCTGCCCGGTCGACGCCATCGTCGAGACGCGCGTGATCGAGTACCACGGCGAGAAGCGCGGCGACCTCTACTACACCAAGCCGATGCTGCTCGCGGTGGGCGACCGCTACGAGGAACAGATCGCCCGGGACCGCGCCGCCGACGCGGATTTCCGCTGACCATGTTCGAGGCCGCCGTCTTCTACGTCTTCGGCGCGATCCTGATCGCGTCGGCGCTCGCGGTCATCACCGCGCGCAATCCGGTGCATGCGGCGCTGTTCCTGGTGCTCTCGTTCTTCACCGCTTCGGCGATCTGGCTGCTATTGCGCGCCGAGTTCCTCGCGCTCGCGCTGGTGGTGGTTTACGTCGGCGCGGTGATGGTGCTGTTCCTGTTCGTCGTGATGATGCTCGACATCAACCTGGAACGCCTGCGCGAGGGATTCTGGCAGTACCTGCCGCTGGGCGCGCTGGTCGGCGTGTTAATGGCCGCGGAGATGACCGCGGTGCTCTACGGCCGCTGGTCCGGGCTGCTGGCGCCGCCGAAGGCGCTGGGCGCCGGCTACAGCAACACCAAGGAACTCGGCAAACTGCTCTACACCGATTACCTGCTCGCGTTCGAGATCGCGGCGGTCGTGCTGCTGGTCGCGATCATCGCGGCCATCGCGCTGACGCTGCGCCAGCGCAAGGACACGCGCGCGCAGGACCCGGCGCAGCAGGTGCGGGCGCGCCGCGCGGAGCGCGTGCGGCTGGTGTCCATGGCGCCGGCGAAGGACGATTGATGGCGCTGGCGCTTTCCCATTTCCTGGTGCTCGGCGCGTTGCTGTTCGCGATCGCGATGATCGGCATATTCCTCAACCGGAAGAACATCATCGTGCTGCTGATGGCGATCGAGCTGATGCTGCTCGCGGTGAACATGAATTTCATCGCGTTCTCGCATTTCCTGGGAGACATCGCGGGCCAGGTGTTCGTGTTCTTCATCCTGACCGTGGCGGCCGCGGAGTCCGCGATCGGCCTGGCGATCCTGGTGGTGCTGTTCCGCAACCTGAACACCATCAACGTCGAAGACCTGGATTCGCTGAACGGATAAAGGGAGGCCATGCTGAAGACGTGGGGTCTGATCGCCGTGCTTGCGCCGCTCGCGGGCGCGATCGTTGCCGGCCTGTTCGGCAAGGCGATCGGCCGCGCCAATTCGCACCGCGTGACGATTCTGGGCGTTTTGGTCTCCTTTCTGGTCTCCGTATTTCTCTTCAGAGAAGTACTGAATGGAAACAGCTGGAACGGCGCCATTTATACCTGGGCCACGATCGGCGACACGTCCCTGCAGATCGGTTTCCTGATCGACCGGCTCACGGTGCTGATGATGATCGTGGTGACCTTCGTTTCGCTGATGGTGCACGTCTACACGATCGGCTACATGGCCGAGGACCCGGGCTACCAGCGCTTCTTCGCCTACATCTCGCTGTTCACGTTCTCGATGCTGATGCTGGTGATGTCGAACAATTTCCTGCAGCTGTTCTTCGGCTGGGAAGCGGTCGGCCTGGTGTCCTACCTGCTGATCGGCTTCTGGTACACGCGGCCCACGGCGATCTACGCCAACCTGAAGGCGTTCCTGGTGAACAGGGTGGGGGACTTCGGCTTCCTTCTGGGCATCGCCCTGATCCTGGCGCACTTCGGTTCCCTGGATTATGGAATCGTCTTTTCGAAAGCGGCCGCGAACCCGCTCGACATCACGCTGATCTGCCTGCTCCTGTTCGTGGGCGCGATGGGCAAGAGCGCGCAGTTCCCGCTGCACGTCTGGCTCCCCGATTCGATGGAGGGTCCCACGCCGATTTCGGCGCTGATCCATGCCGCCACCATGGTGACCGCCGGTATTTTCATGGTCGCGCGCATGTCGCCGCTGTACGAGCTGTCGACGACGGCGCGCTCGGCGGTGCTGGTGATCGGGGCGATCACGGCGCTGTTCATGGGCCTGGTGGCGCTCACCCAGTTCGACATCAAACGCGTGGTGGCCTACTCGACATTGTCGCAGCTGGGCTACATGACGGTCGCGCTGGGCGCCTCCGCGTACTCGGCGGCGATGTTCCATCTGATGACGCACGCGTTCTTCAAGGCCGTGCTGTTCCTCGCCGCGGGCTCGGTGATCATCGCCATGCACCACGAGCAGGACATGCGCCGCATGGGCGGGCTGAAGCGCTTCATGCCCTGGACCTACTGGACGCTGCTGATCGGCGCCATCGCCTCGGCGGGCATACCGCCCTTTGCGGGTTTCTACTCCAAGGACGCGATCATCGAAGCCGTGCAGCATTCGCAAACGCCGGGCGCGCTGTTCGCGTACCTGTGCGTGCTGTCCTGCGTGTTCGTCACCGCGGCCTACACCTTCCGCCTGGTGTTCATGGCGTTCCACGGCGAGCCGCGCTTCGACCCGGCGCATCCGCCGCACGAGTCGCCCGCCGTGGTGACCGTGCCGCTGGTGCTGCTGGCGATTCCATCGGTCGGCGCAGGGTGGTTCATCGGCCAGGCGGTGTTCGGCGATTTCTTCCTGAATTCCCTGGTCAACAAGCCGGAGCAGTGGCATGGCCTGGTGAGCTACACGCTGCATGGCGTGACCGCGGTGCCGTTCTGGCTCGCGATCGCGGGCATCGGCACCGCCTGGTACCTGTATCGGAAGCGCACCGACCTGCCGAAGAGGATTGCCATGGCTTTCGGCCCGCTGTACGCGCTGGTGGAGCGCAAGTACGGCTTCGACGAATTGTATTCCTGGCTGTTCGCGCAGGGCGCGCGCGTGGTCGGCGCCGGCCTGTGGAAGGGCGGCGACCAGATGGCCATCGACGGCGTGATGGTGAACGGCTCGGCGCGCCTGGTGGGCTGGTTCGCCGGCGTGGTGCGCCTGGTGCAGAGCGGCTTGATCTACTGGTACGCATTCATGATGATTTTCGGCGTCTGCGCGATCTACGCGCTCGTCAAGTACCGGTTGCTCGGCGCCTGATGTTCCTCAGCCTCGCGATCTGGGTCCCGATCCTGGCCGGCCTGCTGGTGCTTGCCGCAGGAATCAATGCGGGTGACGAGAGCAAAGCGCCTCTGCAGCGCACGATCGCGCTCGCGGGGGCGGTGGCGGGCTTCCTGGTGACGATCCCGCTCTACACCGGCTTCCACCTGCAGGGCGCCGGCATGCAGTTCGTGGAGCGCCTGGCCTGGATCCCGCGCTTCAATATCCACTACCACCTCGGCGTGGACGGCATCTCGATGCTGTTCCTGCTGTTGAATTCCTTCATCACCCCGCTGGTGGTCATCGCCGGCTGGACGGTGATCCAGCAGCGCATCGGGCAGTACATGGCCGCGTTCCTGATCATGTCGGGCCTGCTGAACGGCGTCTTCAGCGCGCTGGACGGCATGCTGTTCTACGTGTTCTTCGAGGCAACGCTGATCCCGATGTTCATCATCATCGGCGTGTGGGGCGGCGCCAACCGCGTCTACGCGGCGCTGAAGTTCTTCCTCTACACGTTCTTCGGCTCGGTGCTGATGCTGGTCTCGCTGCTGTATCTGTACAACAAATCGGGCGGCAGCTTCGCGATCCAGGACTGGTGGACGCTGCCGCTGCCGCTCGACTCCCAGCTCTGGCTGTTTTTCGGCCTGCTGTTCGCGTTCGCGGTCAAGGTGCCGATGTGGCCGGTGCATACCTGGCTGCCGGATGCGCACGTCGAGGCGCCGACCGGCGGCTCGGTGGTGCTGGCGGCAATCATGCTGAAGCTGGGCGCCTACGGCTTCGTGCGCTTCTCGCTGCCGATCCTGCCCGACGCCTCGAAGGAGCTGGCCTGGCTGATGATCGCGCTGTCGCTGATCGCGGTGGTGTACATCGGGCTGGTCGCGCTGGTGCAGACCGACATGAAGAAGCTGATCGCCTATTCCTCCATCTCCCACATGGGCTTCGTGACGCTTGGCTTCTTCATATTCAACAGCTACGGCGTCGAGGGCGCGCTGATCCAGATGATCTCGCACGGCTTCATCTCGGCGGCGATGTTCCTCTGCGTCGGGGTGATGTACGACCGCATGCACACTCGCAACATCGCGGACTATGGCGGCGTGGTGAACACCATGCCCAGGTTTGCCGCGCTGATGATGCTGTTCGCGATGGCCAACTGCGGACTGCCGGCGACCAGCGGCTTCGTCGGCGAGTTCATGGTGATCATGGGCGCGATGAAAGCCAATTTCTGGCTGGCCTTCTGGGCCGCGACGACGCTGGTGTTCGGCGCGGCCTATACGCTGTGGATGTACAAGCGGGTGATCTTCGGCGCGATTGGAAACGAAGAGGTGGCCAGATTGAAGGACCTGAATTCCAGGGAATTCCTCGTGCTGGGCGTGCTGGCGATCGCCGTCCTGTTCATGGGCATCTACCCGCTGCCCTTCACCGAGGTGATGCACGCCTCGGTCAACGACCTGCTGCGCCACATGGCGCTGCCCAAGTACTGACATGAACCTCGAATACCTGGTCGCCTTGCCAGAAATGGTGCTGCTGGCCGGCACCTGCGCGCTGATGCTGGTGGACCTGCGCGTCACGGGCGAGGAGCGCCGCGCGACCGGAATCATGGCGCAGTGCGTGCTGCTTGCCTGCGCCGTGGCCACCCTCGTGGTGCTGTTCGGTTCGGTCACCGGCAGGGAAGCGCTCGGGGAGCCCGGTTCGATCGCCGTGCTCTACGGCTTCAACCGGCTGTTCCTCGCGGACCTGATGAGCCACGTGCTCAAGCTGGCGGCCTACGGCACGGTGTCGCTGATGCTGGTCTATTCGCGCCAGTACCTGCTCGACCGCGGGCTGTGGCGCGGCGAGTTCATCTCGCTGCTGCTGTTTTCGCTGCTCGGCGTGATGATCATGGCGAGCGCGAACAGCTTCCTGACCCTCTACCTGGGCCTCGAGCTGCTGTCGCTGTGCCTGTATGCGATGGTGGCCCTCAACCGGGACTCGGCGGCCTCCACCGAGGCGGCGATGAAGTACTTCGTGCTGGGCGCGCTGGCCTCAGGCATGCTGCTGTACGGCATGTCGATGATCTACGGCGCGACCGGCAGCCTGGCGCTGCCCGACATCGCCAAGCAGATCCACCTGCTGTCGAAAGACGGCACGCAGCACGCGTTCCTCGTGTTCGGCCTCGTGTTCGTGGTGTGCGGGATCGCGTTCAAGCTGGGCGTGGTGCCGTTCCACATGTGGATCCCCGACGTCTACCACGGCGCGCCGACCGCGGTGACGCTGGTGATCGGCACCGCCCCCAAGCTGGCGGCGTTCGCGATGGCGATGCGGCTCCTGGTCAACGGCCTGCGCGACCTGGCGCACGACTGGCAGCAGATGCTCGCGATCCTGGCGGTGCTGTCGATGGCGCTCGGCAATTTCGCCGCCATCGCGCAGATCAGCCTGAAGCGCATGCTCGCCTATTCGACCATCGCGCACATGGGTTTCATGCTGCTCGGATTGCAGTCGGGGATGGTCGGCGGCAACTGGCTGAACGCGGCCGACGCCTACGCCGCGGCGATGTTCTACACCCTGATTTATGTGCTGATGTCGGCGGGATCCTTCGGCATGCTCGTGTTCCTGTCGCACAAGGGCTTCGAGTGCGAGAACCTGGACGACCTGAAGGGCCTGAACCGGCGCCATCCCTGGTACGCCTTCATCATGTTGCTGCTGATGTTCTCGCTGGCCGGCGTGCCGCCGACCGCGGGCTTCTACGCCAAGCTGGTCGTGCTGTCGGCGGCGGTGAACGCGGGCCAGGTCTGGCTCGCGGTGGCGGCGGTCGCGTTCTCGGTGGTCGGCGCCTTCTACTACCTGCGCATCGTCAAGCTGATGTACTTCGATGAACCGGTGGCGGGCGCGCAGGGCGTGCCGGCGTTCACCGGCCAGACCCACGGCATGCGGCTGCTCCTGTCGGCGAACGGCCTGGCGCTGCTCGCGCTCGGCCTGCTGCCGCAGCCGCTGATGTCGCTCTGCTTCGCGGCCATCAAGAACCTCTAGCCGATTGAAGGGCGACAAACTCACCGAAGAGCGGATTTCCGGCGAGGTGGTGCACAAGGGAAAATTTTTTGAAGTGCACCGCGACCTGGTGCGCCTGCCCGACGGCGCGCGGGCGGTACGCGATTACATTCGGCATCCGGGCGCGGTGGCCATTGTGGCCCTGACCGCCGATGGAAAGGTGATCCTCGAGCGCCAGCACCGCTACCCGCTGCATCGCGATTTCGTCGAGATTCCCGCCGGCAAGCTCGACCCGGGCGAGGCGCACCTCGACACCGCGAAGCGGGAGCTGCTCGAGGAAACCGGTTACACCGCGGCGCAATGGACCCGCCTCGGGCTGATCCACAACGCGATCGGCTACTCCGACGAGGGCATCGAGCTGTGGCTCGCGACGGGGCTGGAAAGCCGCGCGGCGCAGCTCGATGCCGGGGAGTTCCTGGAGGTGTTCGCGCTGCCGTTCGAGGAAGCGGTCGCGATGGCCGCCGACGGCCGCATCAGCGACGTCAAGACCATCATCGGCTTGTTTTGGACCGCCTCGCGGCGGTAGTTGGGCCGCCTCCCGCCGCTAGGACGCTTCCTTCACCCCGGGAACTTTCCAGCTGCCATCGATGATCGAGGGCGACTTCTCCCGCGGCCAGTACATGCGCAGCATGAGGATGAACTCCTCCTTCGGCGCCGGCAGCCAGTTCGATTCCCTGTCCTTGCCGGGCGACTCGTTCTGGATGTAGAGGTCGATCGAGCCATCCGGGTTCGCCTTGAACTTGCTGCGCGAGCTGACGTTGTAGCGGTTGAGCGGGTTGTCGACGAAGAAGTACTGCGCGTCGTACATGGTGAGCGACCAGAAGCCGTCCGCGGGCGGCAGCTGGCCCTTCTCGAAGCGCATCACGTATTTTTTCGCGCCGCTGTACTTCTTCAGGATGTCCGGGCCCTCGGAGGTCGGGTAGACGGCGTCCTGCGGCCGGTTGGCGCCCAGGCCGATGGCGGTGACCAGCGCGCGCTGCAGGTAGCCCGTGCCGTACAGGCCGGTCTTCGTCGTGAACACCCAGCCGTTCTCAAGCTTCATGTCGCCCGTGGCGATGCCCGCCTTCAGCCAGCCCAGGATCAGATCCTGCGACGGCTTGGGCGCGCGCGCCATGCCCTTGGCGACGGCCGGGTCGAGCTTGGCGGCGTCGAAGTCCTGCCCGGGCACGATGCCCAGCTTGGCGAGCTTCGCGACCACGGGCGCATCCTCGGCGGCGGGCGGATTCGTCTTCAGCAGTTCGGCGAACCGCTTGAAGTAGGCGGCGGCATCGAGCGCATGCACCTGGTCGCGCACGGCGGTCTTCATGTCGACGCTTGGGTCGACCGTCCCGGGCTCAGGCTTGTACGCCTTGCCGTAGGCCGACAGCGGCACTACCGACACCTGGTCCTGCAGCGCGTGCACGGCCTTGTAGTCCTCCGGCGTTCCCGTGCAGTAGATCCGGCCGAGGATCCACACCATGCCGGTCGGCGACTTGTACTCGGTGACGCCCGCGGGCAGGGTGCCCGTCCAGCCCGGGCCGGTGATCGCGTACTTCTGCGCCTTGGTCCCCGTCGTGCGCTTGCCGGGAACCTGGAACACGTTGGTCCAGCCATCCAGCATCGGGAAGAGGAAATAGCGCCCCTTCATGTCCGGGATGCTGAGGATCCAGGGCTCCTTCGATACGTCGAGCCAGGTGGTCGTGTAGAGCGTGTCCGCGTTCGGCGCGGTCACGTCGCGGAACTTGGCGTCGGGGTAGGTGCGCAGCCTGACGAACTGGCCCATCGGCCCGCGCGTGCCTTCCGGCGCGGCGACGTTGGTCATGATCCGCCGGGTCATGTCCATGGTGACCAGCGGATAGGCGTAGACGTACGCCTCGGTCGCAAGCGCGATCGCCTCGACTTCTTTGGCCGCAGCCGCTGCTGCCTTCGCAGCCGCCTCGGCTGCGTCCTTGGCGGCGGCCGCTACCTGCGCCGCGGTCTTCTCGATCTTCGCTTCTTCCTGCTTGCTGCACGCACCGAGCAGCGCAAAGAGGACAGCCGCCACGGCTACGGCGGTAAATTGTCGCCATTGCTTCATTGACCTATCTCCGATGGATGGCAATGCGCCGCACGCTAGCACGGACTTGTTTCGCGTACAGCCTTTCCTGCGAACCAGAAATCCGCGTCGCTAGCCGCAGACCCCCACGTAGCCGCAGGCCGTGCAGTAATCGCAGCCGTCCTTGCGGATCAAGGTCGTATTGGCGCACTCGGGGCACTTGGCGCCTGCCATGACGCGCGCTTGCCCCGGGGTGTCACCGGCCGGCTGTTCGAGGATGCCCATTTGCCGCAGCGGCAGGCCGTCCTCGCCGAGGATGCCCAGCATCGCGTAGCGGTGCAGGATGAGGCGCGCAACGTAGGAGACCGTCGAGGGGAAGGTTTCCTGCTTCTTCGAACCGGGGACAAAGGCCATGAAGTCGCCCAGCGGCTCGGGGAAATCGAGCAGCTTGCGCAGCTTCATGCCGATCCAGGCCGGGTCGAGCACGCGCATGTCCAGCGACAGGATCTTGCACAGACCGTCGAGCGCCTTCGGGTACTCGCCCGACAGCCACATCGAGTAAGGGCGGGTCACGCCCGCCGGGTAGCCCGCCATCGCCGGCAGCGCGATTTCCTTCAGGCCGAGCACGAAGTCGTCACCGGTCCTCGGATTGAGCACGTCCACCGTCCAGGACATGGTGCCGTCGGTGCCGGTCTTGGGCTCCTTCAGGCTGAACATGGCATCCAGAACGGGCGTGGGAGCGTCGTCGAAGGAACCGAGTGCTTTCACGCGGAAATTCACGATCTGGGAAAAGGCGGAAACGATCGACGGCATGCGCTTTTTCTCGCCGTTGGGCGGGAAGGGCATGTCGAAGGACTCGCCGCCCGCCTTGGCAAGGGTTTCCAGCTTGAGCTTGAGCCAGCCCGGGTCCTTGGCGCGCATGTCCATCGACAGCGTCTTCGCCAGTGCGCCCAGGCCGCGCGGCTGCTCGCTGCCGTTCACCCAGACCTCGAACGCATGTTTCTGTCCGTTCTCGACATGGCCGACGAACACCGCGAAGTGGTACTGCGGGTGCTCGACCATATAGGTCCAGGCGGGGTTGCCCGCGCCCAGGTCGGGCCGTCCCGGCCAGCGCAGGCTTTGCAGGACCGGTTGCGGCAGGGTCTTGATGCGGATGCGCCGGTTGCGGTCGTCCTCGACGAAATCCTGCGGCGCCTCGATCTTCTTTTCGACCGAGAGCACCGAACCCAGCACCTGGTTCGGCCGGTAGGTCGCGAGGCCTTTCAGCCCGGATTTCCAGGCGTGCATGTAGAGGTCCTGGAACTCCTCGTAGGGGTAGTCCTCGGGCACGTTGACCGTCTTCGAAATGCTCGTGTCCACGTAAGGCGCCACCGCCGCCACCATCTGCTCGTGCGAGCCGGCCGAGATTTCCAGCGCGGTGACGAACCAGGGCGGCAGCTTGCCCATGTCCCCGCCTGCGGCCTTGTATTTGCGCCAGGCATGGTCCTCGACCGGGAATTCCTTCAGCGTGCCGTCGCTCATGCGCTTCTTGCGCGTGTAGACCCAGGAAAACGGCGGCTCGATGCCGTTGGAGGCGTTGTCGGCGAAGGCAAGGCTGATGGTGCCCGTCGGTGCGATCGACAGCAGGTGGGAGTTCCGAATGCCATGCTCTCTTATTTTCTGTTTTAAATCGGGAGAAAGTCTTGAAGCAAAATTCCCTCCGGACAAATACATGTCGGCGTTGAACAACGGGAACGCGCCGCGCTCCTTCGCGAGGTCTGCCGACGCCCTGTAGGACTCGTCGCGCATGGCCGCCGAGATCCGCGCCGCCATGGCGCGCGCCTCGTCCGTGTCGTAGCGCAGGCGCAGCATCGCGAGCGCATCGCCCAGCCCCGTAAAGCCGAGGCCGACGCGCCGCTTTGCCATCGCTTCCTTGCGCTGCTGCTCGAGCGGCCACGCCGTCACGTCGAGCACGTTGTCGAGCATCCGCACCGACGTGTGAACCGTTTTCGAGAACCGGTCGAACTCGAATTTCGCCTGATCCGAAAATGCATTCGAAATGAACTTCGTCAGGTCAATCGAACCCAGGCAGCAGCAGCCGTACGGCGGCAGCGGCTGCTCGGCGCAGGGATTGGTCGCTTCGATGGTCTCGCAGTAGTACAGGTTGTTGTCGCGGTTCATGCGGTCGAGGAACAGGATTCCCGGCTCGGCATGGTCGTAGGTCGAGCGCATGATCTGGTCCCAGAGCTCGCGCGCGCGGATATTCCGGTACACCCACAGGCCGTCGGAGCGCTGGCGGGATTCGACGCCAGGCCAGGGCTTCGACTTGTGAATCAATTCGAAAGAATCATCCTCCTCGACCGCCTTCATGAAGGCGTCGGTCACGCCAACCGAGATGTTGAAATTGGCAAGGTCGCCCTTGTCCTTGGCGTGCACGAATTCCTCGATGTCCGGATGGTCGCAGCGCAATACGCCCATCTGCGCGCCGCGGCGCGCGCCCGCCGACTCCACGGTCTCGCAGGAGCGGTCGAACACGCGCATGTAGGACACCGGGCCACTCGCGCGCGAGCGCGTGCCCTTGACTTCGGCGCCCTTGGGGCGGATGGAGGAAAAGTCGTAGCCGACGCCGCCGCCGCGGCGCATGGTTTCGGCCGCCTCCGCCAGTGCGGTGTAGATGCCCGGCTTGCCGTCCACAACCTCGGAGATCGAGTCGCCGACTGGCTGCACGAAGCAGTTGATCAGCGTGGCCTGCAGCTGCACGCCGGCGGCCGAATTGATGCGGCCGGCTGGAATGAAGCCTTCGGCGAGCGCCTTGTAGAAGCGTTTTTCCCACTTGGCGCGATCGGCCTCGGGCTCGGCCTGGGCGAGGGCGCGCGCCACGCGGCGGCGCACCTGTTCCACGGAGCTTTCGTCGCCTTTGGCGTACTTCTCGATCAGCGCCTCGCGGCAGATTTCCTGGTCGGCGAGCGCGGCTGGGTTTTGCAGGGTGATGTCGTCGGTAGCCATGTTGTTTTTAGGGTCTCACTTCAAGTCTCTACAGTATGTATTTGAGTCTACGAGGATTTTTTGCGCGCCGAAAGCCACTAGATATTGGGTCGGACATCCTGCGCCGCAAAGCGGTGACTTTTCCAAATCTTCCAAAGACTTGGATGCAGGCGGGCGCGCAGCCTAGCCCGGGAGACGAACCGAGCGGGCGACCTACCGCTAGGGGTCGGGATTCCGATACCTGTATAAGTTTACAGTAGCTCAGCGCGCGCCGGAATAGCTGATTCGATAGACCGCGCCGGCGCTGTCGTCCGATACCAGCAGAGATCCGTCGGGCAGGACCTCGAGGTCCACGGGCCGGCCCCAGGCGCTTTCTCCCTGCAGCCAGCCTTGAGCAAAGGGTTCGTAGCTTTTCACTTTGCCTGTGGGGTCAAGGCGAACGAGCGAAACCCTGTACCCAATCTTCTTCGAGCGGTTCCAGGAGCCGTGTTCGGCGATGAAAATCTGGTTGCGGTATTCGGGCGGGAACATCGTTCCCGTATAAAAGCGCATGCCGAGCGCGGCCACGTGCGGGCCCAGTTTCTGCACCGGCGGCTCGAAATCGGCGCAGGCTCGCGCGCGGCCGAATTCGGGATCGGGGAGGTCGCCCTGGTGGCAGTGCGGGAAGCCGAAGTGCATTCCGGCGCGCGGCGCGCGGTTCAACTCGTCGGCCGGCAGGTCGTCGCCGAGCCAGTCGCGGCCGTTGTCGGTGAACCAGAGTTCGCGCGACTGGGGGTGCCAGTCGAAGCCGACGGAGTTGCGAACGCCTTTTGCAAAGGTTTCGAATTTTCCGGAAGAAAAATCGAGTCGCCCGATCTGCGCATACCCCTCCCTGTCGCAGACGTTGCAGGGCGCGCCGATCGGGATGTAGAGCCTGCCGTCGGGACCGAAGCGGATGAACTTCCAGCCGTGGTGCACGTCCGTGGGCAGCTTGTCGAAGATGACTTTGGGTTTCTGGACCGAGGAGAGATCCTTTTCGACATCCTCAATGCGGTGAATCTTCCCGACTTCCGCGATGTAGAGCGCGCCGTCCCGGAAGGCCACGCCATTGGGCATGCTCAGCCCGTCGGCGATCTTCGTCACCTTGCCGCCCGGCGCGACGGCATGCACCGCGCCGCCCGAGCGGCTGCCGACGAAGAGCGTGCCTTTGGCGCCCAGCGCGAGCGAGCGCGCGTTCGGGACCGTGGCGTAGAGCTCGATGCGGAAACCGGGCGGAAGCTGGACGCGCTCCAGCGGAAGCTGCGCTGCCGCGGAAAGCGCCGCGCTGGACAGCAGCGCGGCCAGCAAACGCCTCACGCCGGCTTGGGCTCCAGCGTGGTCTCGCCCGAAGCCATCCTCTGGCGCGCGGATTTCAGCATGTCGGCGACTTCCGAGTGGCCGAGGCGCAGCGCGAGTTCCACCGGCGTGTCGCCGTCGCGCGTCGTCACGGTCGGGTCGGCGCCGTTGCGCAGCAGCAGCTCGACCAGGCGGCCGTTGCCCTTCATCGCCGCGTACGCGAGCGCGGTATAGCCGTTGTCGTGCTGGACGTTCGGGTCGAAATTCATTTCCAGCACTTTCTGCGCGTACACCAGGTTGCTCTTTTCGATGGCATAGAACAGCGCGCGCACGCCTTCCGGGCTCTTCTCCCTCACCTTGGGTTCCAGGCCCGTCGGCATCAGCTTGATCACGTAGTTGATCAGCGAGACGCCGACCATCGCCACCAGCGCGAGCACCAGCGGAACCTTCGAGATGTTGATGTACTCCGAAATCTGCTGGTCGAGGTTGGCGCCGAGGATCAGCAGCACCACCGCGAGGAAGAAGAAGAACCGCAGGTAGAAGAACAGGCCGAGGATGATGCCGCAGCCGAGCACGCCGAGCAGGTAATTGCGTTCGATGCCGTGGTTTTCGAGGATTTCGGGCGGCAGCTGGGCGAGGATCGCGGACAGGGCGATGAGGCCGAACAGCAGGACTTCGCGCACGCGCATCCGGGTGAGCAGGTCGTCTTTTTCGATCTTCTTCTGGATCTCGAGCGCCATTCGGATCTCCCTCGGGTGATGGGGCTCTTGCCGGCCCGCACCCCGGATTCTCCGGTCTGGCGGCGAGAGTTGCAAGAGCGGAGTCGCCGGCGCGGAGGCGTAAAATCCGCCGCCATGTCGAAGGCTTTCACGCGGGAAAGCGAACAGGATGACGAGCCGCCCGTGGCGCCGGAAATTCCGGCCCCGGCGCGGAACTACATTTCGCCCGCCGGCTTCGCGCGCCTGCAGGCGGAGAAAAAGCAGCTGCTCGAGGTCGAGCGCCCCGAGGTCGTGCGCACCGTTTCCTGGGCGGCCAAGAACGGCGACCGCTCGGAGAACGGCGACTACCTCTACGGCAAGAAGCGCCTGCGCGAGATCGACCGCCGCGTGCGCTTCCTCATCAAGCGGCTTGAGGCGGCCGAGATCGTCGACTCGGCGGGCCGGGACAGCGACCAGGTGTTCTTCGGTTCCACGGTGCGGATCGGGACGAAGGCCGGGTCAAAAAGTGTCACGATCGTGGGCGTCGACGAGACCGACACGGCGAAAGCCCGGGTGTCCTGGATATCGCCCATCGCCAAGGCCCTGCTCAAGGCGCGGGAGGGCGACCGGGTGACCCTGAAGACGCCCGGCGGCGCGGAGGAACTGGAGATACTCGAAGTACGCTACGACCCCATCGACTAGGACCCGCCAGGAGAACGGCACATGAGTATCGTCACGGAATTCCGCGAATTCGCTGTCAAGGGCAATGTCATGGACCTGGCCGTCGGCGTCATCATCGGCGCGGCTTTCGGCAAGATCGTCGGCTCGCTGGTCGAGGACGTGGTCATGCCGGTGATCGGCGTGCTGATGGGCGGCCTGAATTTCAGCGACCTTGCCTTCAAGGTCGGCTCGGCGACGCTCAAGTACGGCAAGTTCCTGCAGACCTGCCTGGATTTCCTGATCATCGCCTGGGCGATCTTCCTGATCATCAAACTGGTCAACCAGATCAAGCGGGAAGAAGCGCCGGCACCGGCGCCGGTGGCCGAAAAGCCGCGCCAGGAAGCGCTGCTGGAGGAAATCCGCGACCTGCTGAAGCGCTAGCGCGTTACTGCTTGAAGTCGCCGGCCTTGAGCACCGAGAGGTTCTTCAGGTCGAGGTGCCGGCGCAGCGCGTCGCGCACCTCGTCGGGCTTGAGCGCGGCGAGGCGCGCCTCGAACTCGATGTCCCAGGCGAAGGTCCGGCCCCAGTACAGGTAGTTCGCCAGCCGTCCGGCGAGGGCGCCGTCCTGGCCGCGCTGCACGCGGCGCGCCTGCAGCAGGCCCTTTTTCGCGGCCTCGAACTCGGCGTCGCTGAAGCCCTGCGCCAGCGCCCGCTCCAGCTCCTCGCGCACCGCGCGCTCGACGCGATCGCGGTTCTGCGGCGCATAGATGGCCGATACGCCGAAACTTCCCACCGCGTCCTGCGCATCCGCGCTGAACGTGCTGTAGGTGCTGTAGGACAGGCCCTCTTTCTCGCGCACGCGCGCCGGCAGGCGCCCGCTGGAGCTGCCGCCCAGCAGGTAGTTGCCGAGCACCAGCGCCGGGAAATCGGCGTTGTCGTCGCGCAGCCGCAGGTTCATGCCCGCCCGCAGCACCGCGTTGGCCTTGTCCGGCGTCGCGGCGGTCTGCTCGATCGACGCGACCTCGAAATAGCGCGCCGGGATGCGCGCGTAGGGCGCCGGGCTGCGCCAGCCGCCGAACAATTCCTCCAGCAGCCGGGTGAGCGCTTCGGGGTCGAAATCGCCCACCGCGACGAACTGCGCGCCGGTCGCGCCGACCAGGTCGGTGTAGCAGCGTTTCGCATCCTCCAGCGTCGTCGTCTTCATGCCGGCGATGCGCTCGTCCGTCGTTTCCACGTAGTTCCAGTCGCCGCGCGGATACGGATACAGATGCCGCGCCAGGCGCTCGCCGGCGATCGCCGACGGGTCGCCGCGCTGCGATTCGGCGCCCGTGACGGCCGCACGCCGCAGTTCCTCAAACTCGGTGGCCGGGAACGCGGGCTCGCGCAGGACTTCGGCCACCAGGCGCAGCGTATCGTCAAGCTGCGGCCTGCGCGCGTCGATCGAGGCGCCGGACACGCCCACCGACACGTTGGCCTTCAGCTTGTCGAAGGCGTCGCGCAGGTCGGCGCGCGTGCGTTTCTGCGTGCCGCGCATCAGCATGCCGCCGGCGAATCCGCAGGCGTGCGCGCGGTTGCGCTTGCTCGCCTCGTCGCCCCAGTAGAGCGCCAGGCGCGCGACCACCGTGCCGCCGCGCGTCTTCTTCGGCAGCAGCGCCACCTTGATGCCGTTGGACAGCGTCCGGCGTATCACGCGCGCCTCGATGTTGGCCGGCGTCGGGTCGAATGCCTCGCCCGCCTGCACCGCCTCGCCGCTCCTGAGTTCGGCCAGCGTGACGTCCAGCGCCGGCGCCGCGGGAATGTCGGCGCGCGCCGGCTTGTCCGTCGGCGCGAACACGCCCAGCACCCGGTTCGCGGGCCGCAGATAGGTGTCGAGCGCGCGCTGCACGTCCGCGACGCTCACTTTGCGCACGCGCTCGCGGTAAATGAAAAACAGGCGCCAGTCGCTCATGGAGGCGAATTCGCCGAGCCAGCGCACATAGCCCGCGGAGTCGAGCGGCGCCTTTTCCATGTCGTTCAGCAGCGTGGTGCGCGCGCGCTCCACTTCGACTTCGGTGATTGGCTCGCGGCCAGGCCCCTCGAGAGCGCCAAGCAGCGCCGCTTGGGCGGGCTCCAGCGCCCCCGCCTTCGGCAGCAGCGCGCCGAAGTTCGCCCAGCCCGGATCGCGCAGCATGCGCTCGTAGCCCCAGGCCGACGTCGCCAGGCCAGTCTGCACCAGTGCGCGGTGCAGGCGGCCGGTCGGCGCCGCGCCATAGACCAGCGAGAGAATGTCGATCGACGCATAGTCGGGGTGGCTTCCCGCCGGTATGCGGTACAGCGCGGCGACGATCTGCACGTCGCCGGTGCGCCGCAGCGTGACCGAGCGCTCGCCGTCCTGCGTCGCCTCCGAGGTGTAGAGCACGGGCAGCGCGCGCGCGGGGCGGGGAATCGCGCCGAAGTGCTTCTCCACCAACTTGAGCGTCTCGGCCTCGTCGATTTTGCCGCCGACGATCAGGAACGCGTTGTCAGGCTGGTACCAGGTCCGGTAGAACGCCTGCAGTCGCTCGATCGGCACCGATTCGATGTCGGCGCGAAAGCCGATCACCGGGTTGCCGTAGTTGTGCGCCGAGAACGCGAGGCGCTGCATGCGCTCGGACAGCACGCTGCCCGGCTCGTTCTCGCCGCGCTCGAACTCGTTGCGCACCACGGTCATCTCGCTGTCGAGGTCCGACTTGAGCACGAACGAGTTGACCATGCGGTCGGCTTCCAGGCCGAGGGCCCAGTCGAGGTTGTCGCCGGTCGCGGTCAGCGTCTCGAAATAATTGGTGCGGTCGTTCGAGGTGGTGCCGTTGAAGCGCGCGCCGCGCTTGTTCAGCTCCTCCTTGATGTTGGCGTGGCGCTTGGCGCCCTTGAACAGCATGTGCTCGAGCAGGTGCGCCATGCCTTTCTCGCCATAGCCTTCATGGCGCGAACCGACGAAGTAGGTCATGTGCACGGTGAAATTGCTCGCGCCCGGGTCGGGCACCATCAGTACGCGCAGGCCGTTGTCGAGGCGGTACTCGGTCACGCCTTCGACCGAGGCGACCTTGACGGCGGCCCAGGCGGGCGAGGCGGCGGCGAAGCACAGCAGCAGAAGCGGGGCGATCCAGCGGAGCGTCTTGAGCATGTGTCGAAGTCTAAAAGAGAAACGCCGCTGCCGTTGCCGACAGCGGCGCAAACGGAAAGTTCGCCGCGGCTACTTCGGGGTGGCCCCGCCCGGGCCGGACTTCTTGTGCTGCGCATGCAGGCAGGTCTGCAGTTCGTCGCCGCGTTTGCCCGTGCAGGCTTCGTGCGCGGCCTGACGCTCGTCCATGCGCTTGCTCATTTTCGCCCGGTGCTCCCTGGCCTGCGCCTGGCATTTGGCCGGATCCTGCGACTTCGCGCAGTACTGCTCGCTCATGCAGCCGCGGCGGTCCGGCTTGTCCTTGCAGGCTTCGCGCGCGGCTGCCATGCGCGCGCGCTTTTCCTTGCGGTCGGCCTCGCACTTGGCCGGATCGGCTTCCTGGCTGCAGGGCTTCATGCGGTGGTGCCCGCCCATCGGCGCCTTGCCGGCGTCGGCGGAAGGGGACTGCGCCATGGACGTGGCTGCCGCAAGCGAAAAACAGGCGGCGGCCAGAGCGGGTATCAATCGGTTCATCTCGTTCTCCTGGTAAGGGTTGGACGAGTGCAGCCTATCGGCCCGCTCCGCAGCGCACTGTGAGCATTTGTATCAGTCTGTAACCTCAGCCGCCCGGCTGCTGGAAAGGAGCAACTCGCTAGCCGAGTTGCTTCAGCATGGTCGCGCCGTCGGAAACTTCGAACTTGCCCGGGCCTTCGATGTTGAGGTTCTTCACCACGCCATTGTCGACAAGCATCGAAAAGCGCTGCATGCGCAGGCCCATGCCGCGGGCGTTGAGGTCAAGGCCCAGGCCGAGCGCCTTGGTCCATGCCGCGCTGCCGTCGCCCAGGAAACGGATCTTGCCGAGGGCCTTCTGGTCCTTGCCCCAGTGCGCCATCACGAACGCGTCGTTGGTCGCCACGCACCAGACCTCGTTCACGCCTTTGGCCTTCAGCTTGTCCAGATTCTGCACATAGCTCGGCACGTGCTTGGCGGAGCAGGTCGGGGTATACGCGCCCGGCAGGCCGAACACCGCGATCTTCTTGCCCTTGGTCGCCTCGGCCACGTCCACTTCCTTGGGCGCCATCGCGCAACTGGTGGCGGAGTCGAACTCGGTGCTCTCGCTGAGTTTGCCGTCGGGCACCAGGTCACCAACTTTGATAGGCATGAAACACTCTCCTAAGTAGGGTTCTTGAAGGGGTACTGCGGGGGAAAGGATGATACCGCAGTAAGATTTCGCCGAGACAACCCAAGGGGAGACGACGGTGGCGACATTCCTGGTGGCGCACGGGGCCTGGTCCGCGGGCTGGGCATGGAAGAAGGTGCGGCCGCTGATGCGCGCGCGCGGGCACGAAATATTCACGCCCACCTACACGGGCGTCGGCGAGCGTTCGCACCTCGCCCACAAGGACATCGACCTCGAAACGCACATCGCCGACGTCCTCGGCGTGCTCCGCTGCGAGGACTTGCGCGACGTGATCCTTGTCGGCCACAGCTACGGCGGCATGGTCGCCACCGGCGTCGCCGATCGCGCGAGCGAGCGCATCGCGCAGCTCGTCTACCTCGACGCCTTCGCGCCGCGCGACGGCCAGTCGCTGCTCGACCTGCAAACCGATGATGCCCGCCAGCGGGTGCGCGACGGGACGAAGAAGGAGGGCGACGGCTGGCGCATCCCGCCCAATCCCGCGCCGCCGGACACCAGCGCCGCGGACCTCGCCTGGGTCAACGCGCACCGCGTGCCGCAGCCGATCAAGTGCTTCGAGCAGAAGATCAAGCTCACTGGCGCGGTCGACCGGCTGCCGCGCACCTACATCTACTGCAAGATCCCGCGTCCCGGCGACGTGTTTCGCCAGTTCCGCGACCGCGCGAGCACGGAGAAGGGCTGGAAATGCATCGACATCGATGCCAGCCACAGTCCCAACGTCACGGCGCCTGAAGCGCTGGCGGCAATCCTGGACGGCATTGCGTCAGCGCGCGGCTGATGGCTTCACGTCCGCGGGAACCGCGCCCGTCTTGATCCACGAGCGCATCGCCAGCACCGTTTCCATTTCCACGCCGACGAAGCCGTGCTCGGTGAACGCCATGCAGGCGGCGCCGCGCGAAGGGCCGCCGCCAGTCACCTTCAGCAGCGGCGCGCCGCTGCGCTGCGCGGCATCCTTCACCAGGTGGTAGCGGGTGAAATCGCAGGGGTCGTCCTCATGGTTGACCCACAGCAGCCGCGATTTCAGCTCCGCATAATTGACGCCGGACAGCCCCGGCCCGTTGCGGCCGGCGCGGATCACGGAGGCGGTCAGGATCACTCGTTTCGCGAGTTCAGGGTTCATTCGGCCGGCGTGAAACGCGCTGATGGAACCTTCGCTGGTGCCGACGAGCGTCCAGTCTTCGATGCCGAACCGGCGTCCGATGTCGGACAGCAGCGCCGCCACGTCCGCGCCGTAGCGCGGCGTTTCGCGGTAGCGCTGGCTGAATGAGCTCCACTCGTCGGAGGGCGCATCGATCACGGCGACCAGCGTCTCGTCGTCCAGCCACTGCCGCCGCGAACGCACCAGGAAGTTCCCGCGCAATTCGAACGCGAACCGGCCGTCCTCTTCGCGCAGCCGCATGATTCCCGGATGGCCCGGAAACAATGCGACGCCGTACTTGAAACCTTTCGCGCCCGCCAGATGCGTCACCAGTCCCGCGATCGTGTAGTCGTCGCGCTTGACCGTGACGAGCTGCGTCGGGTGGGCGAGGTTGGGATCCGTTGCCGCATCCTGCGCATCGGCATTGCCGGCGCCGGCCAGCAACATCGCCACCAGCCCGGTCAGGTTGAAGGCGGCTATTCGCAGGGACCGCGACGGTTGCCTCATGCGTGTCACTTGGAGGCTGCCGGCGTCCGGTTCCTGCGCGTGAACGATTCCAGCTCCCGAGCCGCCACGATCTCCCGGCCGCGGTACTTCGCGTAGTCATCGAGATACGCCTGCGTCGTTTCGTACGGCCCGGCGATGTGCCCCGGGCGTTTCGAGTCGGCGAAGAAGTAGCGCTTGCCCCCGCGTTCGAACGCCGCCACCCAGTGCCGGCGCAGCGTATTGCCGCGCAAGTTGACCGGATTGAACTCGATCATCAGGTAGCGCGCCTTCAGATCCGGCGCCATCGCGCGCAGCGTTTCCACTGAGAAGCGCGACAGATCGACGCAGATGCCTTTGGGCGTCGCAAAGAACTCAGCAGGCGGGTAAATCGGCGGCCCTGCCTTCCGCGCGCGTTGCGTTTCCGAGAGAAGCATCGAGCGTTCACTGTCGTACTCGAATTTCGCGCCGATCCAGGCATTCACGTCTTCCGGCGAGCGCCAGGCTTGAACGGCCTGCGCATACGATGGAAAGTCCCGGACCCGCCCGGCCGGCCGTTCGCGGTCCTCGGGCGCGTCGGAGTTCGGGTCGGCGGCGTGCGTAAGGAACGCGCAGATACTTAGAGCGAATGCAACGGCGAGGGTGGCTTGCACGCGCATGGTGGGAGACGAGCGAATGGGGTCAGAGTGAATTACTTTGGGAAATGACCCTGACCCTATTTCGCTCGCTAATTTGACTGGAGCGCCGCGCGCCGCCCGCGCTCGACGTCGATGCCGATGAGCAGGATCAAGCCCACGACGAAGTAGACGCCGACGGCGAGGATACCGAGGCGGTGGTTGCCCGCGAACATCCAGGTGACGGCGCCATAGGTGAGGGGGCCGAAGATGGAGGCGGTTTTTACGGCCAGCCCCCAGAGGCCGAAAAACTCGGCGTTGCGCGCGGGCGGGGAAAGGTAGCCGACGATCGCGCGCCCGGCCGCCTGCGAAGCACCCATGCACAAGCCGGCCAGATTCGCAGCCACCCAGAAAAGCGCGACACCTTGAGCGAGATACGCCAGGGCGATCATGACGATCCACCCGATCAGCACCAGAGTCATCGCCTTTACGTGCCCGATTGCATCCTGCAGGTACCCGAAGCAGAAAGCGCCGATCGCGGCGGTGACGTTCACCACGAGGATCAGGACGATGGTGTCCACGAAAGTGAATTTCATCGCCTCGGTGGCGTAGATCGCGGCCAGCGCGATCACTGCCTGGATCCCGGCCTGGTAGAAGAGGATGCAGGTCAGGAAGCGCCACAGATCGCGGTAGTTGCGTGCCTGGCGCAAGGTCTGCTTGACGCGCCTCCACGGATGCTCGAGTTCGCGGTGCGGCCGCGCGCGCTCCTTCAGGAAGAGGAAAGTGGGCGTCGCGCAGAGCGCGAACAGGGCCGCCGTGATGAGCATCACCACGGGGACGTACTGGGTTCCTTCCTGCCCCCTGGGCTGCGCCCAGGCGAGGATGTAGCCCAGCGAAATGCCGAGCGAGACCAGGCCGCCGAGGTAGCCGAACGCCCAGCCCCAGCCCGACACGCGCCCCATCGCCTTCGAGTCGGCCAATTCAGTGAGGAACGCCGCGACCAGGTTCTCGCCGGTGGCGAAGAAGAAGTTCGACAGGATGACGAGCGCGATCGCGAGCGCCACGGTGCCCGGGCCGGTGAAATAGAGCAGGGTGGTGAAGAACACGCACCCCAGCGTCGCGTACAGCAGCAGCCGCTTCTTCGCCGCGTGCGCGTCGGCCCATGCGCCCACCAGTGGCGCGGTCAGCAGGACGGCGAAATACGACACTGAAAGCGCGGCGGTCCAGGCGAAGGTCGCCCACGGGACCTTGCCGGCCACGCCGGAGACGAAGAAGGCGCTGAACACGGCGGTAATCACCACCGTGGTGTAGCCGGAGTTGGCGAAGTCGTACATGCTCCAGGCCCAGACCTCGCGCAGGCCCACGTCCTGCGCGAGGGAGCGCGGGGAAGACGGTTTTTTCACGGCGCGAGTTTAGCCCCTCTAGGGCATAATCGTCTCCCTATGGCAGCCGTAGAGACGCCCGCCGCCGAACGCCGCCTGACCATCGCCGAACTCCTCGATTGGCTCGTCGAGGACGGCATGGTGGAGGCCGCGGACGCCGAAAAGATGAAGAAGGAGCGCCGCTACTACCGCGGCACGCAGCATCCGCTCTCGATCATCGCCGACCAGAAGTGGAAGAGCGCCAAGCCGCCCAACAAGCCGCTCGCGCTGGAGCCGCTCACCGAGTGGCTCGCTCGGCGCGTCAACATGGAATACAGGCACATCGACCCGCTGAAGATCGACTTTTCCGCGGTGACCGACGTGATGTCGATCTCCTACGCGACGCGCTTCCACATCCTGCCCGTGGGCGTCACGAGCAAGGAAGTGGTGATCGCGGTCTGCGAGCCCTACGAGCGCACGTGGGAGAAGGAACTGCAGCGCATCACCAAGCTCGAGATCCGCCGCGTGATCGCCAACCCGCAGGACATCGAGCGCTTCCAGGCCGAGTTCTACAACCTCGCCAAGTCGATGAAGGGCGCAGCCCGCGGCGTCGCCGGCCAGTCGGGACTGCAGAATTTCGAGCAGCTCGTCGAACTGGGGGCGAACAAGACCTTCGACGCCAACGACGCCCACATCGTCAAGGTGGTCGACTGGCTGTGGGGCTATGCCTTCGACCAGCGCGCGAGCGACATCCACGTCGAGCCGCGGCGCGAGTTCGGCATCGTGCGCTTCCGCATCGACGGCACGCTGCACCAGGTCTACCAGGTGCCGGCCTCGGTGCTCGCGGCGATGACCAGCCGCATCAAGATCCTCGCGCGCATGGACGTGGTGGAAAAGCGCCGCCCGCAGGACGGGCGCATCAAGACGCGCTCGCTGGACGGCGAGGAGGTCGAGTTGCGCATCTCGACGCTGCCGACCGCGTTCGGCGAGAAGCTGGTAATGCGGATCTTCGATCCGGAAGTGCTGGTGCGCGATTTCAAGGAGCTCGGCTTTTCCGACGACGACAGCGAACGCTGGAAGACGATGACCGAGCGGCCGAACGGCATCGTGCTGGTGACCGGGCCGACCGGATCGGGCAAGACCACCACGCTGTACTCGACGCTCAAGCAGCTCGCGACGCCCGACGTCAATGTCTGCACGGTCGAAGACCCGATCGAGATGGTCGAGGGCACCTTCAACCAGATGCAGGTGAACCCGGCCATCGACCTGGGCTTCGCCGACGGCCTGCGCGCGCTGATGCGGCAGGACCCCGACATCATCATGGTCGGCGAGATCCGCGACCTGGAAACGGCGGAAATGGCCGTGCAGGCCGCGCTGACCGGCCACCTGGTGCTCTCGACGCTGCACACCAACGATGCGCCCAGCGCGGTCACGCGGCTGCTCGAGCTCGGCATCAAGCCCTACCTGCTCAACGCGACGCTGAACGGCGTCATGGCCCAGCGCCTCGTGCGCATCCTGTGCGCGCATTGCAAGCAGAAGGTCGAATTGCACCGCGCCGAGGACGTGTCCGCCTGGGAAGGGCTGGTCGCGCCCTGGAAGGCGACGCGGCCGGCCGCGGTCTACAAGCCGGTCGGCTGCCTCGAGTGCCGCATGACCGGGTTCACCGGCCGTGTCGGCATCTACGAAACCCTGCTGTGCACCGGCCCGATCAAGGAAATCGTCGGCGTCAGCGGCGACCTGCAGAAGATCCGCGAGCAGGCCTACCGCGAAGGCATGAAGGCGCTGCGCATCAGCGGCGCAATGAAGGTGGCGGCCGGCTATACCACGATCGAGGAAGTCCTCAAGACCGCGCCGCCGGCCGTGGAGTCGGCGGGCTAGCGTGGCCTGGTCGAACCTGATCGAAGCGCTGCTGCTGATCACCGGCGGCCTGGTGCTGCTCGGCGTGTGGGCGAGCGCCCGGCGGCGCGACCAGCGCGCGACGCAGGCGCTGCGCCAGAGCGAAGAGCGCTTTCGCCACCTCACCACGCTCTCGGCCGACTGGTTCTGGGAAACCGACCGCCAGCACCGCATCAGCTGGCTCTCGGGCGGGCCGGCGGTGGCGGCGTTGTTCGGCGAGCAGATGGCGCACGGCCGGCGCCTGTGGGAAGTGCCCGGCGTGGCGGTGGAGCCGCGCGCGCTGGTCGAGCATTTCGAGCGCCTGGAAGAACTGGACGCGCAGATGCCCTTTTTCGACTTCCTGATCTCGCGCAGCGACGCGGGCGAGCGGCGCGTGCACCGCATCACCGGCAAGCCGCGCTACGACGCCGCAGGCGAGTTCCTCGGCTACCGCGGCGTGGGCACCGATGCCACGGGAAAACTGCGCGCCGAGCGCGCGCTGAGCGAGGCCAAGGAGCGCCTGGAACTCGCCACCGAGGGCGGCAACCTGGCCGTCTGGGACGTCGACGTGGGCACCGACCAGATGCACCTGGGCGGCGGCCTCGCCGAGTCGATGGGCGCGCGCCCCGACTTGCGCAGCGCGCAGTTGCTCGAGCGGGTCCACCCGGCCGACCAGGCAGCGCTGCGCAGCGCCTACCTGCGGCTGCTGAAGGACGTGGACGTCCCGCAGGGAATCGAGTTTCGCCTGCGCATGGTGACCGGCGAATGGAAATGGCTGCACTGCTCGGGTCGCGTCACACAGCGCGACGACGAGGGTCGGGCCCTGCGCATGACCGGCACGCTGGTCGAGATCGACGCGCGCAAGCGCGCCGAGCAGGCGACGCGCGACGCCGAGGAGCGCTACCGCACGCTGGTCGAACTGGCGCCCACCGGCGTGGTGGTGGAATCCGACGGCATCCTCGAATATGCCAACAGCGCCGCAGCGGACATGCTCGGCGCCGCCTCGCCGAAGGACCTGCTCGGCATGAAGTCGGAAGTTTTCATCCAGCCGGAGCACCGCGCGCGCCACGACCTGCGCATGAGCTACCTGCGCGCCGGCCCCGGCAAGACGCCGTTCGAGGAGCGCCGCCTGCGCCGCCTGGACGGCGCCGAAACGGTGGTCGAGACCGCGGGCGTTTCCTACCTGGAGCGCGGCCGGCTGGTGCAGCAGATGATGCTGCGCGACATCAGCGAGCAGCGCAAGGCGCGCGAGGCGCTGGCCGAGCGCGAGCGGCGCTTCCGCGACGTGCTCGAGGCTTCCGGCGAGTATGTCTGGGAGACCGACGCCGCGTGGCGCTACACCTTCCTGTCGGAGCGCGTGGAGGCGGTACTCGGTTACCTGCGCCACGAGATGATCGGGCGCACGCCCAGGGAGTTCATGCCGCTGGGCGAGGCGCGCGCGACCGAAGAGTGGTTCGCGCGGCACGCCGCCGGGGGCGCGGCCTTTCGCGACCTGCTGCACCGCTCGATCACCAAGTCCGGGCGCGTCATCTGGCAGTCGGTCAATGGCCTGCCGGTGTTCGATGCCGCCGGCAAGCTGGCCGGGTACCGCGGCACGGGCGCCGACGTCACCGCGCGCAAGCAGGCGGAGGAGCGCATCCAGTATCTGGCGACGCGCGACGCCCTGACCGGCCTGCCCAATCGCCTGCTGCTCGCGGACCGCGCCAACCAGGCGATCCTCTCGGCCGCGCGCAGCCGGGGCGGCCTGGCGCTGCTCTACCTCGACCTCGACCGTTTCAAGCTGGTCAACGATTCGCTCGGCCATGCGACCGGCGACGCGCTGCTGCGCGCGGTGGCGGAACGGCTGGGCGCGACGCTGCGCCGGGACGACACGCTGGCGCGCCTGGGCAGCGACGAGTTCGCGCTGCTTTGGAACGGCCTCAAGGGCGCGGACGACGCGGCGACGCTGGCGCAGCGCGCGCTGTCGATTCTGGCGCGTCCGTTCACCATCGAAGGCCGCACGCTCAGCGTCACGGCATCGATCGGCATCAGCGTGTATCCGGGCGACGGGCGCGACTTCGGCGAGCTGCTGAGAAACGCCGATGCCGCCAAGAATCACGCCAAGGAAACCGGGCGCAACAGTTTCCGCTTCTTCTCGCCGGAGTTGAATGCGCGCGCGCTGACGCGGCTCGGCATGGAAAACGACCTGCGCCACGCGCTCGCGCGCAACGAGCTGGTGCTGCACTGGCAGCCGGTCGTCGGCATGGATGGCACCGTCGCGGGCGCCGAGGCGCTGGTGCGCTGGCGGCACCCGCGCGACGGCCTGCTCATGCCGGACAGCTTCATCGCGGTGGCCGAGGACTGCGGCCTGATCCGCCCGCTGGGACAGTGGACGCTCGAGCGCGCGCTTTCCCAGGCCGGCGCCTGGCACCGCAGCGCGGGCGGCAAGAACCTGTGGTTCGCCCTCAATGTTTCCGCGACCGAGCTCGCCCAGGGCGACGGCTACGTCGCGCAGCTGCGCGAAGCGCTCGCGGCGAACGGCCTGCCCGGCCGCGCTGTCGAGCTGGAGGTCACCGAGCGGGTGCTGATGTCGCAGCTCACCGGTAATTTCGAGACACTGCGCAAGATCGGCGAGCTCGGCGTACGCATTGCGATCGACGATTTCGGCACAGGCTATTCGAGCCTGGCCTACCTGCGCCAGCTGCCGATCGACAAGCTGAAGATCGACCGCTCGTTCCTGAGCGAGCTGGACGCGCATCCGCACGATCCGGCGATCGTCCAGACCATCGCGGCCATGGCCGCGGCGCTGGGCCTGCGCGTCGCCGCCGAGGGCGTCGAGAGCGAGGTGCAGCTCGAGCGCCTGCGCGCGCTGGGCTGCGATGAGTGGCAGGGCCACCTGTACAGCGCCTCGCTGGACGCCGCGGATTTTGAAGATCTCCTGAAAAGAGAATCCGAAGAACGGAAGAAGGCCGCGGGGTAACACCTAATCATGTCCACGCTCTACCGCTATACGGTGCCGGTCGAAGAGACCACCTGGAAGTTCCCCGCCAGCGGCGAGGTCGCCTTCACCTGGGACTACGACACGCGCTCCGACGAGCTGCTCAAGCTCTATTCCAAGGGCAAGAAGGAGCAATGGGACGCCGATCAGCGCATCGACTGGAGCATTCCGGTCGATCCCGAAGACCCGATGCAGATGGACGACCAGGTCGTGCCGCTGTACGGCACGAAGATCTGGGACAGGCTCTCGGAGAAGCAGCGCGTCGAACTGCGCTACCACAGCCAGGTGTTCAACCTGTCGCAGTTCCTGCATGGCGAGCAGGGCGCGCTCGTATGCGCGGCGCGCATCGTCAAGGATGCGCCGCGCATCGAATCCAAGTTCTATGCCGCCACGCAGGTGATGGACGAGGCACGCCACGTGGAAGCCTACCGCCGGCTGCTTACGGAGAAATTCAAGTTCGTCTACCCGATCTCCGCGCCGCTCAAGGCGCTGCTCGAGAAGGCGCTGAACGACCCGCGCTGGGATTTCACCTACCTCGGCATGCAGGTGCTGATCGAAGGGGTCGCGCTGGTCGCTTTCCAGCGCATCCGCGACTACTCGAAGAACCCGCTGTGCCAGGCGGTGAACGCGTATGTGATGCAGGACGAGGCGCGCCACGTCGCCTTCGGCCGCCTCGCGCTGCGCGACTATTACCCGGAGCTGACCGACGCGGAGCGCCGCGAGCGCGAAGACTTCGTCATCGAGGGGTCCTACCACCTGCGCGACCGCTTCAATTCGCCCGAGATGTGGGAGCGGCTCGGCTTCGACGTCAGGGAGGTGATGAAGGAACTCGACGGCGCGGAAGGGCAGATCCGCTTCAGGAAGCGGCTGTTCTCGCGCATCGTGCCGACCGTGCGCGACATCGGCCTGTGGAGCGAGCGCGTGCAGAAGGCCTATACGGACATGGGCGGGATCCAGTACGCCAAAACCGACGCGCAGGCGATGCTCGACAACGACGCCAAGGTCGCCGAGGATTTCGACCGGAGAATGAAGGAAGGTTTTTCCGTCCCCTCCAAATGATCGACACCACCCCGCACATCATCACCTCGCTGCTGGCGATGGGCATGGCGCTCGCTTTCATCATCGCCGACCGCAGTTCGCCCACCAGCCGCGCGCTGTCGCTGTTTCTGGCCTCGATCGGCCTGTCGATCGGCATCGGCTCGCAGGTCGCCTACCCGCTGCACTTCCGTGGAGAAATTCCCGCCTGGGACGGCGTGTTCGCGATCCCCGAGGCGCTCGCATTCATTTTTGCCTACGAATGGATCCTGCGCGTGCGCCGCACGGTGCCCTCGGCGGGCCTGAAAACCGAGGGCCCGGACCGGCTGCTGCGCATCGCGCAGGCGCTGGTCGTGTTCTACATCGCGATGGCGCTCGCGTTCCCGGTCATGCGCGTGGAGAAATTCCTCGGCGCCGGTTTCCGCGAGGTGTTCATGACCCGGGAGCCGGAGTTCTGGATGTTCGCGATGCCGCTCACGGTGTCGCTTGCGCTGGGGCTGTTCTCGGCGCTGCTGATGCTGAACCGCCGGCCGGACCGCGCCGAGGTCACGCGGTTGATCGCGTTCGCGATCGCGGCGCCGTTCATGGCCTCTGGCGTGGTGCTGCCGAACAACCTGGCGCCGGTGTCCACCGCCATCGGCCTGCTGATCTTCCTCGTGGGCGCGGTGCAGTACCACGTCACGCAGGGGCGACGGGCGCAGTTCATGGCCAAGTTCCTCGCGCCTCAGGTGGCCGAGATGGTCGGCCGGCGCGGGCTGAAAAGCGCGACCGACGAGCAGACGCTCGAGCTGTCGGTGGTGTGCTGCGACCTGCGCGGCTTCACCGCGTTCACCGCCGCCACGTCATCCCAGAAAGTGATCGGCATCCTGCGCGAGTATTACGACGCGGTCGGCGCGGCAGCCAGCGAGTGCGGCGGGACCATCAAGGACCAGGCCGGCGACGGCGTGCTGATCCTGGTGGGCGCGCCGCTCGCGTATCCGGACCACGCGCAGCGCGCGCTGCGGCTGGCGCGCCGGATCCGCGAGCGCGGCATGGACATCACCGCGCGCTGGTCCGACGCGGACATGCGCCTGGGCGTCGGCGTGGGCGCGGCCAGCGGCTACGTCACGGTCGGCGTGATCGGCGCGGCTTCGCGCCTGGAATACACGGCGGTCGGCCCGGCCGTGAACCTCGCCTCGCGCCTGTGCTCGGAAGCCGTGCACGGCGAAGTCCTGGTCGATGGGCGCACCATCGAATTGCTGGGCGGCGGCGCCCAGCTGCACGAACTGCGGCCCGGCCAGGTGCTGCAGCTGAAGGGCTTCCAGCAGCCCGTGCAGAGCTATACGTCGATGATCGCGGCCTAACCGCGGCTTGTCCGCGGCCTATCGCCGGCCTAACCGCGGCCGATCAGCAGGCCGATCAGCAGGCCGATGCCGGCGGCAATGCCGGCGGCGGCGTACGGATGCTCGTGCACCTGGTCGTCGACGCTGTCGGCCGAATCGCGCAAGCCTTCGTCCACCGTGTCCTTCGCGTGGGCGAGGCGCTTGCGCGCCGCGTTCAGCGAATCCTGCACGCGCCCGCGGACCTTCTCGACGCGCTCCCCGGTCTGGCTGGCGGTGGCCTTGAGCAGCTCTTCCGCGTCTTCGACGATGGTCTCCAGGTCCTTCTTGATTTTCCTGGTCAATTTGGCGTCCATGGCACTCCTGCTCGTAGGGTTGGCAACCCCTTCAGCTTACTCCACCAATTCAGCGCGCGAACAGTTCGTCGACGGTGTAGCGCTTCGGGATCAGGCCCTGGCGGAACACATAGTCGATGGCGACTTCGAGGTTGCGGCGGTTGCTTTCCAGGCCGAATGGGGTTGTTTCAGAGTCTTTGGCGCCGATGTTTTTGCTTTCCTGGAGCAAACGGAAAACTTCCTGCGAAACATCGGAACCCAAAGAATTCCTCACTGCCACCATGTGATTGACCTGCAGCGCGCCCTTGCGCCGCTTCCAGTCCGCGGCCGCGGACTGCGGATCGGATATCACGGGCTTGAGCCGCGCGTCCTGCGGGACCGGGTCGGCGAGGATGGCCGCGTCCACCTCGCCCGCGAGCAGCATGTCGAGCGGTGTCTTGCCGGCGGCGGCGCGCACGGTGCCGGGCGGGTCCCTGCATTCGGCGACGTGCGCGTCCTCGAACGTCACCCAGTGCACCTTGCCGAGGTCCACGCCATAGTCGTCGACAAGGATTCCGCGAATCCAGGCGACAGTGGTAACCGAGACGGACCGAATAGCTACTTTTTTGCCCTCGAGATCTTTGGGCCTTAAATCAATACAGCTGACCAAGTAAGGATGCTGGTAGCGCCCGAACATCACCGCCGGCAGCAGCCGCAGCGGCTTGCCATGGGCCTTGGCGAGCAGGTAGGTGACGATGGAAATCTCGGCGACGTCGAACTCGAGGTCGCGCACCACGCGCTTGAAGGCCGTGTGCGGCACCTTCACATCGGCGTAGTCCAGCTGGACCAGACTGGAGGCAACCTGGCCCGATTTGAGGGCTTTGGTCACGGGGTAGTCACCCAGGAGTGTCTTTAATCGCATGGTTCCTGTAGAATCCCGCGTCTTTTTGCCAGAAAAATCAATATCATGCCTCGCGCTGTCCGTACGTTGCGTAACGTCGCCATTATCGCCCACGTCGATCACGGTAAGACCACCCTGGTCGACAAGCTGCTCGGCCAGAGCGGGACTTTCGCCGCCCACGAGCACGTGCAGGAGCGCGTGATGGACTCCAACGACCTGGAGCGCGAACGCGGCATCACGATCCTCGCCAAGAACTGCGCGGTCCGCTACGAGGGCACGCACATCAACATCGTCGATACGCCCGGGCATGCGGACTTCGGCGGCGAGGTGGAGCGCGTGCTGTCGATGGTCGACGGCGTGCTGCTGCTGGTGGACGCGGTGGAAGGGCCGATGCCGCAGACGCGCTTCGTCACGCGCAAGGCGCTGGCCCTGGGCCTGAAGCCAATCGTGGTGGTCAACAAGGTGGACCGTCCCGGCGCGCGGCCGGACTGGGTCGTGAACCAGACCTTCGACCTGTTCGACAAGCTGGGCGCCACCGAGGAGCAGCTCGATTTCCCCGTCGTCTATGCTTCGGCTCTGCTGGGTTGGGCCAAGAACGATTTGAATGAAAAAGAGAAAGATCTAAAACCCCTTTTTGAGGCCATCCTCACGCACGTCCCGATGCGCGACGAGAACCCGGACGAGCCGCTGCAGCTGCAGATCTGCTCGCTGGACTACAACAGCTACGTCGGCAAGATCGGCATCGGCCGCATCCGCCGCGGGCGCATCCGGGCGGCGCAGGAAGTCATCGTATTGAATGGCGATAACGGCACGTTCAAGAAGGCGAAAATCAACCAGGTGCTGATGTTCGAGGGCCTGGAGCGCGTGCAGGTGGCCGAAGCCGAGGCGGGCGACATCGTGCTCATCAACGGCATCGACGAAATCGGCGTCGGCACCACGCTGTGCCATCCCGAACACCCGGACGCGCTGCCGCTATTGAAGGTGGACGAGCCCACGCTGACGATGAACTTTCTCGTCAACGCCTCGCCGCTCGCCGGCCGCGAGGGCAAGTTCCTCACCAGCCGCCAGATCCGCGAGCGCCTGGAGCGCGAGACCAAGTCGAACGTCGCGATGCGCGTCGAGTATCCGGACGACACCGACACCTTCATCGTGCACGGCCGGGGCGAACTGCACCTGACCATCCTGCTGGAGAACATGCGCCGCGAGGGCTACGAGATCGCGGTGTCGCGTCCGCGCGTGATCTACAAGGTCATCGACGGGGTGAAGTGCGAGCCCTTCGAAGTGCTCACCGTGGATGTCGAGGACGCCAACCAGGGGGCCGTGATGGAAGAGCTGGGCCGCAGGCGCGGCGAACTGCTCGACATGCAGCCCGACGGCAAGGGGCGCGTGCGCCTCGACTACCGCATCCCGGCGCGCGGCCTGATCGGCTTCCAGGGCGAATTCATGACGCTCACGCGCGGCACCGGCATCATGAGCCACGTATTCGACGAGTACGCGCCGGCCAAGGCCGAGCAGATGGCCGAACGGCGCAACGGCGTGCTGGTGTCGCAGGACGACGGCGCCATCGTCGCCTATGCAATCTGGAAGCTGCAGGAGCGCGGCCGCATGTTCGTCAGCCCCGGCGAGCCGGTGTACGAGGGCATGATCGTCGGCATTCACAGCCGCGACAACGACCTCGTCGTCAACCCGATCCGCACCAAGCAGCTCACCAACATCCGCGCCTCGGGCAAGGACGAGGCGATCGACCTCGTGCCGCCGATCGGCCTGACGCTGGAGTACGCGGTGGAATTCATCGCCGACGACGAGCTCGTCGAGATCACGCCGAAATCCATCCGCCTGCGCAAGCGCTACCTGAAAGAGCACGAGCGCAAGCGCGCGGACAGGGCTGCTGCCTGACCTCGCTGGAAACCTGCATCGGTGGGATCAGGCCGATCTGGGGTCGCTGACCTCCGGACTGGTTGCGGGTTGCCGGCAACACCTGGCAACGGATTTAAGGAAAGAGGACAGGGAGGCGCACCGGGTGACGCGCTACGCCGAGCGGGACGGCGTCGGGTCCGAAAAGACGGCGGCGTAACCCCGTCGCCGCGCAAGCGGGGACCTAGAATTTCAGAACGACGGGCAGATTCAGGCCCCAGCGGATGGCAAGCAGCCGCAGCACCACCACCACGACCATTCCGGCCCCAAACGCCAGTTCTCGCGGCATCCCGAGCGCTTCCAGAACCAGGTACGCGGCGACGCCCACGATGGCGGCCGTCGCATAGATCTCGCGCCGCAGGATCAGCGGCACCTGCGCCGTTATGACGTCTCTCAGGACGCCGCCAGTAACTCCGGTCATCGTGCCCATCAGCACCACGATCAGCGGCGGGCATTGCGCCGTTTGCGCCAGTTGAGCCCCGGAAAGCGAAAATAGCGCCAGTCCGAACGCGTCGGCCACGAGGACGGTGGCGTTCGGCGGCGGCCTAATCCGTACGTACGCGACCGTCAACAGGGCGGACGCGGTGATGACGATGAGGTACCAGGGGTCGGTGACCCAGAAAATCGGTTGACGGCCCAGCAGGAGATCGCGCAGGGTGCCCCCTCCGATGCCGGTTATCGCCGCGACCACGATGATCCCGAGGAGGTCCAAGTCCCGGTTGCGCGCCGCCAGCACGCCGCTCGCGGCAAACACCGCCACGCCAGCCAGGTCAAAGAAATAGAAATGCACGCGAGCCAATCCCGGATGGACGGCGGCGAATGCCTCAGCCGCGAACCGCCTTCTCGATGGCGGCGATGTCGATCTTTCGCATCGTCATCATCGCGTCGAACGCGCGCTTGGCGACGGCGGGGTCGGGATTTGTGACCGCCTGGATCAGGACGGCCGGCGTGATCTGCCAGTTGATGCCCCATTTGTCCTTGCACCAGCCGCAGGCGCTCTCCGCGCCGCCGTTGCCGACGATGGCGTTCCAGTAACGGTCAGTTTCTTCCTGGTTTGCAGTCGAAACCTGGAACGAAAAGGCTTCCGAATGCTTGAACGCGGGTCCGCCATTGAGGCCGACGCAGGGAATGCCCAGCACCGTGAAATCGACCGTCAGCACCTGGCCCTTTTTTCCGGACGGAAAGTCGCCCGGCGCGAGGTGCACCCCGCCGACGGATGAATCGGGGAAAGTCTTCGCGTAAAAGCGCGCCGCGTCCTCCGCGTCGCGGTCGTACCAGATGCAGATCGTGTTCTTTGCTTGTTTACCCATGGAAGCGCTAGGGCTTCGGCAGCGCAAGCTCGCCGTCCGCCTGGAACCGCGTCGAGCCGAACGCCGGGCCGTCGAGTTTCCCGCTCATTTTGTAGCGGACCTTTTCGGGGAGCTTGCCCTCGCGCACGACGTCGAGCGCATAAAACGCCGCGCGCAGCGTGGACAGCGTCACGGGCACGCCGATCACGGATTCTCCGAAGCGGGGGACGCTGCCCCGTTCGTCGCTGACGCCGGAGGCAAAGGTCTTGTCCAGCACGTCAAGCTTCACGTAGACGCCGTCGTACTCCACCGGCGCGTCATTGGGATTCTGAACCCGCAGCTTTACCAGCATCCGCATCTCGAGCCCTTCTCCCGGCAGCGATTCGATGTCGGCCACGGTGACCTGAACCGGCTCGCGGCCCGGCAAGCTGGCACAAGCGCTTAGGCACAATACCGCGGCTATCAGCGGGATCTGCAGGAACGAGCGTCGCATGGTTGCTCCCCTTGCCAAGAAAACTGCTTCTGTGCGGGCTAGTATCCCGCTCGGAACCCACTGTGTCCATCATGGCTTCGCAGGCACGAGCGGCGTCCAGCCCGTCAGGCGCCCGACCTCCGCCTTCACGTAGTTCTGCATCGCGAGGCGGTCGTTGACCAGCATCACCATGTCGAAGCCCTGGTCGATGTAGC
>Ga0315910_10000615_pt1 | contig 35151 bp, 29 predicted proteins | sample EdamamesoilMG_FD_204470 | JGI IMG/M metagenome (GOLD analysis project Ga0315910, IMG submission 204470) | Garden soil microbial communities collected in Santa Monica, California, United States - Edamame soil | ecosystem: Environmental > Terrestrial > Soil > Garden | place: USA: California...
CTCTCCGTGCCGCGCCGCCGCCCCGCGGGGGACGCCGGCGCGCGCCGCGAGCTGCTCGTCGCCTTCGCGCTGCTCGACCACGACGCCGATCGCGCGACGTTGCGCGCGCTGGCGCCGCGCGCGGACGACGCCGACCTCGCGGCGCTCGTCGCCGCCGGCCTCGTCGAGCGCTCCGGCGAGCGGTGGAGCTGCGGCGACGGCGGCGTCGCGGCGCTGGTGCGCGCCGAGCTGCCCGACGCGGCGGCTCGCGCGCTCCACGCCGCCGCGGCGCGCGAGCTCGCGAACGGCGGCGAACGGCCCGATCGCGCGCTCCGCCGCGCCCGCCACGCCTTCCGCGCCGATCCGCGCGACGCCACCGCCGCGCGCGACTACTCGCGCGAGGCGCTGCTGCTGGCCGACGCGCAGCGGCTCGCCGAGGCCGACGCGGCGGCGCGCGAGATCGCGGCGACGGCGGCGCCCGACGACGCCGCGGCGCGGCGCGGCGCGGCGCTGGTGCGCGGCGTGGTCGAGCTGCGGCGCGGCTCGCACGCGATGGCCGAGAAGCTGCTCGCGCCGCTCGCGGACGACGCGGGCGCGGACGAGGCGGAGCGCGGCCGCGCGCTCGTGGAGCACGCGCGCGCGCTCGATCGCTGCGGCAAGCCGGCCGAGGCGCTCGCGCGGCTCGACGGCGCGGCGGACCGGCTCGGCGAGCGGGCGCCCGGCGCGACGGCGCTGCGCGCCTACCTGCTCTTCCAGCTGCAGCGCGACGCCGAGGCCGCCGAGATCTGCGGCGCCGCGCTGGCGCAGGCGCGCGTCGCGGGCGACGGCGGCGACCATCGCCTCCGCTCCATCCACGCCGTCGCCCTCTGGCGGCTCGGACGCCACGAGGAGGCGCGCGTCGCCTTCGACCTCGCGCTGGCGGCCGCGCGCGCGACCGGCCTGCCGCTGCAGGCGGCCGCCGTCGACGGGAACTTCGCCCGCTTCGAGGAGGACCAGGGGCGTCCCGAGCTCGCGGTCGCGATCCATCGCCGCGCGCTGGCGGCCACCGTCGCGTTCGGCGACCGGCAGCAGGAGGCGCTCCTCGCGCTGAACCTCGCCAACACGCTCTTCGACCTCGGGCGGTTCGTCGAGTGCAAGCAGGAGCTGCAGCGCAGCCGCGAGATCGCCCACGCGATGAACCGTCCCTACGTGCTGCGCCGCCTCGAGCTGATGCAGGCGCACGTCGCGCTCAACGAGGGCGACTTCGCGGCGGCCCACGGCGCGCTCGACCGCAGCGTCGAGCTGGCGCGCGGGCTCGACGACGCGCTCGGCGCGTGGCGCGCGGAGATCGTGCGCAGCGAGGTGCTGCTGCGCGAGGGGAAGGGGCGCTCGGCGCGGCTGCTGCTCGACCGGATCGCCGCCGATCCCGCGGTCGCGGCGCGCGAGGAGGAGCAGGCGATCGTCGCCGAGTACCGCCTCCAGTGGGCGACGTGGGCCGGCTCGCGCCACGCGCTGCGGCGGCTGCTGGCGCAGGAGCCGAAGTGGCCCGAGTCGCGCCGCCGCCGCCTCTTCCTGCGCGATGCGCGCCTCTCCGCGCTCCATCGCGCCGGCCAGCGCGACGCGCTGCGGCGCCTCGCGGGCGAGCAACTCGCCGACCTCGAGGGCGCCGAGTTCGTCGCGTTGCGGGCGCGCGCCGCGGCGGCGCTGGCGGTCGCGACCTCGGCGCGCGACGACGCGAAGGAGGCGGCGCGACGCGTGGCCGAGGCGCGCGCCGTCTACGCGACGGTGCAGGCGCCGGGGCTCCTCGCGCTGAAGGCGGAGGCGGCGCTGCTGCTCGGCCGCGCGACGAAGGACCGCCGGCTGCTGGAGGAGGCGGAGGAGTTCGGCAAGCGTGCGGGCCATCGGCCGCTGGCGCGCCGCGCGCGCGGACTGCGGCGCCGCCTGTTGCCCGAGGTCTCCGGCGCGGTCGACGCGGCGGCGCGCCTGCTGGCGCTCGAGCGGCTGATGCAGGTGGCGAAGAGCCTCGGCGCGACGCTCGACGGCGAGGCGCTCCTGAAGATGGTGCTCGACCACGCCGTGGACGCCACGAAGGCCTCGCGCGGCTTCCTCATCCTCGACCGCGGCGGCGAACTCGGCGTCCGCTGCGCGCGCAACCTCGACGCCGCCGACATCGAGCGGCCCGAGGTGTCGTTCAGCTCGTCGGTGGCGCGCAGCGTCGCGCGCGACGGCAAGGCGGTGCTGCTGGCCGACGTCTCGACCGACGAGCGGTGGCGCGACGCCGCGTCGATCTCGGAGCTCAAGCTGCTGTCGGTGCTGTGCGTCCCGATCGCGCGCCACGGCCAGGTGATCGGCGCCGTCTACCTCGACGAGCCGACGCGCATCGACGCCTTCCGCGAGAGCGACCGCCGCTGGGTCGAGAACCTCGCCGACTTCGCCGCGATCGCGCTGGAGAAGGCCGACCTCCTGGCCGACCTCTCGGCGCGCAAGGGCGAGCTCGAGGCGACGCAGCAGGTGATCGCGCGCCTCAACCGCGAGCTGCAGGCGGCGCTCCTCGAGAAGCAGGGCGAGCTGAACGAGATGAAGGCGTCGCTGGAGCAGGCGCGCCGCGCGGCCGGCCGGGCGCCGCAGTTCGAGGGGATCGTCGCGCAGAGCAGCGCGATGGACGAGGTGAAGCGGCGCGTCGAGCTCTTCGCCGCGTCGGAGCTGCCGGTCCTGATCGCGGGCGAGAGCGGCACCGGGAAGGAGCTCGTCGCGCGCGCCGTCCATGCCCGCAGCCGCCGCAGCGCGAAGCCGTTCGAGCCGTTCAACTGCGCGACGACCCAGCCGACGCTGATCGAGAACGAGCTCTTCGGCCACCAGCGCGGCGCCTTCACCGGCGCGACCGAGGACCAGCCCGGCCTCTTCGAGCGGTGCGACGGCGGGACGCTCTTCCTCGACGAGGTGTGCGAGGCGTCGCCCGAGCTGCAGGCGAAGCTGCTGCGCGCCGTGCAGAGCGGCGAGGTGCAGCGCCTCGGCGGCGGCGCGGTGCGGAAGGTCGACGTGCGGATCGTCGCGGCGTCGAACAAGGACGTCCGCAAGGAGGTGGCGGCCGGACGCTTCCGCGAGGACCTGATGTACCGCCTCATGGTGCTGCAGGTCGTGCTGCCGCCGCTGCGCGAACGACGCGACGACATCCCGCTGCTGCTCGAGCACTTCGTGCAGCGCGAGGCGGCGAAGCTCGCGATCGAGCCGCCGCGCTTCACGCCGATCGCATGGCGCTGCCTCATGCAGCACGACTGGCCCGGCAACGTGCGCGAACTCGAGCACGCGGTGCAGCGCCTGCTCGTGCTCCATCGCGACGCGGCCGAGATCGGGTCGGACGCGTTGCGCGGCGCGCTGCCCGACGCGGTCGCCGCCGAACCGGAGCGCACCCGCTCGCTCAAGGAGTTCCTCGAGGAGCAGGAGTGGACCTATCTGCAGGAAGTGCTCGCGCGATGCGGCGGCAACCGGATGCGCGCGGCTCGGGAGCTCGGCATCTCGGAGCGAAACCTCTACCAGCGGCTCCAGCGGCAGCGCGAGGAGCGCTGAAATTCCCGCATTGTGGAACCTCCTTAGTGGCGATCCGGTCGCCGAGGCGGCCGAAGAATGACGCAAAGATGTCGGAGACCGATCGATCCTGCACGACCTAGGAACCATCCAACCGCCCGGCTAGCTTCCCCGTGCCGCACGCTCCCGGAGCCAACCGGGGGAACCGGCGTGATCTTTTGGCGGGCCAACCCGGCCCGGCCGGCTAGATAGGACATCAATGGCGAGCGCTCGGAACGCAAGGAAGTGGTCGAGCCGGCAGTGGACCCTCGGGGTCGCTGCGGCGGTCGCGGCGATCGCGGCCGCGGTCGACATTTCCGGCAGCCCCATCCGCGCTCCGCTGGCCGTCGCTCAGACGACCTGGTTCGAGACGGCGCGCGCCAGCTTCGACGGCGTTGCCGACGGGCAGGGCGACGGCAAGACGTTCCCCGCGACGGTCGGCTCCATCTCCGTGTCGACGTCGGGCGGCAAGGCGCTGCGCGACATCACCGCGGCGGCCGGGATCTCGAAGGAGCAGTTGGTCCTCTCGGACAGCGGCTCGCTCGCTCTCACCTCCTTCGGTTACTCGGTCAGCGCCACGCAGGCGGCGACCGGCAGCGTCTACGCCTCGTTCGTCGCCGAGCCGCGCGCCGACGGCGGCAGCTACTCGTTCGAGCTCACCGACAAGGAGAGCAGCGGCGACCTCTGCTGCCCCGGTTCCGTCGGCGACGGCGGCGTGGTCGAGATGTTCTCGATCCATTCCGACGACGGCATCGTCTCGGTCAACGGCCGCATCCTCGGCACCGCGTTCAAGAAGGGCGCGCGCTACCGCTTCGAGGCGCTGCTCCACGACGAGACGAGCGACAAGGCCGATTGGTACGAGCTCTGGGTCACGAACCTCTCGACCGGCCAGGCCGAGTACGTGAGCGACGCGCTCGTCGGCGGCTACCGGCCGGTGAAGACGCTCTCGCTGAAGAAGCTGGCGGGCAAGCAGGGCGACGTCGCCATCGACGACATCGTGATCCTCGCGCCGGTCAAGTGACCCGCGCGACCGCTCCGCTCGACTTCTGGGTGACGGGCGGCGGGACGCGCGAGCCGCTCGACGCGGTCCGCTGGATCGGCAACGTCTCGACGGGCCGCATGGCAGGCGCGCTGGCGCAAGCCGCGGCGGCACGCGGCCATCGCGTGACGCTCTTCCTCGCGGAGCACGCGACCCCGCCGCGCTCGCCGCGGATCAAGCTGGTCCGTTTCGTGACCAGCGCCGACCTTTCTCTCGCGCTGCGCTCCGCGAGACCCGCGCCCGACGCGATCGCGCACGCGGCGGCGGTCTCCGACTACGCGCCGCGGCCGCAGCGCGGCAAGGTCGGCAGCGGCAAGGCCGGCTGGACGGTCGAGCTCGTGCCCGTGCCGAAGATCGCGCCGCAGCTGCGCCGCCGCCATCCGCGCGCGGTCCTCTGCCTCTTCAAGCTCGAGGCGGCGATCTCCCGCGCCGAGCTGGTCGCGCGCGCGACGCGGACCGCCCGGGCGGCCGGGGCGGAGCGGATCTTCGCCAACCTCGTCGAGGAGGTCGGGACGAGCCATCGCGGCTGGCTGGTCGATCCCGTCCGCGGGGAGGCGACCGAGCTCCGCTCGCGCGCCGCGATCGCGCGTGGCATCGTGCGCGCCTGCGAGACGCTGGCGCGCGCGCGCGGCGTCGCGGCGGCCGGCAGCGGAGGGCGGCGATGAAGCGCGAAGCGAAGGGCGGCCCCGCGCCGCGCGTGCTGCTGGTCGTGACCGGCGGCATCGCCGCCTACAAGGCGTGCGACGTCGTGCGCGAGCTGCGGCGCGCCGGCAGCGAGGTCGCGGTGGTCCTCACGCGCGAGGCGACCCAGTTCGTCACGGCGCTGACCTTCGAGGCGCTCTCCGGCAAGCGCGTGTGCATCGACCTGCTGCCGGGCGTGACCGACGGCGCGATCGACCACATCGCGCTCGGCCGCGCGTGCGACGTCGCGGCCGTCGTGCCCGCGACCGCCCACTTCGTCGCGAAGCTCTGGGCCGGGCTCGCCGACGACCTCGCGAGCGCGACGCTGCTCGCGCTGCCGGCGACGGTGCCGCTGCTGGTCGCGCCCGCGATGAACGGCGAGATGTGGGCCCACCCCGCGACGCGCCGCAACCTGCGCGAACTGAAGGAGCTCCACGGCGCGCGCCTCGCCGTGGTCGAGCCGGTGGTGAAGGAGCTCGCGTGCGGCGAGGTGGGGCAGGGCGGGCTGCCCGAGCCGCCCGTCGTCGCCGCCGCGATCCTCGCGCACGCCGGCCGCAGGAACGCCGCCCCGGCCTGAAGGCGACCGCCGCTACAATCGCGCGCTTCCCACGGGATCGTGACGACATGAGCCACGGTGTTCCTTCCGCCGAAGACCTCTCCGCAGAGCTGACCGGGCTGCGCACCAAGCTGCGCTCGATCCGCGACTGTCTTTGACGTCCCGTCGCTGACGAAGGAGCGCGGCGAGATCGAGGCGCGCATGGCGGCGCCCGGCTTCTGGAACGACGTCGCGAAGAGCCGCCCCGACATCGAGCGCCTCAAGGTGCTGCGGAGCCGCCTCGACCCGCTCGCGAAGCTCGAGCAGGAGGCGGACGACCTCGGCGCGACGATCGATCTCGCGCGCGAGGCGGGCGGCGCCGAGCTGCTGCCCGAGGCGGCGGTGCTCGAGAAGCGCCTCGCGGGCGAGCTCGACCGCTTCGACCTCGAGGTCACGTTCACCGGCAAGTACGACCACCTCAACAGCCACCTGCTCGTGCAGGCGGGCACCGGCGGCACCGAGTCGTGCGACTGGGCGCGCATGCTGCTGCGCATGTACACCCGCTTCGGCGAGCAGAACGGCTACCGCGTGTCGCAGGTCGACTACGTGCCCGACGACGTGTCGGGCGGCGTGCGGTCGGCGACGCTGCTCTTCGAGGGCCCCTACGCGTACGGGTGGCTCAAGTCGGAGATCGGCGTCCACCGGCTGATCCGGATCTCGCCGTTCGACGCCAACGCGCGCCGGCAGACGTCGTTCTGCTCGGTCGACGCGTCGCCGCTGATCGAGGAGGAGATCGAGCTCGAGATCCCCGAGGCGGAGCTGCGCATCGACAAGTTCCGCGCGGGCGGCGCGGGCGGCCAGCACGTCAACAAGACCGAGTCGGCCGTCCGCGTGACCCACCTGCCGACCGGCTTCGTGACGCAGTGCCAGAACGAGCGCTCGCAACACATGAACCTCGCGAGCGCGATGAAGATGCTGAAGGCGAAGCTGCTCCAGCTCCAGGAGGAGAAGCGCGACGCCGAGCTCAAGTCGCTCTCGGGCGAGAAGAGCGACATCAGCTTCGGCCACCAGATCCGGACCTACACGTTCCAGCCCTACCAGCTCGTGAAGGACCATCGCACGGGCCACGAGACCGGCAACGTCGGCGCGGTGATGGAGGGCGACATCGGCGGCTTCCTCGAGGCGCACCTGCGCGCGAAGAAGAAGTCGAAGGGCAAGTAGCAGGGCGGCCGCGCGGCCCGGATCGCGCGGCGATCGGAGGGACCCAGTGGCGGCGACGCGGCGACTCGCGCTCCTGAGCGTGACCGACAAGCGGGGGATCGAGGAGCTCGGGCGCGGCCTCGTCGCGGCCGGCTTCGAGCTCCTCTCGACCGGCGGGACGGCGAAGGCGCTGCGCGCCGCCGACCTCGCCGTGACCGAGGTGGGCGACTACACCGGCTTCCCCGAGATCCTCGGCGGCCGCGTGAAGACGCTGCAGGCGAAGCTGCTGGGCGGCGTGCTCGGCCGGCCCGCGCTCGCGAGCGACCGCGCCGACATGGAGAAGCACGGCGTCCCGGCGATCGACGTCGTCGTGGTGAACCTCTACCGCTTCGCCGACGCCGCCGCGAAGTGGCGCGCCTCGGGCCGCGGCGTGCGGCCGCTCGACGACGCCGACCTGGCGCACGTGATCGAGGAGATCGACATCGGCGGTCCGACGGTGATCCGCGCCGCCTGCAAGAACGGCGCGCGCGTCGCCGTCGTCGTCGATCCCGACGACTACCCGCGCGTCGTCGCCGAGCTGAAGGCGACGGGCGCGACCTCGACCGGGCTGCGCGCGGAGCTGGTGGCGAAGGCGTTCCGCGTCATCGCCCAGTACGACCGCGACATCGCCGCCTTCTTCGACACCTGGGTCGCGCCGCACGCGGCGCCGAAGGAGACGCTGCCGGCCGACGCCGCGGCGCTGCTGCAGGGCGACCTGCCCCATTCGCTCTCGCCTCTGGTCGAGACGCCGTCCGAGCAGGAGCCGGTCGTCGGCGCCGACGCGAAGCGGCTCCGGTACGGCGAGAACCCGCACCAGCGCGGCTTCGTCGTGCGCGGCCGCGCGCCGGGCGAGGCGAGCGTGCTCCACGGCCGGATCCTCACGGAGCAGAAGGAGCTCTCGTACAACAACTTCCTCGACGCCGACTCGGCGCTGGAGCTGGTGAAGGAGTTCGCGGCGCCGGCGGCCGTGATCGTGAAGCACAACAACCCGTGCGGCTGCGCGGTCGCGGAGACGATCGGCGAGGCGTTCGAGAAGTGCTACGCGGGCGATCCGCTCTCCGCGTTCGGCGGGATCCTCGCGCTCAACCGGCCGCTCGACGCCGCGCTGGCGAAGGCGATCGCGACGAGCGAGCGCTTCCTCGAGGTGCTGGTGGCGCCGGACGTGACGGCCGACGCGCTCGCCGCGCTGAAGGCGGGCGCCGCGTGGGGGAAGAACCTGCGCGTGGTCGCGTGCGGCGCCACGGCGCGCCGCGACGCGCAGGCGCCGCGCTTCGCCGTCCGCTCGATCACGGGCGGCGCGCTGGTGCAGGAGCGCGACGTGCCGCGCGCCGTCGAGCTCGCGTGGAAGACGAAGCGCGCTGCGACCGACGCCGAGCGGCGCGACCTCGACGTCGCATGGAAGATCGTGAAGCACGTGCGCAGCAACGCGATCGTGCTGGTCAAGGCCGGCCAGCTCGTCGGCGCGGGCGCCGGCCAGATGAGCCGCGTCGACTCGGTCGAGATCGCCGTCAAGAAGGCGGGCGAGCGGGCGAAGGGCGCCGCGCTCGGCTCCGACGCCTTCTTCCCGTTCAAGGACGGACTCGAGGCCGCGGCGCGCGCGGGCGTGACCGCGGTGGTCCAGCCGGGCGGCAGCAAGCGCGACACCGAGGTGATCGCGGCCGCGGACGAGCACGGCATCGCGATGGCGTTCACCGGCACGCGTCACTTCCGGCACTGAGCCGGCGAGGGCGGGAGCGAGGAGCGGAGCGATGGAGGCGACGCCGCAGCTGCGACGGGCGTGGCGGGTCGCCCTCGTCTTCGCGGGCGTCGCGCTCGCGGCGCTGCTCGTCGTCGGCTGGCTCTGCTTCGCGCGGCCCGCGGTCGCCGCCGGCGAGACCGAGAACACGGCGCTCTTCGATCCCGAGCTGCGGCGCGCGGCGCTCGCCGAGCTCGTCGCGCGCGGCGCCGGCGTCTGGGACGCCCATCCCGACGCGACGGTCGCGCGCCTGCTGCAGCCCAACCTGAAGGGGCGGCAGCTCGAGGCGATCACGATCGACAGCAACGAGTGGGGGCTGCGCGAGCGGCCGTTCGCGCTGCCGAAGCCGGCCGGCACGACGCGCGTCGTGCTCCTCGGCGACTCCTTCGTGATGGGTTACGGCGTCAAGGCGGAGGACCGCGTCGGCGTCCACCTCGAGCAGTTGCTGCGCGAGGACGCGCCGCAGGCCGGCCCGATCGAGTGCCTCCACTTCGGCGTGAACACCTGGAACGTCGTTTCCGAGTGCGCGTTCCTGCGTCGCCAGCTCGCGCTGGCGCAGCCCGACCTCGTGATCCAGATCGCGATCCGCAACGACCTCGACGACAACCCGGGCGCGCGCGGCATGGGGGCGCTCGCGAGCTGGTGGCCGCGGTTCCCCGAGCGCGCCGACTCCTTCCTCTTCGTCGAGTCGCCGCGCTTCGCGTTCGGCACGAAGGAGAACAACTGGCTCCTCTTCGGCCTCGACTGGGAGAGCCAGTCGCGCTTCGAGGAGGCGGGCCGCGAGATCGGCCGCCTCGCGCGCGCCGTGACGGCGGCGGGCGGCAGGTACCTCCTCTTCAACAGCTACTCGGGCCTCCTCGCGACCGCGCAGCGCCAACTCGCGAAGGAGCTCGACCCGTCGCAGTCGGTGCCCTTCCCGTCGTCGTTCAACAAGGACGACCGCTTCCGCAACTCGAAGAGCGACGCCCACTGGAACCGCGCCGGCCACCAGAAGGTCGCGCTCTTCCTCCACGACGTGATCCGCACGCGCGGCCTGCTGCCGAAGCTGCCGCTGAAGGAGCGGCCCGAGGCGGCCGCCGTCGTCGCCGAGCTCCTGCCCGAGGCGCAGCGCGAGGTCGAGCGCCCGCCGACGTTGAAGGGCTTGCTGGAGCGGCGCACGATCTCCTCGTCGCTCGACTTCCGGCGCATCGACGCCGACGGCGCGGCGCAGGTCCACGGCGGCGTCGTGCGCGGCGGCCTCGTCTCCGCTTACGCGTCGATGATCCTGCGCTGCGAGGGAAGGAAGAAGCTGAGCCTCGCCGGCCGCGGCCTCCCGCGCCCCGAGCTCGACGGCGTGACGATCGCCGTCTTCGTCGACGCGAAGCAGGTCGGCACGCTCGCGCCGAAGAGCGGAGCGCCCTTCGCCGCGACCTTCGATCTCCCCGCCGATTCGGCCGCGAAGGAGTTCGTCAGCGTCCGCCTCCAGGCCGACGACTTCGCCTACGCGCTCCCCGACCTGCGCGCGTGCCAGAGCTGCGTGCTCGACACCGTCGAACTCCTCGCCGAATAGCGGGGGCCCCGCGATGGCCCGCTCCGACCTCGAACGCATCTGGTCCGTCGTCGCCCGCATCCCGCGCGGCCGCGTCGCCACCTACGGCCTGATCGCCGCGCTGGCGGGCCTGCCGCGCCGCGCGCGTCTCGTCGGCCACGCGCTGCGCGTCGTCGACGACTCGCGCCCGATCCCGTGGCACCGCGTCGTGAACGCCGCCGGCGAGATCAGCGCGCGCGGCGACCCCGAGTTCGAGCAGATCCAGCGCAAGCTGCTGGAGAAGGAGGGGGTCGCGTTCGGCGCGAACGGGCGGATCGCGTTGAAGCGGTGGCTGTGGAAACCGAAGGGGTGAGCCGCCGCTACGGCTTCGCTCGCTCGATCCGGAACCCCAGCGCCACGATCGCCTTCAGCGACTCGCGCGCCGCGTCGCGGTCGTACTCTTTCTCGCTCTCCGGCAGTTCGGCGTAGGCGACGAGGTTCGGCGTCGTCTTCTTCGCGTCGTCGCGCTTCGGCCCGAGCGTCCAACCTTCCTTCAGCCGCCGCGTGGCCCACTGGTCGTGCGCGTTCTCGGCGAGGCGCTCGACCAGCGGCACCACCGCCGTCGGCAGCGCGACCTTCGACGTGTCGATCGGGGCGGGGCGGTAGGGAGTGGACATGGCGGGAGGCTCCAACGCCCGGCGACGGCCGCTCAAGGTAGCGGGATCGAGTGGCTGCCGTACGTCGTGTGCCACGCCTCGACCTCGTTCAGCATCGCGACCGCGGCGGCGCCGGCGACGTCCTGGAGCTCGCGCAGCGACGGCTCCTCTTCCTGCCGGCGGAGCTGCGCGTCGATCCCGCTGAGATGGTGGCGCAGCAGCTCCGACGATTTCGCGTGGTGCTCGAACTCGCCGTGCGTCAGGAGTCCGTGGAGCGCCGCGATGCACGCCGGTACGACGGTCGCGATCAGGAGGAAAAGGTGACGCCAACGCCACCACTCGGGACCGTGCGGGTGCGGCGGCCCGGCGAACGACGCGATCCAGCCGTAGAGGGCGCAGCCGAGTGCGAGCAGCCAGACGACGAGGAATAGGCGGGCGATCCAGCGTTCGGCGAAGTGGTGGAGCCAGGTGAGTCGCAGCCAGTTGCTCGGGTGGTAGGCGCGTTGCGAGCTGATCCACGCTTCGTCGACGCCGCGGCCGAGCTGCGGCAGCGCAAGACTGCCGCGCGCGAGGAAGCGCGCGGCGTCGACGAGGTAGCTGCGATCGATCACGAGGGGCGCGGGAGATCCCAATGGCGCCCCGAAGTCGAAGGCGCGCTCGCTCGCGGCGTAGTGCCACAAGTACCACGGAGGAGGGGCGTCGAGCGCGGTCCGATGCGGTTCCTCCGCCGGCAGCGGCAGCGCGACTCCGACGAGGCGCAAGGGCCACGAGTGCCGGAGCATCTCGACCAGGCGGCGCAGGTCGACCGCGTGCTGGTGCCACTTCTCGCGCTGATTCCGGAAGTGGAGGAAGCCCGCGAGCGAGAGCACGAGCACCTCGACCGTCGTCGCGGTCACGGCGAGGCAGCTGGCGGCCAGCGCCTCGTCGCCCGCCGAGCCGTCGGACCAGCGCTTGCAACCGTAGGCAGCCACGGCCGCGAAGATGGCGACCACGCCGAGCGCGAATACGGCGACGAAGGCGCCGCGATACCGGTCCATCGCCGGGATCGCGAGGCGGTCGTCGATCGACCGCTGCCGCGTCACGAATCTCTCGAGCTCCTCGTGCTGCAGCGACTCCGCGGGGCGGCCCGGCACGGGCAGTGCCGGCGGCGACGCGACGCGAGGAGGACGCTCCCGCAGCGGGACGTCATGGTCGCGCCATTCGGCCGCGTGCTCGCGCACGTACGACCAGAGGGCCCGCCAGCACGCGCCCAGCTGCCGCGCCGTCCGACCGCTGCCGGTCGTAGTGAGCTGGCGGAGCGTCGCTCGCTGCTCGCTGCGCTGTGCACTGCTCGCGTCGCGCGAACCGGTCGTCGGAGCGTGGTACTTCGGCGGGAGGAGTTGTCGCACGACCCACCTCGCCACGCTTGCACTTCGGGCGCGGCGCGACGACTCGGCCGGCGGCGTTCCCGCCGGACCATAGGGCGAGATCGTCCGTCGCAGTCCGCGCATGACGGAATCGCGATCGCCGGACGAGGGCGGCGAACCGGCCAGGTCGAGGACGACCGTCGGGATCCCGCGTTGCCGGGCGCGCTTCAGTGCGTGCTGGGTCACATGCCCTCGCGCATCGCGCGCGGCAGCGGCGGCGCCACACCAGACGGCGACCAGGATGTCGCTCGCGTCGACGACCATGCGCGCGACGACGGAGTTTGCGTCGAGCGGCAGCTCGAGGTCATGGCTGCCGCAGTCGATCTGCGACGGCTCGAGCGCGACCGTCACGACCCGCACGCCGGCCGAACCGGCGTGGCGGCCGGCGAGCTCGTTGCGCAGGAACGTCGCGGCCCGTTGCGGCGCGCCGGACGCCACGAAGGGGCCGACCGGATGGACCGCGATCGCCTTCTCGTACTCGTCGGCGGGCCGCGGCAGGAAGTGACGCCGCTCGACCGGGGAACCGCGTGCGATCGCCCACTCGACCGCGAGTTGGTCGACGCCCGGCGCGAGGCTCGTCACGAGTCGGATGCGCGGCTCGCAGGCGGCGTCGTAGAGGTCGCTCGACTCCGCGAAGCAGCGCTGCGCCTCGTCGACCACGTCGTCCAGCACCTGCCGGAGCCGCGACTGGATCGCCTTCGACTCCAAGTCGGTGAGCCACGAGTGGCCGACCACTCCGATCCGCAGCACGGCGGCCGGACGGGGCAGGCGACGATCGAGCGGAACGTCGGCGGGCAGGGCCATCGCGTCGCGGATGGTAGCGACGCGGATCGGGGCGCCCGGTGCAGGGGGCGCGCCGCGTCCCCCCTCAGTGCCCCGCCTTCAGCGCTTTCACCGCCTCGGTCAGCGCGGGCAGCACCTCTTCCACGTCGCCGACGATGCCGTAGTCGGCGACCTTGAAGATCGGCGCCTCGCTGTCCTTGTTGATCGCGACGATGGTCTTCGAGGTGCGCATGCCGGCGAGGTGCTGGATGGCGCCGGAGATGCCGCAGGCGAAGTAGAGCTTGGGAGCGACGGTCTTGCCGGTCTGGCCGACCTGCTCGCCATGGGGGCGCCAGCCGGCGTCGACGACGGCGCGCGAGGCGCCGACGGCGGCGTGCAGCGCGGCGGCGAGCGGCTCGATCAGCTTCGTGAACGTCTCGGGGTTCTTGAGGCCGCGGCCGCCGGAGACGATGCGCTCGGCTTCGGTGAGCTCGAGGCGGCCGCCGCCGGTGGCGACGCGCTCGACGAGCTTGCCGCACGACTTGGGCGGTGCGGCGGGAGCGACGGTCGCGACCGAAGTCGTCGCGCCCTTGCCCTTCGCGGCGGCGAAGACGTTGGGGCGGAGGCTCGCGATGGCGGGGCTCGCGCCGAAGGCGACGTTCTGGAGCGCCTTGCCGGCGTAGACGGGGCGGCGCGCGACGAGCTTGCCGCCGTCGGCCGCGAGCGCGACGCAGTCGGCGGCGGGGCAGCTCTCGAGCAGCGCGCCGAGGCGGCCGAGGAGGTCGCGCGCGAAGCTGGTCGCGCCCATCAGGACGAGCGTCGCTCCCTTCTCCTTCGCGACGGCGGCCAGCGCGGCGGCGAACGCCTCGCCCGAGTAGGTCGCGACGCCTTGCCCCTCGATCGCGACGGCCTGCGCGACGCCGAAGTCGCCGAGCTGCGCGGCGGCGGCGGCCGCGCCCGCGCCGATCGTCACGCCCAGCACGCTCGCGCCCGACGCGGCGCCCTGCCGCACGGCTTCGGAAGCGACTTCGCCGGCGACCTTCTTCAGCTTGCCGTCGGCCTGTTCGGCGATCGCGAGGATGCACGCCATGGAGAGGAGTCCTTGTTCGTTCGGTCGTTCGGAGCGGACGAGGGAGCGAGGAGCGCGGCCGCGCGGCGCGCCGCCTAGAGCGCGTGCGCCTCGTCGCGCAGCAGCTTCAGCAGCGCCGGCACCGCGGCGGCGCCCTCGCCGACGATCTTCCCGGCCGCGCGCTCGGGCGGCAGCTCGAGCGACTGCACCGTCGTCGTCGCGCCGGCGGCGGCGGGCGCGGCCGTCGCGATCGTCTTCTTCTTCGCGGCCATGATCCCCTTCATGTTGGGGAGGCGCGGATCGTTCAGCCCCTTCTGGCAGGTGATGACGCACGGCAGCGGCAGCTCGAAGCGCTCGAGGCCGCCCTCGACCTCGCGCTCCGCCTTCGCGACGCCGCCCGCGACCTCGAGCTTCACCACGTCGGGCAGCGCCGTGAAGCCGAGCAGCGTCGCGACCATCAGCCCGACCTGACCCTGGTCGTCGTCGATCGCCTGGCGGCCGAGCAGCACGAGGTCGGGAGTCGTCGCCTGGATCGCCGCGGCCAGCACCTTCGCGGTCGCGAGCGCGTCGCGCGGCGCGGCGTCGGCCGGCACGTGGACCGCCTCGTGCGCGCCCATCGCGAGGCAGCCGCGCAGCTCCTTCGTCGCCGCCTCGGGCCCGAAGGTGATCACCGTGACGGCGCCGCCGCTCTTCTCGGCCTGCCGCAGCCCCTCCTCGACGGCGAACTCGTCGTAGGGGTTCAGCACGAACTCGACTCCGCCCTCGTCGATCGAGCGGCCGTCGGACGCGATCTTGATGCGCGTCGTCGTGCTCGGCACGCGCTTCACGCAGACGGTGACTCTCATGCAGCGACCTCGCAGCGCCTCGGGCCCGTGGAAGGGGCGAGGACGCTACGGGGGCGGCCCGGGGCGATCAAGCCGTGCGCGCCGGCGGCGCCGGCCGCTTCCGGCTCAGCTCGCCAGGGTCGCCGCCGCGTCGCCGACCGGCTCGCGCGAGTGCCAGGGCGCGCGCGGCAGCATCTCGACGAACGACTGGACCAGCGCCTTCGGGAAGGCGCGCCCGCACTCCTGCATCAGCGTGTCGCACGCCTCGCGCACCGTCATCGGCTTGCGGTAGGGGCGGTCCGACGTGATCGCGTCGTAGTAGTCGGCGATCTTGACGATCTGCACCGACAGCGGGATCTCGTCGCCGGAGAGCTTGTCGGGGTAGCCGGTGCCGTCCCAGTTCTCGTGGTGCGAGCGGACGATCGGCACGTAGGGGCGCATCATCGCGATCGGCTCGAGCAGCTCGGCGCCGCAGATCGGGTGCTGCTTGACGACCTCCCACTCGCGCTCGTCGAGCCGTCCCGCCTTGTTGATGATCGAGTCGGGCGTGCCGAGCTTGCCGATGTCGTGGAGCCGGCCGCCCGTCGTGACGATCTTGAGCTCGCGCACGGAGATGCCGAGCTTCTCGCCGAAGTGGCGCGAGTAGAGGCCGACGCGCTCGCTGTGGGCGCGCGTGTAGGGGCTCTTCGCGTCGATCATCGCGGCGAGCGAGACCATGAACTCGCGCTGCACGCCCTTGAGCGCGTCGTGCCGCGCCTGCAGGCGCTCGAGCTCGCGCGCCTTCTGGATCAGGCGGCGCCGCTCGAAGCTGCGCTCGACCGCGTGCTTGAGCTCGTCGAAGAGGAAGGGCTTCTTGAAGTAGTCGGTCGCGCCGCGCTTGAGCGCGTTGATCGCGAAGTCGACGTCCATGTGGCCCGTCATCAGGATCACTTCGGTGTCGGGCGCGCGCTGCTTCACCTGCGCGAGGAGGTCGAGGCCGGTGAGCGTGCCGGGCAGCGCGATGTCGGAGAGGATGAGGTCGAAGCGGTGGTGGCCGAGCAGGTCGATCGCGGCGTCGGCGGTCGCGGCCTCGGAGACCTGGTAGCCGAGCCGGCCGAGGAACATCGACAGCGATTGGCGGATGCCCGCCTCGTCGTCGGTGACCAGGATCGAGCCGTGGTGGGTCGGGGACGGATGGACGATCGGACTGGTCGACGCGCCGTCGCGCGGCACCGTCGGATGGTGGCTGCTCATCAGGCGTCCCTTCTTCTTCCCTGCCGCCCAACCCCAATCCTCTATCGGCCGGAGGCGGCGCGCGACTTCGGACTTGCCCTCGGGAAGACAGGAACCCTCTCCGTCGAGGGCCGCGCGCGGCCGCGCGATGCGAACGAGGGACGGACGGAGCGCTCAGCGGGCGGGGGGCTGGGCTCTCCCGGGCGCGTCGGGGGCGGCGTCGTCGGAGCCGAGGTAGTGGCGGCGCACGTCCTTGTCGCGGAGCAGCTCGTCGGGCCGCCCCTCCTTCAGCACGCGCCCCTCGGTGATGACGTAGGCGCGGTCGGTGCTCTCGAGCGTCTCGCGGTAGTTGTGGTCGGTGATCAGGATCCCGATCCCCTTCGCGCGAAGTTGCGCGAGCAGGCGGCGCAGCTCGGCGACCACCTTCGGGTCGATGCCGGCGAACGGCTCGTCGAGCAGGATCAGCAGCGGCTCGATCGCGAGCGCGCGGCTGATCTCGAGGCGCCGCCGCTCGCCGCCGGAGAGCGTGTCGGCGCGCTGCTTCGCGAGCCGCAGCAGGCCGAGCTCGTCGAGCAGCGCGTCGCAGCGGCGGCGGCGCTCGGCGCGCGCGAAGCCGCGCATCTCCAGCACCGCCAGCACGTTCTGCTCGACGGTGAGCTGGCGGAAGATCGACGGCTCCTGCGACAGGTAGCCCATGCCCCGGCGCGCGCGCTGGTACATCGGGAGGCGCGTCACGTCCTCGCCGTCGAACGAGACGGTGCCGGCGTCGGGCGCGATCATCCCGATCGTCGCGCGGAAGCTGGTCGTCTTGCCCGCGCCGTTGGGGCCGAGCAGCCCCACGATCTCGGCCGCGTCGACGTCGAAGCTGACGCCGTCGACGACGCGCCGCTTGCCGTAGTCCTTCACCAGCCCGCGCACCTCGAGGAGCATCGTGGCCCTCCCGCGGCGTCCGCTACCGCACCCACTTCAGGCGCCACGTCGGCGAGAACGGCGGCAGCGGCCAGAAGACCGCCAGCGCTTTGCCGAGCAGGAAATCGCGCGGCACCGAGTGGACGTCGGTCACGTCGGGATCGTGCTCGGCGGTGTCGACCTCGGGGAAGCGGTAGAGCTGCCCGTACAGGTTGCGGAACTCGATGAAGGCGCCGTCGAACGCCGGGTTGCTCTCGGAGTTGACGCCCTTGCGCGCCGCGGAGAAGTAGTTGCCGGAGATGCGCCGGCCGTCCTTCAGCGTGTAGGTCGCCTTCTGCCACTGGCGGCAGTCCCACGAGTTCTGCGTGTTGTCGCCCAGCACCATGAACTCGCCGTCGGGCACCACGTACGACTCGGCGCGGCTGCCGTCGGCGTTCCCGTCGGGCAGGTAGTGGATGTCGCGCCAGAGGCCGAAGTCCGTGAGCGTGAAGGCGCCCTTCGCGGAGATCGCCGCGTGGGTGGGGAGCGCGGCGCGCGTCTTCGGGTCGTAGTCGGCGTCGATCCCCTTGGTCCGGTAGGCGCGGCGCATCACCACCTCGCCGTCGAGCGCCAGCACCAGCTCGTCGTCGACGTTGCGCAGCGAGACGCGGGTCGTGACGCCGGAGGGGAGCGCGGGGAAGGTGGCGTCCAGCGCCGGCGCCTCCCATTCCATCGGGTCGAGCTCGTCGGCGACGGTGGTGAGGAGCGCGCCGCGCCCCGACCCGATCGCCAGCTCGGCGCGGTGGGAGCGGCCCGACTCGCGGATCTCGAAGACGATCGACTTCGCGTCGGCGCCGGGCGTCACGTCGGCGGCGAGCTCGACGTCGGAGACGTCGGCCCCCTGCAGGTGGGCGTAGTAGTAGCGGCCCGAGGCGCCGACCGCCGGCTCGGCGTAGGCGGCGACCCACTCCGGCTCGTAGCCGTCGAGGTAGCGGTCCTTGATCGACTCGCGCGTGCGCACCTGCGCGTCGGCGCCGGGCGCGACGACGATCCGCGCGCCCTCGATCCGCGCGTCGCCGTGGTCGACGGCGAAGCGGCGCGCGAGGTCGACCCCGCCGTCGCTCCCCGTCAGCAGCTCCTTGCGCACCGCCTCCCAGATGTCGTCGGGCTTGCGCGCGATCTCCTCGTGCGACCCGCCCTTCGGCGTGATGAAGACGTCGCCGTTGCGCAGCGTGACGCGCTCGCCGGCGCGGCCGACGAGGCGCTTGATGTAGTTCTGCCGCGTCCAGAGCGGGTTCTTGAAGACGACGACCTCCCAGCGGCGCGGCTCGCGCAGGAGGTAGACGAGCTTGTTGACCAGCACGCGGTCGTAGATGCCGACGTGCTGGTCGCCCATGATCCCCGGCTGCATCGAGCCGGTCGGGATCTTGTACGCCTCGATCAGGAAGTACTTGAGGATCAGCGCCATCACGATCGCGATGGCCAGCGCCTCGAGGTTCTCGAGCAGGACCCGCAGCGCTCCGCCGTCGGCGTGCGCGCGCCGGGCCGACGACACGCCGGCGCCGATCACCGGTCCACCTGCAGCACGGCGAGGAAGGCCTTCTGCGGGATCTCGACGTTGCCGACCATCTTCATGCGCTTCTTGCCCTCCTTCTGCTTCTCGAGGAGCTTGCGCTTGCGGGTCACGTCGCCGCCGTAGCACTTCGCCGTCACGTGCTTGCTCATCGCCTTGATCGACTCGCGCGCCACGATCTTGCCGTTGATGGCCGCCTGCAGCGCGACCTCGAACATGTGGCGCGGGATCTCCTGGCGCAGCTTCAGCAGCATCTGCCGGCCGCGCGACTCCGCCTCGTCGCGGTGGACGATGATCGAGAGCGCGTCGACCTCGTCGCCGCCGACCAGGATGCGCAGCTTGATCAGCGGCGCCTCGCGGTGGCCGATGAACTCGTAGTCCATCGTGCCGTAGCCCCGGGTGATCGACTTCATCTTGTCGAAGAAGTCGAAGATGATCTCGGCCAGCGGGATCTCGAAGGTCAGCAGCACGCGCGTCGCGGAGACGTGCTCCTGCCCCTGCAGCTTGCCGTGGCGGTCGATCGCCAGCTTCAGCATCGCGCCGAGCGTGTCGGCCGGCACGACCATGCGCAGCCGCACGATCGGCTCGCGCATCTCGAGGATCTGCGTCGGGTCGGGCATCTCGGCCGGGTTGCTCAGCAGCTGGAGCGAGCCGTCGTTGCGCACGATCTCGTAGGTCACGGTCGGCGAGGTCTGCACGATGTCGAGGCCGGAGTGGCGCTCGAGTCGCTCCTGCACGATCTCCATGTGCAGCAGGCCGAGGAAGCCGCAGCGGAAGCCGAAGCCGAGCGCGTCGGAGGTCTCGGGCGTGAAGCTGAAGCTCGCGTCGTTGAGCTGGAGCTTCTGCAGCGCCTTGCGGAGCGCCTCGAAGTCCTTGTTCGCGGTCGGGTAGATGCCGCAATAGACCATGTGCAGCGGCTCGCGGTAGCCGGGCAGCGCCTCGACCGTCGCGCCCTTCGCCGTCACGGTGTCGCCGATCTTGATGTCCTCGAGCGACTTCACGTTCGCGATGAGGTAGCCGACCTCGCCCGCGCGCAGCTCGTCGCACGGCTCCATGTGGGGGCGGAAGCGGCCGATCTCGAGGACCTCGTACTCCGCCTTCGCCACGATCATCTTGATGACGTCGCGCTTGCGCAGCACGCCGTCGACGATGCGGAGGTGGGCGACGACGCCGCGGTAGTCGTCGAACTCGGCGTCGAAGAGGAGCGCGCGCAGCGGCAGGTCGGGCGAGCCCAGCGGCGGCGGGATCTCGCGGATGATCGCCTCGAGGACCGCCTCGACGCCGATCCCCTGCTTGGCGCTGATCTTCCGGCAGCGCTCCTTCTCCAGCAGCAGGTTGTGCTCGATCTCCTCGGCGACCTCGGTCGGCCGCGCGTGGGGCAGGTCGATCTTGTTGATCACCGGCACGAGCTCGAGGCCGAGCTCCTGCGCGAGCTGCGAGTTGGCGATCGTCTGCGCCTCGACGCCCTGCGACGCGTCGACCAGCAGCAGCGCCCCCTCGCACGCGCGCAGGCTGCGGGCGACCTCGTAGGCGAAGTCGACGTGGCCCGGCGTGTCGATCAGGTTGAGGAGGTAGTCCTCGCCCTCGAAGCGGTAGTTCAGCGCGACCGCCTTCGCCTTGATCGTGATCCCGCGCTCGCGCTCGAGGTCCATCGAGTCGAGGACCTGCTCCTGGCCCGCGTCCTTGCGGCGCATCGAGCCGGTCATCTCGAGCAGGCGGTCGGCGAGCGTGGACTTGCCGTGGTCCACGTGCGCGATGATGCAGAAGTTTCGGATCCGCTCCTGGTTCACGGGTGCTCTTGGTCCGGTCGAGTTGCGGTCGAGGTTCAGTCGAGGATCGGGGCGCGCCGCAGGAAGTCGAGGAGCGCCGCGAGCGCGCGGCCGCGATGGCTCACGCGGTCCTTCTCGACCGGGTCGGCCTCGGCGAAGGTCCTGCCGAGCTCCGCCGAGAGGAAGAGGGGATCGTAGCCGAAGCCGCCGGCGCCGCGCTCGGCCGCGAGGATCGCGCCCTCGGTCGCGCCGTCGGCCTCGAAGATCACGCCCTCCTCGTCGGCCAGCGCGATCGCGCAACGGAAGCGCGCGCCGCGCCGCGCCTCCGGCACGTCGCGCAGCGCGGCCAGCAGCTTCGCGCGGTTGGCGGCGTCGGTGGCGTCGGGGCCGGCGTAGCGCGCCGAATGGACGCCCGGCGCGCCGCCGAGCGCGTCGACCTCGAGGCCCGAGTCGTCGGCGAGGCAGATCTGGTCGGTGGCGCGCGCGTACCAGAGCGCCTTCGCGCGCGCGTTGCCGGCGAAGGTCGCCTCGTCCTCGGGCGCGGTCGGGACGTCGGGATAGAGGTCGAGCGGCAGGAAGCGGACGTCGAGGCCGGCCGCCTTCGCGATCCGGTCGAGCTCCTTCAGCTTCTTCGCGTTGCGGCTGGCCAGCACGATCGCCAGCGCGCCGCCGCCCGTCGGGGAACCCGCCATCGCGCGCCTACTCGTCGGCCGGCAGCGGTCCTGCCAGCGCCTTCTGCTGCAGGGCGAAGACGTCGGCCAGCGCGGTCCGCGCCGCGCCCACCATCTGGTCGAGCTGCGCCTGCGTGAACGCGCCGCGCTCCGCGCCGCCCTGCACCTCGACGAAGCGGCCGTCCGAGGTCATGACGACGTTCAGGTCGACCTCGGCGCGCGAGTCCTCCTCGTAGCAGAGGTCGACGATCGTCTCGCCGCGCAGCAGCCCGACCGACATCGCGCCGATCGTCGTGGCCAGCGCCTGCGCCGCGGTGCCGCGGAGCCAGTTGCGCTGCTCCATCGTCCGCAGCGCGTCGGTCAGCGCCACCATCGCGCCGTTGATCGCCGTCGTGCGCGTGCCGCCGTCGGCCTGCAGCACGTCGCAGTCGACGTTGATCGTGCGGCCGGGGAAGCGGCCGGTGTCGACCGCGGCGCGCAAGCTGCGCCCGATCAGCCGCCCGATCTCGAGAGCGCGCGCGTCGGGCCGGCCGCCGCGCTCGCGCGGCTTGCGGCCGCCGGTCGAGCCGGGAAGCATCGCGTACTCGGCGGTGAGCCACCCCTTGTTGGTGTTGAGCAGGAAGGCCGGCACCGTGTCCTCGACCGTGACGGTGCAGAGCACCTTCGTGCGGCCGGCGCTGGAGAGCACCGAGCCGAGCGGCGCGTCGGTGTAGCGCCGCTGGAAGGCGAGGCGGCGCAGCTCGTGGGGCAGACGACCGTCGGGACGCATGCGGGCTCCGTGGGGGGCGCGGAACGCGGAGATGCTAGCGCCGCCCGCGCGCGCGGACGGCGTCGAGCGCGGCGAGGTGGTCGTCCATCGCGAGCGCGCGCGGAGCGCGGCCGGCAGCCAGCTCGCCGAGGAGCGCGCCGTCGAGGCACTCCGCGAGCAGCTTCGCCAGCGCCGCCTCGTCGCCGGCCGGGAACGATCGGCCGCGGGCGCCGACGCGCGACGCCGGCGCGCCGCGATCGGAGACGAGCACGGGCAGCCCGAACGCCAGCGCCTCGTCGACGACGAGCCCCCAGGTCTCGAAGTAGCGCGACGCGAAGACGGCGACGTCGTAGCCGGCCGCCGCCGCGGCGAGCTGCTCGATCGAGTAGGGGCCGTGGAGCTCGAGTCGCGCCCGCCGCGCCGCCGCGCGCACCGCGTCGCGCTCCGCCGCGTCGAGGACGCGGCCGTGGTGGTGGATCGTCACGCGCGCCGGGTCGGCGAGCCGCTCGGCGGCCGCGACGACGGTGCGCAGCCCCTTGCCGGGGTCGAGCGCGCCCCAGCTCGCGACGGCGAGGCGCGCCGGGTCGCGCGCCGCCCGACCCGGGCGGTCGATGCGCGGGACCGCGGGCGCCGGCAGCGGGACGGTCTCGACGCGCGCCCCGGCCGGCCCGAGCAGCTCGGTCAGCCAGGCGCGCTGCTCCTCCGACAGCGCCACGACGGCGTCGGCCTGCGCCAGCTCGTCGGCGATGCGCGCGCGACGCCGCTCGAAGCGCGCCACGAGGTCGTCGTGGTCGGCCGCGACGAGCCGGGCGACGCAGCGCGCGCACTCGTCGAGCGTGCGCGCGGTCGGGCAGAGTTCGCGATGGTCGGGCAGGCGGAAGAAGAGCGGGCAGGTGGCCCAGAAGTCGTGCAGCGTGACGATCACCGCGGCGCCGTGGCGGCGCGCGGTGGCGACGAGGTCGCTCGTGAGGTTGTGCCAGTGGTGGACATGGACGAGCTGCGGCGAGAAGTCGCGCAGCGTCGCCTCGAACGCGTCGCGGCTCGCCGCGTCGATGCCGACGAGCTGCGCGAGGCCGCGCTCGGGCGCGCGCAGTCGCCGGACGTCGAGGCCGTCGCACGGCTCGCGCGCGAGCGGCTCGCGGCGGTCGGCGCGATCGCTGCCGGCGATGACCACGACCTCGTCGCCGCGCGCCTGCTGGGCGCGCGCGAGGTCGCGGACGTAGCTCTCGGTGCCGCCGTGCGACTCGGGCGGGAACGAGTGGATCGCATGTACGATGCGCACGCCGCTCGAAGATAGACCACGCGCGGAGCGTCGCCGATGCCCCGGCCGTTCGACCGCTGCAACCTCGGCCGCGTCCCGCTCGAGCGCGTGCGCGCCCACGACGGCGCGGGGACGATCTCCTTCTGCCGTGTCGCCAGTGCCGAGCAGCTCTCGGGCGCGCTGAACTTCATCGACCTCGCGGAGCTGCCGCCCGGCGCCTCGATCGGACGCCACCAGCACGCCGACGACGAGGAGGAGTTCTATCTGGTGCTCTCCGGCAGCGGGACGATGGAGCGCGACGGCGAGCGCTTCCGCGTCTCGACCGGCGACCTGATCCGCAATCCGCCGGCCGGCACGCACGGCCTCATGAACGACGGCGCCGAGCCGCTGCGCCTCTTCGTCTTCGAGGCGAAGCGCTCTCCATGAAGGCGGTCGGCCTGGTGCAGGCCGGCGGCCAGGGCAGCCGCATGGCGCGCGCGGTCGCCGGCGCGATCAAGCCGCTCGTGCCGATCCGCGGCGTCCCGCTGCTCGAGCGCAACCTGCTGCTCCTCTGGCGCGCCGGGCTGCGCGACCTCGCCGTGGCCGCGCCCGCCGCGCGGCCGGAGATCGCGGCCTTCGTCGAGCAGCGCGCGCGGCCGCTGCTGGAGGCGCTCGGCGCGTCGCTCGAGCTCCACGTCGAGGAGGCGCCGCGCGGGACGATCGGGGCCGCGGCGGCGTGGCGCGGGCGCGCCGATCCCCTCGTGGTCGTGAACGCCGACAACCTCACCGCGCTCGACCTCGACGCGATGGTGCAGGACCACCACGCGGCCGGCGCGCCGATGACGATCGCCGTCCATCGCGAGTCCTTCACGGTGCCGTGGGGCGTCATCGAGGTCGCCGAAGGCGACGTGGCCGCCTATCGCGAGAAGCCGAGCCACGAGGCGCTGATCTGCAGCGCCGTCAGCGTCCTCGCGCCCGCCGCGCTCGCGGCGATCCCGACCGACCGGCCCTGCCCGCTCCCCGAGCTGGTCGAGACGCTGCGACGCGGCGGACAGCGCGTGCGCGCGCACCTCCACGCGGCGCCTTGGGTCGACGTGAACGACGCGCGCGACGTCGAGCGGGCGGAGGCGCTGCTCGCGCGGCACGCCGACGCGTTCGAGCGGCTGACCGCGGAGCCGGCGCTCGAAGTCTGCGGCGCGCTGCTGCGCGACGGCGATGCGCTGCTGCTCGAGCGGCGCGCGGCCGACGCGACGAGCCACCCCGGCCTGTGGGACACGCCGGGCGGGAAGCGCGAGAAGGGCGAGTCGCCGGCCGCCGCGATGGCGCGCGAGCTCGACGAGGAGCTCGGTCTCGCGGGCGCCGTCCCGCGGCCGCTCGGCGCGTTCGACGACGTCGACGTCGCGCGCCGCCGCATCGTGCGCCACCACGTCTTCGCCCTCGACGTCGCTCGCGCCGCCGTGCGCGCTTCGTTCGGCAATTTCGACTGGATCGAGCGCGACCGCCTCGCGCGGCTCGCCCCGCTGAACGGCGTCGTGACCCGCTCGCTCGCGCTGGAGCGGGCGGAGGCCGTCGCCGGTGCTATTCCTGGAAGCAGCCGCCTGGGGCCGGGGACGAGCTGAAGCGACTGCCGATGCGCGACTTCGACCGACAGACGACCAGTCCGCGCGAGCGGGAGCTCCTGCGCGGCCTCGCGACGTCGCGCGCCGACGCGGCGCTGGAGCGGCTGGTCCCGCCGTTCCCGCTCAAGATCCAGCTCCAGACGACGACGCGCTGCAACGCCGCCTGCGAGATGTGCCCCCATCCGCTGGTCACGACGGCGCCCGGCTTCGAGCACGGCGAGATGAGCCGCGCGCTCTTCGACGCGCTCCTCGCCGAGATCGCGCGTCATCCGGTCGAGCGGCTCGCCCTCTTCCTGATGAACGAGCCGCTGCTCGACCGCCGGCTCGTCGACTGGGTCGCGGCCGCGCGCCGCGCGCTGCCGCGCGTCACGCTCAACCTCTTCAGCAACGGCGCGCTGCTGCGCCCCGAGCTCGCGCGCCGCCTCGCCGACGCGGGGCTCGACGAGCTCTCGATCAGCGTCCACGGCTTCGACGCGCCGACCTACGAGGCGGTGATGCGCGGCCTCTCCTTCGAGCGCATCGACCAGCGGCTGCGCGAGCTCTTCGGCGCCGCGCGCGACGGCCGCCTCGGCCGCATGACGCTGAAGGTCGTGATGGGCGACCTGCCCGAGCTCGCGGCGACGCTGCCGAAGGCCGATCCCTCCTACCGCGACCACGTGCTGCTCAAGGCCTTCTCGAACGAGCGGACCGTCACGCAGGTGGCGCCCGGCCTCCCCGCCAGCGCCGCGCGCGCCGCGGAGGAGCCGCCGCTCTGCCAGCGTCCCTTCGTCAAGCTCTACGTGATGTGGAACGGCGACTGCGTCCTCTGCAACGTCGACTGGAAGCGCGCCGCCGTCGTCGGCCGCATCGACCCGGCCGCCGGCGTCGGCATCGAGCAGGTCTGGCGCGGCGAGCGCTACCGCGAGATCCGGACGCGCCACCTCCGCGGCGAGTTCGAGGAGGGGTTCCCGTGCCGCGGCTGCGACTACCCGGCCGTCGCGGAGGTCGACTGACGTGGACGCGCCGACGACGTTCGAGGTCGCGGGCGGGCGGGGCCACCGCTACGTCGTCGACGTCCGCCGCGGGCTGCGCGACGAGTTGCCCGAGGCGCTCGCGCGCGAGTTCCCCGGCGCCCGTCTCGCGCTGGTGAGCGACGCCGTCGTCGGGCCGGCGATCGCGCGGCCGCTGCTGGCCGCGCTCCACGCGCGCGGCTCGATCGCGACGCTCCACGTCGTGCCGGCCGGCGAGGGGTCGAAGTCGGTGGAGCAGTGGCAGCGCCTCGTGGGCGAGCTCCACGCGGCCGGCTTCGATCGCCGCGGCGTGGTCGTCAACGTGGGCGGCGGCGTCGTCTGCGATCTCGGCGGCTTCGTCGCCGCGACCTACATGCGCGGCGTCGCCTACGTGAACGTCCCGACCACGCTGCTGGCGCAGCACGACGCGGCGATCGGCGGCAAGGTCGCGGTCAACGCGCCGTGGGCGAAGAACTTCCTCGGCGCCTTCCACCAGCCGAGCCGCGTCTGGATCGACCCCGAGCTGCTGCGCACGCTCGACGCGCGCCAGCTCGCCGCCGGCCTCGCCGAGTCGATCAAGGTCGCGATGATCGGCGAGCCGCGCCTCCTCGAGCTGATCGAGCGCGAGCCGCGGCGCCTCCTCGCAGGCGACCCCGAGCCGCTGGCCGAGGTGGTCGCCCGCTCCGCGGCGAAGAAGATCGAGCTCCTCGCCCCCGACCCCTTCGAGCGCGACCTGCGCCGCCCGCTCAACCTCGGCCACACGTTCGGCCACGCGCTCGAGACCGAGTGCGCCTACGAGGGGCTGCTCCACGGCGAGGCGGTCGCGTGGGGGCTCGCCGTCGCGCTCGAGCTCTCGGTCGCGCGCGGCCTCTGCCCCGCCGCCGACCGCGATCGGCTCCTCGCGTTGCTCGCGCGCTGCGCCCTCCCGCCGCCGATGGCGCCGGAGCGGCTGCGCGCCGCGCTCACGCGCCTCGCCGCGATCCGGCTCGTGCGGGCGAACAAGCTCCACTACGTGCTCCCGACCTCGGCCACCTCCGTGACGATCGACGAGGTCGCCGAGCCGGAGCTGGTCGCCGCGCTCGCGGCGCTCGAGCGCCATCCGCTGCTCCGGGTGCGCGCGCGCGCGGCCCATGCCGGCTGACCGCGCGCCGCGCGCGACCGCGCTCGGCCTCGACCTCGGCGGGACCAAGCTCCTCGCCGCGCTCGTCGCCGCCGACGGGACGCGGCTCGCGTCGCGGCGCGTCGCGACGCCCGCCGGACCGCCTGCCGTCGTGCTCGACGCGATGGCGGAGCTCGCCGCCGACTTGCGCGGCGAGGCGGGCGGCGCGGCGCCGGTCGCGGCGGGCGTCGGCTTCCCCGGACTCGTCGATGTGGAGCGCGGCGTCGCGCGCAGCTCGGTGATCCTGCGCGAGTGGCGCGACGTCCCGCTCGCGGCGGAGCTCGGCCGCCGGCTCGCGCTGCCGGTCGCGCTCGACAACGACGTCCACCAGGCGGCACGCGGCGAGCTCGCGGCGCGCGGCGGCGGCGAGCCCGACCTCCTCTTCGTCGCGGTCGGCACCGGCATCGGCGGCGCGCTCGTGCTGCGCGGCGCGATCTGGGGCGGAGCCGGAGGCCTCGCCGGCGAGGTCGGCCACGTCGCGATCGAGCGCGACGGGCCCGAGTGCGCCTGCGGGCGGCGCGGCTGCGTCGGCGCCGTCGCGTCGGCGGGCGCGATCGAGCGGCGGCTCGGGCTGCCGCGTGGCGGGCTGCCGGCGGCGGTCGCCGCGAACGACGCGCGCGCGACGGCGGCGCTGGCGGAGGCGGCCGACGCCCTCGGCTTCGCGCTCGCGAGCGTCGTCAACCTGCTGGCGCCGCCGCTCGTCGTGATCGGCGGCGGCGTGCCGGAGCTCGCGCCCGGCTTCGTCGACGGCTCCGCGCGCGCGCTGCGCCGCTTCGCGATGGCGGAGATCGGCGCGGCGACGCGGGTCGAGCGCGCGCGCGCGGGCTACGAGGCGGGCGCGGTCGGCGCGGCGCTGCACGCCTGGTCGCTGCGGAAGAGCGCGTCGACGTAGCTCCGCGCGCAGCGGCGCGCGCCCGCCGGCGCGAAGCCGAGCGCCTCGAAGGCCGCCGCCGCGTCGACGACCACGACGCGTGCATCGGGCAGCGGCGCGAGCTCCGCCTCGGCGTCGATCAGTCGCGCGAGCTCGGCGACCATCGGCAGGTCGGCGAGCTCCTCCATCCGCGCGAGCGCCGCCGGCCAGAGACGGACCGTCGCGTGCGCCGGCCGCGTCGTCCTGAGCGCGAGGAGGAGCTCGGCCGCGTGCGCCTCGATCCACGTCGCCTCGGGGACGGCGGCCGCGGCCGCGCCGACGCGCGCGATCAGGAAGCGGCGCAGCTCGACGAGGCCGGCGCCGAGGTCGGGCGCGTTGCCCGAAGCGGGCGCGTGATCGATCGCGCAGCGGAACTGCGGAGAGGGGAGGCTCGGGGGCGAGCGCAGCTCGTCGGAGGCCGGCGGGGGCGGTGCATCGCGATGCGCGGTCGGCGGAGGCAGCAGCGCGATCGCTTCGCCCGCAATCGTGGCCGCGTTGGCTTCGAGCTCCGCCGTCGCTGCGAGCCGCCGCTCGCCCGGCTGCCGCGCCATCCGCTCGAACTCGCGCACGTAGCCGAGCAGGCCGGTCTCGTGCTCGTCGGCGCTGCGCTTCTCGGCGCGCCGGTCGAGCCGCCGCAGCGCCTCCGCGGCCGGCAGCTCGAGCCAGAAGCGCAGCGCGTGAGGGGGCAGTGCCGCGACGAACGGGTGGCCGTCGAGCTCCCAGCCGAGCTGGCTCTTCGCGGCGGCGAGGTGCGTCTCGACGCCGCGGTCGAGGAGGAGCGCGTCGCAGCGGCCGGCGAGCGGCAGCAGCTGGTCGCGCACGACGCGGAGGCTGTCGAGCAGCTTCACGATCCGCGACACGCGGAACGCCGCGAGCGGCGCGCCGCGGCGCGTCCGCGCGCCGAGCTCGTCGGCGAGCTCGAGGAAGGCGCCTTGCCGGTAGAGCTTGCGCACGGCGACGGAGTGGCCGCGCTGCGCCAGCGTGGCGGCGAGCCGCGCGGCGTGCGTCGACTTGCCGGCGCCGTCGAGGCCGGTGATCACGATCGCAGGCGGTAGGCCCGCGTTCGCGACGGCGGGTCGGGTCGCGCCGCGCAGCGCGGCATCGAGCCGCGGATCGAGGCCGAGCACGGCGCAGCGGACGGCATCGGGCAGGCCGCGCGCGCTCCAGTAGCGCTGCCAGTCGTCGCGCAGCCGCTGGCCGAGCTCGCTGCCCTGCAGCGCGGCCGGCGGCACGAAGCCCCACCACGGGCCGAGGCGGCGCGCGACGTCGAGCGCGCGCGCCGGTCGGCCGGCGTCGTCGGGCGGCCGCTCGTCGTCGCGCAGCGCGGGCGCGCCGGCGAGCAGCGCGTCCCACGGCAGCTCGATCCGCTCGAGCGGGCCGCGCCAGCGCGCCGCGACGGCGCGAGCGAAGCCGGGCTGCTCGCGCCCGCCCGCGACGACGAGCGTGGTCGCGCCCGATGTGCAGAGGTCGTCGAGCAGCTTCGAAAGCGGACGCGCGTCTCGCTCGAGGTCGACGCTCGGCAGAGGGCCGTCGCCGCCGCCGAGCTCGGCGCAGCGCCGCTCGATCCAGCCGGCGCGCGCCGCAGCGCCGGCGTCTCCGAGCAGCGCGCTCGCGATCGGTGGCGTGGGCAGCGCGATCAGCGCCGGCCGGCGGGCCGGCGGCGGGCGCGGCGCGAGGTTGCACTGGTGGTCGGGGAGGCGCGCGACCACGTCGAGCGGCTCCTCGCGCGCGTCGCCTCCCGCTACCACCAGCGGCGCTCGCCGGGCGGCGGGTCGCGCAGCAGCAGCGGCCGCAGGAACGCCGCCGCCTGCGCGAGCCCTTCGCGCTCCGACATCGTCGGATCCTCGTGCTCGACCGCGATCACGCCGCGGTATCCAGCGAGCTGCAGCTCGCTGATCAGGCGGCGCCACGGCACGTCGCCCCAACCGGGCACGCGGAAGCGGAAGCCGCGGTCGCGCCGCTGCCACGGTCCATGCGCCAGCAGGCCCGAGCGCGCCGCGTGGTGGGCGACGAGTTCGCCATCCTTGCCGTGGACGTGGACGACGCGCGCGCCGTGCTCGGCGACGAAGACGACGGGATCGACGCCGGCCAGCAGCAGGTTCGCGGGGTCGAGGTTGAAGCAGAACGACGGGTGGCCGTCGAGCAGCGCGACGGCGCGCGCGGCGGTCTCGACGTTGTAGGCGAACTGGAGCGGGTGGCACTCGTGCGCGAAGCGGACGCCGAGCTTCGCGAAGTCGTCCAGCAGCGGCCGCATCCGCTCGCGGAAGGGCGCCTCCATCCGCTCCCAGCCGTCGTGGAGCGGCCACGGGAAGAAGCGCGACCACGCGGCGCAGCCGGTGAAGCCGCAGACGACGTCGACCTCGAGGCGGCGCGCGAGCTCGGCGGTCTGGCGCAGCCGGCGCAGCGCGTAGTCGACCTTCTGCTCCGGCGTGCCGCGGAAGATCGGGTCGCTCTCCTCGCCGTGCGGGCCGAGGAGGAGCTGCCCCTCCTGGTGGTTCGACAGCGCGCTCAACGCGAGGCCGTGGTCGCGCAGCGCCGTCGCGATCGCGCGCCAGCCGCCGGCCAGCGCGGCGTCGAGATCGAGCCACGGGCTGCGCGCGTCGACGGGCAGCTCGATCGCCTCGAAGCCGAGCTCGCGCGCGGCGCGGAGCGCGTCGGCGAGCGAGGTGCGCGGCAGCGCCTGGGCGCAGACCCCGAGCTTCACGAGGGCTCCTCCGGCGGGGCGATGGCGGCGATCGTCGCGACCAGCTCGTCGACGGCGCGCGGCGGCGGACGTTGCCACGCTCCCGGCCAGGCGTCCAGGGCATCGCGCAGCGCGCCGCGGTCGCGATCGCGCGCCGCTCGATAGCACCGCTCCTCCCACTTCGCCGCGGTCGCGAGGAAGGCGGCGATCGGCCGCGGGACGTCGGCCGGCGCGGCGCACGCGGCGCCTTCGCGCGACAGGCGACCGCGCAGTTCGACCACCGCGTCGGCGGGCAGGTCCGGCAGGGCGCCGCCGTTGCGCACGTCGAACCAGCCGTCGAACGGCTCGTCGCGGACGAGCGCCGCCACCAGCGGCGCGACGAGCTGGTCGAACCACGGCGTGGCGCGGCGCGCGAAGCTCGCGACGCCGCAGCCGGGCGCGCGCTCCATCTCGTCGAGCGCCCGCTCGCGCACGTCGATCAGGAGGCGCGCGCGGCCGGCGGCGCGCGCACCGCGGCGGCGGGCGCCGACCGCCGGCTCGATCAGCTCCTCGTAGTAGTGGAGCGGCGCGCCGCCGCACCGCGCCAGCAGCTCCGCGTCGACCAGCGACTCGCGCGCGAGCGCGTCGAGCCAGCGCCGGCCGAGCGCGCCGCGCGGCCAGAAGAAGCCGAGGTGGTTGAGCCCGGCGTAGTCGACGTCGAGCGCGCCGTCGCCGGGCAGCCGCTCGCGCCACGCGGCCCACGTCACGAGCGGGAGCTCGCAGAGGCCGGTCGCCGCCACGCCCTCCTCGTGCAGCGCGCGCGTCGTCACGCCGAGCGGCGCCATGAGGTTCAGCACGACAGCGCGCGGCGCGACGCGGCGCAGCGTCGCCGCCATCGCGCGCAGCGGCGGCAGCGTGCGCCACGCGTTGGCGACGCCGCCGATGCCGAGCCCCTCGTCGCCGACCATCCCGTGCCGGACGGCGAGCGCCTCGTCGTCGGCGCGCGCCTCGAGGCCGCCGATCCGCGCCATGAGGATCACGACCGACGCGTCGGCGGCGCCCGCTTCGAGCGAGGTCGTCGCCGTCAGCTTCCAGCCGGGGCGCGTCGCCGCGAGCGCGGCGCCGACGTGGCCGGCGATGGCGGCGGTGCGCCGTCGATCGCGTCCGACCAGGGCGAGGTCGAGGACGTCGGGCAGCGGTTGCGCGGCGAGCGCCTCGAACCAGCGCGCCGCGAAGACGCCGCCCCCGACCAATGCGACGCGCGGCGTCACGCGGGCGCCGCGAAGAAGCGTCGCACACCGTCGATCACGGCGTCGATCTGGTCGTCTTCGAGCTCCTGCGAGAGGGGCAGCGAGACGACGGTGCGCGAGAGCTCGGCGGCGAGCGGGAAGTCGCGGCCGGCGAAGAGGCCGCGCAGCGCCGGCTGCTGGTGGGCCGCGATCGGGTAGTGGACGCCGCTCTTGATGTCCCGCTCGGCCAGGAACGCGCGCAACGCGTCGCGTCGCGCGGTGCGCACGACGTAGAGGTGCCACGCGTGGCGGCCCTCGGCCGGCGGCGCCGGCAGGACGAGGTCGCCGACCCCGGCGAGGCCGTGCCGATAGCGGTCGGCCAGCGCCGCGCGCCGCGCGACCCACTCCTCGAGGTGGCGCAGCTTCACCCGCAGCAGCGCCGCCTGCAGCGTGTCGAGCTTGCTGTTGGGCGCGATCGCGGCGAACTCGTGCTTGCCCGACTTGCCGAGGTTGCGCAGGAGCGCGAGCCGGTCGGCGAGCGCGGCGTCGTCGGTCAGCACCGCGCCGCCGTCGCCGAAGGCGCCGAGGTTCTTGCTCGGGTGGAAGCTCATCGCCGCGGCGTGGCCGAAGCGGCCGACGGGTGTCCCGCGCCAGCGCGCGCCGTGCGCCTGCGCGCAATCCTCGAGCAGCGCGACGCCGCGCGCGTCGCACCAGTCGCGCAGGCCGTCGAGCGCGATCGGCTGCCCGTAGAGGTGGACCGCGACGATCGCGCGCGTGCGCGGCCCGCAGGCCGCCTCGAGCGCGGCGCGGTCGACCACCATCGTGGCGCGGTCGGGCTCGACGAGCCGCGGCGCCGCGCCCGCCTGCACGATCGCGCTGACGACGCCGCTGAAGGTGTGCGAGCCGGTCACGACCTCGTCGCCCGCCGCGACGCCGAGCGCGCGCAGCGACAGCACGAGCGCGTCGGTGCCGCTGCCGACGCCGACGGCGCGGGCGACGCCGTGGTAGGCGGCGAGCTCGCCCTCGAACGCCTGCAGCGCGTCGCCGAGGATCGGGTCGTCGCCGAGGAGGCAGCGCTCGAGCTCGACGGCGAGCTCGCTCCAGAGCGCTCGATGCTGGAGGGCGTAGTCCTTGGTCGGGACGCGCATGGGCAGCAGCCTACGCCGGCGGTCGCGCGGTCGCGCGGTGCTCCTCGTCGCGAGGAACGCGGTTCCAGCGGCCGTGCGGCCGGGCTATCTAGCTCGGCCGCGAGGAGCGTCGAGCGCGGCCATGAAAATCCTCCATTGCGTGAACGCCTACGCGCCCGACGGGCCGGGCGGGGTCGAGAGCTACGCGCTCCACCTCGTCGCGGCGCAGCGGGCGCGCGGCGACGACGTCGTGGTGGTGAGCGGGACGGGCCGCCGCGCCGAGCGGGTCGGCGTGGTCGAGACGCGCCACGAGGGCGCCCGCGTGCTGCGCATCGCGCGCGACGACCTCTACTTCGATCACTTCGCGAAGCTCTGGCACCCCGAGGTCGGCGCGCTCTTCGACGAACTGCTCGACGCCGAGCGGCCCGACGTCGTCCACGTGCACCATTGGCTGCGCCTCACGAGCGACCTCGTCGCGCGCGCGGCGGCGCGCGGCGCGGCGACGGTCGTCTCGCTCCACGACTTCCTCGTCTCGTGCCCGCGCTGCTTCCGGGTCGACCGGTCGGGCGCGAGCTGCCGCAAGCCGATCGCGGTGGAGGCGTGCGTCGGCTGCGTCCCGCGCTTCGGCCACGAGAGCGAGGCGGAGGTCGCGGCGGGGATCGAGCTCCATCGGCGGCAGTTCCTCGCGGAGCTCGACCGCGCCGGAGCCGTGGTGGCGATCTCGTCGTTCGTCGCCGAGAGCCTGGCCGCGCAGTCGAGCTTCCCGCGCGAGCGCGTCACGGTCGCGCTGCTGCCCTACGAGCGACATGGCCGGCACGCCGCCCCGACGCCGGCGCCGGGCGAGCCGCTGCGCTTCGCCTATTGGGGCCGGATCTCGCGGCCGAAGGGCGTCGCGCTGCTGATCGAGGCGTTCCGGCGCGCGCTCGACTCGACGGGCGGCCGCGGCGAGCTCCACCTCCTCGGTGCCTTCGCGAGCGAGGAGCTCGAGCGAGAGCTGCGGGTGGCGGCCGCGGGCGCGCCGATCACCTTCCACGGGCCGTTCACGATCGACCAGCTCGCGGCCGTGCGGCCGCACGTGGGCGTCTTCCCGTCGCTCTGCCTCGAGACGCACGGCTACGTGCTCGACGAGTGCTTCGAGCTCGGACTGCCGGCGCTCCTCTCCGATGCGGGCGCGCCGGCGCGGCGGGCGGGCGGGGCGGCGCTGGTCCACGCGGCGGGCGACGTCGCGGCGCTGGCGCGCGATCTCGCCGCGCTCCTCGCCGACCCGTGGCGGACCGCCGCGCTCGCCGCGGCGCGACCGCCGCTGCCGCCGACCTTCGCCGACCACGCGGCGGAGCTCGCGACGCTCTACGACCGCGCGCGCGCGGCCGCGACGCGTCCGTTCACGGCGGCCTTCCCGCCGCCGTCGATCGATGAGCGCCTGCGCTTCCTCCAGCAGCAACGCGAGAGCGCGCTCGAGCGCTGCTGTCCCGCCGGCGGACCGAGCTAGGGGGCCGCCGCGCGGAGCGACGTGACGTGGCCGCCGTGCCAGCGGGCGGCGGCGGGAAGCGGCGTGGTTCCCGGCGCGGCGTCGGCGGCCGACGGCGGCTCGAGGTGGAGCGTGCCGTCGAGGTCGAAGTGGACGAGGCGCGCGAGCCAGCGTCGCTCGCCGACCGTCGCGATGACCTCGCGGCCGAGGAGGCCGAGCCGCGCGGCGAAGTCGTCGCGCAGCACCGCGCCGTCGCCGTCGAGTTGCTCGACGCGGCGGTCGAGCGCGGCGAGGAGCGCCTCGGCCGCTGCGAGCAGCGTGCAGCGCGCGCCGGCGAGCGCCAGCGATGTCGGTGGCGTCGGAGCGTCGCGTGGCAGCTCGTCCTGCGACTGGAGGACGTTGAGGCCGATGCCGAGCGCTACGGTCGCCGGCGCGCCAGCGCGCAACTCGGCCAGCACTCCCGCCGCCTTGCGGCCGCCGATCAGCGCGTCGTTCGGCCACTTGATCGCGGCGGCGAGGCCGAGCGCCTCGATCGCGTCGATCACGGCGACGACCCCGAGCCAGGTCGCCAGCGCGATCGGCCGCCCTTCGGGCCACGGGAGCCACGCGGTCAGCGCGAGGGAGCGGCCCGGGGGGGAGCTCCACGCCCGTCCGCGGCTGCCGTGGCCCGCGGTCTGGCGCCGCGCGAGGAGGACGCGGCCGTCGGGGCGCAGGCCGCGGTCGGCGCGCCGCAGCGCCTCGGCGTTGGTCGAGTCGACCTCGTCGAGGAGCTCGACGCCGGAGAGCCGCCGGCCGCGCCACGCGCGCAGCGGGTCGAGGCCATCGTCGCGGCGGTCGCCGGCGCGCGGATCGTCCATGGGAGCGACGTTAGCCCGGTCGGGCGCCTTCGAAACGAAGCGAGCCGGCGCGGGG
>Ga0315910_10000616_pt1 | contig 35031 bp, 32 predicted proteins | sample EdamamesoilMG_FD_204470 | JGI IMG/M metagenome (GOLD analysis project Ga0315910, IMG submission 204470) | Garden soil microbial communities collected in Santa Monica, California, United States - Edamame soil | ecosystem: Environmental > Terrestrial > Soil > Garden | place: USA: California...
CATCCGCAAGACGAGGCCATAATCCGGGACGCGAGCCAGAAACTGGCGCCGCCCAAAACCTCATGAGCGAATCCTTCGAGACCGGCTGGTACGGCAAGCTTCCCACGAACGGCGATTTCGTCACGCGGCGCCTGCCGGCCGCGTTCATCGAGCCCTGGGACGCGTGGCTGAACGCGATGATCGCGGGCAGCCGCACGCTGCTCGGCGCGGCCTGGCGCGATGCTTTCCTTTCCGCGCCGGCCTGGCGGTTCGTGCTTGCCCCCGGCGTCATCGGCCTGCAGGGCTGGGCAGGATTGATCGTGCCCAGCGTCGATTCGGTCGGCCGCTACTTCCCGCTGACGGTGGCGAGCGGGCTGCCGCCGCAAAGCATCGACCCGGTCGCGACCCTGGTGCGCGCGCACAACTGGTACGCCGAAGTCGAGCCGGTGGTGAGCGTCGCGCTGTCGCCGGACGCCGAGGTCGGCACCTTCGACGCGCAACTGGCCAACCGGCGTTTTCCTGCGGACCTGGTGGCCACGTTGGAGGAGACGGACGAGACCATTCCTCCGCGCGCGCGCGGCCAGCGCGCGCTGTGGATACCGCTCGGGCCCGAATTCCAGGGCGAAGCGGGCCTGCGCGGGCTCGCCAAGCCGCTGGCGGCGCCGTACTCGGCCTGGCTGGCCGAGGAATCGGAGATTTTCGGCCGCAGCCTGATGCTGTGCGAGAGGCTGCCCGCGGCCGACCAGTTCTGTGCCATGCTGAACGGCGATTGGCACCACCGTCCCGGCGAGCGCCGGAGCGCCTGAGACCCCCATGCCTCTTTCCATCAAGATCCTCAAGAAGGTCGGCAGCCGCTCCGACATGATCGCGAGCCGCAGCTGGCCGCAGAGCAAGATCAGCATCGGCCGCGGCGAGGAATGCACGCTGGTGCTCGAAGACCCGAAGAAACACGTGTCGCGCGTGCACGTCGAGCTGGAAGAGAAGAACGAAGGCGTCTATCGGATGACGGTGATCTCCAAGGTCAACCCGGTCTTCATCAACGGCAAGCGGCACGCGCCGGGCAGCCAGCTCGACCTCAATGCAGGCGACCGCTTCGAGCTCGGCGAATACGAACTGGAGCTGCTCGCGCCGCCGGGATCCGCCCGCACCGTGTTTCCGACTTCGGACGTCGAGGAAACCACGCGCCCGAACAATCCGATGCTGCGCGTGCCGGGCGGCGGCGCGATGCCGCTGCGCGAGGAAACGACGGAGCCGGTGGAAACGATCGAGGCCGCGCCTGCGGCGGCCGGCGATTCTCACGAGGCGGGATTCGACACAAGCAACCTGCCGCCGGTGGAACCGGGCATCTTCGACGATCCGGTGCCGGCCCCGGCTCCCGAGCCGGCGCCTGCGCCGGCATCCGCGAAGACCGCGCCGCCGCCGGCACCCGCACGGGCCGCACCGCCGCCAGGCGATGTCTTCGCCGAGGCCACCTTTGTCGGCTCGGCACCCAGCACCACGACAGCGAACCTGTTTGACGAGGCGACCTACGTGGGCGGCCGTCCGCCCGCCGCTGCGGCTCCCGGTGCGGCCACCGGGGCGGCCGGCCTGCGCTCCGCAGTCCAGGCCTTCCTCGCCGGCGCGGGCCTGGAAGGCAAGGAAATCGCGGACGCCGACATCGAGGCTTTCCTGCAGCAGTCGGGCAAGATCATGCGCGCGGCGGTCGAGGGCGCAATGGCGCTGCTGGCGGCGCGCGCGACCGCGAAAAAGGAACTGCGCGCCGAAGATCGCACCATGGTCGCTTCCAAGGACAACAACCCGCTCAAGCTGATGGCCGATCCGCAGGAGGCGCTCGCGTTCCTGTTCGACACCAAGGACCGGGGCGGCGGCTTCCTCGATCCGGTGCGGGCGGTCGGCGACGCCTTCGAAGACCTGCGCGCGCACGAAGTGGCGCTGTTCGCGGGCATGCGCGCGGCCCTGCTTGGCGCGATCCAGCGTTTCGACCCGAAGACCCTCGAGGCGGAACTGGAAAAGAACGCGGGCGGCCTGGGCTTGAACCGCAAGGCCAAGCTCTGGGAACAGTTCGCCGTCTTCCAGCAGAAGCTGGCGCAGGACGCCGAGGACGACTTCAACAAGGTCTTCGGGCGCGAATTCATGGGCACCTACATGGCCCAGGTGAAGCAGCTGCGCGGCGGGCGGCAATAAAGCGGGGGGCTTGCCAGGTCGTTTGATACTGTGTTTATATACAGTATCCATGGTCCCCCTTGAACAAATCCTCCAGCGGCAAGCCGTCTGGCGCGGCGGTGCTCCCACTCCCGCAGCCGTGCCGGCCGCACCGACCGGTTTCGCGGCGCTCGACGCCGAACTGCCGGGAGGTGGCTGGCCTGCCGGCGGGCTGGCCGAGTTGCTGTGCCCCACCGAGGGGATCGGCGAGCTGCAAATCGTGTTGCCGGCGCTGGCGGCGCTGACTGAGGCCGGGCATCGCGTGGCCTGGCTGGCGCCGCCGTACCTGCCGTATGCGCCTGCCTTGCGTGCCGCGGGCGTGCGCCTGGACTGCCTGACCGTGGTGCGGGCTCCCGGGCGGCGTGATGCGCTGTGGGCGGCGGAGCAGGCGCTGCGCTCGGGTGCGTTCCACGCCCTGCTGCTATGGCTGCCCCGGGCGAACTATGCGGAGTTGCGGCGGCTGGCGGTCGCGGCCCAGGCGGGCCCCGGCTTTGCGCTCGTGTTCAGGCCGCCGGAGACCGCGGGCGAAGCCTCGCCCGCGGTGCTGCGGCTGGCGCTGGAAGCGGGGGAAGGGCAACTCGCGATACGCATCCTCAAGCGGCGCGGCCAGCCCCTGGCCGCGCCGTTTCCTCTGCCGATCAAAAGGCCCGTTTTTGAAAAACCCACCCATGCTCTGGGTCGCGCTCCACTTTCCCCGGTTCCGCCGCCAGGCGCTGTTGCGCGGGCATGCGCTGCCTGAGCGCGGGCGCGAATCCTGCGAACGCGGGCGCGAATCCTGCGAACCCGAGCGGGAAGCGCTCGCGGCGGTGGCCGCCTGGGCCGGCCAGTTCACGCCGCGCGTATCGCTCGAGCCGCCGCAGGCGCTGCTGCTGGAGGTCGAGGGCAGCCTGCGCTATTTCGGCGGGCGCTGGAAATTCCTCGCGCGCCTGCGCGGGGGCCTGAGCCGACTGGGCTTCGAGGCGCGCCTGGGCGAGGCGCCGACGGCGCGCGCCGCGCTCTGGCTCGCGCGCGGCGGGGGCACGCGGCTGGAAGCGCTGCCGGTCGCCGTCCTCGGCCTGGAAGCGCCGCACAGGGAGTTGCTGGCCGGCCTCGGCATCGGCACCCTGGGCGGACTTTTGCGCCTGCCGCGCGACGGCATCGCACGGCGCTTCGGCGTCAATCTGCTCGACGAACTGGATCGCGCGCGCGGCGCCATCACGGACTCGCGCGCCTGGTTCGCGCCGCCGCCGCGCTTCGACGCACGCCTCGTGCCGCCTTCGCCGGTGTCGTATGCGCAGGGTGTGCTGTTCGCGGCGGGACGCCTGGTCGAGCAGATGGAGGGTTTCCTCGCGGCGCGCCACGCCGGCGTGCGCGAATTTCGCCTCGACATGGAGCACGAGGATGCGACCGCGACCGGGGTCTGCGTGAAACTCGCCGGACCCGCGCGCGACAAGGAGCATTTCATCCGCCTGCTGCGTGAACGCCTGGGCGCGGTGGTGCTCCAGGCTCCCGTCGAAGCGATCCGCCTGTCGGCCGGGCAGCTCGTGTCCATGCCCGGCAGCAACGGCCACCTGCTGCACGTGCTGCACGATCCGCGCGCCGGCGGCGAGGAGTGGCTGCGGCTCATCGAGCGGCTGCAGGCGCGCCTGGGCAGCGGGGCGGTCCACGGACTGGGCACGCATGAAGATCACCGCCCCGAGCGGGCCTGGGTTCCGGTTTCTCCCGGGCAGGAAATTCCCTCAGGAGGTGGCCATAAAAATTCTCCCCGCCCCCTGTGGTTGGTCGATCCGCCGCGCCGGCTCGCGGAGGGCGGGTTCGCGCTGCTCGCGGGCCCCGAGCGCATCGACTCGGGCTGGTGGGACGGCGCCGAGGCGCGGCGCGACTACTTCATCGCGCGCACCGGGCGGTCGCTGGCCTGGGTCTACCGCGAGCGAGGCCGGGCGTCGCTGGAAGAACGGCGCGAAGGCTGGTTCCTGCATGGCATTTTTGCCTGAATCTCTCCCTGCTTACGCGGAGCTGCATTGCCTCTCCAACTTCAGCTTCCTGCGCGGCGCCTCCAGCGCGGAGGAACTGGCCGGACGTGCGGCGGCGCTCGGCTACGCGGCGCTCGCGGTCACGGACGAATGCTCGCTGGCCGGTATCGTGCGCGCGCATGTCGCGGCGAAGAAATGCGGGCTCAAGCTGATCGTCGGCAGCGAGGTCCGGCTCGAGGACGGGCTGAAGCTCGTGCTGCTGGCGCCGGACCGCCGCGCCTACGGCGGGCTCTCGTCGCTGATCACCACGGGACGGCGGCGCATGCAGAAGGGCGCCTATTCGCTTTGCCGCGCGGACCTCGATGCGGCCTCCCAGAGCGGCCTGCTGGCGCTCTGCATATCGGGGTCGGAGCCTGATTATTTTTGGGTCAGGGAGAAATTTCCCGACCGCAGCTGGCTGGCCGTGGAGCTCCATCATGAGGCCAATGATTCTCAGAAACTGAATCAACTGAAAGAAACGTCGCAGCGCACCGGCCTGCCACTGGTGGCGGCGGGGGACGTGCACATGCATCTGCGTTCGCGCCGGCGCCTGCAGGACGCGCTGACCGCGATCCGCGTCGGCCGCCCGGTGGCCGAATGCGGCTACGCGCTGCACCCGAACGGGGAGCGGCACCTGCGCATGCGGAGCACGCTCGAGCGGGTCTACGGCGCCGGGCTGATGCAGGCCAGCCTCGAGATCTCGGACCGCTGCGGTTTCTCGATGGACGAACTGCGCTACGAGTATCCGGAGGAGATCGTGCCGCCGGGAGATACGCCGGCCTCCTACCTGAGGAGGCTGGTCATGGAGGGGCTGGGAACACGCTATCCGGGCGGCGCGCCGGAGAGCGTGCGCGGGCTGGTCGAGAAGGAGCTCGCGCTCATCGCCGAGGTGCGTTACGAGGCGTTCTTCCTGACGGTCTACGACATCGTCAGGTTCGCGAAGCAGGCAAGGATCCTGTGCCAGGGCAGGGGATCGGCGGCCAATTCCGCCGTGTGCTACTGCCTCGGCATCACCGAGGTGGACCCCGTGAACGGGCACGCGCTGTTCGAGCGCTTCATTTCGAAGGAGCGGGGCGAACCGCCCGACATCGATGTCGATTTCGAACACGAGAGGCGCGAGGAAGTGATCCAGTACGTCTACGGAAAGTACGGCCGCGGGCGGGCGGCCATCGCCGCCACGGTGATCAGCTACCGGTCGCGCAGCGCGGTGCGCGACCTCGGCAAGGCGCTCGGCCTCAGCCTGGACGAGGTCGACAAGCTTTCGAAGTCCATGGCCTGGTGGGACGACCGGTCGGAGCTGCCGGCGCGCGTGCGCGAAGCGGGGCTCGATCCGGACGACCGCCGGCTGCGGCAGCTGCTGGCGCTTTGCGACGAGCTGGTCGGTTTTCCGCGCCACCTGTCGCAGCACGTCGGCGGCTTCGTCATTGCGCGCGGGCCGCTCGCCGAACTGGTGCCGGTGGAGAACGCGGCGATGGCCAAGCGCACGGTCATCCAGTGGGACAAGGACGACCTCGAGGCCCTCGGCCTGCTGAAGGTGGACGTGCTGGCCCTCGGCATGCTGTCGGCGCTGCGGCGCGCGCTGGAATACGCTGGGATCGAAAAGCTCCAGGACATCCCCCGGGATGACCCGGAGGTCTACGAGATGATCCGGCGGGCGGACACCGTCGGCGTGTTCCAGATCGAATCGCGCGCGCAGAGGTCCATGCTGCCGCGGCTCAAGCCGGAAAATTTCTACGACCTGGTGATCGAGGTGGCGATCGTGCGGCCCGGCCCCATCCAGGGCGACATGGTGCATCCTTACCTGCGGCGCAGGGAAGGCAAAGAGAAGGCCGACTACCCGAGCCTGGCGGTGAAAGGCGTCCTCGAGCGCACGCTCGGCGTGCCCATCTTCCAGGAGCAGGTGATGCAGATCGCGATGGTCGCCGCCGGCTTCACCGCCGGCGAGGCGGACGAGCTGCGCCGGGCGATGGCGGCGTGGAAGAAGAAAGGCGGCCTGCATGCTTTCGAGGCCAAGCTGAAGAACGGTTTGCGCGAGCACGGCTACACCGAGGAGTTCGCGGCGCGGATCTACAAGCAGATCCACGGCTTCAGCGATTACGGTTTCCCGGAGTCGCACTCGGCGAGCTTCGCGCAGCTCGCGTATTTCTCGTCCTGGCTCAAGCACCACCATCCGGCGGCTTTCCTCGCCGCGCTGCTCAACAGCCAGCCGATGGGCTTTTATTCGCCTTCCCAGCTGATCCAGGACGCGCGCCGGCACGGGGTCGAGGTGCGGCCTGCGGACGTGTCGCTCAGCCAATGGGAGTGCACGCTGGAAAACGGCGCAGTCCGCCTCGGCCTGCGTGTGGTCGGCGGATTAGCTGCGGCCGCGGGCGAGCGCATCGTCGCCAACCGGCCCTGCGCCAGCGTCGAAGAACTGGCCGGACGCGCCGGCTTGAGCCGCAGGGACCTGAATTGCCTGGCCGCGGCGGGAGCATTGCAGTCTCTGGCGGGGCATCGCAGGAACGCGCGCTGGGTTTCCGCGGGGGTCGAGAAGCATCCGCCGATGAGCATCCATCCGCTCGAGGGCGCCCTCGATCTGCCGCCGCCCTCCGAAGGCGAGGAAATCGTCGCCGACTACGCCAGCCTGGGCTTTACCCTGGGGCGGCATCCGCTTGCCCTGTTGAGGAAGATTCTTTCTTCGAAAAATCTTCTCGATGCGAAAACCCTGAACCAGCAGCCCCACGGCAGCCGCGTCCGCACCGCGGGCCTGGTGACCTGCCGGCAGCATCCCGACACCAGGACCGGCGTGGTGTTCGTGACGCTGGAAGACGAGAGCGGCGACGTCAACGTGGTGGTCTGGAACGACCTGTTCAAGCGCTACCGCCGGGAACTGCTGGCCGCGACGCTGCTGGGCGTGGAAGGCGTCGTCGAGCGCGAAGGCGGCGTGGTCCATCTGATTGCGCGGCGCTGCATCGACCGCAGTCCGTTGCTGGCCGGTCTGCCGGGACCGCTGGCGGTGGCCTCCCACGACTTTCACTGACTTTCACAAAACACGGAAAGCGTCTTTTCCGTCAACATCTTATAATCGCTTGATGAGCGAACCTATCATCGTTACCGTCGCCAAGGATCTCGAAGACTTGGTCCCCACGTTCATGAAAAACCGCGCCAAGGAACTGGACACGCTGAGCAACGCGCTCGCGGCCGGCGATTTCGAGCAGCTGCGGCAGATCGGCCACCGCATGAAAGGCGTCGGCAATTCCTACGGCTTCGAAAAAGTTTCGCTGCTGGGGCAACAGATCGAAGACCGGGCCAAGGCGTCCGACGGCGCCGCGATCGGGGCGAGCATCGACGAGTACCGCGGCTACCTGGCACGCGTCCAGATCGCGTATGAGTGATCCTGCCAGCGGGCGCGCGGCCGGCGGCAGCAGCGCCGAGCCAGCCGCGTTCCGCGTGCTGGTGGTCGACGACGATCCGGACATGGCGGCCTTCCTGGCGCGCATGCTCGCGCAGCAGGGCATGAAGGCGGATATCGTGACCGACGGATTTGCCGCATTGGCGACGATCGCCGCCGACCCGCCGGACCTCATGCTGCTCGACGTGCAGATGCCGGGGCCGGACGGCTTCGAAATTTGCCGGCGCCTGAAGGCCAGCGAGTCGACGGCGCTGCTGCCGGTGGTGCTGGTCACCGCGCTGGAGGACCACGAGAGCCGCGTGCGCGGCATCCAGGCCGGCGCCGACGATTTCATATCCAAGCCGGTGCGCCGCGAGGAACTGATCGCGCGCGTCAACACGCTGCGCCGGCTGCACGAGACGCGCAAGGAACTGGAAGGCCGGCGCCTGGCCGCCGAGGTGCAGGAGAAGGAGTCGATCCGCAAGGCCTTCTCGCGCTACCTGTCGCCGCGGCTGGCCGAGCGGGTGCTGCGCGACAGCCCGCGGGGCAGCGACGTATTCCGCGATCTTTCGCAGCGCGCGCTGGTGGTGGCGCTGTTCGCCGACCTGCGCGGGTTCACGCGCCTGTCCGAAACGGTGCCGGTGTCCAGCATCGTGCCGATGCTCAACGAGTATTTCACCGTGGTCACCGCGGCAGTGCACCAGAATGAAGGCACGGTGTTCAGCATGGCCGGCGACAGCATGCTGGTGGGTTTCAACGTGCCGGTGCCGCAGCCGGACGCCGCCGAGCGCGCGCTGGAAACGGGCCGCATGCTGATCCGCAGTTTCAGCCCGGTGGCCGCGCGCTGGAAGAAGGAGCACGGCCTGTCCACCGGCGTCGGCGTCGGCATCGAGTCGGGCGAGGTGGTCGTCGGCAACGTCGGCGCGCCGAGCTTCATGAGCTACACCATCATCGGGGATTCGGTGAATGTCGCGGCCCGGCTGATGCAGCGCGCCGTGTCGAACGAGGTCGTGATCGGGCCGCACGCGGCGCGCTCCCTCGGCACGCGGCTGTCCGGCGAGCGGCGTTCGGTCGAGCTCAAGGGCAAGGCCGAACCGGTCGAGGTGGTATCGTTGCGGGTCGCGCCGGTCGACTAAGCGGCGCTAGCGGCGGACCAAAGGGGGAAGGTGAAGGTCCTCATCATCGATGACGACGAGGATTTGCGGAACATCCTCGCGCATTACCTGAAGCAGGAGTGGCCCGATGTCGCGATCGAGCAATTCGATCCGCTCGAGCGCGAGATGCCGGACGCGACCTTTCCGCTCGGCAGCTATGACGTCGTGATCCTCGACTACATGCTCGGCCGCGGCGACGGCCTGGAGTGGCTGCAGCATTTCAAGACGCGCGCGGACTGCCCGCCGGTGATGTTCCTCACCGGCGCGGGCAGCGAGATCATCGCGGTGCGCGCGATGAAGGCTGGCGCGGACGACTACCAGCGCAAGCAGGAGCTGACGCGCGAAAAGCTGGTCACCTCGGTGCGCGAACTGGCGCGCGGGCGGATCGAAAAGACGCAGGCGCGGCCCGAAGTGCTGGCGCGCCAGGCAGGGCACGAAATCGGCGCGCGCATCCAGATACCGGGCATCAAGGTCCTGCGGCTGATCGGCGAGGGCGGCATGTCGCGCGTCTACCTGTCGGCGCGCGAAGGCGACGACGAGCCGCTGGTGGTCAAGGTCCTGCGCAGCGAAGTCACCGGCGACAAGAAGACGCTCGAGCGCTTCATCGAAGAGTACAACCTCGTGGCGAGGATCCGCAGCCGGCACGTGGCGCGCATCCATGGCCACGGCCTGTCCGGCGAGCACGCCTACCTGGTCATGGAATTTTTCGACGGCGGGGACCTGAACAAGCGTCTCGCCGGCCAGGCGCTGCCGCCCGCGGAATGTCTGCGGATTTTCCGCGAGCTGATGTTCGCGCTGGGCGACATTCACGAGCAGGGTATCCTGCATCGCGACCTGAAGCCGCAGAACCTGATGTTCCGCGCCGACGGCAGCCTCGCGATCCTGGATTTCGGCATTGCCAAGCACGTCGACGCGATCGACCGCACCAAGCACGGCGAGATCCTCGGCACGCCGCGCTACATGAGCCCGGAGCAGGTGCGCGGCTCGGCGCTCGACCTGCGCACCGATATCTACAGCGCCGGCGTGCTGCTGTTCCAGATGCTGACCGGCACGCACCTGTTCGAGGGCGAGACCGCGGTCGAGGTCGCGCTGCACCACCTGAATACCCAGCCGCCCGAGCTCCCCGCACATCTGTCCGCCTATCAGCGCCTGATGGACAAATTGATCGAGAAGGATCGCGACGCGCGCTTTCGCAATGCCGACGAGGTGATCGGCTTCCTGTCGCGCAAGTTCTACCAGGGCACGGGCGCCTACGGCGCCGATGTCACGGTCAAGCTTCGGTGAAGAAAAAGATCCAGGTCACCGAACTTAAGTTCGGCATGTACGTCTACGAGCTTGATCGGCCCTGGACCGAAACGCCGTTCGTGTTCCAGGGCTTCGTCGTCACGACGGAACAGCAGATGGAGGGCCTGCGGAAGTACTGCAAGCACGTCTTTGTGGACACAATCCGCGCCGAAGGCAGGCCGCAGCAAACGCAGGCGACAGTCATGGAGGGCACAGGGCCCATCGCCGCAGATCTGCAGGGAACAGGCAAGGTCATCCATGTGGAGCGCGCGAGCGTCGAGACGGAGATCGCCAACGCAACCGAGGTGCGCACGGCGGCCGAGGTGACCATGAAGCGCGCCTTTGAAACGATTCGCGGCGGCGAGGCACTAGACGCAGTGGAAGTAAACCTGGCTGTCGGCAACATGACCGACAGCATGCTGCGCAATCCTGATGCGATGATCCTGTTCAATTCCCTGCAGGCGCAGGGTGGCTACCATCTTACCCGGGCGATCAAGGTCTCCACGTACATGATCGCATTCGCCCGGTTCCTGGGAATGGACGCGGCGGCCGTTGAGCGCGCGGGAATGGTCGGGTTGCTGCAGGACGTGGGGATGCTGAAGGTTCCCGATGCAATCCGCGAAAAGAAGGGACGGCTGACCGCGCAGGAGATGGAGGCGGTACGGGCGCACGTGGCGCATACGGCCGAGCAGCTGCGCGCAACGCCGGGACTTGCGGCGGAGGTTGCCGACGTGGCGGCCCTGCACCATGAGCGGCACGACGGCGGCGGGTATCCGCACGGCAGGAAGGGGCCGCAACTCGGCGTGTTGGGGGCTATCGCCGGGATCGTTGACGTGTTCGATGCGCTCACGACCGAGCGCCCCTATGCGGCGGCGATGTCGCCATCCAATGCCCTCAACTTTCTCAACAAGTTGCGCGACAAGGCCTTTCACCCTGTGCTGGTAGAGCAGTTCGTCCGTTGCATCGGCTTCTTTCCGGTAGGAAGCGTAGTGGAACTCAGTTCGGAGGAGGTCGGGGTGGTGATCTCACAGAACCCCGCCAAGCGCCTGCTGCCCCGCGTGATGGTCGTGCGCGACGCGAAGGGGAATCCACTCCGGCCCCAGAAGCTGCTCGACCTGGCCCGCCTGCCGACAGCGGCCGGCGGGGAACCCTATCGGGTGCGCCGCACGCTGGAATACGGAAAAGCGGGCGTGTCGGCGAAGGATCTCATGCTGACTTGAAGCGCAGGCCCATCAGGGCAGGGCATGCCAGATTGCCCGGAGCTGGTCGGGGAGATCCTTGGGGGAGAACGGTTTGGAGATGGTGCCGGCGACACCCAGGGCGCGCAGTTCGTCCATCTCCTTCTGCGAGGCCTTCGCCGTAATGAACACCACCGGGACGGATTCAAGGTCTGGTTGACCGCGCATCGCGCGGAACACCGCCGGTCCGTCCATCAAGGGCATCATCCAGTCGAGCATGACCAGGTCCGGCTTGAAGGCGCGGATGGCCTCGATCGCCTTGGTGGAATCGCCTACCACTTCGATCGTCATCTTGCCGATGCGCTCTACCGACATGCGAACGATGCGCTGAATGTCGGGATCGTCTTCAACATAGCAGATGCGATTCAGGGCTTGGGCAGGCATGTCATCCTCACTTGCGGATCAAGCGTTCGTGGACTTGAGAGGGAGTTCGAAGAAGAAGAACGTGCCGCCGCCATCGCGGTCCTCGAAGCCGATCTGGCCGTTCATGGCCTCCACGAGGCGCTTGCAGATGGCGAGGCCCAGGCCGGTGCCGCCCTTCTGGCGCGTGAGCGCGGAATCGGCCTGCGCGAAACGACTGAAGATCCGCGAGCGGAACTGCTCCGGGATGCCGGGGCCGCGGTCGCCGACAGCCACGCGGGTCCGGCCTTCCCTGATCGACACGTCGATCTCGACCACGCCGCCCTCGGGGGAGAATTTGGCCGCGTTGGACACAAGGTTCGTCAGCACCTGCAGGAGGCGCTTACGATCGACGTCGACCACGACACCGTCGGTCCGCGCACCGGCTTCCAGGCGCACCTTGAATCGCTCTGCGAAGCTTCGGTTGAGTACTAGCGCCTCGTCCACGAGATCCTGCAGCACAACGTCCTCGAAAAATAGCGAGAGCTTGCCCCACTCGATTTTCTCGATGTCGAGGATGTCGTTGATCAAGTCGAGCAGGCGCTGGCCATTACGCTCGGCGATCAGGGTGAGTTCTAGCACGTCCTTCTCGATGTCGCCGAGCACGCCGGAGTTGATCAGCTGCAGCGAACCGATGATGGAGGTGAGCGGGGTACGCAGTTCGTGGCTCAGAGTCGAGGTAAATTCCTTCTTCATCTTGTCGATCTCGATCGCCTGGGTGATATCGCGCACCTGGGCAATCACCGAAAGGAGCTCGCGGTCCTCGTTGACAAGCGGGATGAGCGTGAATTCGCAGATCACCTCGATCCCGTCACGCCGGACGCAGAGAACCTGTGGCAGGGTCATCGGACCGGCACTGGCGACGAATGAGGCCCAGATGTCGGCGTTGAGCGCCGGTCCTCCTGGCGGGCACAGCATCTCGATTGCGCCGCGACCGATCAACTCGGGACCCGGGTAGCCGAAAAGGATCTCCGTTGCCGGATTGGTTTCCAAGACCGTTCCTCTAGCGTCCAGCTCCAATACGCTGATCGGCGCCCGCTCGGCGAAGAGTGCGAGTTTGCGCCCCGACGCCTCCACCTCGCGCTGTGCCTGCAACAAGTCCTCCAGCTGGTGCTCGAGGCGATCGTTGAGGGCAGAGTAGTCCTCCGTGAGCTTGTTGTAAGCATGGCGCAGCCGGTAGCCCGAGTTGAACACGCGATTCAGCCGGTAGGCGATGCCCACGTTGATGACGTAGAACACGGGCACGATGAACGCGATCTCGGCGAACAGGCGGTTGCCGAAGGTCGCAAGCACGTAGTTGAAGGGAAACAGGATGCCGGCCGCGTAGAGCGCGTAAATCGGCCAGGACACCGCATAGATCGCGATGCCGCCGCCCACCAGCACGGCCAGCAGGAAGGCGATGAATACCTGCTGCTGGTCCGCATGCGAGGGAAAGAACACCGCGGCGGCGAATCCCCAGGTGGCGCCCGCGGCCAGCGCGCTGATTCCCAGCCAGCGCAGCCACTGGGCCGCCTCGGCGACCTTGTCGGCGCTGCGCCGGTAGCCGAGATACAGGATGGTGCGCATCAAGGTGAGCATCACCACCAGGCCGCCCCAGAACCACAGGATCTCGATGTAGCGGCCTTCGCGCAATTCGTAGGCCGCGAGCGCGCTGACGACGAACGTCGAGATGATCGCCGTCGGCATCTGGCTGTACAGCTGCCGGACGCGGTCGGCGAGCACCAGGCGCGGGTCGGCGGACTGCCGCAGGCTGATCCGTGCGGAAGCGTTGCCCTGGTCCATCACAGTGCGCGGGAAGTCATCGGCGGGCCTGAATTTAAGGCCCGGCAATTATAGGCGCAGCCCCGGCGAACAAGGGCGTGCGCAAGGACAGGTTTACAGATTCTTGCCGCTGCGGATCACGCCCACCGCGATGCCTTCGATGGTCATCTCGTCGCGTCGAAGGTCGAGTTCGATCGGCGCGAAATCCGGGTTCTCCGGCAGCAGCTGCACCGCATGGCCGCGGCGCTTCAGGCGCTTCACGGTGACGTCGTCGGCGACGCGCGCGACCACCACCTGGCCGCTCTGCGCTTCCTGCGTGCGGTGCACCGCGAGCAAATCGCCTTCGAGGATGCCGGCGTCGCGCATCGACAAGCCGCGCACTTTCAGCAGGTAGTCGGCGCGCGGGGTGAAAAGATTGGGGTCGAGCTGGTAGCGGGCAGTGACGTGCTCTTCGGCGAGCATCGGCGAACCCGCCGCCACGCGGCCGATCACGGGGAGTTCAAGCAGCCGCCCGGTCTTCGGGCCGCCGCGCTCGCGCACCTTGATGCCGCGCGACGAGCCGGCCGAAATCTCCAGCGCGCCCTTGCGTTCCAGCGCCCGCAGGTGCTGCTCGGCGGCATTGACCGAGCGGAAACCCATGCGGTCGGCGATCTCGGCCCGCGTCGGCGGAAAGCCCGACACCTCGGTGAGTTCCTTGATCAGCTTGAGGATTTCGGTCTGGCGGTCGGTCAGCGGTTCATTCATGGCCACCCCGGGCTACTGTGCCGTTGTTCAGTGCTGGCATTATATCCAGTAGCTGCCATGCCCGCAAATCAGCTGTCGTCCGGTTCGATGAGGCGCGGGTCCTCGTTGCGCGCGTTGTTGACCACCCGGCTGACCCGGTGGATGCCGATCGCGGTTTCAGGGCAGGGGCGCAGCGGGATATCGGCGCCCGCCAGCCAGGCCGGGAATTCGGACGGCGACACGATGACGGGCATGCGATCGGCGACGGCGGCCATCTTGTCGTTCGCATCGGTGGTGATAACGGTACAGGTCTGCAGTTCGTTCCACTGCTCCCAGAGCCCGGCGAAAGCGAACAGGGTACCGGCCGAAGGATGGATGTAGTAGGGCTGCTTCTTCGCGCTTTCCGGTTTCCATTCATAGAAGCCGTTCGCTGGAATCAGGCAGCGGCGCTTGCGATAGGCTTCGCGAAACGAGGGCTTTTGCGCGATCGTCTCCGCGCGCGCGTTTTTCATTTTCACGCCGATCGACGGATCCTTGGCCCAGCGCGGCACCAGGCCCCAGCGCACCATGGCGGCCCCGTCTTGCCGCACGATCAGGACCTGCGCGGTCGGCGCGATGTTGTAGCGCGGCTGGTACGCGGGCACCTCCGAGAGGCCAAACAGCAGTGCGACGACCTCTGGATTGCTGTGGAGCGCATATCGACCGCACATGTGCAGGGATTCCCAAAGGGAAGGGATTATCGCAGGGAGCGCGCAGGGGGCGAGTTAGAATCGATGGATGATCATCGAGTCGCTGCTCGACACGGATCTGTACAAGTTCACCATGATGCAGGTGGTGCTGCACCATTTCCCGGGCGCGCAGGTCGAGTACGTGTTCAAGTGCCGCACCGAGGGCGTGGACCTCGCGCCGCACGCCGACGAAATCCGCGCCGGCATCGCCGACCTTTGCAAGCTCCGGTTCCGCGAGGAGGAACTCGCCTACCTGCGCGGCCTGCGCTTCATGAAATCGGATTTCGTCGACTTCCTCGGCCTGTTCCAGTTCAACGAGAAATACATCGACGTCAAGCGCGTGCCGGGCAGGCCGGGCCTCGACATATCGATACGGGGGCCCTGGCTGCACACCATCATGTACGAGATCCCGGTGCTGGCGATCGTGTCGGAGATCTACTTCCGCCGCACGCAGCCGAAGCCGGACCTGGCCGAAGGACGGCGGCGCCTGGGCGCGAAGATCGGCCAGGTGCGCGCGCTCGAGCCGGAGTTCACCTTCCGCGTCTCGGACTACGGCACGCGCCGGCGCTTCGCGCGCGCCTGGCATGACGAGGTGATCGGCAGCTTCAAGCGCGAGATTCCCGAGCGTTTCGCCGGCACTTCCAACGTCTGGCTGGCGATGCGCCACGGCGTGACGCCGCTGGGCACCATGGCGCACGAATACATGCAGGCCTGCCAGGCGCTCGGGCCGCGCTTGCGCGACTCGCAGATCTTCGCTTTCGACGTCTGGGCGAAAGAATACCGCGGCGACCTCGGCATCGCGATATCCGATACGTACGGGACCGATGCCTTCCTGCGCGATTTCGACATGTACTTCTGCAAGCTGTTCGACGGCGCGCGCCACGATTCGGCCGACCCGTTCGCCTGGGGCGAGCGCCTGATCGAGCATTACCGGCGCAACCGCGTCGACCCGCGCACCAAGACGCTGATCTTCTCCGACCAGCTCACGGTGCCGGTCGCGATCGAGATCGCACGCCGCTTCCAGGGCCGGGCGCTCACGTCCTTCGGCATCGGCACCAACCTGACCAACGACCTGGGCTACGAGCCGATCAACATCGTCATCAAGATGACCGAGTGCAACGGCCAGCCGGTGGCCAAGGTGTCGGACGCGCCCGGCAAGACCGTGAGCAAGGATCCCGGCTACCTCGCCTACCTGCGGCAGGTGTTCGGCCTGGAGAAGACGGACGTGCATTGAATACCGCGGTTGCGGTACTCGCGGTCTGCTTCGTCCTGAACATGCTCGGCCGCGGGCTGGGCGATTCCTACGCGGTATTCCTCCTGCCGCTGGAGCGGGAATACGGCTGGGCGCGCACCCAGCTGACCAGCGTCTATTCGGTCTTTCTGCTGGTGAGCGGATTCGCCGCGCCACTGATCGGCATGCTGTTCGACCGCCTCGGGCCGCGCCTGGTCTACAGCGCCGGCGTCGCCAGCATCGGCGGCGCCTACCTCGCGGCCAGTTCGCTCGAGCACCTCTGGCAGTTCTACCTGCTGATCGGCGCGACAGTAGGCATCGGTGTGGCGATGACCGGCATGGTGCCGGCCTCGGCGATGCTGTCGCGCTGGTTCCATGCGCGCTTGTCGCGCGCCATCGGCATCGCGTTCTCCGCCACCGGCGTCGGAATCATCGTGTTCGTGCCGATCGCCCAGTTCCTGGTGGACAGCTATGGGTGGCGGAGCGCTTACCGGGTGCTCGGCATCGGCATGCTCGTGATCGCGCCGGTGGTGCTGCTGGTGCTGCCCTGGCGCCGTTTTGCCGCCGGCCGGCCGGCCGAGCGCGCGAGCCATCTGCCGGCGGCGGGTGCCGAATGGACGCTACGCCGGGCGATGGGCACGCGCATCTACTGGGGCATGGTGCAGGCGTTTTTCTTTACCGCGGTGGGGATGTTTTCGATCTTCGTGCAGCTGGTGGCCTTCCTGGTGGATGCAGGCTTCTCCGCGTTGACCGCGGCAACCGCCTTCGGCGTGTGCGGCATGCTGTCTGCGGGCAGCGTGATGGGCAGCGGCTTCCTGACCGAACGCTTCGGCGCGCGCCAGACCGTGAGCGTGAGCTTCGTCGGCACCATCACAGGCATGCTGATCCTGCTCGCGATGACGCGCTATCCCTCGATGCCGCTGCTGGTCGCCTTCGTGCTGACGTTCGGCGCTTCGCTGGGCGTGCGCGGACCCGTCATCTCGTCGATCTGCACGCGCCATTTCGCGGGGCCGCGCGTGGCGACGATCTATGGCACGGTATTCGCATCGAATTCCCTGGGCGCCGCGCTCGGTTCGCTCGCGGGCGGCGTGCTGCACGACCTCACCGGCGGCTACGTCATCGGCCTGGCGTTCTCGCTGTGCTCGATTGCGCTCGCCTCGACGCCGTTCTGGACGGTGCCGGCACTGAGGAATTACCGCTAGGAAGGGGTACGGGGGAACCTGGGTTCCCCTGTACCTACGTCGCTACGGTAATTCCCTTGACGTTGTGCTTGGCGATCAGCTTCGCCACCAGGCCCGAGGCCTTGATGTCGGCCACGAAGTCGCGCAGGTAGGCCGCCGCCGCGGTGCGCGCCTTCGGCGTGCCGATCGCCTGCTGGATGGCGGTGAATTTCCCCTCCAGGATGCGCGCGCCCGGCAGGCGGGTCACGTCCGCGGCCAGGCGGGGCAGCAGCCCGGACAGGGCGTCGAGCTTTTCCTTCACGAAAAGGTCGTAGGAAGCCGGGATGCCTTCCGCGCGCACCAGTTGCGCGTGCTGCAAACTGCGGCTGAGAAAGAGGTCATAGGCGCTGCGCGCCGCGGTGGCGACGCGCACGCCGGGGCGATCCACTTCCTCGATGCCGCGGATGGGCGATCCGGCCGGCACCAGGTAGGTGGCTGGGATCTCCACGTAGGCGAGGCTGAACTCGATCACCGCCGCGCGCTGCGGCTCCGCGCCGATGAAACCGACATCCCAGGCGCCCGCGCTGGCTGCGTCGGCGACCTGGCCCGCGCCCGGGTAGGTCATCAATTCGGCCGTGGTGCCCAGGCGCCGCGCCAGCTCGGCGGCGAGGTCGGGAACGACGCCGTGCAGCTCGCCCGTGGCGGGATCCTTGTTGACGAGGAGGAAATTGCCGAGATTGACGCCGACGCGCAGCTTGCCTCTGGGGGTCAATTCTTCTTTTGCTTTTTGGGAGATTTGATTTTTCATCCGGACTATTCAACTAAAAGTGGAAATGGCGGTCAATCGGCGCATGCGTTCATTCAGGGTACAGCCGCGCAAGTCCGCGGCGCCGCGCTCGGTCACGATGACGCCGGCTTCGCTGCGCGGCGTGGAAACCGGGCCGGAGAGGGCCCTGACGATGCGCGCAGCCGGCAGCACCAGCAGCGAGACGCCGCCCGGCGAGAACGTGGCGGCGCGGATGAAATCGAGCGCGCCGCCGACCGCGCCAAGGTAGCTGCCTTTGGCGACCTCCGCGTTCACCTGGCCGGTCAGGTCCACTTCGACCGCCGAGTTGATGGCAATGAATTTCTGCAGCGTACCGAGCACGCGCGGATCATGCGTGTATTCGGTGGAGCGCAGGCGGATGGCGCGATTGTCGCGCGCATGGTCGAACAGCTTGCGTGTGCCGATCAGCATCGCGCAATCCGCGCTGCCCACTGCGCCGGCTTTCATCAAGTCCACGACGCCGTCGCCGATGGTGCCCGAATGCACCTTCAGGGATTTGCGGCCATGCAACGCGGCGCAAACGGCCTCGGGCAGGATGCCGAGGCCGAATTCAAGCGTCGCACCGTCGGGGATGAACGCAGCCGCATGGCGCGCGATCTCCGCTTCGGCCTCGCCCGCGCGCACGGGCGGTGCGGCCGCGGGCTCGCGCGAAGATTCGACCAGGAGCGCGAAGTCCTCCCTGCGGAACAGCTTCTCCGTATGCGTCCAGGGCACACGGTCGTTCACCTCGGCCACCACTGCGCGGGCCGACTGGAGGGCGGGGAGCAGGTAATCCACCGCCAGTCCCATGCTGTATTCGCCGCGCGCATTGGGCGGGCTCACCTGGATGAGCACCACATCGCTCGGAATGGTTTTGTTTCTTATCAAAGAACCCAACCTTGAATACGGATGCGGATGGATGTCGAGCACGCCGGCGTCTGCGAGCGCGCGGTTGTGGCCTGCGCCGCAATAGGAAGACAGGCGCAGGTGGTCGGCGTGCGCAGGCTTGACGATGCCGGCGTAGTTGACGCCGAGAAAGACGCTTGCGCCGGAGAACCCGGCGCGTTGCTCGACCAATGCTTCCATCAGCGTCTGCGGTTCCGCGCAGGCCTGCCCGACGACGATGCCGTCACCGGGGCGGACGAAGCGCGCAAGATCTGGAAGCATTGGTCGATGCTAACATTTGGCCCCGACTTTCCCGCCGGAGAACACGATGCTCGATGCGAAATCCCTGGACCTCATATTCCGCGAAGCCCGCACGCACAACGCGTTCTCTGGAACCGTGACCGACGAGCAGCTGCGCGAGCTCTACGATCTCCTGAAATGGGGTCCGACCACGATGAACACGCAGCCCGCGCGCATCGTGTTCGTGCGCACGAAGGAGGGCAAGGAGAAGCTGCGGCCCGCGCTCAGCCCGGGCAATCTCGACAAGACCATGGCGGCGCCGGTCACCGCGATCATCGCCCATGACCTGAACTTCTTCGAGAACCTGCCGAAGACCTTCCCGCACCGCCCGGATGCCATCAAGGGATTCCAGGGCGAGGACAAGAAAGCGGGCAACGAGAAGGTGGCGTTCCGCAACGGCTCGCTGCAGGGCGCCTACTTCATCATCGCCGCGCGCGCGCTGGGCCTGGATACGGGGCCGATGTCGGGCTTCGACAATGCCAAGGTGGACGCGGCCTTTTTCCCGGATGGCCGCTGGAAGTCGAATTTCCTCTGCAATCTGGGCAAGGGCGATCCCGCGAAGATCTTCGGCCGCAGCCCGCGCCTGAGTTTCGAGGAGGCCTGCCGGCTCGCATGAGCGTCGTCAGGTTCAAGCAGGTGGATGTGTTCACCCGGGTGCCGTTTCGCGGCAATCCGGTCGCTGTTGTTTTGGATTCGAAAGATTTGAAACAAGAGCAAATGCAGCAAATCGCTCAGTGGACCAATTTGTCGGAAACAACCTTCGTCCTGCCGCCAACGTCATCCGCTGCCGATTACCGGCTGCGCATCTTCACGCCGCGCGCTGAGTTGCCGTTTGCCGGGCATCCCACCATCGGCAGCGCCCATGCGGTGCTGGAGGCGGGGTTCGCCAAGCCGAAAGCCGGCCGGCTGCGCCAGGAATGCGGCGCCGGCATCCTCGAACTGCAGGTGGACGGCGACACCCTGTGGCTGGAATCGCCGCCCGCAACGAGCACCGCGCTGGAGGGTTTTGACCTGGCTGCTTTGCAAAAAGCGTTGAAAGCAAACCCCAAGGACACGCCGATGGTCATCAACGTCGGGCCGCGCTGGCTGGTGGCCGAGCTCGCCAACGCGGATGCCGTCGCGGCATTGCAGCCGGACATGCCGCTTCTGGCCGACCTAAGTAACCGGCTCGAGATTGGTGGCGTTACGGTGTATGGGGCGGCGAGCGACGGCCGATCAGCCGTACATGTGCGTTCGTTCGCGCCGGCGCACGGCATTCCGGAGGACCCGGTCTGCGGCAGCGGCAACATCAGCGTCGCGGCCTATTTGCAGAAATCGGGTCAGGGCAGCCGCTTCGGTACGCGCTACACGGCGCGCCAGGGCATGCAGCTGGGGCGCGACGGGCAAGTCTCGATCCGCTTCGATGGCGGCAAAATTCTTCTTGGCGGCAGCGCGGTCACCTGCGTCGAGGGCACGCTGCGGCTTGCGTAGGGCATGGATCTGCTGAACTTGTCCCTGATCGGATGGTTGTTCTCGATCGTCTCGGGGCTGGCGCTCGTTCTGGGCGGCTGGCTGATTGCCGTCATACACCTGCGGGACGAAGCGGCGCGCAAGGAGCTTGCCAGGCGGGTGCTCGACGATACGACCCTGTTCGGCGTCTGGATCCTCGGCCTGGCGGGCGGGATCGGCGTCCTGCTCGAAAAATCATGGAGCCGGCCGGTGCTGGAGCTTTTCTGCTGGGTCCTGATGATCCTGGTGGCCCTTTCGGCGTTCAGCCGCTGGCGCGCCGCACCGCCGCCACGCGGCTTGCTTGCGGTCAGCCTCGTGCTGTTCGTGGTGCCGATCGGCGCCGTCTGCGTGGCGACCATCCTCACGCTGCGCGGCGAAACGGCGCTACGCGTCCTTTCGGGATAGGGCGGCGCGGAGTACGATGCGCCCATGACCATGTTTCCGGTGATCGAGGTCTCGGGAAATGCCTTCGAACGCGGCCGCATGCACGGTGCGCAGGCTGGCGGCCGCATCGAACGCTCGCTCGCGAACTATCGCACCCTGTTCGAACACTGCGGCCTCGCCTGGGATGTGGCACAGGCGGTCGCGGTGCGCTATGCGGCGCCGATCCGCGCGCTTGATCCTGGGTTGTATGAAGAAATCGAGGGCATCGCGGCAGGGGCCGGGCGGACGACAGCCGAGTTGCTCGCGTTGAACGCGCGCACCGAAATCCTGCCGCCCAGTTTCCCGGAGACGGCGAGCCCGGAGTGGATCGCCGCGATGACGCGCGGCGCGGACCTGGGCGAATGCACCGCGATCGCGGTGCAACCGGGGCGCAGCGCCACCGGCGGCGCGCTGCTCGCGCAAAACTGGGACTGGCTGGGTTCGCAGCGCGATTCGCTGGTTCTGCTGCGCGTGAAGGGCGGCGCCTCGGACTGCCTGACGCTGACCGAGGCCGGCATGCTTGCCAAGATCGGCCTGAACCGGCATGGGTTCGGCGTATGCCTGAACATCCTGCGCTCGAATAGCGATGGGCTGTCGCTCGGGGTGCCGGTCCACGTCGTGCTGCGCAGGCTGCTCGATTGCGCCAGCGTGGCGGAGGCCGAAGCGCTGTGCCGGCGACTGCGCCATCCCGCATCCTCGAACATCCTGTGCGCCGATGCCGCGGGCGGTGCGGCCAGCCTGGAGCTCTCGCCGCGCGGCGTGGGCGTGGTGCGCGACGCTGACGGCGCTCTCTGCCACACTAATCATTTCCTGGATGCGTCGCAGGCCGTCGATGCCGTGACGCCGCCGCCCAGCTTCTCGACGGAGGCGCGCCTTGCTGGCGCGCGCCGGCACGCCGCCGCGCAAGCCAAGCTGGGCGTGCCGGAATTGCAGCGTCTGCTGCGCGATGAGTCCGACGGGCTGCTGTCGATCTGTCGCAAGCCCGATCCGGCGCTGCCGTGGTATGCGCGCGTCGAATCCGTGGCTTCGGTGATCATGGAGCTGGATCGGGGCGTGATGCATGTCGCGCCCGACGTCCCGTCCCGCGCGGAGTACCAGCCGGTCGCGCTGGCCCTACGCGGCGAGGTAGCGCTCGCGTAGCGCCGGATCGGCGTCCAGCGACGCCAGGCCGCCCGCGTAGCGCGTGCGGCCCGTCTCGATGAGGCAGACGCGGTCCGCCACCAGGCGCGCGTAGCGCAGGTTCTGTTCGCACAGCAGCACGCTCAGGCCCTCGCGCTTCAGTTCGCGGATCGTCGCCGCGACGCCGTCGACGATGACGGGGGCGAGGCCTTCGAAAGGTTCATCGAGCAGGATCGCCGAGGGGTTGCCCATCAGCGTGCGCGCGATGGCGAGCATCTGCTGCTCGCCGCCCGACATCTGGCCGCCGCGGCGCTGCGGCATGCGGCCCAGGTTGGGGAACAGCGCATAGAGCTTCTGCGGCGTCCAGCACGGCGCGCCTGCGCGCGGCGGCTGGCGGCCGGCCTCGAGGTTTTCCGCGACCGTCAGGTCGGCGAAGATGCGCCGGTCTTCCGGCACGTAGCCCAGGCCGAGGCGGGCAATTTCGTATGCCTGGAGGCTTTTGATGCTTTTATTCTCAAAGCGAATCTCCCCGGAAAAGGCCTGGAGCAAGCCCATGGCTGTTTTCAGCGCCGTAGATTTTCCCGCGCCGTTGCGGCCGAGAAGCGCGACGACTTCGCCCGCGCGCAACTCGAGGTCGAATTCGAACAGCACCTGGGCGCGGCCGTAGCCGGCGTTGAGTTTCCTGAGTTCAAGCATGGGCCGCCTCCTCACCGAGGTAGACGCGGCGCACGCGCGCGTCGGCGCGCACGTCAGCTGGTGCGCCCTGCGCGATAAGCGCGCCCTCGGCCAGCACCATCACACGGTCCGCGAACCCGAAGACGACGTCCATGTCGTGCTCGGTGAAGAGCACCGAGATGCCCTGTTCGCGCGAGATTCCTTGCACGAGGCGCATCAGCTCGATGCGCTCGGCAGCAGCCATCCCAGCGGTGGGTTCATCCATCAGCAGCAGGCGCGGGTGTCCCGCCAGCGCGATCGCGAATTCGACACGCTTCAGGTCGCCATAGGCGAGCTCCGCGCATGCCCGGTCCGCGAGCGCTTGTATGCCTGTCTTTTGCAGGATTCGCATGGCTTCTTCCGACCGGGAGAGAGAGGAGAGAAGAGACCCCAATCCCCTGGCATTCGAAAGCAATGCCACTTGCACGTTCTCGCGCACTGTCATGGAGCCGAATGTCGCGGCCACCTGGAAGCTGCGCCCGAGGCCGAGCCGGGACCGTTCCCTGGGAGATCGCCGCTCGATGCGCTTTCCCTCGAACACGATTTCGCCGGCATCGGGCGGCAGCTGTCCGCTGATCAGGTTGAAGCAGGTGGTTTTGCCTGCCCCATTGGGGCCGATCATTGCCAGCAGTTCACCTGGGGCGAGCGAAAAGCCGATCCGGTCGACGGCCCGCACGCCACCGAACGCTTTCGAAAGTCCTGAGACGGCGAGGAGACTCATTCGCGCCCTTGCAGCAACGAGCCGAGGCCGCGCGGAAGCGCCAGCACGAGGACGAGGATCACGATCCCTGTCGCCGCGCGCCAGTAGTCCACGTTGCGTGCGGCGACGTCCTGCAGCCAGGTGAACAGCGCCGCGCCCCAGACCGGCCCGGTGAGGGTCTGGATGCCGCCCAGCATGACCATCACCAGCCCGTCGACCGAGCGCGGGATGCCGAGCGCCTCCGGCGAGATCGAGCCCTTGGAAAACGCGTAGAGCGCGCCGGCGAGCCCGGCGGCGATCCCCGCCACCGCGAAGGCGATCCACTGCGTCGCGCGCACGTCGATGCCCGAGGCCTCGGCGCGCAACGGCGAATCGCGCGCCGCCCGGAGCGCAAAGCCGAACGGCGAATAGACCGTCCGCCACAGGAAGAGGATTCCCGCCGCGCACAGCAGCAGCGCGAGGTAGTAGTACGCCGTCTTCGACGCAAGCCAGGCTGCCGGCCACACGCCGACCATGCCGTTGGAACCGCCGGTCAGCGTGTTCCACTGGAAGGCGGCGGACCAGGCGATCTGCGCGAAGGCGAGCGTCAACATTGCCGAATAGACGCCCGACAGCCGCACGCAGAACCAGCCGAAGGCCAGCGCCGCGAGGCCGGCGGCGAACGGCGCCAGCGCGAGAGCGAGCTCCATGGGGAGTTTCTCGCGCAGGACGAGGATGCCCGCCGCATAGGCGCCGAGTCCGAAATACGCGGCGTGGCCGAAGGAAAGCAGCCCGCCCGGTCCCATGAGGAAATGCAGGCTGACCGCGAAGAGGGCGAACACCAGGATGTCGGTGAGCAGGACGAGCGCATAGCCGGCGGAGAAGAGGGGAGTCAGCGCGAGCAGGGCGAGCAGCGCGGCGCCGACGACGAGGAGATTCCTGCCCGGGATTTCAAGCGGAGCGTCCGCGAGTCCCGGGGATCTCGCCAGGACCGGCATGCGTCCGAGCAATCCCCAGGGGCGCAGCACGAGCACGATCGCCATGATCGCGAACTCGATTACGAGCGTGGCCTCCGAGTAGCCGAGTCCGATGCAGAACGCCTTGGCCTGCGCAATCAGCAGCGCGGCGAGGAACGCTCCGGGGATCGAGCCCAGCCCGCCGACCACGACCACCACGAAGGCATCCGAGATCACCGACAGGTCCACGTTGAGGCTGGCCGGCTCGCGCGGGATCTGCAGCGCGCCGCCCAGCCCGGCGAGCAGGGCGCCAAGCGCGAATACGCCCGTGAACAGCCAGCGCTGATTGATGCCCAGCGCGCCGGCCATCTCGCGGTCTTCGGTCGCCGCGCGCACCAGTACGCCCCAGCGGGTTCTTGTAAGAACCAGTTGAAGAAATGCCAGGACCAGCGGGCCCAGCAGGATCAGCAGCAGATCGTATTGCGGGAAGGCGCCGCCCGCGATTTGCACCGCCCCCGTGAAACCGGGCGCGCGCGGGCCAAGCAGGTCTTCGGGTCCCCAGGCCCAGAGAGCGAAATCCTTGATGAGCAGCAGCAGCGCGAAGGTCGCGAGCAGCTGGAGCAATTCGGGGGCTTTGTAGATCCTCCTGAGAAGAAGAACTTCGGCGGCCGCTCCAAAGGCCCCAACAGCCGCCGCCGCCAGCGGTACCGCGACCCAGAAGCCGATCCGTTCGGCCAGCCAGACGGCCAGATACATGCCCAGCATGTAGAGCGAGCCGTGGGCGAAGTTGACGACCCGGGTGACCCCGAAGATGAGGGACAGGCCAGCGGCCACCAGGAACAGCGAGGAGGCTCCCGCCAGTCCGTTCAGGAACTGGATGAGGATTGACGATGAGCCCATTGATTAATCTAATCTTTCCTAAGCATCCTCACCTCTTCAAACGGGGGCAGAAAGTCGGCCCCGTCGGCAAAGCGCCAGTTCACCATCGCTCCCTTGCCGCCCTTGTTGCTGAGCTGTCCGACGTAGGCCCCCATGGTGGACTGGTGATCGTGCGCCCGGTAGACGATCGGGCCGAACGGGGTACCCATCTCCAGGCCCTTGAGGGCGGCAACGAGCTTTTCCGTATCCGTGCCGCCCGCCTTGCGCAGCGCGTTCGCCGCCGTATACAGGGCCGCGTAACCGACCACCGAGCCCAGGCGGGGGTAGTCGTTCCATTTCTTGCGGTAGGCGTCGAGGAATTTCTGGTGCGCAGGGGTCTTGATCTCGCTCCACGGATAGCCGGTCACCCACCAGCCCTCCGGCGTCTCGTCCTTGAGCGGATCGAGGTACTCGGGCTCGCCGCCGAGGAGGTTGAACACCACCGTGGTCTTGAACAGCCCGCGCAGATTGCCTTCGCGCACGAACTTCTGCAGGTCGGCGGCGAACAGCGACGAGAAGATGGCATCGGGCTTGGCGTCGATGAGCGCCTGCACCACGGCGCCGGCGTCGATCTTGCCGAGCGGCGGGGCCTGCTCGCCGACGAACTGCACGCCGGGCTGCGCCTTCGAAAGCAGCTTCTTGAAGGAGGCGGTGGCCGACTGGCCGTATTCGTAATTCGGGTAGACGATGGCCCAGCGGGTCTTCTTCAGCTTCACCGCTTCAGGGACCAGCATTGCCGTCTGCATGTAGGTGGAAGCGCGCAGCCGGAAGGTGTACCGGTTGCCGTTTTCCCAGACGATCTTGTCGGTGAGCGGCTCGGCGGCGATGAACACGATCTTGCGCTGCGCGGCCAGGTTGGAGACCGCGAGCCCCACGTTGGAGGCAAACGTGCCCATCAGCAGCGTCACGTTTTCGCGCGAGATGAGTTCCTCGGCCACGCGCACCGCGTCGCCCGGGTTGCCGCCGTCGTCGCGCGAGACCACCTCGATCCTGCGGCCGTTGATGCCGCCCGCGCGGTTGATTTCCTCGACCGCCAGCTCCCAGCCCTTCTTGTAGGGCTCAAGAAAAGCAGGGAAGACCTTGTAGCTGTTCAATTCGCCGATCTTGATGGTCTGCGCCTGCAGGCTGCCGGAGACGAGGAGTGCGATGACGAGCAGGGTTCTCATTTGATGTCCTCCACCTTGGCGCCCCGGTCGGGGCGGATTTTGTCCGTGCCGCCCGGGAATGCGCGCCAGAACTCCCGGCGCACGAGGCTGACGATCGTCGCGCTTTTGTTGGTGCCGTGATAGCGGGCCACGACCTCGAGCATTTCCAGGTCGCGTGGCGCCGCGGAAAAAGTGCTGATCTTCGATTTGATCTTTGTCATATACAAATCTTATATAACACTTGTATAGTCGTCAAGTCAGAGCCTTGAAGCGCCGCCGCCGGCACAATCACGCCCACCAGGCCGACCTCGAGCATCACCTGCAGTGTTCAGTTAAGGGGAAATCTCCGGAGACAACGGCAACTACCGCGCCGTACCTGCGGCTTGCCGCACGCGTTCTACAAGCGAAGCGACCCCGCCCGGCATGAAGCGCATGACCAGGATCAGGATGACGCCGTAGATCAGGAAGGCGTTGGAGGTGTTCATCGACCTTGCCGTTGCGCCGACAACTAGGAATATCAGCTGCAGGAAGACAGCGCCATAGATGGCGCCGCTGAGCGTTGCGAAGCCGCCGATCGCCACGCCGATCAGGAAGCCGAAGGACAGGAAGATGCCGAACAGACCCGGCGCGACGTACTGGAGGACGAGCGCCGCAAGCGCGCCGGCAATGCCGGTGAACATCGCGCTGATGCCGAAGGCAGCCGTCTTGTACCAGGCCGCGTGTATGCCCGACGCTTCGGCGGCGATCGGGTTGTCGCGGATCGCGACGATCGCCCGGCCGATCCTGCCGTGCAGCAGATTGGCCGCGAGCGCGAAGCAGATCACCAGCACGCACAGCGTCAGCAGGTACATCCACTGGTCGAAGCTGATCGGCAGCCCGAAGGGCACCGGCGGTGGGTCGAGGACGATGCCTTGGGTGCCGCCCGTCCAGTGCTCGATGGATTTGTGCTTCACCAGGATCGGCGGCAGCGCTGCCAGCGCGAAAGTCGCCATCGCCAGGTGCATGCTGCCAAGGCGCAGCGTGGGCAGGCCGAAAGCGAGTCCGGCGACCAGGCAGACGGCGCCGGCAATCGGGATCACCGCCCAGTGGGGTACGTCCGCATGCGTGGTGAGCACCGCGGCCGTGTAAGCGCCGACGGCGTAGAACGCGCCGTGGCCCAGCGAAATCTGCCCGTTGTACCCGACCAGGGTGTTCAGGCCGAGCAGGGCGATGGCGTAGATGAGGACGTTGGTGAACTTGAACAGCTGGAAGTCGTTTGCCAGCAGCGGTACGCAGGCGGCGGCCAGTACGAGAGCGCAGATCCCGAGGCGCTGCCCGGACATTTAGCTCAGGCGGCTTTGCGTTCCGCCGGCGGCGGCAGCAGTTTCAGGCAGCGGTCGATCCAGAGCGCGGTGAGCTTCTCCTGCACGCCGTTCTGCGCGAGGCGCTGGGCGAGGGCGGGGAAGTCCACCTGGTCGAGCGGCTGGTCCTGGTTGAAGCAGGAGAACACGTAGCTCTTCTCGCCGGTCTTCGGGTCGACGTGCGGCTGCAGGCACTGCGCGCAGATCTCTTTCATCATGCACTGCATCGGGCTGTTGATGGAGCCGATGGCGACGTGCGTGTCCTTGAGGAATTCCTTGAGCACGGTGTGGCGCGCCATGGCGACGGCGGCCATCATGCGGTCCGAGCCGATCGCGATGATGCGGTCGGTGGCGGCAAAGGGCACGACCTGCGCGCCCAGCTTGCCGGTGGCGTAGGCCTGCATGGCCTGGACGATGTTGCCGACGAAGTGGCGGTCCTGCGGCCGGCTCGCCTGGAAGCCTGGCGCCTCGTCGGAGCACCAGATGACGATGTCGGACGCGGCTTCGATGTCGTCGACGCGGTAGCGGTCCTTCAGGAACTTGTAGCCGGCGAAGTAGATGACCTTCGAGCCCGCGGCGCGCAGCGCGCGGCCGATGGAGAACAGCACCGCGTTGCCCAGGCCGCCGCCCACCAGCGCCACGGTCTCGTTCTTGGGGATTTCGGTCGGCGTGCCGGTCGGGCCCATCAGGATCATCGGCTCGCCGGGCTTGAGGTAGGCGAGCAGGTCGGCTGAGCCGCCCATCTCCAGCGCGATCACCGAGATCAGCCCCTTGTCGCGGTCCACCCAGGCGCCGGTGAGCGCGAGGCCTTCCATGGCGAGCACGGTGCCCGGCACGCGCATGGCGAGCGTCTCGAAATTCTGCATGCGGTAGAACTGGCCGGGCTGGAACTGGCGTGCGGCCACCGGCGCGCGCAGCACGACTTCGACGATGGTCGGTGTGAGGCGCCGCACTTCATGGACGACGGCGCGCAGGTCGCGATTCAGGCGAACCAGGAATGCTTCGTCGGATTCCCGGTTGGAAGGCGAATGTCCTTCCAGAACCCTCGAAATCACGGGATAACCCTGCTTTGCGCTGCCCATCGCCTTCACCACGTTGCCAAAGTAGGAGGGGTGCAGGTCGCCGAAGAAGCTCATGAAGCGGCCGTCGTCGTACTTGTGCAGCAGCACGTCCGGCTTGCCGGGCTTGGAGGTGTGGCGCTCGGGCTTCACCGGCGCACCGGATTCGTCGCAGGCGAGGAAGTATTTGCCGTCCAGCGCCAGGCTCACGCCTTCCTCGCGTGCGAGCACGGTGTTCGGCTGGGTGCCGGCGGCGATCAGCACCGAGCGCGCTTTCATCTCGGTGCCATTGGCGAACTTCACAGAAGCTGCGTGCCCGTACTGGTCGACTTCGATCCTCTCGGGCGTGAGGTTCTCGTTGAACGAGATGCCTTCCTCCAACGCCTTGGCCACTTCCTCGTGGTTGAGCGTGTAGGAGGGGCTGTCCACGAGGCGGCGGCGATACGCGATCGAGGAACCGCCCCATGCCTTTAACAAGGAAAGTCTTTCATTCAGGGAAGTAGCATTTCTCAATGCCCTGGCATGAGAGATGAACTCCTCGGCGATCTCCTTCTCCTCCGGATTCCAGTTCGGCTCCCGGTCGAGCGCTTCCACGCGCTGCAGGAATTTCTCGACCTGCACCGCGTAGTAGGCGAGCGACTCGGTGGCGGTGTCGATCGCCGTCAGTCCGCCGCCGATGACCACGATCGGCAGGCGGATCTGCAGGTTGGCGATGGAGTCCTTCTTGGCGGCGCCGGTGAGCTGCAGCGCCATCAGGAAGTCGGAGGCCGCGCGCACGCCGCGCGCAAAGCCGTTCGGGATTTCCAGCACAGTCGGGCGCCCCGCGCCCGCGCACAGCGCAATGTGGTCGAACCCGTCGGCGAAAGCCTCGTCGATGGTCAGCGTGCCGCCGAAGCGCACGCCGCCGAACATGGCGAATTGCTTCCGGCGCTCCAGCAGCAGCCGGATGATCTTGAGGAAGTTCTTGTCCCAGCGCACCGTTATGCCGTATTCGGCGACGCCGCCGAAGCCGGCCATGGCGCGTTCGTCGAGGGGTTCCTGGAGATCGGAAATGTTCTTCACGGGGGAAAAGGCAGTTCGGTTCCCCAGCGGGTCCACGCCGGAAACTTTCGCGTCCAGCGGCTCGATCTTCAGTCCGTCGATGCCGACGACCGTGTGGCCGTCGTTCATGAGATGGTGCGCGGTGGTGAAGCCGGCGGGTCCGAGGCCGACGATCAGCACGCGCTTGCCGGTCGGCGCCTTCGGCACCGGGCGGCGCAGGTTGAAAGGGTTCCAGCGCGTGAGCAGCGAGTAGATTTCGAAACCCCAAGGCAGCTCGAGCACGTCTTTCAGCGTGCGCGTCTCGGCCTGCGGGATGTTGACCGGCTCCTGCTTTTGGTAGATGCAGGACTTCATGCAGTCGTTGCAGATGCGGTGGCCGGTGGCCGCCGCCATCGGGTTGTCCACCGCGATGATGCCCAGCGCCGCCAGCGGCTCGCCGCGCGCCTTCACCATGTGGAACTCGGAAATCTTCTCTTCGAGCGGGCAGCCGGCGAGGGGCACCTTGAACACGGTCTGTTTGAAACCCGTGGCCGGGGCCTTTTCCTTCAGGCCCTTCGAGCAGGAATCCTTGCCCTGCTCGTGGCACCAGATGCAGTAGTTCGCTTCATCGAGCGCGCCGGCGAGGTCGGTGCCGGCGTCGGTGAGCTTGAAGCCGTCGCGCGGGCGCGTCTCCAAGTGCACCGGGATGAGCTTCATGTAGTCCAGCTTGGGCGGCACCTTGAACAGCACGCCGCGGTGGTGTTTCGCCTTGCCTTCCGGCGTCACGGTCGCCCAGGCGGCGTAGCGGGCGGCAGATTCAAGCCGCGCGGCGTTGGCTGTTTCGTCCTTCAGCCATTCGGTCACCTGCCTTGCAAAATCAAGTTCAGTCGTAAAAGCAAAACCATCGGGCTTTGCATCTTCCGGCTTCACCTTGTGCACGGCCCGGCGTTGCACGAATAGCCGCTTGACCGACCACAGGGGCGCCAGCTCGTTGTGCTTTTCCGCGAGCGCCTGCGCTTCGGTTTCGATGCCGAACAGCTTGGCGATGAAATCCTCGAAATGCGGCGCGAGCAGCACCAGCAGCTCGGATTCGGCCTTGCTGGAAGGGGGAGTCTTTCTCGCTTCCAGCAATTTGTCCTTCAGTTCCGGAGCGATGAAAGACAGGAACGCGCCATCCACGCGCAGCAGTCCCGCACGCGCGTAGAGGTCGTCGAACTGCAGGCCGAAAGCGAGTTTCATGCAGGTAGAATTATCGTTCAAACACGGGAGACTCTTAGATGCAAATCCGAAATAGCATATTCCTCGTCACTGGCGGCGCGTCCGGCCTGGGCGCGGCAACCGCGCAGATGGCGGCGGCCAACGGCGCCAAGGTGGTGATCGCCGACCTGCAGGCGGAAGCGGGCGAGAAGCTGGCGAAGGAGATCGGCGGGAAATATTGCAAGTGCGACGTGACTTCGGAAGCCGACGGCAAAGCGGCGGTCGAGGCGGCGATCAAGGGATTCGGCGGGCTGCACGTGTTGATCAACTGCGCCGGCATCGGCGTCGCCGAGCGCACCGTCGGCAAGGAAGCGCCGCACGACCTGGCGCGCTTCACCAAGGTCATCAGCATCAACCTGATCGGCACCTTCAACATGATCCGGCTCGCGGCGGACGCGATGTGCAAGGCCGGCCCGAACGCCGCCGGCGAGCGCGGCGTGATCATCAATACCGCGTCGGTCGCTGCCTTCGATGGCCAGATCGGCCAGGCGGCCTATTCCGCGTCGAAGGGCGGAGTGGTCGGCATGACGCTGCCCATCGCGCGCGATCTGTCGCGCAATGGCATCCGCGTGGTCACCATCGCGCCGGGCCTGTTCCTGACCCCGATGCTGCTCGGACTGCCGAAGGAAGCGCAGGACTCGCTCGGCAAGCAAGTGCCCTTTCCGTCACGGCTGGGCAAGCCCGACGAATATGCGCAGCTCGCGAAGTCGATCGTCGAGAACGAAATGCTGAATGGCGAAACGATCCGCCTGGACGGCGCGATCCGGATGGCCCCCAAATAGCTAGCGCTGTTCCTTGAGCTGTTCCTTGAACAGCTTGCCGCGCGCCACGTAACTCTCGGCAATCTTCAGGATCCCGGCGATCTGTTCGGGCGCAAGTTCGCGCACGACTTTCGCCGGCGATCCGACGGCCAGCACGCCGGGCGGAATCACCTTGCCCTCGGGGACCAGCGAATTGGCGCCGATCAGCGAACCGGCGCCGATCTTCGCATCGTTGAGGATCACGCTGTTGATGCCGATCAGCGCGCCGTCGCCGATGGTGCAGCCGTGCAGCATGACCTTATGGCCGACCGTGACGCGTTTGCCGATGGTGAGCGGATGCCCCGGGTCGCAATGCAGGACCGAACCGTCCTGGATATTGGTCTCTTCGCCCACGTGCACCAGGTCGTTGTCGGCGCGGATCACGACGTTGAACCAGATGTTCACCGCGTTCTCGAGAATGATCGAGCCCGCGAGCGTGGCGTCCCAGGCGATGTAATGGTCTGCGCCGCGCATTTCGACGCGGCGATCCTTCAACGAGTAGATGGGCATGGATGGCCGGTATGATAGCGCCCGCCATGCGCCGCAGCGAATCGCTTTTCCTCGACATCCGGGGCTTGCGCAATCACGTGCGCCACTGGCCGGGCAGGGCGGAGAAAAGAATGGTGCTGCTGCACGGCTGGATGGACGTCTCGGCTTCCTTCCAGTTCCTGGTGGATGCGCTCGCGCCGGACTGGGATGTGTACGCGCCGGACTGGCGCGGCTACGGCTTGAGCGCCTGGTCGGGCGCCGACAGCTACTGGTTTCCCGATTACATCGCCGACCTGGACCAGTTACTGGACCGCATCCAGCCGGAGGCCCCGGTAAACCTCGTCGGCCACAGCCTGGGCGGCAATGTCGGCGGCCTGTACGCCGGCATCCGGCCCGCGCGCATCGCGCGCTTCGTCAATCTCGAGGGATTCGGCATGCCGGCAACCCGGCCCGGACAGGCGCCGAAACGCTACGCGCGCTGGATGGACGAACTGAAGGCCGTGCCGGGCTGGCGGCCCTACGCAGGATTCGCGGAGCTCGCAGACCGGATGCAGAAGAACAATGCCCGCCTGACGCGCGAGCGCGCCGAGTTCCTCGCACGCCATTGGGGCAGGGAGACGGAGGGCGGCAGCGTGGTCCTGCGCAGCGATCCCGCGCACAAGCTGGTGAATGCCACGCTTTACCGTCTGGACGAGGCGCACGCCTGCTGGGCGCAGGTCAGCGCACCGGTACTGTGGGTGGATGCAGAGCACTCGGAAACCATGGCGCGCATGAAGCTCAGCGCGGCCGAGCTCGAGGAGCGGCGCGCTGCGTTCAAGGATCTCAGGCACCACACGGTGAAGGGCGCGGGACACATGCTGCATCACGACCGCCCCGAAGAGGTGGCGCGGCTGATCGAAGCATTCCTGGTCTGATAAAATTCTCCGCCTAGATGGACATCAACCAGATCGTACAGACCGTCGCCATCTACGCGCTGCCGGTTCTGTTCGCGATCACCCTGCATGAAGCTGCCCACGGCTACGTAGCGCGCCATTTCGGCGACATGACGGCCTACGCGCAGGGCCGCATCAGCCTCAACCCCGCGCGTCATTTTGATTGGCTGGGAACGCTCGTGATCCCGATCGTGATTCTGGTCCTGTCGTCGGGCAAGTTCCTGTTCGGCTGGGCGAAGCCGGTCCCGGTCAATTACTCGGCACTGCGCTCTCCGAGGCGCCACATGCTCTGGGTGGCCGCCGCCGGCCCCGCGTCCAACCTGGCGATGGCGATCGGCTGGGCCCTGCTGCTCAAGGTCGCGCTGGTATTGCCCGCGAACATGTTCACCGAGCCCATGCTGGAAATGGGCAAGGCGGGCATCCAGGTGAATCTCATTTTCGCGTTCCTCAACCTGCTCCCGATCCTGCCTCTCGATGGCGGCAGGATCGTCGCCAGCCTGCTGCCGAGCCGGGTGGCCTGGGGCTACGCGAAGCTGGAGCCCTGGGGATTTCCGATCCTGCTGGGGCTGATGTTCGTAGGCGCCCTGAACGTCATTCTCGCCCCGATGGTCGCGTTCTCGTTCCGCGTGCTCGGCACGCTGTTCCGGATCTAGCCGGACGGTCCGGCCCGGCATGTTTGAAACCCGCGTCCTTTCCGGCATGCGCCCCACGGGCGCGCTGCACCTTGGCCATTACCACGGCGTGCTGAAGAACTGGGTCCGGCTGCAATCGGAGCATCCCTGCCTGTTCTTCGTCGCCGACTGGCACGCGCTCACCACCGACTACGAGAAACCGGGCGCGCTGCAGGAAGTCGGCGCCGAAATGGTGATCGACTGGCTGGCTTCGGGCGTCGATCCGAACCAGGCCACCCTTTTCGTGCAGTCGCTGGTCCCCGAGCATGCCGAGCTGCACCTGCTGCTTTCCATGATGACGCCGCTCGGCTGGCTGGAGCGCGTGCCGACGTACAAGGACCAGCAGGAAAAACTCGCCGACAAGGACCTCTCGACCTACGGCTTCCTCGGCTACCCGCTGCTGCAGGCGGCCGACATCCTGATCTACCGCGCGCAGTACGTGCCGGTGGGCGAAGACCAGGTGCCGCACATCGAATTCACGCGCGAGCTTGCGCGCCGCTTCAACCATCTTTATGGCCGGGAGCCCGGATTCGAGGACAAGGCGAAGGCGGCGGTGAAGAAAATGGGCAGCAAGAAGGCGCGCCTGTTCAACGAGCTGCGCACCAAGTTCCTGGAAAGCGGCGATGCGGAGGCGCTCAAGCGCGCGCAGGCGCTGCTCGACGAGCAGCAGAGCATGCCGCGCGGCGACCGCGAACGGCTGTACGGCTGGCTCGAGGGCGGCGGCAAGAAAATCCTCGTGGAGGCGGCGGCACTGCTGACCGAGGCTTCCAAGCTCACCGGGCTGGACGGCCAGAAGATGTCCAAGTCCTACG